>ERZ1673736.1593-NODE-1593-length-28954-cov-10.418700_pt1 | contig 28954 bp, 28 predicted proteins | sample MGYA00580212_ERZ1673736 | MGnify/ENA primary metagenome ERZ1673736 (study PRJEB41218, sample SAMN15661752) | gut metagenome | host: Homo sapiens | place: Canada: London | collected 2015-08-20/2019-03-30 | study: EMG produced TPA metagenomics assembly of...
GCCTTCCCCCCTCCGGGGGGAAGGTGTCACGGCGCACGCCGCGACGGATGAGGGGGCTTCCTTTCCCCGTCCCGCTTTTTCGAGAAGGGCAGGACAAGCTCCGCCCCTACATGGGCTGGAAGGGAGATCAGCGCCTCCACAGAAAACCGGGGCCTGGGGCAGTGTACTGCTCCAGATCCCCCCGCGGCCCGGGTCAGTCCTCCGGGAACAGCTCCGGCTCCTCGGCGTGCAGCTCCTTCAGGATCTTCTGGTCCGCCTTGGAGGACAGATCCAGCCGCTCATAGAGGTCGGGGCGGCGGCGGCGGGTACGCAGGATGGACTGCTTCCGCCGCCACTGGTCCACCTTGGCGTGGTTGCCTGACAGGAGGATGGGGGGCACCGCTCTCTCGTGCCACACCTCCGGCCGGGAATACTGGGGCGCCTCCAGTGCACCGTTCCAGTGGCTCTCGTTCTCATAGCACTCCGGGTCGGACAGCACCCCGGGCACCAGCCGGCACACCGCGTCCGCCACCGCCATGGCCGGGATCTCCCCGCCGGTGAGCACAAAGTCCCCCAGGGAGATCTCCTCGTCCACGCACTCCTCCACGAACCGCTCGTCGATCCCCTCGTAGTGCCCGCAGACCAGGATCAGCCGCTGGTAGCTGTCCTTCAGCCGCCGGGCATCCCCCTGGCGGAAGGTCCTGCCTGCGGGAGATAAGTAAATGGTATGGACCCGCTCCCCCGCCTCCTCACAGATGTGCTTCCAGCACTGGTAGAGGGGGTCGGCCTGCATCACCGCCCCCCGGCCGCCGCCGTAGGGGTAGTCGTCTACCTGCCGCTGCTTATTCAATGTGTAGTCCCGGATCTGGTGGCACTCGATGCGGATGTAGCCCCGCTCCTGCCCCCGGCCCAGGATGGATTCGCACAGCATGTCCCCCACCACGTCGGGGAACAGGGTCATGATATCGATACGGTACATAGTCAGTCTCTTTCCTCACTTGGCGTTTTATCCCCTTGATTATACGCAATCTCCCCCTGTTTTTCAATGGATGCCGGCCTTTTTCCCCAACTCTTTTTCCCGCCCCGGAAAAAGGGCCCGCGCCGGGCCTCCGCACTTGGGGCCCGGCGCGGGCTGCGCTCCGGTCTTACTGCTGTCCTGTGGGCTTCTGATTGGAGAACTTGGTGTAAGCCTGGCTGATCTTGTCCGCCTGGGCCTGCTCGGGCTGGTACCAGCCCTTGGACTGGGCCAGCTGGAACAGCTCGGTCTGGGTGTGGTGCCCCTGGTTGAACAGGCCGAGGAAGGCGTCCCGCAGGGGGATGTTGACGCACTCCGAGGCGTAGGTGTCATAGTTGGAGGTCATCTTCTTCTCACTGCACAGAAAATCTGTCATACGTTCCTGATCGTTCATTCGTTCTCCTCCTCAGCGCAGCTGATCCAGCAGGGTGTTGTAGTTCTGAAGGTGTTGGCTGGCGCAGTTCTGGAACATGGTCTTCAGCTCCTGGTCGGTGCTCTCCTGGACCGCGGCCAGATACTTGCAGTGGAGCACCCGCTCAAAGTCCAGCTGGTCATTGAGGGCCTGGAGCTCCTTGGTGGTCAAAATGGGCATACGAATTCCTCCTTCAGCCGTCATCGGCTCTGATCTACGGCCTTAGGTTTCCCGCCTTTTTCCAAATTATACGGCATTTTAGGGGTCCCCTGCCGATCAAACAGAAAGATCACATATTCCCTTCCCCGGATCTGGCCCACCGTCCCGAAGCAGAAGAGGGGGACCAGCGGGAACTGCCCGCCGCCGCGGAAGGAGGCGGCCAGCCGCACCTCCTCCCCGCCCCGCTGCACCAGCATGGGCCCCCAGCTCCGGGCCGCCTGTACCAGCACTGGGTCGGACACCAGCTTCCAGGGCTCCTCCTCCCAGTACCACTCCCCGGCGCTCTCCTCTGTAAAAGGATAGGCCATCACAGCCCTCCCTCCCGCCACCGGCCAGCAGCCCGCATCCTCCAGAGTACGGCGGCTCAGGGTCCGGCTCAGCACCAGCTCTCCCCCCTCCGGCACCAGCGTTCCCAGCAGCAGCCGTCCCTTTCCGCCGCCCCGCAGCCACACCTTATAGAGCCCCTGGCCGTCGTTCTGGCGGCGCGCCTCGGTGTGCACCCTGGGGCCGTCCTCCCGCAGGGAGAGGGTCCCGCCTCCCTCCAGCATGATCTTTTCCACCACGGCCTGTCCCTCCCTCTCCCCGTCTCGCTCCACTTTATGCACCCCGGGGGCGTGGATATGCCGCTGTGGGAAAGGCGCCGGCCGCATGCCCGCGGCCGGCGCCTTTCATCCCGCCTGCTCCTGAAGGGTGAGGGCGATCTCCTCCCGTTCCTCCCCATAACAGATCTCCATGCTGTACTGCTGACGGAAGGGGAGCAGGAGCCCCTCGGTATAGCTCCCGTCCGGCGTGTTGGCCAGCCGGCACCAGACCTCTCCGCCCGCCGCATACCCAGACAGATAAAGCGTCCCGCCGTCAGAGACGGAGTAGCGGAACTGCTCTGCTTCCGTTCCGTTATGGGTCACCAGCAGCTCCGTCAGATAGATCTGCTCCGCCTCCTCCAGCGCCATGGCCTCCTCCGTCGCCTTCAGAGCCAGGGCGTTGTACTCCTCACTGCGCTCCGGGAAATCCGCCCCGCTCTGAGCCATGGTCTCTGCTGAGGCCCACTTTCCCTGTATGAGCACGGACCGTTCCGCCTCGCTGGCCTGTCTGACGTTCAGGACCACAGAAAAATGCGGACCTGCTCCGGCATAGGAATAGGGTGCCCGCCCCAGGTCCTCCTGGCTTGGGACATAGCCCTCCACGGGATAGGTGCCCGTAAAATCCTCATAGGATATCGGGCTCCCGAGCTGCCTCCCGCATCCTGTCCCGACGACGCACAGCAGGAGCGCCATCATCCACGCACCGATCCGTCTCATCCCTTTCCCGCCTCCTTGTCCCCTCAATTGTACCACAAGCCGAATCAATATCCCATTTATGTTTTTCCCGCTCCATTAAGATTTTTTAATTTGTCCCCGCCTTTTTCAGGTCTGTCTCATTTTTCTCTTGACAAAGCCGGCCTCCTCCGCTAAAATAACATTCAACAAATGCAGTGACGGGAAAAAAGACAGGGTCAGCCCCCTTCAGAGAGCCGGTGGTTGGTGGGAACCGGCGTGCGGCCCCCTGTGGATACTGGTCCCCGAGCAGCTTGTCCGAATCTGTGAGTAGGATGAGACGTATGGCCCCGTTACCGGCCTCAGCCTTGTTCGAGGCTTATGAGGGCCGCTTTCGGGTAACCGGCGGCCGAACCAGGGTGGTACCGCGTCATTTCCGACGCCCCTGACTTGAAAAAGTCGGGGGCGTCGTTTTTGTCCCCCGCAGAATGTAAAGGAGGCACCCCATATGAAACCCGGATATCAAAAGTACATCCCCTTCCAGCCCCAGCCCATCCAGGGCCGCACCTGGCCGGACCGCGTCATCACCCAGGCCCCCGTCTGGTGTTCTGTGGACCTGCGGGACGGCAACCAGGCTCTGGTGGACCCCATGAACCTGGAGGAGAAGCTGGAATATTTTCACACCCTGGTGGACATCGGCGTCAAGGAGATCGAGATCGGCTTTCCCTCCGCCAGTGAGACCGAGTATGAGATCTGCCGCGAGCTGATCGAGGGGGGCCACATCCCTGACGATGTGACCATCCAGGTGCTGGTCCAGGCCCGGGAGCACCTGATCCGCAAGACCTTCGAGGCCATCCAGGGCGCCAAAAACGTCATCCTCCACTTCTACAACTCCACCTCCACCCTCCAGCGCAAGGTGGTCTTCCACATGGACACCGATGAGATCACCAAGATCGCCACCGATGCCGCCGACCTGATCTACGAGATGTCCCAGCCCCTGATCCAGTCGGGTATGAACCTCCGGTTCGAGTACTCCCCCGAGTCCTTCATGGGCACGGAGATGGACTATGCCGTGGAGGTCTGCCAGGCGGTGCTGGAGCACCTCCACGCCGCCCCGGAGCGTAAGGTCATCCTCAACCTGCCCACCACGGTGGAGAACTGCATGCCCAACCAGTTTGCCGACATGCTGGAGTATTTCATCCGCAGGCTCCCCTCCCGGGACTGCGCCATCATCTCCCTCCACCCCCATAATGACCGGGGCACCGGCGTAGCCACCACCGAGATGGGACTGCTGGCCGGGGCGGAGCGGGTGGAGGCCACCCTCTTCGGCAACGGTGAGCGCACCGGCAACGTGGATATGATCACCCTGGCTCTGAATATGTACACCCAGGGCGTGGACCCCAGGCTGGACTTTTCCAATATCAACAAGATCCGGGAGATGTACGAGCGCTGCACCAAGATGAAGGTGGGCGAGCGGCAGCCCTATGCCGGCGAGCTGGTCTTCACCGCCTTCTCCGGCAGCCACCAGGACGCCATCAACAAGGGCACCCAGTATATGAAGGAGTCCAACTCCGACTTCTGGGAGATCCCCTACCTGCCCATCGACCCCGCCGACGTGGGCCGGCAGTATGAACCCATCATCCGCATCAACAGCCAGTCGGGCAAGGGCGGTTCCGCCTATGTGATGGAGCACAACTTCGGCTTCGACCTGCCCAAGCTGATGCACCCCGAGTTCGGCGCCGTCGTCCAGAAGGAGACCGACCGGGTGGGCACCGAGATCGCCCCCGAGCGCATCTACGAGCTGTTCAAGGAGGAGTACCTGAACATTGACGCCCCCTACCGGATGCTCAAGCACGCCTTTACCGAGAGCATCGACGCCGAGGGGCACTCCCATGTCACCTTCTGGGGCACCATCCAGCACACGGACACGATCTTCCAGGTCTCCGGCGAGGGCAATGGCCCCATCGACGCCTTCTTCAACGCCATCAAGGACGAGAAGATGTCCCACTTCACCTTCCTGGATTACAAGTCCCACGCCATCACCGACGGCTCCGACTCCCAGGGCGTGGCCTACATCCTGCTCCAGGACCAGCGGGACGGCAGGAAGTACTGGGGCGTGGGCGTCTCCCATAACATTAACCTGGCCCCCCTGCGCGGCATCCTCTCTGCCATCAACCGCTCCAAGCGGAGCGCTCAGTAGCCTGAGCAGTGCTTTCCCCCGGCGCACATGCCGCGGGGGAAAACAGATCACAACTTGATTTGCGCCTGCGGGCGCGAACTCTGCGAGGCGCTTCCATAAGCTCCGGCCCGGCGGCCCGCTGGATATTCCAGCGGGCCGCCGGGCCATTTGTTTACTTTAACTCATTTCGTAAATTTTATTCACCGTTTTTTAACATATTATTTTTTCTTTTCTTATTGACTTTTTCAATGTTTAGAATATACTAATCCTTGTAAATAGCTTGAAGAAGGAGGCTATCTTATGTCTAATCAGACCAATGCAAAGGAAAAAGCGGCCGCCAAAGCGCCCGCCCGCATGTCCAAGAAGGACCCCCTCACCAAAAGCCAGCTGGAGCTCATCAACGCCTGGTGGCGGGCATCCAACTATCTGGCCGCCTGCCAGCTCTACCTGCTGGACAACCCCCTGCTGCGGGAGCCCCTGAAGCCCGAGCACCTGAAGCGCACCATCGTGGGCCACTGGGGGACCTGCCCTGGTCAGAACTTCATCTACACCCACCTGAACCGGGTCATCAACAAGTATGACCTGGACATGATCTACCTCTCCGGCCCCGGCCACGGCGGTAACGCCATGGTGGCCCAGGACTACCTGGACGGCTCCTATACGGAGATCTACCCCAACATCAGCCGGGACGCCGAGGGCATGAAGAAGCTGTTCAAGCAGTTCTCCTTCCCCGGCGGCATCGCCAGCCACGTGGCCCCCGAGACCCCCGGCTCCATCAATGAGGGCGGCGAGCTGGGCTACTCCCTGTCCCACGCCTTTGGCGCGGTCATGGATAACCCCGACCTGATCGCCGCCTGCGTGGTGGGCGACGGCGAGGCGGAGACCGGCCCCCTGGCCACCGCCTGGCACTCCAACAAGTTCCTCAATCCCAAGACGGACGGCGCGGTGCTGCCCATCCTCCACCTCAACGGCTTTAAGATCGCCAACCCCACCGTCTTCTCCCGCATCTCCCACGAAGAGGCGGAGATGTTCTTCAAGGGCTGCGGCTGGGAGCCCCGCTTCGTGGAGGGGGACGACCCCATGGTCATGCACCAGAAGATGGCCGCCGCCCTGGACTGGGCCGTCCGGGAGATCCAGCGCATCCAGGAGTACGCCCGCTCCACCGGCGACGTCACCCGGCCCCGCTGGCCCATGATCGTCCTGCGCTCCCCCAAGGGCTGGACCGGCCCCAAGGAGGTGGACGGCAAGCCGCTGGAGGGCTGCTGGCGCGCCCATCAGGTGCCCATCGCCGTCCACGACGGCGCCCCCGGCCGCGTCCAGGAGCTGGAGCAGTGGCTGAAGAGCTACCGCCCCGAGGAGCTGTTCGATGAGAACGGCACTCTGATCCCTGAGCTCCAGGCCCTGGCCCCCAAGGGGAACCGCCGCATGGGCGCCAACCCCCACGCCAACGGCGGCCTGCTCCTCCGGGACCTGCGCACCCCCGACTTCCGGGACTACGCGGTGGATGTGCCCCAGCCCGGCGCGGTGGAGGCCCAGGACATGACCGTTATGGGCACCTATGTCCGGGACGTGATGGAGCTGAATATGGAGTCCCGGAACTTCCGGGTCTTCGGCCCCGACGAGACCGCCTCCAACCGCCTCTCCCCCGTCTTTGAGGTCACCGGCCGCCGCTGGGAGGACCCCATCGACGAGCACCTGGACGAGAACCTGGACCGGGACGGCCGGGTCATGGACTCCATGCTCTCCGAGCACCTGTGCCAGGGCTGGCTGGAGGGCTATCTGCTCACCGGCCGCCACGGCTTCTTCAACAGCTACGAGGCCTTCATCCGCATTGTGGACTCCATGGTAGCCCAGCACGCCAAGTGGCTGAAGGTGTGCAACCAGCTGCCCTGGCGGCAGAAGATCGCCTCCCTGAACTACGTCCTCTCCTCCAACGTGTGGCAGCAGGACCACAACGGCTTCACTCACCAGGACCCCGGCTTCCTGGATCACGTGGCCAACAAGAAGGCGGACGTGGTGCGCCTCTACCTGCCCCCGGACGCCAACTGCCTGCTCAGCTGCTTCGACCACTGCATCAAGAGCCGCAACTACGTCAACGTCATGGTCGCCTCCAAGCACCCCCGTCCCCAGTGGCTGACCATGGAGCAGGCCGTCAAGCACTGCACCCAGGGCATCGGCATCTGGCAGTGGGCTTCCAATGACCAGGGCTGTGAGCCCGACGTGGTCATGGCCTGCTGCGGCGACACCCCCACTCTGGAGACCCTGGCTGCTGTCACCATCCTGCGCCACTACCTGCCCGACCTGAAGATCCGGGTGGTCAACGTGGTGGACCTGATGAAGCTCCAGCCCCACACCGAGCACCCCCACGGCCTCACTGACGAGGACTATGACGCCCTCTTCACCAAGGACAAGCCCATCATCTTCGCCTTCCACGGCTATCCCACTCTGGTGCATGAGCTGACCTACCGCCGCCGCAACAAGAATCTGCACGTCCGCGGCTACAAGGAGGAGGGCACCATCACCACTCCCTTCGACATGCGGGTGCAGAACGACATCGACCGCTTCGACCTGGTCATCGACACCGTCAAGCGTCTGCCCCAGCTGGGCAACACTGCCTCCTATCTCATTCAGGAGATGCAGGATAAGCTGGTGGAGCACCGCCAGTATATCACCACCTACGGCCAGGACCTGCCCGAGGTCCGGGACTGGAAGTGGAACGACGGCAAGGGGAACTATTGATCCCTCCCCCATCGCGGTCTATCCGTGCAATGCGGAACAGGGACAGGGGGCGGTATGCATCGCATACCGCCCCCTGTCCTTTTGTTATAAGACAGAAAGAGCCGTCCCACTGGTCTCAGGGGGACGGCTCTTATCTATTCTGAATTCTGATCGATCTGGCCCCGGTCACAGGTGTTTTCTCGCCACGGCCTCAGCGATCTGCTCCCTGCTCTGCTCTGTCTCCTCAGGGGCCCGCATGCAGAACTCCTGGAACAGCACGTCCAGCACAAAGAGCTGGGCCATCCGGGCATTGACGGAGCCGGCCTGGAGCGGCCCCTCGTCGGCGCCGCACTGGAGCACCACATCCGCCAGCTGGCCCCCCGGCGATTTGGGGAAACGGGACACCAGCACCACCTTCACCTGCCGCTGCCGGGCCACCTCCAGCAGGTCCTGGAAGTCCCGGGTGGAGCCGGAGTAGGAGAAGAACAGGACCAGTTCGTCCGGGTCCATCAGCGCAAGGGTGTTCATCTGAAGGTGGGAGTCGGGCACAAACAGGAATTTGGGGGACACGGTGGAGAAGAGGGTCCAGGCCTCCTCTGAGAGCACCATGGAGCTGCCCTGTCCCATGCACACCACCCGGCGGGATCGCCGGAGCAGGTCCACGGCCCGGGACACCTGTCTGGGGTCCAGCAGCTGGATGGTCTGCTCCAGCACCGCCACATTCTCTCCCAGCAGCTTTTTGCACATGGCGTGAAAGCCGCTGCTCTCTTGGAGGATGGCCGCGTCCGCCCGGTGGCTGTCCCGGGTCATCGATGCCTTGGCCAGCTCCAGCTTGAAGGCGTTGTATCCAGTCAGCCCCAGCCTCCGGCAGAAGCGGGAGATGGTGGCGTCAGCCACGGTGCACTCCTCCGCCAGCTCGGAGATGGACATGTACTGGACATCGATCCGGTGCCTCAGCACATAGTCGGCCACCTTCTTTTCCGAGTTGGTCAGCTGAAAATACTGGCTGCTAATGGTCTCAAATATGTTATGCGCCGTCATGCTCTCTCCTTCCTCTTCTCCCCCGGCCGTCCTCCGGCCCTCAGTTCTGCTCCAGGATCTGCCCGATCAGCTGATCCGCCATGATCAGGCTGCGGGGCACGTGGAAGGGCCCTTTGAAGGTGCAGCCCTTGCAGGCGGGCTCGGTGGGCTTGCCGTCCCGGCGGAGATAGCCGTACCACTCGCCGTACTCCGGGTCCGCGAAATAGGTCTTGCAGTAGTCCACAGTCTTGTAGAACCAGTCCAGATACTTCTCGTCCCCGCTGTCCCGGTACATCATCAGACTGGCGATCAGGATCTCGTTGTGGGGCCACCACAGCTTCATGTCGTGCTCATAGGCCTCCGGCGGGAATCCCATGCAGTCCACGAAGTAGAGCAGGCCGCCGTACTCCTTGTCCCAGCCCCGCTCGATGGCCATATCAAAGACCTCCATGGCCTTCGCCCGCAGCTCCGGGTCGTCCTCGTACTTGGCCTCCTCCATCAGGAACCAGCTGCACTCGATGTCGTGGCCCGGATTGACGAAGCGGCCGGCGGAGATGTCGGACCAGAACTCGCCGTTCATGCCCACGGTCTCCAGGGTGCACTTCAGCTCCGGCTTGTGGTGATAGCGGAAGATGGTCTCCACGCACTGCTTGGCCCGGGCGTCATAGACCTCCCGGTGCTCCGGGTCGCAGCGGCGCATCACTGAGGTGATGTTCAGATAGATCATGGGGTCGGCCAGGGCGCGGCCGCTCCGGGTCTCCGGGATGGTCTTGGGGCCCATGCCGGCGGGGTCCTTGATGAGGCCGTTGTTCAGCTGATAGATCAGCTCATAGGCCCGGCGGGCCCGCTCCAGGCACTCCCTGTCCCCCGTGACCGCGTAATACTCCGCGTTGGCCAGGGCGTAGAAGCCCTCGGAGAAGCAGTAGCGGCGCTGGCGCAGCGGCTTGCCGTCGCCGGTGACGGTGAAGTACATCCGGCCGTCCGCCTCCCGGTTGATGCAGTGCTTCTCCATGAAGTCCAGACAGCTCTTGCTGGCCTCCAGCCACTCCGGCCGGGTGCCGTAGACGGTGCACAGATAGGCGTAGGTCCAGCCGCACCGCCCCTGCATCCACACGCTCTTGTCCGTGGAGAACAGGCGCCCTGTCCGGTCGATACAGGTGTAGACGCCGCCGTGCTCCTTGTCCATGCCGTATTTCAGCCAAAATTCGGCACTGGACGCCAGTTCCTTCCTGACCCACTCCCTGGTCTCCTGCAATCTCTTTCTGTCCATAAATTTCAACCCCTTATGACGGCAAAAGCCGCTGTTTTTTGGATTTTTCCACAACGATCCAAATCTGTAACTCCATCATAGCACTCCAGGAAAGTTTTTTCAATGAAATAATTTGTGAAAAATTTTTCCCGCTTTTTAGGTGACAATCCACTCCCTGCATGATACAATTATACAAGAGCGTTGGAATATCTCCCCCCTCGATTGGGCGTCTTGCTCCAAACCGCGCTTCCGGTTTCTCATTATATCCCCGAACGACGGGAATCGCAACAGCCAGAAAGAAGGACTTCCAAAAATTTTAGGAGGCGATTTGTCGTGAATCAGTACGGTATCCAATTTGAGGTCAAAAACAAGCCCAGCCTGGACCCGGAGTTCATGCCCATCCTGAAGTTCAACCGCGCGTTTCTTGAGACGGCGAAGAAGCCGGTCTCCATTGCCCTGGAGCGCTCCGGCGGCCAGGTGGCGGTGTGTGACACCTTCATCCACGGCACCCCGGAGATGCGCCAGGCCGACCAATACTACATCGACCGCCTGGTCAAGTCCATGCTGTGGATGAAGGGCGGCTTCAAGGTGTATGTCAGCGGGGACGAGGACATTTACAGCTATCTGAAAAAGACCTTCGCCCCCGGCGGCGCCCGGTCCTTTGACTCCGACTTCATGGCCGGCGTGTATGAGCGCCCCTTCGAGGTGGTCTTCTGCGACAAGGTCCCCCAGGAGGCGGGCGCCTCCCAGGCTGTCGGCCGCCATCTGGCGGGCTGCCGGGTGGGCTTCGACGCCGGCGGCAGCGACCGCAAGGTGTCCGCTGTCATCGACGGCGAGCCCGTCTACTCCGAGGAAGTGGTCTGGTTCCCCAAGATCACTGAGGACCCCGACTATCACTATGACGGCATCGTCTCCGCTTTCAAGTCCGCCGCCGAGAAGATGCCCCGGGTGGATGCGGTGGGCGTCTCCTCCGCCGGCATCTACATCGACAACCGGACTATGGTAGCCTCCCTGTTCCTGAAGGTGCCCAAAGACAAGTTCAACGAGAAGGTAAAGGACATCTATATCCGGGCCGCCCGGGACGTGTTCGGCCCCGACATCCCCCTGGTGGTGTGCAACGACGGCGACGTTTCCGCCCTGGCGGGCGCCATGGGCCTGGGCGAGAACAACGTACTGGGCATCGCCATGGGCACCAGCGAGGCTGTGGGCTATGTGGACGAGAAGGGCAACATCACCGGCTGGCTCAACGAGCTGGCTTTCATGCCGGTGGACGTGAACCCCGACGCCATGGAGGATGAGTGGTCCGGCGACATCGGCTGCGGCGTGAAGTACTTCTCCCAGGACGGCGTCATCAAGCTGGCTCCCCGGGCGGGCATCAACCTGTCCGAGTCCCTCTCCCCCGCGGAGAAGCTGAAGGAGGTCCAGAAGCTGATGGATCAGGACGGCAACAACGCCGCCGAGATCTACCGCTCCATCGGCACCTATCTGGGCCACGCCCTGGCATACTACTACGACCTGTATCACTGCAGGCACGTGCTGCTCCTGGGCCGGGTCATGTCCGGCAAGGGCGGCGACCTGGTTCTGGAGGAGGCCAAGCGGGTGCTGGCCGACGAGTATCCTGAGTGCTCCGGCAAGCTCTTCCCCGCCCTGCCCGACGAGAAATCCCGCCGCGTGGGCCAGTCTGTGGCCGCCGCCAGCCTGCCGGAGGTGTAAGCGCCCATGATCATCGGCAACGCCAAGCTGTTCCTGGACGGCGCCTTCCAGGAGGGCTCCCTCACCTTTGAAAACGGCGTCATCACCGCTGTGGGCCCCGCCCAGGGTCCCTGTGACCTGGACGCCGGGGGAAAGTATCTGGTCCCCGGCTTCCTCGATGTCCACACCCACGGGGCCATGAACGAGGACTTCTCCGACGGGCGGCCCGAAGGACTGCCCATCATGTCCCGCCACTACGCCGCCCACGGCGTCACCTCCTTTCTGGCCACCACCATGACCCTGAAGGAGGAGACCCTCACCCCCGCCATGCACGCCATCCGGGACTTCCGCCGCCCGGCGGACGGCGCCAAGTGCGCCGGCATCCACCTGGAGGGTCCCTTCCTGTGCTACGCCAAGCGGGGCGCCCAGGCGGCGGAGAACCTGCACGAGCCGGACGCTTCCATGTTCCACCGCCTCAATGAGGCCAGCGGCGGCATGGTCCGCCTGATCACCGTGGCGCCGGAGGAGGAGGGGGCCATCCCCTTTATCCGGGAGGTCTCCCAGACCTGCACCGTCTCCCTCGGCCACACCACTGCCGGCTATGAGACCGCCATGGCGGCCTATGGTGCGGGGGCCAGCCACGCCACCCACCTCTTCAACGCCATGCCCTCCTTCCTCCACCGGGAGCCCGGGGTCATCGGCGCGGCCCTGGACAGCGGCGCCACGGTGGAGCTGATCTGTGACGGCCTGCACATCCATCCCGCCGTCATCCGGGCCACCCACAAGCTGTTTGGAGACAAGCTGGTCATCATCAGCGACTCCCTGCGCTGCGCCGGCATGCCCGACGGCGAGTATGAGCTGGGCGGGCAGCCCATCGAGATGAAGGGCGGCAAGGCCACCCTGCGCGGGACCGACACCCTGGCCGGCTCCTCCTCCAACCTGCTCTCCGAGCTGCAAAACGTGGTGGCATTCGGCCTGCCTCTGGAGGACGCCGTCACCGCCCTCACCCTTGCTCCCGCCAGGGCCGTCCGGCTGGACCACCAGATCGGCTCCTTGGCCGTGGGCAAGCAGGCCGACCTGGTGCTGCTCAACCCAGACCTCACCCTGGACTCCGTCTATGTGGACGGGGAAAAGGTCCGCTGAATTTAGAAGGAGGAATCCCCCATGAAGATCATTTCCGCAAAGGACTATCAGGCGCTCAGCCGCGCCGCCGCCAATATCATCTCTGCCCAGGTCATCCTCAAGCCCAGCTGTGTCCTGGGCCTGGCCACCGGTTCCAGTCCGGTGGGCACCTATCAGCAGCTCATCGAGTGGTACAAGAAGGGTGACCTGGACTTCTCCCAGGTCCGCACCGTCAACCTGGACGAGTATGTGGGGCTGGACAAGGACCACGACCAGAGCTACGCCTACTTCATGCGCACCAACCTGTTCGACCACATCAACGTGGACCCCGCCAACACCAACATCCCGGACGGCATGGCCCCCGACGAGGCGGAGGAGTGCGCCCGCTACGACAAGGTCATCCATGACCTGGGCGGCATCGACCTGCAGCTGCTGGGCCTGGGCGTCAACGGCCACATCGGCTTCAACGAGCCCGCCGACGCCTTCTCCACCGGCACCCATCAGGTCACCCTCACCGAGAGCACCCGGGACGCCAACAAGCGCTTCTTCGCCAGCATCGACGAGGTGCCCACCCACGCCCGCACCATGGGCACCCGGGAGATCCTTCAGGCCCGCCGGGTGCTGATGGTGGCCTCCGGCGCCAACAAGGCCCAGGCCATCAAGGACGCTTTCTTCGGCCCCGTCACTCCCCAGGTCCCTGCCTCCATCCTTCAGTACCACCCCGACTTCACCCTGGTGGCCGATGAGGCGGCCCTCTCCCTCCTGTAAGGAGCCGGACATATTTTTAAACCCAGCAGGGCCGCGGAACTGTTGTTCCGCGGCCCTGCTTCCATCTCTTTTCTGTCTGCGCTCCCCTCACAGTCGGGCCACGCCGGTCTCCCGGGCCGCCTGGGCCACCGCCTGGGCCACTGCGGGCACCACACGGGGGTCAAAGGGCTTGGGGATGATATTCTCCTCCGACAGCTCCTCCTCCCCGATCAGGCCGGCCAGGGCCCGGGCAGCGGCCATCTTCATCTCCTCGTTGATGTCGCTGGCCCGCACATCCAGCGCGCCCCGGAACACCCCGGGGAAGGCCAGCACGTTGTTGATCTGGTTGGGATAGTCGCTCCGGCCGGTGGCCACCACCCGGGCTCCCCCCGCCTTGGCCTCCTCTGGGAAGATCTCCGGCGTGGGGTTGGCGCAGGCAAAGACGACGGCGTCCTTCGCCATGGTGCCCACCATCTCCGGGGTCACCACCTTGGGGGCGGAGACGCCGATGAACACATCTGCCCCCACCATCATCTCCGCCAGGGTGCCGGTGCGGCGCTCCAGGTTGGTCACCTCGGCAATGGCGGCCTGTGCCTCGTTGAGCTGAGGATCTCCTTTACACACCGCGCCAAACTTATCGCACAGGGTGATGTGCCGGAATCCGGCGGACAGCAGCAGCTTGGTGATGGAGATGGCCGCCGAGCCCGCGCCGGAGAACACCACCTTCACGTCCTCCTTCTTCTTCCCCACCACCCGCAGGGCGTTGGTGAGGCCGGCCAGGGCGATGATGGCCGTGCCGTGCTGGTCGTCGTGGAACACCGGGATATCGCACATCTCCTTCAGCCGGCGCTCGATCTCAAAGCAGCGGGGGGCGGAGATGTCCTCCAGGTTGATGCCGCCGAAGGAGCCGGAGATGTTGTACACCGTCTGAACGAACTCGTCCACATCCTTGGTCCTGACACACAGGGGGAACGCGTCGATGCCGCCGAAGGTCTTGAACAGGACGCACTTGCCCTCCATCACCGGCATCCCGGCCTCGGGGCCGATGTCCCCCAGGCCCAGCACGGCGGTGCCGTCGGTGATGACCGCCACCAGGTTGTGCCGCCGGGTGAGCTCGTAGCTCTGGCTGGGGTCCTTCTGGATCTCCAGGCAGGGCTGGGCCACCCCGGGGGTGTAGGCCACCGACAGCTCCTCCTTGTTCCCCGCGGGCACCGTGGCCACCACCTCGATCTTTCCCTTCCACTCCCGATGCAGCCGGAGGGCCTCTCTCGCGTAATCCATAACTCCATTCCTTTCCATGTATCATCTCGGTCCCGCGCGCGGGACTTCCTTCCATACCGCTATTATACCGGATCGGACAAAAATCGCAACCGCTTTCTCCTCCCCTCTCCCACATTTCTTTCTCCCGGTGCCGGAGGCCTTTTGGTGCATCTCTCCCCGCCCCGCGGGAAAGATATCCGGTGCGGGAGGCGCCCCTCCCCGCCTACGCCGGCCCAAACAGGTCCCCGTGCGCGAAAAGACGAAAAAAATCACGTTTTTGCTTTTCTTTCAGGGAAAAATATACTATACTATTAAGGACTGTATCCGTACTGCATCCCGGGCGCTGGCACATGGTGTTTTCCAGCCCCCGGCCTTTTTCAGAGAGGAGGCGGCCTGCTTTGGAGCAGCAACTGACGAAAAAATACGGCCTGCCTACCGCCATCTGCATGGTGGTCGGCATCGTCATCGGCAGCGGCATCTTTTTCAAAGCGGAAAAGATCCTCAACGCCACCGGCGGCGACCTGCGCACAGGCATCCTGGCCTGGATCATCGGCGGCCTGATCGCCATCTCCAACGCCTGCGCCTTTGCCGTCATGGCCACCCGCTATCAGAAGGTGGGGGGCATGGTGGACTATGCCGAGGCCGCCGTAGGCCGGGCCTACGGCTACTATCTGGGCTGGTTCCTGGCCGCGGTCTACTATCCCTGTCTGACCAGCACCCTGGCCTGGGTGTCCGCCCGCTATACCTGTGTCCTGCTGGGCTACGACATCGTCAGCGGCGAGTGCATGACCATCACCCTGTTCTATCTGGTGGCCGCCTACTTCATCAACACCATGGCCCCCCGTCTGGCCGGCAAGCTCCAGGTCTCCATGACCCTCATCAAGCTGGTCCCCATCCTGCTCATGGCCGGGATGGGCACTGCGGCAGGGCTGCGGAGCGGCATGACCGCCGCCAACTTCGCCCAGGTCACCGCCGACACCGTTACCGCCTACCCCCTCTTCACCGCCCTGGCCGCCACGGCCTTCGCCTATGAGGGCTGGGTGGTGGCCACCACCATCAACGCGGAGCTCAAGGACCCGAAGCGCACCCTGCCCCTGGCCCTGGTCTGCGGGGTGGGCATCATCATGCTGATCTATCTGTTCTACTATGTGGGCATCGCCGGAGCGGTCCCCAACGCCGTCATGATGGAGAGCGGGGAGCATGGCGCAAGGCTGGCTTTCTCCACTATCTTTGGCCAGGCTGGGGGCACCATACTGTTTGTCTTTGTGCTCATCTCCTGCCTGGGCACCTGCAACGGGCTGATGATGGGCTGCACCCGGGGATTTTACGCCCTGGCGGCCCGGGGAACAGGGCCCAAGCCTCAGATCCTCTCCCAGGTGGACCCCTCCACCGGCATGACCTCCAACGCGGCTGCAGCCGGACTGCTGGCCTGCGCCTTCTGGGGGACCTACTTCTATTTCGGCTGCCTCCAAAATCATCTGGGCCCCTTCCGCTTTGACTCCTCCGAGATCCCCATCATCACCCTCTACGCCATGTACCTCCCCATCTTCCTGGGCTTCATGCGGGAAGCCAGGGAGGAGCCGCCCTTCCGCCGCTTCGTGCTCCCCGCCCTGGCCCTATGCAGCGGCCTGTTCATGGTGACCGCCGGCATCCTGTCCTACCAGTGGGACTGCCTCTATTATCTGCTCTTCTTCGCCGTCTTTATGGCGGCGGGGGCACTCTTCTACAAGCGGAAGAGCCTCTGAGCCCGCTGTCATCGGTCAGCCCGGAGCCCCCCAATGGGGGCTCCGGGCTTTTTTCAGCGGACAGAGAGGCAGGAATGTGGTCCGGTCCCCTTTCTTCAGGCAGCGGTGCCTGGGGCAGCCGAGACAGAAAAGAAGAACACAAAAGCGCAGGGGCTGTAAGTCCCTGCGCTTCGCCTCTTTTATTCCGCTCCCGTCTCTGGGCCGCACCCCCGGGATCACTTCTTTTTGACTGCCTCGGCCTGATCCAAGAGCTCCTCCGCGCTCCTGCGCAGGGCCGGAGTCACCGCCGCCCCGCCGATGAGCCGGGCCAGCTCCTCGATGCGGCCGGCGCGGTCCAGCCGCTCCACCCGGGTGTAGGTCCGGCCGTCCCGCTCCCCCTTCTCCACCGAGAAATGGGTGTCCGCCATGGCGGCGATCTGGGGCAGGTGGGTGACGCAGAGCACCTGCTTCTTCCGGGCCACCTGGGCCATCTTTTCCGCCACCTTCTGGGCCGCCCGGCCGGACACTCCGGTGTCCACCTCGTCAAAGACCAGGCTGTCGATGCCGTCGTCCTCCGCCAGCACATTTTTCAGCGCCAGCATGATGCGGGCCAGCTCTCCTCCGGAGGCCACCTTCTGGATGGGCTTGAGAGCCTCGCCCACGTTGGCGGACATGAGGAACTGCACCTCGTCCCCGCCGGTCTCATCCAGCCCCCAGGCCCCCTCCTTGGGGGCGAACTCCACCTGGAAGCGGACTTTGGGCATGTCCAGCTGGCGCAGCTCCTCCTGCACCCGGGTCTGGAGAGCCTCGGCCGCCCGTCTGCGGGCCTGGGAGAGCACCCCCGCCCGCCTCGCCGCCTCCTCCCTGGCCTTCTCCAGCTTCTGGCTCAGGCGGGCGATGGTGTCGTCGGCGTACTGGATCTGGTCCAGCTCCTGGCGGCTCCGCTCCAGGTAATCCAGCATCTCCTCTACTGTGGAGCCGTACTTCTTTTTCAGCCGGTAGATGGTATCCAGCCGCCCCTCCAGCTCGTCCAGTTCCTCCGGGGAGAAGTCCAGCTCCTCCTCCAGATCCCGCAGCAGCTCCACCGCGTCGTCCGCCTCACACCGCAGCTGGGACAGCTTCTCCTGGAGCTGGGAGAGGCGGTCGCTGTACCGGGCCACCCCCTGGACGGCCCCCTCGGCCTCTGCGAGCAGGTCGGCCGCTCCCCGGCCGTCCTCGTCCCCGGACAGGGCGTACTGGGCGGTCTGGACCGCATCCATCAGCTTCCCGGCGCTGCGCAGAAGCTGGCGCCGCCCGTCCAGTTCCCGGTCCTCCCCCGGCTTCAGGTCGGCCCGCTCCAGCTCCCCGATCTGGAAGGTGAGGGTGTCCACCCGGCGGGAGCGCTCCGCCTCGTCCATCTCCAGTTCCCCGATCTTTTTCCGCAGCTCCGCCAAAGCTCCGTATGCCTCCCGGAAGGAGGCCAGCTCCCCCTCCGTGTGTCCGGAGCGGTCCAGATAGCCCAGATGGCAGGCCGGGTCCAGCAGCTGCTGTCCGTCGTGCTGGCCGTGGATGTTCAGCAGCTGACGCCCCAGCTCCCGCAGCTGGGCCACGGTCACCAGCCGCCCGTCCACCCGGCAGATATTCCGGCCGTCCCCCTGGATCTCCCGCTGGAGGAGCAGCTCCTCCCCCGCCGGGACCCCGTTCTCCTCCAGCCAGCCCAGCCCGGACACGCCGGTGAACACCGCGTTGACCAAGGCCGACTTCGCCCCGGTGCGGATCAGCTCCCGGCTGGTCCGCTCCCCCAGCACCGCACTGATGGCGTCAATGACGATGGACTTGCCCGCTCCGGTCTCACCGGTCAGAGCGTTGAAGCCAGGATCGAACTGGATATCGGCCCGCTCGATGACCGCGATATTCTCAATGTGAAGCAGAGAAAGCATCTTTGCCCCTCCTGACCTGTCTCAAACTCACTCCAGCAGCTTGTGGGCTTCGCTGCAAAATGCCTCTGCCGAGGCGCTGTCCCGCATGATGAGCATCCCGGTGTCGTCCCCCGCCAGACTGCCCACCATCCCGGCGATCTCCATCCCGTCCAGGGCGGAGCAGGCCGCCGAGGCCAGCCCGGGCATGGTCTTGACCACCACCAGATTCTGGGCCGCCTCCACCGAGACCACCCCCTCCTTGAAGATGTTCCGCAGCCGGCCCGCGGAGCTCTTTCCCTCCTGCCGGTCCGCTGCCACATAGCGGTAGCTGCCGGAGGGGGCCAGCTCCTTCACCAGCCGCAGCTGCTTGATGTCCCGGGAAATGGTGGCTTGGGTGGTGGTGAACCCCCGCAGCTTCAGCTCAGCGAGCAGCTGCTCCTGGGTCTCCACATCCATCATGCGGATCACATTCAAAATCTCCGCCTGTCTCGCTCGCTTCACAGCTCATACCCTCCCAGCTTCTGATAGATGATCTGATAAAAGTTCCGTTCCGTCAGCCGGATCAGCCGGGTGGACTGACGGGCACAGGAGATCTCCACCCGCTCCGTTCCGGTGATGCGCAGAGCCTTGCCCCCGTCCACCGCCAGGTACAGATGCTTCCGGCTCCCCCGGGGGAGCTGGACGGTGACCAGCCGCTCCGGCGCCAGCACCATGGACCGGGTGGACAGCTGGTGGGCGCACACAGGAGTGACGATGATGTCCCGTGAGGTGGGCTCCACGATAGGCCCGCCCGCTGACATGGAGTAGGCGGTGGAACCGGTGGGGGTGGAGACGATGACCCCATCCCCCATCAGGTTGGTGACCAGCACCCCGTCCGCCCGGACCTCCATCTCGGCCACCCGGGCCATGGAGCCCTTGGAGATCACCGCGTCGTTCAGGGCCAGGTCCTCCGAGAGCACCTTCTCCCCCCGGAGCACCCGGACGGAGAGCATCATCCGCTCCTCGGTCCGATACTCGCCGGCGGCCAGCAGGGTGAGCAGGCTCAGCTCGCCCCGCTCCAGCTCCGCCATAAAGCCCACGCTCCCCATGTTCACCCCCAGGATGGGCACGTCGTGGAGGGTGGCGTCCCGGGCCGCGTGGAGGATGGTCCCGTCTCCGCCGAAGCAGAGCAGCACATCCGCCCGCTTCAGCTCCTCCTCCATGCTGCCCAGCTTCACCTGCCGGGGCAGATCCAGCCGGTCCCCCTTCCTGGGGGCAAAGGGGAGGCAGAGGGCCGTCTCCGCCCCGGCGTTGTTCAAGATCCTGCGGGCCTCCAGCGCCACCCGCAGGCCCCTGTCCCGATAGGGGTTGGAACTGAGCAGCACTCTCACGGCTGTCCCTCCTTCCCCTGGAGGGACCGGTGGGACTCCTCCACCAGCTCCCTCAGGTCTCCGGACCAGACCGGGCCCTCCCCCTCGGTCCCCAGCCAGCCCAGGTATTCAATATTGCCCTCCGGGCCGGTGATGGGGGAAAAGGTGATATCCTTTACAGAAAATCCCGCCTCCCGGGCATGGTCCAGGAAGTGCTCCAGCACCTCCAGATGGACCGCCGGGTCCCGAACCACCCCTTTTTTGCCCACCTTTTCCCGGCCGGCCTCGAACTGGGGCTTGACCAGGCACACCGCCTGGGCCCCCTCCCGCACCAGGGGGCGCATGGGGGGCAGGATCAGCCGGAGAGAGATGAAGGCCACGTCCACGGAGAAGAAGTCCAGGGGCTCCGGGATCTGCTCCCCGGTGAGGTAGCGGGCGTTGGTCCGCTCCATGCACACCACTCTGGGGTCGCTGCGCAGCCGCCAGTCCAGCTGGTTGTAGCCGGAGTCTACGGCGTACACCTTCTCCGCGCCCCGCTGGAGCATGCAGTCGGTGAAGCCGCCGGTGGAGGAGCCGATGTCGGCACACACCGCCCCCTCCAGACGGATGGGCCAGCGCTCCACCGCCTTCTCCAGCTTCAGTCCCCCCCGGCTCACATAGGCCAGGGTCCTGCCCCGCACCTCGATGGCACAGCCGGGCCCCACCTGGGTGCCCGCCTTGTCCACCTTCCGCCCATCCACATAGACCTGCCCCGCCATGATCATGGCCTGGGCCTTCTGGCGGCTCTCCGCCAGTCCCCGGGCAGTCAGTTCAACATCCAGCCGCTGTTTTGTCAAATCGCAGCACCTCCATGGCCCGCTGGGCCAGCCCGGCTCCGTCCAGTTCCAGGAGCCGCTTCAATTCTCCCACGCTGCCGTGGGGGGTAAAGGTATCGCCGGAGCTGCACAGCGCCACCCGGGCGCTGATGCCGGCCTGCTCCAGCGCGCAGGCGAGCCGCTCTCCCACGCTGCCGGCGGAGACGCTGTCCTCCGCCACCAGCAGGGCGCCCGTCCGGCGCACAGAGTCCAGCACCGGAGCGGCATCCAGCGGTGTAATGATGTTCAGCTTTACAACTTCCGCCTCTACGCCCCGCTCCTCCAGCAGCCGGGCCGCCTGGAGCACATCGTTGATCTCCACCCCGTAGGACACCAGCGTGATGTGGGCCCCCCGTCGCAGGACGGCCGCTGGGGCCCGGCCGCTGTCCTCCCGGTACTCCCCTTCGCCGCCCCGGGGATAGCGCACCGCCGCCGGCCCGTCCCAGCCCAGGACCGCCTCCTCCAGCATCGCCTTCAGCTCGGCAAAATTGGCGGGGGCATAGACCCGCATCCCAGGGACGCTGTTGAGATAGGACACGTCAAAGACCCCCTGGTGGGTCTCACCATCCTCCCCAACCAGCCCGGCCCGGTCCACTGCCAGCACCACATGCAGCCGGTCCAGAGCCACGTCGTGGAGCAGCATGTCATAGGCCCGCTGGAGGAAGGTGGAATAGACCGCCACCACCGGGACCGCCCCCTGCTTGGCCATGCCGGCGGCCATGGACACCGCGCAGCCTTCGGCAATGCCCACATCGAAAAAGCGGTCCGGGAACTGGAGGGCAAAGTAATCCAGCCCAGTCCCGGTCTGCATAGCCGCCGTGACGGCGCAGACCCGCGGGTCCTCCCGGGCCAGCCGGGCCACCTCCCGCCCAAACACGGAGGAGAAACTGGCCCGCCCCTGCTTCAGGGGCTCCCCTGTCTCTGGATCAAAGGGGGACACGCCGTGGTAGGCGTCGGGATTCTCCTCAGCAGGTGTGAAGTCTTTTCCCTTTATGGTCCTGACATGGAGCAGGACCGGCTCCTTCAGGTCCCGGGCGTAGCGGAGGATCTCCGTCAGCTCCCGCAGGTCGTGGCCGTTCACCGGCCCCAGATAGGTGAAGCCCATATTCTCAAACAGGCTGCTGGGGAGCAGGCTCTCCTTCACCGCTTTCTTCAGCCGGTGGGTCACCCGGTAGATCTTCCGCCCGAACCAGGTGGCGTTCATCACCTTCCGGTAGTACTTCTTGAAGGTGAGGTACTGGGGCTTCAGGCGCTGGCGGGCCAGGTGCTCCGCCACGCCGCCCACGTTCTTGGTGATGGACATGCCGTTGTCGTTGAGGATGACCAGCAGCTGGCCCCTGCTCTGCCCCGCGGTGGACAGGCCCTCATAGGCCAGTCCGCCGGTGAGCGCTCCGTCTCCGATGAGAGCCAGCACCCGGTAGTCCTCCCCCAGCATGTCCCTGGCCCGGGCCATCCCCACCGCCACCGCCACCGAGTTGGAGGCGTGTCCGGCGATGAATGCGTCATGGACGCTCTCAGATGGCTTGGGGAAGCCGGCGATCCCGCCGAGCTGCCGGATGGTGGACATCTGCTCCCGCCGGCCTGTGAGCATCTTGTGTGGGTAGCTCTGATGGCCCACGTCAAAGACCAGCCGGTCCCGGCTGGTGTCGAACACCCGGTGGATGGCCACGGTGAGCTCCACCACCCCCAGGTTGGAGGACAGATGCCCTCCGGTCCGGGCTACGTCCCGGATCAGCTCCTGCCGGAGCTGGCCGCACAGCTCCCGGGCCTCCTGGTCCCCCATCCCCGCCAGGATGGGGCCATATGAGGTTGTTTTGTCTCTCTTATCCAAAAAAATCCCTCACAGCTTCCTGGGCGGCGCCGCAGCGCCTCCCCTCCCGGTTTACCAGATCATGGGGCCGGTGATGCCAATGGCCGTGCCCAGCAGAGCCCCCATCAGCACCTGGGGGAGCGTGTGGCCCAGGTGCTCATTCAGCTTCTTTTTGGGCTTGAGCTCCTCCGGCATCTCCTTCCAGTGGGCCATCACATAGTTGAGCACCTTGGCCTGCTCCCCAGCGGCCCGGCGCACATTACAGGCGTCGTACATCACCACCAGGGCCACCACCGCCGCCAGGGAGAACAGGGGCGCCTGCCAGCCGTAGATCTGCCCGATGGACGCCGTAGCCGCGCAGATGAAGGAGGAGTGGGAGCTGGGCATGTCGCCGCTGCCTACCATCCGTTTCAGGTCCAAGTTCCGGTTCACGACCAGATTGGCCACTGTCTTGATCAGCTGGGCCAGGAACCACGCCAGGATGGACAGATCCAGCACCAGATTCCCCGTTAAAAAACCGGTACGCCCCTCAAACATTTGCCTTCACTCCCTTCTGTCCCGTCTGTTTTCACTTCCGCCGGGAGGCCAGCTCCCGGGCCAGCCAGATGAGGAAGTCCGGCTGCGGGAATCCGTTCAGTGCGGACACTGCCTCCTCCGTCAGCTGCTCCACCAGCGCGCCGCTCCCCTCCAGCCCCAGGGCCGTGACGAAGGTGCTCTTCTCTCTGGAGCGGTCCGAGCCCACCGGCTTGCCAAACTCCTCGGTGGTGCCCGTCACGTCCAGCATGTCGTCCCGGATCTGGAAGGCCCGGCCCAGCTTCTGAGCATAGCGGGCCACGGCCCGCCGCTGCTCCGGGCTCCCCCCCGCGGCAATACACCCCAGCTCCGCCGCGGCGGAGATCAGGGCGCCGGTCTTCAGGCTCTGGAGCAGCTCCAGCTCACTCAGGGACAGGCTCCGCCCCTCCCCCGCCATATCCAGCACCTGTCCCCCCACCATGCCGGAGGGACCGGCCGCCCGGGAGAGGCAGTCCACCCCCTCTGCCATCTGCTCCGGGGAGAGCAGATCCCGCCGGGCAGTCAGCATCTGAAAGGCCGCGGTGAGCAGGCCGTCCCCGGCCAGCACCGCGGTGGCCTCCCCATACACCCTGTGGTTGGTGGGGCGCCCCCGGCGCAGGTCGTCGTCGTCCATGCAGGGCAGGTCGTCATGGATCAGGGAGTAGGTATGCACCATCTCCACCCCGCAGGCAAAGGGCAGGGCCCGCTCCGGGTCGCCGCCGCACAGGCGGCAGCACTCCAGGGTCAGCACGGGCCGGACCCGCTTTCCCCCCGCCATCAGGCTGTACTCCATGGCCTCCTGGAGGTCCGCGTACCGGTCGTCCTCCCGGAATATGGCCCCCAGGGCCTCCTCGATCCGCTTCTGGTCGCCGGCCAGCCGGCGCTCAAATTCCAGGCTCATATCACAGTTCTCCTCCAAAGGGCTCCTCCCGGGGCTGTCCGTCCTCCCCTGCGGTGAGCAGGGTCACCTTCTGCTCCGCCTGATCCAGGCGCTTGGTGCACTCCAGCATCAGCTTCGCCCCCTCTTCAAAGAGCGCCATGGCCTCATCCAGCGGGGCGTCCCCCCGCTCCAGCAGGCCCACGATCTCCTCCAGCCGGGCCATGGACTGCTCAAAATCCAGCTTTTTTCCCGCCATCACAGGCACTTCCTTTCCTCCACCCGGCACGCCAGGCTGCCGTCCGACAGGCGCAGCTCCAGCCGCTCTCCCGGGGCCGCATCCTTGACAGAGGCGATCAATGTTCCATTCTCATTTCGGGCGATGGAGTAGCCCCGGCCCAGCACCTTCAGCGGGCTCATGGCGTCCAGCGCCGCGCTGTCCCGGGCCAGGCGCTCCCGCGCCCGGGACAGGATCTGCCCGGCCCCGTGTCCCAGCCGCTGTCCCTGGTAGTCCAGCAGCAGCCTCCGGTCCCGGAAATAGGCCCCCGGGTCGGTGAGCATCCGGCTGCGGCCCAGCCGCTCCAGATCCTTCCTGCGCCGGGCCAGCAGGCTGCCGGTCCCCTTCTCCAGCCGCTTGGCCAGCCCGTCCAGCCAGGCGTACAGCTCATTCTGGTCGGGCACCGCCAGCTCCGCCCCGTTGGAGGGGGTGGCCGCCCGCAGGTCGGCCACAAAATCAGCGATGGTCACGTCGGGCTCATGGCCTACGGCGGAGATCACCGGGATCTGGGAGCGGTAGATGGCCCGGGCCACGCACTCCTCGTTAAAGGCCCACAGGTCCTCCATGGAGCCGCCCCCCCGGCCGGTGATGATCAGGTCGGCGGCTTGATGGAGGTTGGCCCAGTCCAGGGCGGCGGCGATCTCCTCCGCCGCCCCCTCCCCCTGCACCCGCACCGGCAGGACGCGCACCTGGGCCAGGGGGTATCTGGCCCCCAGGATGCGCAGCATGTCCCGCACCGCCGCCCCTGCCGGAGAGGTGATCAGGGCGATGCGCCGGGGATAGGCGGGCAGAGGCCGTTTGTGGGCCTGGTCGAACAGGCCCTCCCGCAGCAGCTTCTCCTTCAGCTGCTCAAAGGCTACGTGCAGGTCCCCCGCTCCCTCCGGGGTCAGGCGGACGCAGTACAGCTGATACTGCCCGTCCCGTGGGAACACGGTGATCCGCCCGGCGGCGATGACCTGCATCCCGTTCTCCGGGCGGAAGCGCAGGGAGGCGGCGTCCCCCCGGAACATGACGCACCGCAGTGCCCCCTGGCTGTCCTTCAGCGTAAAATAGTGGTGCCCGGAGGGATACATCTTATAGTTGGACAGCTCCCCCCGCACCAGCAGGCCGGAGAGGAGCCGGTCCCGGTCCATCCAGCTCTTGATATAGCCGCTTACCTGGGAGGGACTGAGGATGGTCTCTTCTCTCATGCCAGCTCCCCTCCCTCCAGGGCCCGCCGGGTCAGGATGGCCACCCCCATGGCGTTGTCCGTGGAGTAGCAGGGCTGGGCGAACAGGGCGCCGCAGCTCCTCTCCATGGCGGCCCGCAGCTGTCGGTTGGAGGCCACACCGCCGGAGCACAGCACCGGCAGGCCGGGGCAGCGGCGCTGGGCCTCCTGGGTGGCCCGGAGGACCACGCTGCACACCGTGTCCAGGGTGAAGCGGGCCACGTTGGCCGGGGCCTCTCCCTCCGCCAGCAGTCTCTTCACCTGATTCTCCATCCCGGACAGGGAGAACGTGAGGTCCTTCAGCTTCACGCGGTACTCCATACAGGCATCCGCCTGAGGATAGAGCTCGTCCAGCGCTTTGCCAGCTGGGAACTGGAGCCCCAGCAGGACGCCGGTGCGGTCGATGAGCTGGCCAGCGGAGATGTCGCTGGTCCCGCCCAGCTTCTCCGCCGCCACATTGGTCCCCTGGGGCCGGACCAGCAGCAGCTCGGTGGTGCCGCCGGACAGGTGCCAGGCCAGGAAGGGACCGTCCAGCAGGTCCGTCCGCCCGGCGGACCAGGCCGCCGCCGCCAGGTGCCCCTGCTGGTGGGAGCAGGCAAAAAACGGCACCCCAAGGGCGGCGGCCAGCGCCCTTCCCTGGGACTCCCCCGCCAGGAAGCAGGGCATGTAGGAGCCCTCCACAGCCCGGGGCCGGGTGCTGGCCCCCACTGCCTTCAGGTCCCGGAGCAGTCCGCGGCTCTCCAGCTCCTCCAGCAGCGCCGGGAGCTGCTTCACATGCTGGAACAGGGCGTCGCTCTGCCGCAGTCCCAGCTCTCCGGGCCGCACCGCCAGCAGGCGGCCGGCGTTGCAGCCATCCGCCCCGTCAAAGACGGCTGCGGAGGTGGTATAGTTGCTGGTATCCAGTCCCAGAACCGGCATGGTCATTCCTCCGGCTCCTCCGGCCCCGCCGCATCCTCCTCCTTCTTTTCCGGCTTGGGGGCGGAATCGGCAAACTCTGCCCGGACAAAGGAGCCCAGGATGCCGTTGATAAAGGAGACCACCTCGGCCGGCTCATAGTTCTTGGCGATCTCCACCGCCTCGTTGATGGCGGCGGAGTTGGGGATCGCCGGCATATACAGCACCTCATACATGGCGGTGCGCATCACCGCAGCCGCCATGCGGGGGATGCGGGCAAAGCTCCAGCCCACGGAATAGCGGGAGATGTAGTCATCCAGCTCCGGCCCGTGGACATAGACCCCCTGTACCAGATCCCGGATGTACTGCCGCTGCTTCTCGTTGGGAAACTGGGCGTAGAGGGGCTCCTCCTCCCCCAGCTGTGCGAACCGCTCCCGGGTCATCTCGTGCTCCAGCAGCTCCTCCGCGCTGCGGCTGCCAAAGCCCAGTTCATAGATCATATGCACCGCGACCTCACGGGCGTTGCTTCTCGTCATTGTGTGATCCCTCCGTCACTTGGGCCCTCTGTCCCAATCTTTCTCTCTGGCCCGCGTCTCCGGGGCTCCGACTTTTCATCCAGATCCATTATATACATGTATATACAAAAAGAAAACCCTAAAATATGTTTTACGGGATTTTTCTCCCGGGTTCCGGGGCGCTGCGCCTCACGGCGTCTCCTCCCGCTCCTCCGGGACGCTGAGCAGCTGGACCAGCTGGTGGTAGAGCTGCTCCGGCGCCTGTTTGAAGCGGGCGGCCGCCCGCTCCCCCTGTCCCGCCGCGGGCATCAGCAGGCTCAGCTCCAGCAGGGGGCCGCTGTCGTCCGCCAGCCGCAGTCGCACCGTGCACGTCCCGTCCGGGTTTGGGAGCACCTCCCCCTGCACCTGCTGCTCCCGCATCAGGGTCTCATTCACCCGCACCAGATTGTCGTCGCACCGGCGGCGCACCGAGTATGGCAGGCTGCTCTCACAGATCTCGCTGTTGCGCCGCCCCTTCTCCGTGATGGCGTAGCGCTCCCCCTCCCGGCTCAGGTGCTCTGTCTCCACCAGATGCTCCACCGCCTGCGTCAGGGAGAAATAGTCCACCCCGGCGTCGCACAGCGCCAGCTCCAGAAGCTGAAGGAACGTGATCGGCGCCGCAATGCGGGCCATAATATACAGGACCAGCAGCTTCAGATCCATCTCATCCTGAATAAATCCCATCCGGGCCATCCAAGCACACCTCTCTCTTCTTGCCCCGGCCCTGGCGGGCCGGCGGCGTCCCGGACACCGCTCCACCTTTGGTGGGAACGTGCCCATGGTCTTTCTATTTTATTATAGAACAAAACGCGCGAAAGGACAACCCCGCATTTCCGGCTCCTCTGGCACCATCCCGCCTGTCGGTCATAGTATGGTATGGAAGCCCTTCACTTCCGGCGGGCCCGGCACCCCCGTGCCCGTCCACTCCACTCAATCTGACGAGGAGGTATCCATATGCCTGAAAAGGTCGCGCCCGGTCCCGTGAGCGATGATCGCTGCATCCGGGAGGCCGTGTGCATACACACGAAAAAAATTTTTGATTCCTGCAAAGACAAAGACTGCATTGAGGATCTGCGGGTCTATCCCACCTGCGGGTCGCAGGAGGTCCTTGACCGGGCCCTGTCGGTCAAGGCCGGGACAGCCGAGCTGCTGTACGCCTACATCGATGTGGAGCCCGTAGGGTTCAACCGCGGGTTCTATACCGTGGATGTGCGGTATTTTTACCGGATCACCGCTGATGCGTTCATCGGGGCCGCCCGCCCCATCGAGGTATGCGGTCTGGCCGTATTTGACAAGCGGGCCATCCTGTTCGGCAGCGAGGGGGGCGCCAAGTCCTTCAGCTCCGACTCCCCCAGCGTGTGCAGCTGCCAGGATCTGATGGGCAGCAGTCTCCCCACCGCACACGTGGAGGCCATTGCCTACAAGAGGCCGTGTCCGGGCCACCGGCGTCAAAAGCCGGTTGACAGATCCCGCTCTCTCCTCTATACTCCCAGATACACCCCTGACATCCCCTGTATCCCGTTCCCGTCCCCTGGGCCGCGGGAGAACCGGAGCGTTTTTATCACACGATAATAAAAGGAGGACTCACCCATGGATCAGATGGAGATCCGGCAGCTCGTCGCCCGGCAGAGGGCCTATTTTCAGAGCGGTGCGACCCTGCCGGCCAGGGCGCGCGTTGAGGCCCTCCGCGCGCTGAGGTCCGCAGTGGCTGCCCGGGAGGAGGAGCTGAACGACGCCCTCCGGGCCGACCTGGGCAAGAGCGCCTTTGAGAGCTATATGTGCGAGGTGGGCATGGTCCTCAGTGAGCTGACCTATATGATCCGCCGCACCCCCGCCTTCGCCGCTGACCGCCGGGTCAGGACCCCCCTGGCCCAGTTCGCCGCCCGGAGCTATGTCAAGCCCTCCCCCTACGGCACCGTCCTCATCATGAGCCCGTGGAACTACCCCCTGCTCCTCACCCTGGACCCCCTGATCGATGCCCTGGCCGCCGGAAACACTGCGGTGGTCAAGCCCAGCGCATACTCCCCCGCCACCAGCCGGGTCATCGCCCGGCTCCTGGCGGAGTGCTTTCCCCCGGAGCATGTCTCGGTGGT
>ERZ1673736.1594-NODE-1594-length-28947-cov-15.008895_pt1 | contig 28947 bp, 24 predicted proteins | sample MGYA00580212_ERZ1673736 | MGnify/ENA primary metagenome ERZ1673736 (study PRJEB41218, sample SAMN15661752) | gut metagenome | host: Homo sapiens | place: Canada: London | collected 2015-08-20/2019-03-30 | study: EMG produced TPA metagenomics assembly of...
AGAATCCTGTGAGATGCGCAATATCTGAAATCCCATAATCAGTATTTTCCAGAAGTTCCTTGCACACTTCGATGCGTTTCCGGTTCAGATAATTGATAGGAGAAATCCCATAATATTTTGTAAATTCATGACTCAGATAATACTTATTAAGATGACTGAGTTCTGAGAGGTGATCCAGAGTAATATTTTCCCCGTAATTGGAGTCAAGATAACGCTTAATATGAGCGCATTCTTTACTTGGATGCTGGGCGGTGATCAGTTCAAATGGTGAATCCGTAATGCGCCGAAGCTGCAGGATCAGAATATCCAGCATATGACTGCAGATGGTTTCATATCCTTCAGACTGTCTGTCCAGCTCCTGAAACAGAGAATTAAAGTAAAATAACAAATCCGTTTTCTTTTCACGACAGTTAAAAATGCGATACTCTTTATGACCGTTAAAGGAAAAACATAGTCCGTCCACACCTACAGTAAAATAACTCAGAGGAGGACTCCCTTTGGAGATTTCAGTGTGATTGATATGTGGATTAATGATGACCAGATCGTCCTTTGAGATTGGGAAAATCTGATCCTCGATCAGAAAATCTCCCTGACCGTCACGTACATAGAACAATTCTGTAAAGGCATGAGAGTGAGGAATACTGGGCCAGTCACCCTCGTAGCGGGAAGAAGAGGTATTTAAAAGTGTAATATTCTGAGCTGTTGGGTGTTCGGGGCTGAAACGAAATGATTGTGAGCTCATGGCAGATTCTCCTTTCTTCTGTTTACGGCAGATGAGTATATTTGTAGCAATTTTGTTTGCGGATTCTAAATGATAGTATTTTATATCGCAAAAGATATAACTGAGATTCTTCAGGATAATTAGAATAAGTGCATAAAAAATGATAAAAAATAAAATCAACATCAGTTATTAAGGGAAAAAATAGAAGGCTTTTCAGATAGCTGATAACATATTTTCTATAATACCATAATTTTTTTGTAAGAGCAAGATTTCTAAAAAACAAAGCAAAAAGTGAATTGAAAAAAATTTTGAAAGAAGGTATTTTATAAACAGATAGACTGAAAATAATGTGATTACAGAAGTGAACGGACAGTAATTATCCGCTTGTCAGCAAAATGAAGGAGGTAACAGAAAATGGGAAAAGGTCGTGTAACCATACCAACTGACCTGGATGTAGTTCCACAGACACTGGAAATGATAGAAGAGTGGGGCGCTGATGCTATACGTGACTGTGACGGAACAGAATTTCCGCAGAAATTAAAAGGCACAGGTGCCAAAATTTATGCAACCTACTATACAACCCGTAAGGACAATGCGTGGGCGAAAGCACATCCGGAAGAAATCCAGCAGATGTATATTATGACATCTTTCCACACAGCGGTTGCAGATACACTGGAGATTCATCTGATGGATCACCTCTATCCGGATATGCTTGCAGTCAACACAAGAGATGATATCCGCAGATGGTGGGAAGTAATGGATCGTACCACAGGAGAACCGGTACCGACAGATCAGTGGTCATATGAAGAAGAGACAGGAAATGTAGTGATCTTATCTGCGAAACGCTTCCATGAATATACTGTAAGTTTCCTGGCATATATTATGTGGGATCCTGTACATATGTACAATGCAGTAGTAAATGACTGGAAAGACGTAGAACCGCAGATTACATTTGATGTGCGTCAGCCGAAAACAAGAGCACATTCTCTGGAACGTCTGCGCAGATTTCTGGATACTCATGAGTATGTAAATGTTGTAAGATTTACTACTTTTTTCCATCAGTTTACGCTTGTGTTTGATGAACTTGCAAGAGAGAAATATGTAGACTGGTTTGGTTATTCCGCTTCAGTCAGCCCATATATTCTGGAGCAGTTTGAGAAAGAAGTGGGCTATCCTTTCAGACCGGAATATATCATTGACCAGGGATACATGAACAATACCTATCGGATTCCCTCAAAAGAATTCAAAGATTTCCAGGCATTTCAGAGACGCGAAGTTGCAAAGCTTGCCAAAGAGATGGTAGATATCGTACATGAATACGGAAAAGAGGCCATGATGTTCATGGGAGATCACTGGATTGGCATGGAACCGTTTATGGACGAATTTGCATCTATCGGACTGGATGCTGTAGTTGGAAGTGTTGGAAATGGTGCGACCCTGCGTCTGTTCAGCGATATTAAGAATGTAAAATATACAGAAGGAAGATTTTTGCCATACTTTTTCCCGGATACGTTCCATGAAGGCGGCGATCCTGTAAAGGAGGCAAAAGTGAACTGGGTAACAGCAAGAAGAGCAATCCTTCGAAGCCCGATCCAGAGAATCGGATACGGCGGATATCTGAAACTTGCCCTGGAATTCCCGGATTTTGTACAGTATATCAAAGAAGTCTGCGAAGAGTTCCGCACTTTATATGATAACATTCAGGGAACGACTCCTTATTGCGTAAAACGGGTAGCAGTCCTGAACTGTTGGGGAAAGATGCGCTCATGGGGTAACCATATGGTACATCACGCCATCTATTACAAGCAGAATTATTCTTATTTCGGAATTATCGAAGCATTAAGCGGCGCACCGTTTGATGTATCATTTATCAGCTTTGACGATATCAAAGCAGACAAAGATCTTCTGAAGAAATTTGACGTAGTGATCAATGTGGGAGATGCGGACACTGCACAGTCAGGCGGCGAGAACTGGATCGACGAAACAATCATCACAGCAGTCAGAGAATTTGTATATAATGGCGGTGGATTTATCGGTGTAGGAGAACCGGCAGCACATCAGTGGCAGGGCAGATTCATTCAGTTAGATGATGTACTTGGAGTAGAAGAAGAACATGGATTTAACCTGAATACAGATAAATATAACTGGGAAGAACACAGAGATCATTTCATCCTTAAAGATGCAGAAGGCGAGATTGATTTCGGTGAAGGTAAGAAGAACATTTATGCCTTACCGGAAACAGAAATCTTAATCCAGAAAGACCAGGAAGTGCAGATGGCTGTAAAGACTTTCGGTAAAGGAAGAGGCGTTTATATCAGCGGACTTCCATACAGCTTCAAGAACAGCCGCGTGCTTTATCGTGCAGTCCTTTGGTCAGCATCCGCAGAGGAAGAACTTCACTGCTGGTATTCAACCAACTACAATGTAGAAGTACATGCTTACGTAAAAAATGGAAAATACTGCGTAGTCAACAACACTTACGAACCACAGGATACAGTAGTTTACAGAGGTGATAGAAGCAGTTTCCGGTTACATATGGAGGCAAATGAGATCAAATGGTATCAGATATGAAAGATATCGGATATGAAAGATATCGGATAGATTTTATCTGTAAAATAGATTGAAAAGAAAGTCAGTGAAGAAATAACAGAACAGGTTCAGACGTGAGCAGAATGCTTTTGCCTGAACCTGTTTTGATGTGTCAATAAGTTGTTTTTTGAACAATCTTGCGTTTGAATTTCTTATTTACGCATTGTTGTCGGTCGCTGTAGCCACCGGCATATAATTATTTGATTAAGCTGTTATCATCAAAGTAGTTGATCTGCATTGCCGAACGAACATCATGAAGTGTCTGTGCAGCTTTTGCTTCAGCAATCCTGCTTCCCTCTTTGAGGATATCATATACATCATCAAGATGCTGCTCCCAGTATTTACGTCTCTCGCGGATTGGAGAAAGCTCTGCCTGGAGTACTTTATTCAGGAATTTCTTAACCTTGACATCACCCAGACCGCCGCGTGTATAATGAGCTTTCAGTTCATCCAGATTCTGATATTCAGGCAGGAACTCTGCGAAATATTCCGGTTTACAGAATGCATCCAGATAAATAAATACAGGATTTCCTTCCACACGTCCCGGATCTTCCACACGAAGATGATTCGGGTCTGTGAACATGGACATAACCTTCTTCTTAACATCAGCTTCTTCATCTGAAAGGTAGATGCAGTTTCCGAGAGATTTGCTCATTTTTGCTTTTCCGTCAATACCTGGCAGACGTAAGCATGCTTTATTGGATGGCAGAATAATCTCAGGCTCTGTCAGAGTTTCGCCATAAACAGTATTAAATTTGTGGACGATCTCCTTGCACTGCTCGAGCATTGGAAGCTGATCTTCGCCAACCGGAACAGTAGTAGCGCGGAATGCAGTGATATCTGCAGCCTGGCTGATCGGATAGCAGAAGAATCCAACAGGGATGCTTGCCTCAAAATTACGCATCTGGATTTCAGATTTAACTGTAGGATTACGCTGTACACGTGCCACAGTAACAAGGTTCATATAATAGAAAGTAAGCTCTGTAAGCTCCGGAACCATGGACTGGATAAAGATAGTGGATTTCTCAGGATCAATGCCGCATGCAAGATAATCCAGGGCAACCTGAAGGATGTTCTGGCGAACTTTCTCAGGGTGTTCAGCGTTATCTGTTAATGCCTGTGCATCTGCGATCATAATATAAATTTCATCATATAAGCCGGAGTTCTGTAAACGAACACGCTCGGATAATGAACCAACATAATGTCCAACATGAAGGCGGCCGGTTGGACGGTCACCGGTTAAAATAATTTTGCTCATTTTGCTCTCCTAAAAGTGAATTCCGATTTCCCAGAGAGTATCTGGAAATTCTCAGTTATCCCTATTATAAAGCCTGCGAATGTTACCGTCAATGATTTTGAGAGAATAAATAGGTATTATGTTACACCAGTATGGTTTTATGTACGCTAAATAATACCATATATCTGTATGGTATTATGATATATTGGAAGAGAAAAGTGGTCAGAATCAAAAAGCAGCTAAATTTGTGAATAATTATACAGGAAATACATTTCCATAATTGATAAAAAGGAAAGATTCTGCTAAAATAATAAGGAATTATACAAAATTTTACACTGAATAAGGATAAGATAAAAGGAGTAAACACACCATGCCAGTATTTGATTTCAGCGGTGCTTCAGACAAGAAACCAGGTGTACAGTCTGAATGTACCTACACGACTTTCCAGTCCAATGAACAGGAAACATCCCCTGAGAAACCGATCATGGTTCTTGATAACAGTAGCCGCCAGTGGAAACATCATTCCTGCGGTATTTTTACAAACCCGATCAAATGTACTTCCTTTGAGTTTAAAGAGGACGATGGAACTTTCGCAGCAGATATTCTCAGCATTGATTCAAGATTCGTAAGCCTTCTGAAATGGCTTGGAGAGAATCATATCAATGTGCGTCTTTCCGGACAGAATCAGGAGAAAGGATATGCAGTTTATAAGATTCGTGAGACTGCATTCGGCGGCGGCACAAAGCTCTCCGCAGAGGACGGATTTCTTCAGTTTATGATCGAGAGACTTCTTGCAAGCAGTGCACCGGCAGAGATCGCAGAAGACGAAGATGAGGAAGAAACAGGAGATGAAATGAAGCTGACAAGTATTCAGAGCATCACTGATTTTATGACCTGCGCAGGCAGAACCCTTCCGGACAACATCCGTCTCTGGGCAAGAAGAAACCTTGCAGTTGCCCGTTCCCACGAAGTATCTCCGGAGGAAAGACGCCATGCTCAGCGAGCTCTTTCCATTATGATGAATGTACAGTGGAAGAGTAATTACTTTGAAGCAATTGATCCTCAGGAAGCCCGCAGAATCCTTGACGAAGAACTCTACGGAATGGAATCTGTAAAGCAGCGTATCATTGAAACAATCATCCAGATCAACCGTACCCATACACTTCCTGCATACGGACTTCTCCTTGTAGGCCCTGCAGGTACAGGTAAATCCCAGATTGCATACGCAGTTGCCCGTATCCTGAAACTGCCTTGGACAACTCTGGACATGAGTTCCATCAATGATCCGGAACAGCTTACAGGAAGTTCCAGAATCTATGCAAACGCAAAGCCCGGAATCATCATGGAAGCTTTCTCGGCAGCAGGAGAATCCAACCTTGTATTTATTATCAACGAGCTTGATAAAGCAGCGTCAGGTAAGGGCAACGGAAACCCTGCAGACGTACTTCTTACTCTGCTTGACAACCTTGGATTTACAGATAACTATATGGAATGTATGGTGCCCACAGTGGGCGTTTATCCCATTGCTACGGCAAACGATAAATCCCAGATCAGCGCACCTCTTATGTCCCGTTTTGCAGTGATCGATATCCCGGATTATACATCAGAAGAGAAGAAGATCATCTTCTCTAAATACGTCCTTCCGAAGGTTCTGAAACGCATGAGCCTCAAGACAGAAGAATGCGTAGTAACAGAAGAGGGTCTGAATGCCATCGTTGAATTGCATAAAAATACAAGCGGTATTCGTGATCTGGAACAGGCAGCAGAGCATATCGCAGCCAATGCCCTGTACCAGATTGAAGTAGATCACCTGACAGGTGTGACATTCAATGCAGAGATGGTAAGAGAATTACTTTCCTGAAAAACTGAAATTATATGTTTGAAAAAATCTTGACATAAATAAAAGTTAAGAGTATACTTTCAGACATCAGCAGGATAAAATTTAGAAATTGCTGATAAAAATAAAATAAGATCTTCAGGGCAGGGTGCAATTCCCTACCGGTGGTAAAGCCCACGAGCCGTAAGGTATGATTCGGTGCAATTCCGAAGCCGACAGTACAGTCTGGATGAAAGAAGATAGTAGTAGAGATACAGAAGAATTAACTGATCTGTGAAAGCGACTGCTCTGGAATAATAAATTTATTCCAGAGCTTTTTTATATCATCAAAGCAGTTTTAATGATGAAGCAAAAAGTCAGATTCACACGAAGATAATTCAAACAGATATTAATTTACAGGCCCTGGATGTTGAAAGACACCGGGGCTTTTTTGGTATCATCAGTACCATCAGAAGAACAGGAGATGAGGGATTGAAAGATATAACGGATATGGAAAAAGACAGGCAATATATGAAAATGGCGTTAGAACTGGCGCAAAAAGGAATGGGATTTACAGCACCTAACCCAATGGTAGGTGCCGTGATCGTCAAAAGCGGAAAAGTCATTGGCCAGGGATATCACAGAAAATACGGTGAACTTCATGCAGAAAGGGAAGCTCTGGCATCATGTACAGAACAGCCAGAAGGTGCCTCCATATATGTTACTCTGGAACCTTGCTGCCATTACGGGAAACAGCCTCCGTGTGTCAATGCAATCCTGGAATCGGGGATCAGACGTGTGATTATTGGTTCCTCGGACCCTAATCCCCTGGTTTCAGGAAAAGGAATCCGGATTCTGAAAGAGCATGGGATCGAAGTAACGGAAAACGTTTTAAAAGAAGAGTGCGATAAACTCAATGAAGCATTTTTCTATTACATACAGAATCAAAAACCATATGTAGTCATGAAATATGCGATGACCATGGATGGAAAAATTGCCACTTATACAGGCGCATCCAGATGGGTGACAGGCGAAGCTGCCAGAATGCATGTGCAGAAACAGAGATTGAAATATACAGGGATTATGGCTGGAGTGGGAACTGTGCTGGCAGATGATCCGATGCTTACATGCAGACTGGAAAACGGCAGAAATCCTGTGCGTATTATCTGTGACTCCCACTTGCGGACACCACTGAATTCCAGAATTGTGAAAACGGCATCAACAATTCCAACAATCTTTGCAACCAGCAGTAAAGACCAGCAGAAGATAAAGAATTATGAAGATATGGGATGTAAAGTTCTGGATGTCCCGGAAAAAAACGGACACATAGATTTAAACAGACTAATGGAACTTCTGGGAGCTGCAAAGATAGACAGTATCTTACTGGAAGGAGGAGGCACTTTAAACTGGTCAGCACTCGAAAGCGGTATTGTTCAGAAAGTCCAGACCTATATAGCACCCAAACTTTTTGGGGGAGAAAGTGCAAAGACACCGATAGAAGGAAAAGGATTTCCTGATCCTGCCAGCGCAATATTATTAAAAAACAGCGAAATAATCAGAATAGGAGATGATTTTCTTATAGAGAGTGAGGTGAAGAGTAATGTTCACGGGAATTGTTGAAGAACTGGGAACTGTGAAAAAAATAAAAAAAGGAGCAAATTCAGCAGTATTTACGATACGGGCAGAGAAAATTCTGGATGATCTGAAAACAGGGGACAGTGTAGCTGTAAATGGAATCTGCCTCACTGTAACTGCATGTCTGGAAGATGGTTTTACAGCAGATGTGATGCATGAGACATTGAATCGTTCTGCGCTGATTCAGCTTTCTTTGGGACAGCATGTAAATCTGGAAAGGGCAATGCCTGCAAATGGAAGATTTGGAGGACACATTGTTGCCGGGCATGTGGATGGAACAGGAAAAATCACGGAAATTCGCAGAGATGATAATGCTGTCTGGTACACCATTCAGGCTTCACCACAAATTATGAAATATATTGTGACAAAAGGTTCTGTAACAGTTGATGGAATCAGTCTTACAGTGGCAAAAGTCTCAGAAACAGACTTTTCCATTTCTGCAATTCCTCATACAGTAAAGATTACAGTCCTCGGAGAACGCAAAGAAGGAGATATCGTCAATCTGGAGACAGACATAATTGGAAAATACGTGGAAAAATTAATAACGCCTGTGAAAGAACAGCCGATAAAAAGTAATATTACACGGGATTTTCTGAACAAGTATGGCTTTTGACAGAATTAACCACAAAGCGGTTATTCGATTGATGCAGAACTGTACAGTGGATGTTTTATCTGCCTGACACGAACCAGATAAGCAGCCAATACGAATGATTTTGCCCTCTTAACAACAGAAAAATATATTGTATCAGAAAAATACATTGCATAAGGAGAGAAAAAATGAACGGATTTGATTCAGTAGAAGAAGCTCTGGAAGAACTTCGGAATGGAAAAATTATTCTGGTAACGGATGATCCGGACAGAGAGAATGAAGGAGATTTTATCTGTGCAGCAGAGTTTGCCACAACAGAAAATATTAACTTTATGGCAACTCACGGAAAAGGACTTATCTGTATGCCAATGTCTGAGGAATATGTAAGAAAACTGCAGTTCCCGCAGATGGTAGCAGAAAATTCAGATAATCACGAAACTGCTTTTACTGTTTCCGTAGACCATATCAGCACCACTACAGGAATCTCTGCGGCAGAACGTTCTGTTACTGCCATGAAATGTGTGGATGAGAATGCAAAACCCGAAGATTTCAGACGCCCCGGACATATGTTTCCACTTCTGGCGAAGAAGAACGGTGTTCTGGAAAGAAACGGACATACAGAGGCAACTGTAGACCTGTGCAGACTTGCAGGGTTAAAACAGTGCGGGCTGTGCTGTGAAATTATGAGAGAAGACGGCACTATGATGCGGACTTCTGAGTTACGGGAACTTGCCGGAAAGTGGAATCTTAAATTCATAACAATTAAAGATATTCAGAATTACCGTAAATGCCATGATATTCTGGTGGATCGCGTGACGACCACAAAAATGCCGACCAGATACGGAGAGTTTATGGCGTATGGATTTGTAAACCGCCTGAATGGGGAACATCATGTAGCACTGGTAAAAGGTGAAATCGGAGCTGGAGAAAACGTCCTGTGCCGTGTGCATTCAGAGTGCCTGACAGGAGACGTTTTTGGATCACAGCGTTGTGACTGCGGACAGCAGTTTGCAGCGGCGATGGCCCAGATTGAGGAAGAAGGCAGAGGGATACTCCTTTATATGAGACAGGAAGGAAGAGGAATCGGACTGATCAATAAACTTCGTGCCTATGAACTTCAGGAACAGGGAATGGATACACTCGAAGCGAATCTGGCACTTGGATTTGCCGGAGACGAAAGAGAATACTACATTGGTGCGCAGATTCTGAGAAATCTTGGGGTAAAAGAGCTGCGGCTGCTGACAAATAACCCGGATAAAGTTTATCAGTTGGAAGAATTTGGCATCAGGATCAAACAGAGAGTTCCGATACAGATGAATGCCACAGCGTATGATCTGCGTTATCTTAAGACAAAACAATTACGAATGGGACATATTCTGAAGTATTAAATACAGCGGGGATTTTCATATATAACGATAACGTTCCCGAAAATAAAATTTACCGTATATAAAAACCTGTACAGGTTAAAAAATATAAATTTACAGATGAAAGGACCAGAAAAAATGAAAACATTAGAAGGAAAATTAGTATCAGATGGAATGAAAGTAGGAATTGTAGCAGCCCGCTTCAATGAATTTATAACTTCCAAGCTGGTAAGTGGTGCCATGGATGGGCTGACACGTCACAATGTAAAAGAAGAGGACATCCAGGTAGCGTGGGTACCAGGTGCTTTTGAAATCCCACTGATCGCGTCTAAAATGGCAAAAAGTGGAAAGTATGATGCGGTTATCTGCGTAGGTGCTGTGATTCGTGGAAATACCAGTCATTATGATTATGTATGCAATGAGGTTTCCAAAGGGATTGCATCAGTATCACTGGAAACAGGAGTTCCGGTATTATTCGGAGTACTTACCACAGAAAACATCGAGCAGGCAATTGAACGCGCAGGTACAAAAGCAGGAAATAAAGGCTATGACTGTGCACTCAGTGCCATTGAAATGGTAAATCTGATCAAAGAATTTGAAGCTTAAATAGACAACAGATCAGACCCTGAAAGTGAAACCAGTTCACGAAAATCGAAAGGTAATGGTGCTTCCAGAAGGAGCATTTCATCTCTGAAAGGATGCTGAAAAGAAACTTTCCATGCATGAAGGGCTGCCCTGGAAAAGGAAGCACAGGAAGATATTTTATCGTCTGAATGATAAAGAGTATCTCCAAGCAAAGGATGTCCTGTGGATGCCATATGGACACGGATCTGGTGGGTACGTCCGGTATCCAGCTTAAGTGTGATAAGCGACCAGTCCTGACTGGAAAAAAGAGTATGATAATGAGTAACTGCTGTTTTGATTTTTCCCGATAATGCAGATGAATGTAAGGAAAGATCAGCAGCAGTTTTCATTTTCAGATGATTCTCCGGGTCCTGCATCAGCGGTAAATCTAAGGTATGCCAGACACCAGGCATATCTACAGGCAAAGTATCGGATACAGCGGCAAGATATTGCTTGTGAATTTTGCATGGAGATTTTACAGATTGAAGCCTTGAAGCTGCTACCTGATTTTTGGCAAAAACCACAATCCCGGAAGTCTCCTGATCCAGCCGCCCCACCGGGCGGACACAGACCTGTTCATTTTTCTCTCGAAAGTAACCGGCAACAAGATTGGAGAGGCTGTCTGTATAATGCATTCCCGTTGGATGCGTAACCATTCCTGCCGGTTTATCAACCGCCAGAATATCCGTATCTTCATATAAAATATTCAGAGAAAAAGAAGTTTCGGAAACTGGAGCTGAAGCTCTGTTGGAATGGAAATCCGACAAATCCTTACTTCTGATTCCGTCATTATAATTTTCAAGATGCGCAGAAGCAGTCCCGGCTTCCTCCAGACAAACGCGGATCACATCGCCTGGATATATTGTCTCAGTTACACGACAGCGAACTCCGTTTCTGGTAATCCCGTCCGGTCGAAACTTCGCCTGGCTGATCTGCCGTTTTGTAAGTCCTGCATTCTTTTTCAGAAATGCTTCCATTTTAAGTTCTGTAGTTTGTTCATCTATTCTAAATTCCAGATATCGTTCCATCTTAATACTTTTCCTGTGTAATATATTCTGATATTGATACCATTGATATTACAGGGCAAAAAATAAACTGTCAATGCAAAATTATGTCAGCGTAATGCATAAAATATACTGAAGAAAAATTGCAATTGTGCTATGATATAAGAATCAAAACAATGAAAGCGGGGCAGAAAATAAATATGAAATACTTAATCATTGGAGCCGGAGGAACCGGTGGTGTTACCGGATATTATATGAAAAAAGCAGGCAAGGACGTAACCCTGATCGCGAGAGGCGAACACCTGAAAAAGATCCAGAAACAGGGTCTTACATTGGAGAAAATGTGGGATAAAACAGAGGAAAACATAAGCATTCCTGCTACAGATATGGAGCATTATGCAGAGCATCCGGACGTAATTTTTGTCTGCGTAAAAGGCTATTCCTTACAGGAAACGATTCCGTTTATCAAACGCATTGCCAGGAAAAATACTATCGTAATTCCAGTGTTGAATATATATGGAACAGGTGGAAAAATGCAGAAAGAACTGCCGGATTTTCTGGTAACGGACGGCTGCATCTATGTTTCTGCCAACATTAAAGAACCGGGAAAACTTCTCCAGCATGGACAGATTCTGCACATTGTATTCGGCGTAAGAGACAAAGCAGAATTCCGACCGGAACTGAAAGAGATTCAGAAAGACCTCTGTGACAGTCATATCGACGGGACTCTTTCGGAAAACATCCGCCGTGAAGCACTGGAGAAATTTTCCTATGTATCCCCGATCGGGGCAGCAGGACTCTATTACCACGCAACTGCCGCAGATTTCCAGAAAGAAGGCGAAGCCAGAGAACTTTTTAAGACCATGATAAAAGAAATCGCAGCACTTGCAGAAGCCATGGGAGTTCCTTTCCAGAAAGATATGGCAGAAGTAAATTTAAAAATCCTTTCCAACCTCGCACCGGAAGCAACCACTTCCATGCAGCGGGATATCATGGCAGGAAAACAGTCCGAAATTGACGGATTAGTTTACGAAGTAGTAAGAATGGGAGAAGAATATCACGTTCCGGTACCCGCATATGAGAAAGTGGCAGAAAAACTCAGAGCCCTGTAGCGAAGCGGATTGCGAATATCCGCTTGACCACCGAAACAACATGAAAAAGGGATGCGAATTACTCGCATCCCTTTCGTACTCATTTGGACAATAAAATTATAATTTAATTATAATTAACTTTAATTCAGCAATTATAATTATAACTGAGGACCAGCTGCAACAAGTGCTTTACCAGCAGCGTTTCCTTCGTATTTAGCAAAGTTCTTGATGAATCTTCCAGCAAGATCTTTTGCTTTTTCTTCCCATTCAGAAGCGTCAGCATATGTGTCACGAGGATCAAGGATACCTGTGTCTACGCCGTTAAGCTCTGTAGGAACTTCGAAATCGAAGAATGGAATCTTCTTAGTAGGAACATTAAGGATATCTCCGTTAAGGATTGCATCGATGATACCACGAGTATCTTTGATGGAGATACGTTTTCCTGTTCCGTTCCATCCTGTGTTAACGAGGTAAGCTTTTGCTCCGCTCTTTTCCATTTTCTTAACAAGTTCTTCTGCGTATTTTGTCGGATGCAGTTCAAGGAATGCCTGTCCGAAGCAAGCAGAGAATGTAGGTGTAGGCTCTGTGATTCCACGCTCTGTACCAGCAAGTTTAGCTGTGAATCCAGACAGGAAATAGTACTGAGTCTGAGCTTCTGTCAGGATAGATACAGGAGGAAGTACTCCGAAAGCATCTGCGGACAGGAAGATTACGTTCTTAGCTGCCGGTGCAGAAGAAATCGGGCGAACGATATTCTGAATGTGGTTGATCGGATAAGATACACGAGTATTCTCTGTTACGCTCTTATCTGCGAAATCAATCTTGCCTTCAGCATCAAGTGTTACGTTCTCAAGAAGAGCGTTGCGTTTGATCGCATTGTAGATGTCCGGCTCAGATTCTTTGTCAAGGTTGATAACTTTAGCGTAGCATCCACCTTCGAAGTTGAATACGCCGTTGTCATCCCAGCCATGCTCGTCATCACCGATCAGGAGACGTTTCGGGTCTGTGGAAAGAGTAGTTTTACCTGTTCCGGAAAGACCGAAGAAGATAGCTGTGTTCTCGCCGTTCATATCTGTGTTTGCAGAGCAGTGCATGGAAGCCATACCTTTTAATGGAAGGAAGTAGTTCATCATAGAGAACATACCTTTCTTCATTTCTCCGCCGTACCATGTGTTTACGATAACCTGCTCTTTAGTTGTGATGTTGAACATTACAGCTGTTTCAGAGTTAAGGCCTAATTCTTTATAATTTTCAACTTTAGCTTTGGAAGCGTTGTATACAACGAAATCTGGCTCGAAGTTTTCAAGTTCTTCAGCTGTTGGCTGGATGAACATATTTGTTACGAAATGTGCCTGCCAAGCAACTTCAACGATGAAACGGATAGCCATACGAGTATCTTTGTTAGCACCGCAGAATGCATCTACTACGAAAAGTCTCTTGTTGGAGAGCTCTTTTTTAGCGATTTCTTTTACTGCATTCCATGCTTCCTGAGTTGCAGGATGGTTATCGTTTTTGTATTCGTCTGTTGTCCACCATACTGTATCTTTGGAGTTCTCATCCATAACGATATATTTATCTTTAGGAGAACGTCCTGTGTAGATACCTGTCATAACGTTAACTGCACCAAGTTCGCTGACCTGACCTTTTTCAAAGCCTTCCAGTTCCGGTTTGGTTTCTTCTTCAAATAATACTTCATAAGAAGGGTTGTAGACAATTTCTGTAGTTCCGGTAATGCCATACTTGCTTAAATCGATTTTTGCCATCTTACGTTTAACCTCTTTTCTTCGTTAATGAAAGCGCCTGTTTAAACAGGCTTAAGATACCTTACCATAAAAGCGAATGGGTATCGCTTCTCTTTTACTATTATACATATTTAACGCTTAAAATCAACAGGATTTTTGCGTTTTTTTTGAATTTTGTTAAAGATTTATCAACTTAAAACTAATAAAAATCCGTCACTTTTCACAAAAGGTATGTAAATTTATTATAGTGGCAATATGGGAATACTATTCGTGGATATGATAATATTCTGTCTGGATGGAACAGACGGGAAAGACAACCAGGAAATACTAACCAGGAGAGCTGCCACTATGTGGTTGTGCCGAAGAAAGATGCATGTTAAAATAGGAAAGAATTATCCGGCTGAAAAATGACAGAGTATTATACAGCAGAGAAGAATAAAGAGAGGATGAAGATTATCAAAACTTATTATTTAATTGATTATGAAAATGTAGGAAGCGAAGGATTCAAAGGATGCAAAAAATTACGGGAAACAGATATTATCCATCTTTTTTATACAGATAACAGCAGAAAAATAGATCTGGATATTATTAATGATCACGGAGAAGCAAAGCTGGTCACACATAAAGTACCGACAGGAAATCAGTCAGCAGATATGCATCTGGGCTCTTATCTGGGATACCTGATAGGAAAAGAGTGCACAGGGCAGGATGAAGAATGCAAAATTGTTGTAATCAGCAAAGATACAGGCTTTGACCATATTATAGAGTTCTGGAAAACAGAAAAAGATGTGAAAGTCTCCAGAAATGAGAAGATTTCCGGAAAACAGGTGCATACAAGGAAACAGGTAAAAAAACAGACCGGTAAAGAAAAAGACGGACAGATGACCGAACAATCCAGTCAGAAAGCAGAAAAACAGTTGGATGAACAATCTGAAAAGCAGTCTGCCAAACAATCAGAGAATCAGAATACAAAAAAGCCAAAACAAAAGATAATTGACATGAAAGCCGGAACAAAGAGATTACAGCAGGAATTAGTATTGGTTCTTGACAAGGCAGGTATGCCAAAGGAAGTGGTAAACTATGTTTCCACAACTGTGGAGAAAAATGCAGAAGACAAAAACAGAAAGCAGCAGATTTACAGATCTATCATTTCCAAATACGGACAGACAAAAGGACTGAATATCTATAACCATATTAAAAAGAAAATTTAATGGAATAGGACTGAAAAATATCGGAATAAAAGAAGGAGGCCGGGAACCTTATGGATTCCCGGCAAAAGTATGAAAAAGAAAAAGTTTTATTTGCAATTACTCTTTGCTCTGTACAGGTATTAATATAACCGGAAAATGTGAGAAATATGTGGTGAGAATTTGAAAAAAATGTGAAATAGATGGAAATTTAAAGTGAACAGGAACAACAATCCTCTGGAAAATGGGAGAAAGCATTAGACTATGAATATACAGATTTTTGGTACAAAGAAAAACTTTGACAGCAAGAAAGCAGAACGCTATTTCAAAGAACGGGGAATTAAATATCAGTTTATAGATATGAAAGAAAAAGGATTAAGTAAAGGAGAATTCCAATCTGTCTGCCAGGCAATTGGCGGTTATGATAAACTGATAGATACTGACTGCAAGGATAAAGACCTGCTGGCATTGATCACTTATATCGCAGAGGAAGACAAGGCAGAGAAAATTCTCGAAAACCAGAGCATCATCAAAGTCCCTGTGGTAAGAAACGGAAAACAGGCGACAGTAGGATATCAGCCGGAGATCTGGAAGTGATAGTTATAGCCTTTTACAAGCTTTCAGATTTTACAATATTATATTGAAGAAAATAGCTGTTTGACATATTTATATGTGTTATAATATAAAATTATTATAGAAGTTACTTTATATTATATTGTTGTGCGACAGATATAATGAACTGATTTATAAAAATGGAAATATTGAGGTGATGGAAATGCCATTAACAAAGATTGCAGCAGAGAATTTTACAGTATTTGAAGATATAAAGATTCCTTTTTGTGAAGGATTAAATGTATTAGTTGGTGAAAATGGTGTGGGAAAGACTCATATTATGAAATTAGCCTATGCAGCATGTCAGGCTTCTAAACATGATGTGTCTTTTTCGCAGAAAACAACAATGTTATTTCGTCCTGATCAGTCTGGAATTGGACGTCTGGTAAACAGAGGAAAGAGTGGAAGCAATAAAGCCATGGTTTCTGTGGAATCTGATACTGCCAAAATAGGAATGACATTTTCAACCAAAACACGAAAATGGGATGCAGAGATTAATTCAGAAGAGAAATGGGAAAAGCAGATGTCTGATCTCACAAGTGTATTTATTCCGGCAAAAGAGATTTTATCAAATGCCTGGAATCTGGATGCTGCAGTAAAAATGGGAAATGTGGAATTTGATGATACGTATCTGGATATTATTGCAGCTGCCAAAATTGACATTTCCAGAGGCGTGGATTCAACTGTAAGGAAAAAATATCTGGATATTTTACAGAAAATCAGTAATGGAAAAGTAACATTGCATGAGGATCGTTTTTATTTAAAACCTGGTACACAGGCAAAGTTAGAATTTAATTTGGTAGCAGAAGGATTACGTAAAATTGCTCTTTTATGGCAGTTGATAAAAAACGGGACACTGGAGAAGGGATCCGTTTTGTTTTGGGACGAGCCAGAAGCAAATATCAATCCGAAATATATTCCGGTGCTGGCAGAATTGTTGATCATGCTGGAGACAGAAGGTGTACAGATTTTTGTTTCTACACATGACTATTTTTTGTCCAAATATATTGAAGTAAAGCGGAGACAGGACAGCAAAGTGCAGTACATTTCCTTATATAAAAATGAAAACAGCAAAGTATTATGTGAGATAGCGCCGGAATTTGAATTGTTGGAACATAATGCAATTATGGATACATTCCGTCAGTTGTATCGAGAAGAAATCGGGGTGGCATTAAAGTGAGCGTTATACCAGAATCAGGAATGAATTTTGGAAAATATGATGAAAAAGATTTATTTCATATTGAGACATCTGAAATTTATAAAAAACTTGGAGATGGAATCCCAACAGTGGAGTTTATCCTGAAATATAATGGAAATAATATAGTGTTTCTGGAAGCAAAGAAAAGTTGTCCAAATGTGGCGAATAGATATGAATCGAAGGAAAAAGAACTGAAATTCGAAGAATATTATGGTTCAATAACTGAGAAGTTTATATCATCTTTGCAGATATATCTGGCGGCAATTATGAACAGATATCAGGATACGTCAGAGATAGGAGACAATCTTCGATCGGTAAGCAATATGAAAGATGTAAAATTAAAATTTATTCTGGTTGTAAAAAACGCAGAAGATATTACGTGGCTAGCCGGGCCATTGGCAGAATTAAGAGCCAGATTGCTTAAGGTCAGAAAAATATGGGGTGTTGAGGTGGTTGTTTTAAATGAAGAACTTGCTGGAGAATATAATCTAACGTGTTAGAGTGTTTTTCTGGTTGCATGAAATAAGAACTATATGCTAGGAGATGATAAAATGGCAAAGATCAGAATCATAAAGAAAAATAATGACTGCAGCATGGAATACGAAGTAGGTGATATTTATGAGGTCACAGGCACCTGGTATGGCGGCGTCCACATCAATGGCCGTTCCGGAATCCCGGTTTCCCTTGATAAAGAAGAATATATGGAACTCAACACAGAACCAGAAGAACCTGACAGTGCAGAAAATGAAAATCCATCAGAATCACCGGAACACGATATCCATACAGGCGACATTGTACAGCATTTCAAAAGAGAATGGGTATCTCCGGATACTTCCGAATATCTCTATAAAGTCCTGGCAGTAGCCCATCACACAGAAAACGGTGAAAAACTGATGATCTACCAGGCTCTCTACGCACCTTTCAAAATCTGCGCCAGACCCTATGATATGTTCATGAGTGAAGTAGACAGAGAAAAATATCCGGATATTAAACAGAAGTACAGATTTGAAAAATATACTGAAAAATAGATGATTGATACTTTATGGAATTGCTATAGTAAAACAGGCACTTTTGCCTGTACAAAAACACTTTGTCGTTGTATAGTAATAACAAATAATAACAGCATACGTTTCCAGAGATTTTATAGCATTATCTGAAAAAATGTGCAGAAAGAACGAAAGGGAAGGAAATATGCAGAAGGTATTAGTAGTTGTAGATATGCAGAATGACTTCATCGACGGAGCTCTTGGAACAAAAGAGGCAGTTGCCATTGTACCTGGTGTAAAAGAGAAAATCGAAAATTTTGATGGAGTTGTTCTTTTTACCAGAGACACCCATGAGACTTACTATCTCGACACCCAGGAAGGAAAGAAACTTCCTGTACTGCATTGTATCCGTGACACTGAAGGATGGCAGATCAGAAGCGAATTAGATGCACTCAGAAAAACAGAACCTATTGACAAAGAAACTTTCGGTTCCACAACTCTGGCAGGAGAATTACAGATGTTAGATGAAGATCAGGGAATCGAAAGTATCACATTCGTAGGTTTATGCACAGACATCTGTGTTATTTCCAATGCACTTCTGGTTAAAGCATCTCTCCCGGAAGTTCCGATCATCGTAGATGCTAAATGCTGTGCAGGTGTAACACCGGAAAGCCATGAGAATGCACTGAAAGCAATGGAAGCATGTCAGATTCAGATTGACAGATAAACTGCGGAGTAGTTATTTGGCTATGAGCAACCAGTAAAGTGGATGATTTGATCCGCCTGACAATTCAGATATGAGGAGTGAAAAAATAATGAAGACAATTACACGAGACGAGGCATTTACATTATTAAAAAAATACAACAAGGATCCATTCCACATTCAGCATGCCCTGACTGTGGAAGCAGTAATGAAATGGTACGCCAATGAGCTTGGTTATGGCGAAGATGCAGAATACTGGGGAATTGTAGGACTCCTCCATGACATCGACTTTGAACTATATCCGGAAGAACACTGCCTGAAAGCTCCGGAAATGCTCCGCGAAGCAGGCGTAGGCGAAGACGTGATTCATTCAGTTGTATCCCACGGCTACGGTATCACAGTAGGATGTGGCGCAACTATTGACGTAGTACCGGAACACGAAATGGAAAAAGTACTCTTTGCAGCAGACGAACTTACAGGACTTATCTGGGCAGCAGCACTTATGAGACCATCCAAAAGCACAAAAGACATGGAACTCAAATCCCTCAAGAAGAAATATAAAAGCAAAGGCTTCGCAGCAGGATGCTCCAGAGAAGTCATCGAGCGAGGAGCCGAACAACTCGGCTGGGAATTGCAGAAGCTGCTCACTATGACACTGCAGGCAATGGCAGACTGCGAGGATGAGATTAAGGCGGAGATGGATGCGGAAGAGTAATGGAATGTCTGATTTATTGACGTATTACCAGAAATGAATGATGGAATCAGAGAACCAGACTGTATGTAGGGGAAGAAACCTATGTGCAGTCTGGCTTTCTTTTTTATATGAAAGTTGATGAAAGAGAAAAGATATTAAAAAAGAAATATGCAACAGTTTTTGCGTATTATAGATAAGTGAATATAACAAAAAATGTCTGACGAAAATTGTTGCTGTTTATGTTAAAAAACTGTATAATATGTCACAAAGAAGTTAGATTTATCAGAAAAATTAAGGCATAAGAAACAAAACAGGTATTTTGCAGATAAAACAGGAGTGAAATCAGTGCTGGATGGCATTTGGTGAGTGAATATATGGCAGATATAGATAAAACATTAAAATATTACAACGAAAATGCGCAGTCTTTTGCCTCTGGGACTGTTTCGGTAAAGTTTACAGAAGTGCAAGATAAATTTCTGGAGAAACTCAACCCAGATGCGTATATTCTTGACTTTGGCTGCGGTGCAGGTAGAGATACAAAGTACTTTCTGAGTCGTGGATATCAGATGGATGCAGTTGATGGTTCAGAACAATTGTGTCGGATTGCAAGTGAATATACGGGAATCAAAGTCAGGCAGATGTTGTTTCAGGAATTGGATGAAAAAGAAAAATATGATGGCATATGGGCTTGTGCATCTATTCTTCATTTGCCGAAAAAACAACTGCGTGAAGTTTTGAAAAATATGTATGCAGCATTGAAATCGAAAGGATGGATTTATACCTCTTTTAAATACGGAGAATTTGAAGGTGAACGAAACGGAAGATATTTTACCGATTTTACGACAGATACATTTAAAGATTTCATACATGACATGCATGGTCTTAAAATAGAAGAACAATGGATTACAGGAGATGTCCGACCGGGAAGAGGTGAGGAAAAATGGCTGAATTTACTTCTGCAGAAAAAGTAAACATCGGGTATGAAAACGAATATTCCACAGATGCAATGACCGGCGGACCGGATAAAAGAAGACAGCTATATTATCAGTTGATCCGGAGTATGAAAAAAGCGGAAAGCGTTGATATCATTGTTTCTTTTCTTATGGAATCCGGAGTGAGAATGCTGCTGAAAGAACTGGAACATACTTTGAAACGTGGAGCCAAAATCCGAATCCTGACAGGAAACTACCTTGGAATTACACAGCCATCAGCACTATATCTGATCAAAAGAAAACTTGGTGACAGAGTTGATCTTAGATTTTATTGTGAAAAAGGACGTTCTTTTCATCCAAAGTCTTACATTTTCCATTATACAGATTACAGTGAACTTTACATCGGCTCTTCCAATATTTCCAGAAGTGCGCTGACCTCAGGAATAGAATGGAATTATCGGTTCAGCAGTCAGAAAGACCCGGAAAACTACAAAGAGTTCTTTCGTGCATTTGAAGATTTATTTGTGAATCATTCCATTATCATTGATGACAAAGAATTAAAACGTTACTCTCAGAACTGGCATCGTCCGGCGGTGGCAAAAGACCTTGACAGATATGACTTTACAGAGTCGGAAACAAATGATACGAAAATAAAACCTTTATATGAACCAAGAGGAGCACAGATCGAGGCATTGTGCGCATTGGAAGATACAAGAGCAGAAGGAGCACAGAAAGCACTCATTCAGGCTGCAACGGGCATCGGGAAAACATTTTTGGCTGCTTTTGATTCAAAAAAATATGAGAAAGTGTTGTTTGTTGCACATAGGGAAGAGATTCTGAAACAGGCAGCAGTTTCTTTTCAGAATGTAAGGAATTCCAAAGACTATGGATTTTTTATGGGAGCTGAAAAATGCACAGATAAACCGCTTATATTTGCCTCGGTAGCAAGCCTTGGGAAATCGGAATACTTAAATGAACAATATTTTGCTTCGGATTACTTCGATTACGTGGTGATTGATGAATTTCATCATGCAGTCAATGACCAATATCGAAGAATTGTAGAATATTTCAGACCGCAGTTTCTCCTTGGACTGACGGCAACGCCTGAGAGAATGGACGGCAAAAATATATATGAAATCTGCGATTATAATGTGCCGTATGAGATTTCACTGAAAGACGGAATCAATAAGGGAATGCTGGTTCCGTTTCATTACTATGGAATTTATGATGAGACTGACTACACAAAGCTACATATAGTTAAGGGAAAATATGCAGAAGAAGAACTGAACAGAACTTATATCGGGAATGCTTATAGGCATGAGTTGATTTACAAATATTACTGTAAATATGGCTCCAGGCAGGCATTAGGATTCTGCTGTTCCAGAAAACATGCAGAAGAAATGGCAAAAGAATTCGGTAAAAGAGGAATTCCGTCGGCAGCAGTTTATAGTAATGCAGATGGAGAGTTTTCCATGGACAGAGCAGAAGCGATTGAGAAACTGAAAAATGGAGAAATCAAAGTTATCTTTTCAGTGGATATGTTCAACGAAGGCGTAGATATTCCATCAGTCGATATGGTAATGTTCCTGCGTCCGACAGAATCCCCGGTTGTATTTCTACAGCAGCTTGGAAGAGGATTGCGTAGAAATAAGGGAAAAGAATATCTCAATGTTCTGGACTTTATCGGCAATTATGAAAAAGCGGGAAGAGTCAGGTGTTTTCTGACAGGGAAAAATAAAACAGGAAAAGAAACATATTATCCGGCAGATAAAGCAGATTATCCAGATGAATGCTTCGTTGATTTTGATATGAGATTGATTGATCTGTTTGCAGAAATGGACAAGAAACAACTGACAATCAAAGAACAAATCAGAAACGAGTATTTCCGAATCAAAGAATTGCTTGGCAAACAGCCAACCAGAATGGATTTGTTTACTTATATGGATGATGATGTGTATCAGATGGCGGTCACACATTCGAATGAGAATCCGTTTAAAAAGTATTTGAATTATCTGGAAGAATTGGATGAACTCACAGATGAGCAGAAAAGATGCTGCCAGGGAATCGGAAAAGACTTTATAAATCTGCTGGAAAACACCAATATGAGCAAGGTGTATAAAATGCCGGTACTGATGGCTTTTTATAACCATGGGAATGTGAGAATGGAAGTGTCAGAGGCAGAACTTCTGGCAAGCTGGAAAGAATTCTTCTCTACAGGAACAAACTGGAAGGATTTGGAGAAAGAGATTACATATGAGGAATATCGCAAGATTTCGGATAAGAACCATATCCAAAAGATAATGAAAATGCCGGTACACTTTCTATTAAAATCTGGGGAAGAATTCTTTGTGAAAAAGGATGGCGCGGCGTTGGCGTTGAGGGATGAAATGGAAGAAATTGTGAAGGAGCCAGTGCTGGCGGAGCAGATGAAGGATGTTATTGAGTATAGGGCGATGGACTATTATCGGAGACGGTATAAAGAGAAGATAAAAGCACTTTTATAGGTGATGGAGAAGATGCGTATGGAATCAGAAAATTATGTGTATAAAAAAGAAATAGACTGGTCTACATTGATGGAAGGCTTTACATTGCCGTTAGATAATCAGGTGATTTTTCTCCGAAATATGGAGAATTTTTTACAGCGTGGACAATCTAAAATCATTCATTTTTTTATGAATGGAAAAACGTATGATGCGAAAATCGTTAATATGAATAATTCAGTAGAAAAGAGAAAGAAGGATGCCTATCAGATCAGATATTCAAGAAATGGTGAGTTGTCACAGGCACTTCAGCAATACTTTTTTAAAAGCATGAGTTACATAAAGATGATTCGTGAAAGCAGAGATCCTAAAGACAGAAGCTATATAAAAATGCCGGATGGGTTAAAGGAATATCTTGTTATTTATACCACAGAATATGAAGATACTTTTCTTCTGGAGCCAATAACACAGGATGATTTTCAGGTTATGAAAAAGGCAATTCAAGAAATGCGGGAGCGGACTGTGGAGAACGAAATAGAATATGAGATGGAAGATAAAAGCAGTGGAATAGAAAAGAAGTTACAGATTGTCAAGATTCGTAAACTGAACAGAAAAATCGGAGAAAATCTAAAGCTACTATATGGATATCGATGCCAGATATGCGGGCAGGTGATTGGAGAAAAGTATGGCTCACATATCGCAGAGGCACATCACATTGATTATTTTGTTAATAGTTTGAATAATGATGCAAATAATCAGATGATTGTATGCCCGAATCATCATAGCGTTATACACGATGCGAATCCGGTGCTTGATCGGCGGAGGATGGTGTATAGATTTGATAATGGGGTGGAGGAAACAATTAGGATTAATAAGCATTTGACATAGAATACCATCATATGGGAGAAAAGATAAAAGTCCTCTGAGGATGTTCTTAAAGAGGACAAAGTGTTCTTACTGGTGGATGGAGAAATAGTTTAAAACATTATAAGATTTAATTATCCAAACAAAAACAGGAGGAACAAAACAATATGAATTTTTATAGAAATTTTTTGATGATGAGAAAAAAAGAAGGATTTACACAGGAGAAGATGGCTGAGATATTTGGTGTTTCAAGAGGTGCAGTGGCTAAATGGGAAAGTGGAGAATGTATACCAAATATAGAACTGGTGTGTCGCATTGCTGAATATTTTAATATAACAGTCGATGAATTAGTGCTGGGGAAAAAGTATACAAATTCAGAAATAACTCTGGAACAAGTGAGTACTAAACTGGATGAAATTTTGTGCGAGGTTAAAAAAAATAATAATAGCAATTTATATAAGGTATATTGCTCTTATAATGTAGAAACTTTTGAGGATGAAGATTTAGCAGATGCGTATTTTTCATGGGGGTGTGAAGAAGCTGAAAAAGGAAATTATGATAAAGCTTTAAAATATTTTGAAGAAGCTGTGGCGAGAGGGGATATCAGATCAGTTGATTTGATTATAGATATTTATAGAGAAATCACAGATTTACTGAAAAATCAAGAGAATATAAACTTATATTGGGAATATAAACTTCAGATGGCCCGGAAGATGCAAGAATGTGGAAAAATCCTCGAAGATGAGATGAAAAGACGAGGAGTCCCTTGCTAATATAAGAGATATTATAAAAATTTGTAGAAAAGATACAGATACTAGAAAATATGAATCAATAATACCGGAGGATAAGAATGAGTAAAGATCTGAAGATGGAAATATTTGCTTCAAAAGAGACTGTAAAACCTGTTACATTTCATGTATATGAATTTCATACATCGGAGTTGTATGAGAATAAATTTAAGCTTATTCGAAGCGCTGTTTGGAAGATAAAGAATGTAAATACTTGTGGCGTTTTCGAAGACGGAAAATATATTTATACGACTGAAAAAATAGAAGAAAATATTCCAAATACAGATTTTAAACTGGTATATCTGGGTGAGAAGGTATTGGAAGTTCTGGAAAATAAAAAAGTATATTCGGAACTGATCAGGTATTACATAGTTGAAAATCTTAAGAAAATAAAGATATATGATCAGTATCGTAAATATGCCTGCAGAAGCAATATAACAAGCAGATGGATTATGACAGAGAAGGGATTTCAGACATTTTCTTCGAGAGATAAACAAATCAGTCTGGAAAGAAAATATAATGTGGTAGTCTACATTCAGGACAATGGGAAAGCATATTTAAAAATAGATACATCAAGCATATTTTCATCCAATCAGACAGTGGCAGATCTTATTGATCAAGGAATGAATCCAAGAGGGATGGAAGTAAAAAATGAATGGGCAAAAAATTTTCAGGTTGGAATTTTGAAAGAGATATGCAATTATACAGTTACGGATAAGATTGATTTTGCAGATAGTTTAAAAGCCTATTATGTGGATACAAAAAAAGAGAGCTACAGAGTAGAGAATCTTCCAGATGATACTCTGGTGGTGACTGTGGAATTACAGCCAGGAAAGAATTATCCGTATTATCCACAGGCATTGAAGCCGGTTTTGACGAGAGAGAAAGTTGGTCAGATAGATCCTGCCTTTTCGCTAAGCATTGAACGTTATGTAAAACGTGATATGGCGTTAAGAATTGAATTAGATAAAAATTTTATTCAGGATATTGGAAAAATCACCCAGATAGGTAATCTGGAATTTGAACAGGAGATGTGTCAGGTAGCCGATTTAGGTTACAAAAGGGGAACTATACAATTGCCAGTATTAACATGTGGCAGAAATAGAGAACTGAGATGTGGGGAAGAATTTAAAGTCTTCAATTATGGATTTTACTATAAACCAGAAAAAAAGATAAAAATTGGATACATTTATCCAAAAAACCAGATAAATTTGATGAAAGCTGTAGCAAATGCGATTTGTGATTTTGCTGCAAATGGAAGATATCATGGAGAAAAAGATGCATATATTGTTGAAGAATTGCTGGATATTCAGATGAAACCAATAGCAATAGAGGAGTATGCACTAGATGATATTACAGATTATAAGCGTGCAGCGAATCATCTGAGAAAAATTGAAGATATGGATATTGTAATTGGAATTGTTCCAGATGAAATGGATGATGATGGACCGTATAATCCGTTTAAGAGTATTTGGGCAGAAGCAAATATACCTTCTCAGATGGTCAGTGTAAAAACTGCCAGACTGTTTGAGAGGGGAAAGGCAGAAGGAAACAAAACGAAGTATTACTTACACAATATTTTACTGGGGATTCTTGGAAAGACAGGAGGTATTCCATGGATTATAAAAGAAATGCCTGGAAATGTTGATTGTTTTGTTGGGCTGGATGTTGCAACTGTAGAAAAAGGAATCCATTTTCCTGCCTGTTCAGTTATTTTTGACAAACAAGGGCGTCTTCTTGGATTTTATAAACCTAAAAGTGCACAGAGAGGTGAAAAGATTACAACGAAGATTCTTCGGGACATTTTTGATCAGGTTATAGTCTCTTATGAAGACAAATTTGGCGATAAACCTAAGAGCATTATGATTCATAGAGATGGTTTCAGCAATGAAAATGATGAATGGTATCAGGAGTATTTTGGTGAAAAGGAGATTGCTTATGCTATCGTAGAGGTTCGGAAAAATATTAGTTCAAAACTTGTTTTGATTGAAGATGGTGAAATCAAAAATCCAACAACAGGATATTGTGTCTACAATAAAGAGAAGGCTTATCTTGTTACAACAAATATGAAATATAAAAAGGGTTCGCCTAATCCATTACTGATAGAAAAGAAATGCGGAAATATTTCTATGGGCGATGTTTTGAAACAGGTACTTTATCTGTCACAACTGCATGTTGGTTCCACGCAGAAAATGCGTTTGCCGATTACAACAGGATACGCAGATAAGATATGTAAAAATCGGGAATTTGTACCAGAAGGGAAGATGAATCAGAGGTTGTTTTTTCTGTAGTGAAATGGTAACGGGAGGTTTAACATGACATTTACGAATGACAATATCAGTCAGGTGTATTCACACTATATACATTAGTTTACAACTTTATAAATGGTAGACTTGTTGATTAATCAACTAATTTAAAGCTTTTTTAATAGCATTCGTTTTTATACGTATTTCGATATTTTTGACAAAAGTAGTAAAAAATATCTGGACGCGAATGCCCTGGCTTAATTCAAAACGAAATTCTTGTATACTTTTAGTATGATATTTAGAAAAATGTTCGTCCTGATAAGGTAAGATTTTTATAGTACAATAGCTGATATTAATCAGGTTGACCAGCATTTCAGTCCCTTTGCAGCTCCGTACCATATAGCTGCAAAAAGAACAGAATATTTTTTGCTCATAGTAGATGGTCTCTATATTCTAGCGAAATGAGTACAAAAATAGAGATATATATTTTATTCAGTCACTGCCAGTCTGATTCAATGGTGCTTTTTCCTGCCATGCACAGAAAATCAGCAGTTCTTCTGGAAAAATCGTACTGAAAAACAGACGTTTTGTACCATGCTCCTTTTCTGTAGTTTGTAAACTTCCAATGAATTTACGACTAAAATCGATTTATCCGCATAAATACTGGATTTTTTGTGGAAATATAGATGAACCAGTAGTCGTAAATATGCATTAATAAAATTACACCATATTCCCCAAAAAGCTTGAAATTATGGGGTATTTATACATTTAGTTGTACAAATCAGTGGAAGTTCACATAGTTGTGACATAAGACAGAACTTTCTGATTGCCAAAGATCTTAGTAAGGACACGACGGACACCAGTATAATAACCACCGATTTTTTCATTGGAAAATGTAAAGTCTGTCTCAACAGAAAGCGTTTTTCCATGTTTAGCCAGACGTCCCCTGTGGCCGGTACGCGCGGGAGCAAAGTCATACATGACAGAATCGCTCCTTACATTTCCAATAAGATCCAGATTTGGATATTCATTGATAGATAATACAAACCAGATTTTGTTTTGTATACCAGCTGTTACAGAAAATAATGACATGTTTCCAGCTTTGAAATTCAGGTATGACTTTACAGAGCATAGTGGCAACAAGTTCCAGTTTGGATTCTTTTTTTGCCACATACAATATCCAGGTGGAACAGAAAGATAAGAAATCTTATCCTAATTCCACACAGGTATGCAGAGCATGATGATTACAAAACAGTGTCCATTCAGATAGTTAGAACCGTTATGTGTGGCATGGACAAACAGTTTTGAAACGTTTTCAAATTTCGTATCAAACGTGGATAACATAGTATCATCAACACGGAAAAATACAGGCTGCATTTTTAATGAGTCTGGAATTATCTTTAATGCGATCTTTGCAGTGGTATTCATAAATCTGGAATAATCAACTTATGCATAGTAAAAAATATTCGGCGATTTTTCTGTTATTCCAGACAAAAGATGCTGATACAGGAATCGTATAGAATGAACAGATTTCAATGTCAGTATTGACAGTATGAGTAAAAACAAGATATCTACTGTTGGAACAGAAAAAGTTTCAAAATAAATCAAAAATATTGATGAAGTCTACCAATCAGAGCTTTTTGTATAATATTTTGTCATACAGGGTTGTTTTCCTTTGTAATGTTTTGTAGCAAATTTATTATAAATCAGAAATACTGTACGATATTTTTTATGAAAAAGTTGTAAAGTGGTGTATGAATACTAAAACTGTATTAATTAATTGTAACATATGGTGCTAGAATATAAATAGTACAAGCCAAAATGAGAAATTCCAAATACACATAA
>ERZ1673736.1596-NODE-1596-length-28932-cov-5.169962_pt1 | contig 28932 bp, 27 predicted proteins | sample MGYA00580212_ERZ1673736 | MGnify/ENA primary metagenome ERZ1673736 (study PRJEB41218, sample SAMN15661752) | gut metagenome | host: Homo sapiens | place: Canada: London | collected 2015-08-20/2019-03-30 | study: EMG produced TPA metagenomics assembly of...
AAGTGTGATGAAACTAAAAAATTAAAAAAATATATGCTTCAAAAAATGTTTCCGAAAAATGGGATGAAAGTTCCTGAAATTCGATTTGAAGGTTTTTCTGACGCTTGGGAACAGCGTAAGCTGGGAGCTTTAGTAGATCGTGTCACTAGAAAAAATCAAGATTTGGTATCCGAATTACCTTTAACAATATCTGCGCAATATGGTCTGATTGATCAGAATGAGTTTTTTGACAAGAGAGTGGCAAGTAAGGATGTTAGTGGATACTATTTGATAGAAAACGGAGAATTTGCTTATAACAAAAGTACCTCAACAGATGCACCTTGGGGTGCTATTAAGAGGTTGGAGCGTTATGAAAACGGCGTATTATCAACGCTTTACATTGTATTTAGAATAAAGGATGATGCATCAATAGATTCTGATTTTTTGGTTTCTTATTACAGTACAAATTTATGGCATAAGGGTATTCATGAAATAGCTGCGGAAGGAGCAAGAAATCATGGACTTTTGAATATTGCGCCTACAGATTTTTTCGATACTAAATTAGCAATACCACAAGATGTAGAAGAGCAGTGTAGAATTGGACAGTGCTTTACTAAACTTGAAGCGCTCATCACTCTTCACCAGCGGAAGTTAAAAATATTGAAAAACATCAAAAAATCTATGCTTGAAAAAATATTTGTTTAGGAGAACAGTACATATGGGAAAAATTGTATTATTTCATGGGAGCCCTAATAAGGAAATGGCGCCAGAATATGGACGTGGTGAAGATCGACATGATTATGGAAAAGGCTTTTATTTAACGGAAAACATAGAGCTTGCAAAAGAGTGAGCGGTATGTAGGCCAGATGAGGCAAATGGCTGGGTGCATAAATATGAATTAGAGATAGATGGTTTGAAGATATTAGATTTTCAAAGTGAAAATATTTTGTCGTGGCTTGCGGAATTAATGAAACATAGAGAGGTGGCTGACTCTAAAAGATATAGAATGTTATCGAAGAAATTTATTGAGAAATATGGTATTGAGACAAAAGAATATGATGTGATAAAGGGATGGCGGGCTAATGCTTCTTACTTTTATATAGCGAAAGCGTTTGTAAGAGATGAAATAGATGTGGAGATATTGGAGGAACTTCTTTTGTTGGGAGACTTGGGAATTCAGTATTGTATAAAGTCTGAATTAGCATATTCACAACTCTACGAAGTGGGAGAAGAACTTTCTACAGTAGAGTTTGAGGCTTTTAATGAAAAATATAATAAGAGGGATATTACAGCTAGAAGAAAAATGAAAGAATTGATTGATTCTGACCGGAATAAAGTAATGAATGTGTTTAGTACATTGATGTGAGGTGATTGAGATGCGGGCGTATGCGGAAGCCTATTTGAGTGAAGTGGTTGAAAGTCAGGGAAAATTATTTGATTTTTATGCTCAAAAATTTCCGGAAAAAGATACGGAAGATTTTATTCAGATATATATGAAAAGTAAAACAAGAAAGAGTATTGATGAAGCAAAAGCCTATGTTGCTACGATGGATGCTCAGGAGTTATGGAGATATTTTTCAAGTACTGAGAAATATGAAGGAAAACAAGGAATAGCATTGGAAGGATTTATGCCAGATTGGATAGGCGAATTTTATGCATATTATCAATGGTATTACAATATGCCCAGTTCGGAAATAGTCGAAAGGATTCCTGTTAGATTTCTTGCGAAAGCATATTATGGACTTCATGATTTGGAATTAGAGTTGGCGGTAAAAAAGGTTGGTGAGATTTAGGGTGGACGTTGTATGTTTTCACAATCCAAATGAAGAGAATGGATATCTGAGTAATTGGTATTTATCGCAGTTTTGCGTGGATAAAATTGTTTTTTCTTCAATGGAACAGTATATGATGTATAAAAAGGCAACCTGTTTCGGGGATGATAAGATTGCAGAACAGATTCTCGGAATAGATGATACCGCTCGTATAAAAGAATTAGGACGACTTGTGACAGGATATAGTGATCATTATTGGAGCGGAATTAGACAAGTGGTGGTTTACGAGGGGCTTTTAGCAAAATTTTTACAAAATGATGGGTTGAGAGAGAGGCTGCTTGATACCGGGAACCGTATTATTGCAGAGTGTGCTGTGAATGATCATATATGGGGAATTGGATTATCTATGGGAAATCCTGACAGGCTGGATTTGAAGAAATGGAAAGGGCAGAATCTATTGGGATATTCGTTAATGATGGTGAGGGATAAACTGTAAACAAAGGAGGGAAATATTATGCCAGAATTAGAGGCTGTGATAGAGCAAAAGTTGATTGAAGAGCTGGTTTATGGAGATTCTCAATGGACATATAGAGAAGATTTGAAGACGGAAGAAGATTTATGGAAAAATTTCAAGTACATTTTGGAACAAAATAATAAAGATCGTTTAAATGGAGAAAATTTATCTGATGCAGAATTTGAACAGGTAAAAAATCAGTTACAATTTTCATCATTTTATAAAGCGGGGGAGTGGCTGGTTGGAGAAAATGGAAAGGTGCAGGTTCATGTACAGCGTGATACCGAGCGCTTACATCTTGTAGTGATGAATCATGAACATATTGCTGGTGGAAGCAGTGTTTATGAGGTGATTAATCAATATAGCGCGCTGAAGTCTGAAGATGAGAAAGCGACCCCGGGAAGAGATAGACGATTCGATGTGACATTGATGATTAATGGTCTTCCGATGATCCATATAGAATTGAAAAATAAGCAGCACTCATATATGGATGGGTTCTGGCAGATTAAGAAATATATTGGCGAAGGTAAATTTACTGGGATTTTTTCGGCAGTGCAGATGTTTGTAATTAGTAATGGTGTGGATACAAAATATTTTTCGGCCGCCAGTGATACGGAACTCAATCCTAAATTTATTAGTGGATGGTTAGATCGGGAAAACAATCCAGTTTCAGATTATCTTGATTTTGCAAAGAGTGTACTTAGAATTCCGGAAGCACATGAGATGATTTCGAGATATACAGTATTAGATGAAGATGCTAAACGTTTAATATTGTTACGCCCATACCAAATTCATGCAATCGAGGCAATACGGGAAGCATCAAAACAGGGAAAATCAGGGTTTGTATGGCATACGACCGGTTCAGGAAAAACATTGACTTCTTATAAAGCAACGCGAAACTTGCTGATGGATATTCCGTCTATTGATAAGGCTATTTTCTTAATAGACCGAAAAGATTTGGATACGCAGACGACGATGGCATTTCAGGCTTATGCAAATAATGATTTGGTAGATGTGGATGAAACGGACAATGTAAATGATTTAAAGAAAAAATTAAAATCGGATGATAGACAAGTAATTGTTACTACCATTCAGAAACTGCAAATTTTAATCGCAAAGAGATTAAAGGACGGCACGCCGGAATGTCAAAAAATTAAGAATCTCAGGATTGCATTTGTTGTGGATGAGTGTCATCGTGCGGTTAGTCCGGGAACAAAAAGAGAGTTGGAGCGGTTTTTCTACCGGTCTTTGTGGTATGGATTTACGGGTACGCCAAGATTTGCAGAAAATCCATATCCGCAGAAGGGAGATCTTCCAAGAACAACGGAAGATTTATATGGGGAACGTCTTCACAAGTATACAATTCAAAATGCAATCCATGATAAGGCAGTACTCGGATTTCAGGTAGAGCATAATGGACCGAAAGATATAGAGGATGAAACGGACAGCAGCGTATATGACAGCGAAACACATATGTTAAAGGTATTGGATATTATTTTGAATAAGTCCTATCATAAACTGGGTTTTCAAAATGGAAAAGGACAGACTTACGAGGGATTGCTTACTACAAGTTCGATTCAAAGAGCACAGCAGTATTACGAATTATTATCTAGGGTAAAAAATGGAGAAACGGATCTCATAATTGATGAGCGAATCAAACAGGTTTTGCCGGATTTCCCGAAATTTGCAATCACCTATTCTGTAACAGAAAATGAAGAAGGTTCTCAGGTCAATCAGGAGAAGATGCAAAAATCGTTGGATGATTATAATGGAATGTTTGGTACGAAATATGAATTGTCTCAGATACAGGGATATAATGGAAACTTGAATAAACGTCTCGCAAGAAAAGGTTCCAAATATGAAAGTAGAAATGAACAGCTGGATTTAGTGATTGTGGTAGATCGATTATTGACCGGTTTCGACGCTCCTTGTATGTCTACGATTTTTATGGACAGACAGCCGATGGGGCCACATGATCTGATACAGGCATTTTCAAGAACAAATCGAATTTTTGATAAGAATAAAACATATGGACAGATCGTTACATTTCAGGCGCCGGTTCTTTTCAAGGAGGCAGTTGATAATGCAGTAAAACTATATTCTGCCGGTGGAACAAAAGAGGCGCTTATGGCAGAATGGAATGAGGTAGAGCCCGCTTTTCGGAAAGCGCTTGCCGCACTTCGTGTTTCTGCTGAAAAACCGGAAGTAATTCCCTCTCTGTCTTTGAATGAGAAGAAAATATTTGCAAAAATGTTTCAGGCATTTGACTCTTTGTTTGCACAGTTAAAATCATTTACTGTATATGATGATAGTATGTTAGAAGAATATGAAATTTCTGAAGAAGAATATGATGACTATGTGGGACACTATAAAAATGTAGTACAGGAAATTAAAGATGCACAGGCAGAAGGAGCTGATATTTTAGCTGGGGAAGACGGCGGAGATGATACAGAAATTGATCAAGACTATGAGCTGATGGCATACAGCAATACAAAGATTGATTATGAGTATATTATTCACCTGATTCAGAATATCGTTACACCTTCTGACGAAACGGAAGAAGTTACGCCAGAAGAACGTCAGAAAAAAATTGATGAAGTGAAACAGTATGTAGGAGATTTGCGAAAAGAAAATCCAAAAGTTGCAGATATTATGTCGAATTTGATTGCAGAAATTGAAACGGATGATACAAAATACAAGGGACAGTCCATTCTTAATATTGTGGAAAATATGAAGAGGGATTGTATCGAGCGTGTGATTTCTGATTTTTGTATTACTTGGTATGCTTCTAAAGATGATGTGATGTATGCGGCAACACACTATCAAAACGGAGAAATTTCCAATGAAAGTGCAATTAAAATGACGGCAGATTATACAAACTATAAAGCATCTCAGGAAAAGTCGCTTCCTAAGTTTAAATATTATACAAAAATGATGGCAGAGTTAAAAAAACTTTTGGATGAAGAAATACAGCCGCTTTTAATGGTTGTATAATTTGAAAGTTACTTTTTAATGGTTTATATCAGCGTAAGTATTTCGGAGAGAGAGGGAACTTATGCTTAACGATATGAACAGAACAGAGTTATTTTGTGAGTATTATGCTCAGTGGATTGAAGTATATAAAAAGGGGGCGATAAGGGAAGCAACTTTAGCAAAGTATTTGATGACACAAAAATGGGTAGAAAAATTGATCCCGGAAGTAAAAGTTTCTGAATTAACGAGAACCGCATATCAACAGCTTTTAAATGAGTATGCGAAAGAACATGAAAGACAGACAACATTGGATTTCCATCATCAATTGAAGGGCGCAATTCTTGATGCAGTTGATGAAGGATTGCTTCCACGAGATCCGACTAGAAAGGCAATTATTAAAGGAAAGACGCCCAAAACAAAGAAAATCAAATATCTAAATCAATTTGAATTACATAGATTGATTGCAGATCTTGATATTAAAGATACACCAAATTGGGACTGGTTTATTCTCTTAGTTGCCAAAACCGGGATGCGTTTTTCGGAGGCGCTGGCGATTACACCGGAAGATTTTGATTTTGCGAGGCAAACTTTGTCCGTCAGCAAAACATGGGATTATAAAGGAAATGGAGGTTTTTTACCGACAAAAAATAAATCGTCGGTTAGGAAAATCCAAATTGACTGGCAGATAGTAGTGAAATTTTCGGTTTTGACTAGGAATCTTCCACCAGATAAACCCATTTTTGTTGGTGAATCAAAAATATACAATTCAACAGTAAATGATGTGCTTACTAGGCATTGCAGAGCGTGTGGGATTTCTGAAATTTCAATTCATGGTTTACGACATACACATGCTTCACTGTTACTATTTGCAGGGGTGTCAATTGCAAGTGTGGCTAGAAGGCTTGGACATGCGAGTATGACAACCACACAGAAAACATATTTGCACATCATACAGGAGCTTGAAAATAAAGATGTAGATTTGGTAATGAGGACATTATCGGGATTATAGAAATTAAGGTGTAATAGAAATACTTACGTTGATAATGGGTATATATTATATAAAAATTGACCATATAAAGAGAAATAAAAATGATTGTGGCAGGTGTAGAAATTGTTGTAAGATGTATCATGGGAGTATCCTGAAAACTGCAAGAAATATCCGTATACAGATCAGCCGGATAGATGGGCAAGCCTTTACAGCGTGTTGGATGTAATCGAGGTCTGTCCGGTTGCGTTTGAAATCTATGAGAGACTGAAAAAAGAATATGGGTGGAGATACAGATGTTAAGTATTAATTGAAAAATGGTTAGGCCGGGCAGATGATCGACTTTAACTATGTTCAGAGACGGTGCTTTAAATGCAAAATGCTTGAAAGAGATTGGGAAATCCATTTCAATACCTGGCTCATTCGATACCTGTCATACATACAAAAACCCCTGCATAGATTGTAAAAAATGAACTATGCAGGGGTTTTCTATGAAGGATTATATTGAGGAGAGGGCTGTTGAAATAGCGTATTATATTATTGAACATAAAGCGACAGTGCGGCAGACGGCGAAACAGTTTGGGGTGAGCAAGAGCACCATACATATGGTAGTAACAAAAAAGAACTGCATAGAAATATTATATATATGGTTAAATGATAAAAGAGAACGAACCATCAATTTAGATGTGTATTCGTTCTTTTTCTTTAGAAAAATATTGATTGTAAATATTCAAAATGCTATGTTTATTTAATAAAAGGTAGGTAAGAAGGTGCGGGATATGCTAAATAAAGTACAAAAAACGGCATTTGATTTGATTCAATCAGATGCACGATTTATATATACGTTAGTTGATATGCAAAATAACGCTAAAAATATTAATAGTAATTATGTAATGATGAGCATACCGTATATAGGAATTTTTGCGGATGGTGCGGAACAATGGTGCAAAAAAATTGGACTAAATGCACCGAGATTTAATGATGAAGAAAAAGAATACTATGTAAAATTAAGACAAGCTCACAAATTGTTTGAAATGTCATATGAAGAATATGAAACATTACTATTGGATAAATTTCATGAAAGTGATGAGTATTTTTACAATATTCGAAGCTTACTTGAAAAGATAATTGGTTATTATAATGTGGGAACGGATTATTGTAATGGAGCAGTTTGTGGCAATACTATTTTAGGTGCAATGTATATGCCGTTTAATACTTTAGAAGATGAAAAAATAGGTCCTAAGATCAGAGATTTGAGCATTGTTACTGGGAAGCTTGCGGCCTATTTCTTGGATACAAATTTAGAGCCATTTAGTTATGATGACAGAAATAATATTGTCAAATATCGAGATTATCATTTTTTTAGAAATAGTCCAATCAAGTTGAAAAATAATTTAGGATTTGTTCTTTTTTGTATTTTGTGTAACATCAATTATATAATAGAGTTCCTTGATAAATATTTTGTTGAAGAAATACCTCAAAAATTTAAATATGCATATTTACAATATTATTACATATGTGATTTTATAGAAGAATTGAATAGTGCAAATAAAACAAATTATTATATAGATAAAACATTGAAAAATAGGTCATTACGTAATTGCTTTGCGCATTATGGGTTAGGACAATTTTTGGAAGAAATAGAAATTAATGAGAAAGACGTTTTAAAAGGATTAACAGAAAAAGCGTTTAATATGGATTATTTTTCTTGCAAAAATTTATTATATAAATATTTGGTGGATTTAAAAAGTCAGATTGAAGAAACGATATTTTAGAGAGGGTATGAAAAACATGGATGAGAAGAATTGGAGAAAGCGATTCAAATATCGTGTTGATTTATCATCGAGAGTCACTCATTTAACAAAGGGAGAGACTGCTGAAGAAGCATTTCGTAATTTGATAAATATTCTTGAAGAAAGACGAATTAGAGGAAGTAAAACAAGTAGTGGTTTTATTTGCGGAGAAACTCCAGCAGTTTGTTTGCAAGAGGCTCCGTTAACAGCCATTGCTGAAAACTTGCAATATGAAGAAAAATTAAGAAAAGAAGAAAATCATAAGGTAAGGTATTTAGGATTTGGAATAAGATTCCAAAAAAACTTTATTTACAAGAAAAACGGAAGACCAGTTATATATGACGAAACAAATCGGGCGAAAGAGTATTTGCCCGAGAATGAATGGTGGCGAATTGTAAAATTGGATTTGTCGAATAAAGAGCATATTATAGATTGGACACATGAGCGAGAATGGAGAGTTCCGGGAGAACTTTGCTTTGAGTATTCACAATGTGAAATAATAGTACCAAATTCAAAGTATTATAAAAAATTTGTGAAATATTGTTTGGACAAAAACAGAGAAGATATTTTATTAAAAATTCGGGGAATAGTAGTCATAGCAAGTGTGTATTTTTGAAAAAGAGGCTGTTACAAAATAGATATCAATGATTTTGCAACAGCCCATTTTTAGTTGTTGAAAGAATTTTGGATAATATCATCTAATGTGTGAGCAATTCCGGAAAAATCCTGATTTAAATTCAATGCGCGTACAGAAATTTGATTTCCACTCATTTTGTAGGTATTATTGGGAATAACATCTTCATCAGTCTGTGCATAAAGAAGCATTCCAGAAACAGTATGTTTCAGCTCTCTTAATTCAAATTCCTTGTTTTTCACATATGTAAAAATCTGATAGAGGTTATTGGAATGCAAGGTATTTGTCCCGTATTGCTGCTGAGTCATATGTGAATAATATTTTGCGTCGATAATAAGTATATTGTTTCCATGAGACAGCATAATATCAGTTTGCATTTTGGGAAGCAATTGGTTCTCAGAATCATCAAGTTGCCAGGCAATCTGTGAGGCATTGGCAGATAGTTCTGGGTGCTCTTTACGATAGTATTCAAGCAAAAATTTTTCATATAAACGGCACATACGCTGTTCGTCAAAAAAATCCATTATTTTCGTAGCACCATTAGACTGTGTCTGTAGAAGTCCGTTATAAATCAGATAACAGATTCCAATTAGCATTTGATAACTTTGATTGGAACGATTATAATGTTGGTTCCAATTTACAAAACGTAAATCAATTTCATTAACATCAGAAAAAAATAATAACAGATTCCGTAGACTCTTTTTTCGTGTATTTGTGATATTGGCTTTAAGAAGCAATAACATTGTAGATTTAATAATCTGGCTAAATTGTGTATTAGTTGAAAATTCATCGTATGTACAAATCATTTGCTTCTTCAGCAGAGTCTGAGTTTTAATGGATTCAGAAATATTAAGCCTTCCCTGTAGCGTAGAAAGAGATTCTGATTTTGGCAGATAATCTCTTCCTAAGCCTCGTTTTAGCTGTACGCTAATGCCCTTATCAAGAATGGCTGCACATAATTCAGCAGTATTATGAAAATTTTCTGTAGCCAGATCTTTGTAATTTTGTGCTTGTAATGCTTGAAAAGCGTAGGACAGCATATAATAAATATTTTGTACAGGAATCATTTAACAGCACTCCTTAGTCGATCAGACCAATCTACGATTTTTGCGGGTTCATCAAACCAATATTCTTTTAAAAGTGGAATCAATTCATATTCTACAATGGATGATAAAGTTTGGGTGTTGGCTGTCTCTGGTGTTAAACCACAAAAATAACTGTGACCAATACAGAACCCTTCACCTAGTGATATATCTTCTGCTATTTTGTAATTGAGTTGTTTCACACAAGCAATTAATTTGTTAAAGACATCACTTTCTAGAGAATCTTGGTAAGCTTGAAAACCAGGTGTATTAAATCCTGGTTTCATAGTAAAAAATGAAAAACGTCGTCTTAAAGCATAATCTAACATAGCAAGACTACGATCAGCAGTATTCATCATACCAATAATGTATACATTTGCAGGTACAGAGAAATTCTCGTCAGAATATAACAACTGCAGTTCAATCCCCCGCTTATCTTTTTCAATCAGCATAAACAATTCACCGAATATTTTACTTAAATTACCACGATTGATTTCATCAATGATAAAGAAATAATCATTTTCATCATCATCTTCAGCCAGTTTACAGAATTTGTAAAAAGAGCCCTTTTTAATTGTGAATCCATTTTCGGTTGGTCGGTACCCTTCAATAAAATCCTCGTAGGAGTAACTCTGGTGGAACTGGATTATTTGAACACGGTCAGGATTTTTTGCACCTATAATGGAATAAGCAAGTCTCTTGGCAGTAAATGTTTTTCCAACGCCAGGTGCGCCTTGTAAAATAATATTTTTCTTCATTTTTAAGACATTTACCAGTGTTTTATAATCTTGTTCATTCATATACACATCTGAGAGAAAATCTGCAGAAGAGTAAGCAGGATAGTCTATTTCTGGTTGTGTATCTACATCATCTGGTTCATCAGGAGCAAAGATGGAAGTAAGCTTTTCAATATAATCTGTGTATGGAGTGATATCAGTTAAGCGTTTTGCAACAGCATTACCAGGATGTTCCCATTCGCCAACTTGAAGCCATTTTACAGCACGGACGTTTTTATATTCCTGACGAAGATCGTCAAAGATATAACCTCCAGTGACAATACCTTTACCAAGAAGAGTGTTGCTATGTTTCGCAAAAATCACATCGTTAACTGATACGGTATTTGCAAAATTCCATGCCATCAAAGCCTGATTTTTCCGTGAAGTACTACTGTCGTACACATCTATCAGTTCTTGACGGAGAGCTTCCTTGGAAGCAAATTGGGAATAATCACCAATATCGTCCATACCTAAAACCATGATTCCTTTTTGTTGGCATTCATTCCAACTTTTATCATCAAAGACGGTATACATCCAGTAGTGCGTTTTATGTTTTTGGTCGGAAAGAGTATTTGTGTCAGAATCATCAGTGTCATTGGTATATCCTACATTTTTTCCGTAAATATGAGCAAAAACGACTCCTGGAACATTGCATTTTCTGGCATATAATGAAATTTGTCCCATGCGAATGAAAGGAATATCACTTGGTTTTTGATTTAGGAAATGCAATACTCTCAGCTGAATATCTTGACCATAAAATGGAGCGAATAATGCTGGAAAGAGCATTTGGTAATATTTCATGCGCCATACCATATTGATTCCTGGGATATGTTCCAGTTGTTTATAGAGTTGTTCATAATCTTCTTCATAATCTAAAGGACCAAAAGAAGATATTATTTCAGCACCTTCAACCAGATCGTTGCGCATTTCATCTGCTTTTTGTATTGCTTCAGCTTCAGTAAGAAGCACAGGCTTTAATGGTGAACCACATGTCCAACTCTGATTTTTCTTATGATAAAATAATCCAAATTTGTAGGCTGCTCCGCCGGAAATACTTCCAAATACTTCACGAATATCTTTGTCCATTTCAAGCATATAGCAGAGATTGGTTTTATTTCCTTCGTCATTATAAAACAAAGAAGTTAACAAGTTCTTTCCAGAAAGAGATTTTAAGCGTTCTATTCCAAAAAGATTCATAAAATTTTCTCGTAGCTCATCAGCCTTGTGAGCAAATGAAATCCATTCTGGAGTCTGAGATTCGCTATAAAACCATTCAGGAGAATATTTTCCTGACTCATTTTCTGTTATCTGAATGTTCGACATAATATACCTCCGAATTTATAAACTAGAATTAGTATATCATTTAACTGCAACAATGTCATAGATTATCGAAAAATAGAATTATATTGATATTGAAAGAGAAGAGCAAGATCCACCCAGGTAATACCGTATCGTAATAATTGAAAATAATATTTAGAAATTAGGAATATTATATTGGCTACATTGAAAATGTAAGCAGGTAAAAATCGAATATTTTTTACAGAGCATTTGGCAGAAGCCGGGTGCTTTTTTGAATATTTTGAAAGAAAATATCATGTAAATGGTGCGAAAATCTTTGATGGAAGCTAATTAGATGAAGATGAAATTGAATCAAGAGGATAAAAATAGAATATTCATCAAGAATAAACTTGTTAAACACAGGTGGATCTTGCTCTTGTATAAAAATTCAGATTAAAAAGAAGAAAGAAATAACAAAGAGCGAGATTCACTAGGGATTTATAGTACCTTAACTGGTTCTCTGCTTATCTTTAAGATTATGCGGAATTTTGGGATGCACAGTAATGAAATTATGAAAAAATTAAAAAAATTCTGATGAGGGGGCTGTATTTTATGCCATTTCCGTTTCGATATATAGAGGGATTAATTTTGAAGGTATTAAATTCAGAAAATGGATTTCTTTAGATATTGAGAAGGAGAGGAAGAAACAAATGAACTATTTGTATATGAATGAGCAAGGACAACAGGTACAGTATTATCAATTTCCTAAATTTCTGCTGGAATTACCGTTAAGTCAGAATGCGAGAATTATTTATATGCTGTTGTATGACCGGGCGAGAATATCACGAAAGAATAATTGGACAGATGAGGATGGAAAAGTATATGCAATATTTCCAATTGAAGAACTATCACAGAAAACCGGGAAGTGCAAATCTTCTGTTAAAAAGGCTTTGAAAGAACTAGATGATGCAGGACTGCTAATTCGGAAATTTGGTGGATTTTCAAAACCAAGACATATGTATGTAATGATACCAGACAAAGTAGAGGTTTCTGGAAAGGTACAATTACAGACAGATATAAAGAAAGCCGATAGAGAGTTTAAAAATGAGCTTTCATATGGTCAGAATGATAACTCTACGAAGGATATAAATACGGCATCTAATAAAGTAATAGAGAAAAATAACTCAAGTAATAAGTATGGAGTAAGTAGTTACAGTATAAAGAATCAAAAGATGAATTATGAGTGTGGGGAGGGAGAAAGCCTGTGATGTATGAGATACAAACATATTTAGGCGCAGATGGATTGATGCATTGTACTGTTTGTAAAGAACCCGTAGAAGCATTTTATCCAAAAGGTTCTTTGCTTGAAATGAGAAAGCATCACAGGCAGTGTGCGTGTGAAAGGAAGGCATATGCAGAAGAGGCACAATATTATAAAGAAAAAGAGCATCGGGAGCTAATCGCAAGAAATAAGAAAATCTGCTTTGAGGAAAAAGAAATGGAGGGATTTACATTTCAAAATGTAGAAAGAGATAGTGGCGTTATAAGAATCGCAGAAGAATATGTAACAAACTGGCAAAAAATGAAGCAAAACCATATGGGATATTTGTTCTGGGGACCAGTTGGAACAGGAAAAAGTTATCTGGCTGCTTGTATTGCGAATGCATTGCTGGAAAAAGACGTTACCGTGAAAATGACAAATTTCAACACCATATTAAATGATTTGTTTGCAGCTGAAGACAAGACAGAATATATCAGATCATTGAATGGATATGAGCTTTTAATTATTGATGATCTTGGTGTAGAACGGAGCAGTGAGTATGCATTAGAAAATATTTTCAGTGTGATTGATTGGAGATATCGATCGGGGAAACCTTTGATTATCACAACAAATTTTCCTTTAGCACAATTAAAACAAGAGACAAAAATTGAGAAGAAAAGAATTTATGACAGAATTCTGGAAAGATGTATTCCGGTAAAAATTGATGGAGTCAGCAGACGAGAAGCCATGGCAAATGACAATATGCAGACTATGAAAAACATTCTGAAAATCTAGGACTATTTCAGGAGGAATTTTCATAGTAATGGACAAAGAGTGAGCAGGGAGGAGGTGGAAACTTCACCGTGGCGAAAAGAAAACTGAACTATCGATTTCATAATCCAAATCCGGTGGAAGTAACCGCCGATTACATATTGAAAGTGATGATAGAAGCGAATACTGAGAAGGTGGAGAAGATATTGCGGGAGAATATGGTGCAGATGGAAGTAAATAAATGTGAACTGGAATAAAGCGGATAGATGAGGAATGGATTGAAAGTCATTAACATGAATTCTAAGGTGTATAATTTTGCCGAAAATTGCCGAAATGTAAATTATAATATAAAATATGAGATTTTATCTCATAAAACTATTGCTAAAATAAAAAAACGGAATATAATAAGGATATAGGCAAGAAGTTTGGACTAATGGAGGTAAATAAGATGTTATGCCAATTTACAGTGAAAAATTTTAAGAGTATACGGGATGAGGTAACATTTGACATGCAGGCTGCCGCCATTTCTGAGCATGAAGACAGAATTATAAAAGATAAAGATGAGGAATTATATTTACCGGTATCTGCTGTATACGGACCAAATGGTGGAGGCAAATCTAATGTTCTTGAAGCGTTACACAGTCTGGTTACGAAGGTGTTGAGACCATTATATGCTACAAGTAATAACGAAGAGATTGCAATAAAAATGAAAAAGCTTGTGATAGAGCCGTTTGCTTTTGATGAAGAAACAAGAAATGAGCCAACAGAATTTGAACTGTTTTTTAGAACGGCAATGGCAGAGTATCGCTATGAATTAACCGTAAAAAAAGAAGTAATCGAATACGAAAGGTTGGATCGTATAAAATTAGAAACAGGGCGGAAATCAGCACTTTTTGAACGAGATGAAGACGAAATTACTTTGAAAGGTGCATTTGCAAGATTGAAAACCAGTAATGAATTATCTGATACATTGCCACTGTTATCATATCTTGGAATTACTTACAGCAAAAACGAAGTGGTACAGGATGTGCTTGACTGGTTTGATGAAGAGATTGATTTCCTGAATTATGGAAATCCTATGCAGGAATTACGAATGGCTATATCAAAGTCAGAGGACGTAAAAAGACTGATGCTTCAGATGATTCAGGAAATGGATTTGGATATTGTAGATTTCCGTGTAGAAGAAAAGGAGAATGACCGGATTGAAGTGTTTACAAAACACGTAGTAGATGAATATGAAGCAGAATTGAATTTATTTGATGAATCCAGTGGAACAAAGAAATTATTCGGATTACTTCCACTTATTGCAAAAAGTTTATTGAGAGGAACGACACTTGTGATTGATGAACTGGATGCAAAGATTCATCCGATATTGCTTAAATATCTTATTATGACGTTTAGCAATATGGAAAAGAATAAAAAGGGTGCTCAGTTGATTTTTACATCACATGATCTGTCCACTATGAACAGTGAAGTATTCAGAAGAGATGAAATCTGGTTTGTAGCTAAAGGAAACCGTCAGAATTCAAAATTATATTCTCTTGTAGAATTTAAAAATAAGAAAGGTGAATCTGTACGTAAAGATGCCAAGTTTGATAAACAGTATCTGGAAGGGAAATATGGTGCAGATCCATACCTCAGAAAGATTATAGATTGGGGGACGGTGAATGGCTAAACGAGGCAGAAAAGAGAAAGACAACTGGAAGAAGAAACGGCGGCAGGAATATCTGGAAAAGAAAGAATTTCGCTACTATATTTTCTGCGAGGGACAAGCAACGGAACCTAAGTATTTTCAAGGATTCAAACGGTATATTGAAGATAATCCCATTTATCGAGATATGGTTTTGATTGAAATTGAAGGCTGCCAGGCTGAGACGATGCGGGTAATCGGAAAGGCTGAAGAGTATGTACGTGAAAATAAGATTACGAAAGGGCAGATATGGTGTGTCTATGATAAAGACAGCTTTCCATCCAGTGATGTCAATGGAGTAGTCCAGCGGGCAGAAGTATTAAATCAAAAGAATCCGGATATTCAGTATCATGCGGCGTGGAGTAACGAGTGTATCGAATTCTGGTTCATGTTACATTTTGCATATTACACAGCGAATAATCACAGGTTCGAGTATAAGAAGTTTTTGAATGAGAAATTTCAAGAACTTGGAATTGGGAAGTATGAGAAGAATATGGATAACATATTTGAAACGCTGATGAATGGCGGAAATCCGAAGTTGGCAATTCGGTATGCGAAACGGATTATTAAAAATGGAGAGGGAAAGACACCGGCGGAGATAGCACCGGGAACGAAGGTGTATGAGTTGGTGGAGGAATTGGCGAAATATTTGCCGGAGGAACAGAAGAAATATTTTACGGAGGATATTGAATGAAGTTTAAAGAAAGTGAATTAAGAGGGTATGCAGCACCATTAAGTGAAACAGAAAATCAAAAATGTCTTAATGCAATTGGTATGGTTCGAGATGCTTTGAAAAATTTAGGCTTTACAGATGATGGAAAGAGCATTGGGAGGATGTATGAGGATACTTATGCATACTCTTTGGATATGAGAAGCATAAGGGGAAGTAGAAAGATACATTTGTTTATTCAGGGATCATATGCTAATAATACAAATGTCAGAACACAAAGTGATGTTGATATTGCTGTAGTGCAGGAAGATATTTTTACAACAGAATATCGTTCATCGACAAGTTTATATCCACAGACAGATAGTGATTATGGATTTACCGTTGCACCAGTTCAGGAGAAAACATTTAAGGATGAAGTTCAAGAATGCTTAGAACAAAAATTTGGTTCGGATGTGGAAAGAAAAAATAAATCCATAAAGATTCATGGGAATACATATCGGAAAGATGCAGATTCAGTTCCATGTCGACGGTATCGAGATTATAGGGGAGATTATCAGAAGGACACAAAGAATTATATACCAGGAATTGTAATAACTCCTGATCATGGGAGCAGAATCATTAATTATCCAGAGCAGCATATTGCAAATGGTAGAAAGAAAAATAACGATACAAATAGATACTATAAGAAAATGGTACGCATTATTAAGAAAATGAGATATCTTATGTGTGAGTATGGATATGAGGAGGCTGAGAAAGTATCTTCATTTGGCTTGGAATCATTATTGTGGAATTTACCAGACAATTTGTTTATGAAGTATAGTATATATAGATATGAATTTGGAGAAATTGTTGAGTATTTATATAAACATAAAGATGAATTTTCATCATATAAGGAAGCAAATGGGATTAAGGAACTTTGCCCGACTACAACAGAAATTATCAATTATAAGAAATTTGTAGATAGATTATATCAATTTTATGAATATGATATCAAGGAGGAAGCATGACAGAAACCCATAGTAAATTTACAAAAAAAGTTGTTTGGACTACTGTATTTATATTTTGTATAAGATGCTTTATTTCGGGTACAAAAATAATAACAGATTTTTCAATATATGATTTGTATGGATATACTGGAGAAGCAATTTCAATTGCTGCGCTATTAATGTTTGCTTATGAAAAAATATTGTGGAAATATAATCCGCTTGAAAAGACCCCGGTTTTAAAGAAAAGATATAAAGGTTCATTATTATCAACTTATGATGGGATTGAAAGAGAAGCAACGCTTGAAATAAAACAAACTTTACTATCTATAAATGTTGTTTTTACAACCGGAGAAAGTAGAAGTAAATCAATTTCATCTTCAATTGAAAAAATACAAGATGAATGGCAACTTACATATTGTTATTTAAATGTTCCAAAAGCAAAGGTGAGAGATAGAAGTGCAATACATTATGGAACGGCATTACTTTGCATAGAAAATCCAGAAGAGATACAGGGACAGTATTTTACAGATAGGAAAACAACGGGAGATATGACTTTTTTCCCAGAATAGTAATAAGAAACAACAGGCATCTTGAAAAAGAGATGCTTTTGTTGTTTACAAATTATTATATAACGATATAATAAAAGATGTAACAGAACGATATGGTTATAACAGAGAGGTAACGCTATGAACATTGCAGCCTATTGCCGAGTCTCCACCGACAAAGCCGATCAGCTCAACAGTCTGGAAGCCCAAAAGGAATTCTTTTCAGAATATACCAAGCGCACAGGGGACACTTTAGTAAGATTATATGCAGATGAAGGTATTTCCGGAACTAAAATTAAAAATCGTAAAGAATTTCTTCGCATGATGACTGATGCAGAGCATGGATTATTTGATATGGTTGTTGTAAAAGACATCTCTCGTTTTGCAAGAAATACTGTAGATCTTTTACAGAATGTCCGTAAGCTGAAATCATTGGGAATTGAGACACAATTCTTAACAGCGAATATGACCAGTATGGGAAATAGCGAGTTTGTTCTCACCATTTTTGGAGCTCTGGCACAGGAAGAAAGTGCAAATACTTCCAAGCGTGTAAAGTTCGGCAAGAAGATGAACGCAGAAAAAGGACGAGTTCCTAATATTGTATATGGATACGATAAAACAATCGGAGATTATTTTAATCTTGCAATCAATAAAGAAGAATCTAAAGTTGTACAGCAGATTTACAAGTGGTATACAGAAGAAGGTTACGGTGCGGCCAAGATTGCAAATATGTTAAATGAAAAAGGTTATAAGACAAAACGAAATTGCAAATGGAGTCAGAATGCAACGTGCCGTATTTTAACAAATGAAATATATACCGGAAAAATCATCAATGGCAAGCAAGAAGTCAGTGATTTTCTGACAGGTCAGAGAAGAGACAAGGACGAGACTGAATGGATGGTTGTGGAGAGGCCGGAACTTCGAATCATAGAAGATGAGACATTTGAAAAAGCACAGGAGATTTTAAGAGGCAGACATGATGCATTTAATCTTAGTCACGAACGGCAGAGTAATAAGCATCTGTTTTCGACATTGATCAAATGTAAAGAATGTGGCTGGTCCTTCCGTAGAACGGTTCGTACTTATAAGAACACGTATGTACGGTGGGTATGCTCGGGGCGAAATGGCCGGGGAGCAGATAGTTGCCCAAATAAAACGGTTGTGGACGAGGAAGAACTCATTGAAGTTTTGCAGGAGTATTTTACAAATGTATTGAAACAAAAGAAAAAAGTGATTGCTCATGTGGTAAATGAATTTCAGCGTGTATATAAAGCCAAAGACGAAAATGTAGAGTACGAAAAAGAATTAAATGCAGAACTTGCTAAATTACAAAAGACAAGACAAAAATATATGGATATGTACACGGATGATCTAATCTCCCGTGAAGAGTTGAATGAGAAGATTGGCGGTTCTCGTCAGGAGATGGAGCGAATAGAAAATGAACTCAAGATGGTATCTTATCATTTAACCAAGGGAGAACAGTTAGAGAACATTTTAAATAATACATTTAAGGAGATTGAGGACATCACAGATGTACACCAGATGACCAATCAGCAGTTAAAACGATTGATTCAGAAGATAGAAGTAGATAAGGAGGGAAATGTAGATATTTATTTACGCTTGCTTGGTGATCTTGGGTTAGATGAGTCTGTATTAATTGAAGAAAATGAAACCGTTCTAAATTGTGACGACCAAACATAAAGATGTAACTGAACGCTTGCAGAGAATTAACCCGGCACTTGCGGCGCAGGCGCGGAAAGTATTGGATGTGAACAAATCAGAGCGCCACATACGGGGTGGACTTGCTACGCGGGAGAAGTATTTACATATGGAACATAAGAGATAGAAGAGACTGGAGATATTTTACAAAGATTTAACAGCGGTTTTTTTTGATTTCTTGTAGAATAGAAGCGAATGGATGTGGAAGGAAACTACAAAGATGTTTTCTTGGATCTGTAATAATTCTACAGGAGGCAGAGATGCAGATTGAAGATACGATGGGATTTTTAATCCGGAGTAAATATAGTTTGCTGCGGGATTCTGAGAAGAAGGTGGCGGATTTTGTTCTTGGACGTGAAGAGTTATGCAGGACGATTTCCCTGGAAAAGCTTGCAAAGCAAAGCGGTGTGAGCCAGCCTACGGTGGTGCGTTTTGTAAAAGCGCTTGGTTATCAGAGCTTCCGGCAGTTCCGGTATCGGCTGATTGAAGAGGCGGCTGACAGATATCAAAGAGAAAAGCCGGATGTACAGATTATGTATGGATATCAATTGGAACAGTTAGAAGGAATAGAGCAGGTGCCTTCCCAAATTGTAGCAACCACGGTTGCGATGCTGGAAGATATGCAGAAAAGTATTGTGCCCGGGGAATTTAAAACGGCGGTGCAGATGCTTGCCGGAGCGAGGCGTATTCATTTGTATTGTGTGGAGAATTCGGCAGCAGTGGCAAAGGATCTTCAGACAAAGCTTCTTTATATGGGAATGGACTGCCGCTATGATGAAGATTATTATATTCAGAGAATTACAGCAGCAGTTATGACGCCTGAGGATGTAGCGGTGGGAATCTCGTATTCGGGGCAGTCAAAGGATGTCGTGGACGCAATGAAGACGGCGAAGAAGGTGGGAGCGAAGACGATTGCTATTACTAATTTTAAGAAATCGTTGATTGGGAAATGGAGTGATGTGCTTTTATGTGGCTCTCAGGAGCAGCATTTCTATGGAGATGCTATTTTTTCCAGAGCAACACAGATTGTAATTGTGGATATGCTTTATATGGGGATAATTGCTGAGAATTATCGGAAACGAACTAAAGAACTGGATAAGAACAGCCATATTATACGGGATAAGGCTTATAAGTAAGAAAGAAGACAGGATATATCTTTTGTAGAAAAACTACAAAAGACATATCCTGTTTTTTGGTGCCTGATTTTACATTTCTCTAACCTAATCTTGAAATGGCTTTGATTGTTTTTGAAAAATTTGGTTGGTACAATTTGAGTCGTGGCAGATGATAGATGAATATGAGAAAGGAAAGATTCGATGCTGAAATTAGAACATGTAAAGAAAACATATGATGGAGTCACGATTCTGGATGATATTAATCTGGAAATCGGAGAGGGAGAAATCGTTTCTATATTAGGACCTTCAGGATGTGGAAAGACAACCCTGTTAAATCTTATTTTGGGAATTACAGATGCTGACAGCGGCAAAATCCTGTTTGACGGAAAAGATATTACGAATACGGCGATGGAAAAGAGGGGATTCAATATTGTATTTCAGGATTACGCCCTGTTTCCGAATCTGAATGTATTAAATAATATTACATATGGTCTGCGGAATAAGCCCAATATTTCTTCCAAAGAAGAGGTTGACGATCTGATTGAGCTTTTGGGGCTTCGGGAACATCTGAATAAAAAGATTGATCAGCTGTCCGGCGGGCAGAAGCAGAGGGTAGCGTTGGCAAGAACGCTGGTGATGAAGCCGAAGATTCTGCTGTTAGATGAACCGCTTAGCGCTTTAGATGGAGTTATCAAAGAATCCATTAAGGAAAAAATCCGTACCATTGCCAGGGAGTTTCATCTGACTACCATTATTGTTACGCATGATCCGGAAGAAGCGCTTACACTTTCCGATCATGTTATGATTATCAATAAGGGAAATATTTCTCAGTATGGAAAGCCGGAGGAGATTGTAAAAACACCGGAAAATGATTTTGTACAGGAATTTATCCTGCGTCAATTGGAAATTAAGAAAAATAATATTTATTCTTTATTTTCTGTTCCGAGCACAGAACGTGTACCTGGCATGATGCAAGAGGTGTTGGTGTCATAGGAGGAAATAGAGATGAAGAAAACAGGAAATAGAGAAGTTAAAGGAATTTTCCTGATAATTGCGTTGATTTTTTTGTTGTTTTTGGTATATCCGGTTATTCGCCTGTTAGTGAAATCCTTCTGGGGCGCGGATGGCGCAACCATTGATTTTTATGTATCTGTGTTAAGTGGAAAAGGTTTTTTGAAGGCGCTTGGTAATAGCTTTTTGGTGGCAGGAAGCAGCGCATTAATTACTACGATGATAGCATTTTTAATGGCATACACCATCCATTATACAAATGTACCGAAACCGGTGAAAATACTGATTAGAGGGGTAGCAGTTCTTCCTATGCTGCTTCCCACGCTGACATATGGTTTTGCAATTATCTATTCTTTTGGGAAACAGGGATTACTGACCCGCCTGATTGGACATCAGTTATTTGAAATTTATGGATTTAACGGGCTTCTGTTGGGATATGTAATTTATACACTGCCGATTTCATTTATGCTGGTTTATAACACAATGGGGTATATTGACAAGAAGTTTGGTATAGTGTCAAAAATCATGGGCGACAGCGGGTTATCTACCTTTATCATGACTGTTTTGCGCCCCCTGGCAGGGACGATTGCGGCATCTTTTATACAGTCCTTTTTCCTTTGCTTTACAGACTTTGGGATTCCGGCGTCTGTGGGAGGAAAATTTGAGGTAATTGCCAGCGTGCTTTACAGCCAGATGCTGGGCAGCGTTCCGGATTTCAATCGAGGAAGTGTAGTGGCGATGGTCATGCTGATTCCTTCAGTTGTCAGTATCGTGGTGCTGCATGTATTGGAAAAATATAATGTGCGATATCATAAGATTTCTGTCATAGAAATCCGGAAGAACAGGGCGAGAGATTGGTTTTGCGGACTGGTGAGTATGTCATTTTGCCTGTGTGTGCTGTCCATATTTGCAGTAATTTTTGTAATACCGTTTGTTAAGGATTGGCCGTATAATCTGCAATTTTCAACGGAGCATATTCGTAGTGTCTTTTCAGATACCGGGCTGTTGGAGGTGTGTAAAAACTCTGTTCTGGTGGCTGTGCTGACGGCTGTCTTTGGTACATTACTTGCTTATGGCGGTGCAATCGTTACAGCAAGAAGTACGGTGAGTAAAAAGTTGAAACAAGTTGTGGAAGGAATTGCTCTGGTGACGAACACGATCCCGGGAATGGTTTTGGGACTTGCATTTCTGTTCTGTTTTTCGGGAACAAGCCTTCAAAGTACATTTGCAATTTTAATTATCTGCAATGTGGTTCATTTTTTCTCAACACCGTATTTGATGATGAAAAATTCATTGTCGAAGATGAATGCTTCGTGGGAAACTACGGCAATGTTGATGGGAGATAACTGGCTGAAGACGATTATCCGTGTAGTAACGCCAAATGCAAGGGCGACAATCCTGGAAGTGTTTAGTTACTATTTTGTAAATGCAATGGTGACAGTCAGTGCGGTTGTATTTATTGCGGGAGCCCGGACAATGGTAATCACGACAAAGATTAAGGAATTGCAGTACTATAATAAATTTAATGAAGTGTTTGTATTGTCGCTGCTGATTTTATTCACAAATCTGCTTGCGAAAGCAGTATTTCAGTTTTTAGCAAATAGAAAATATCATGAACAAAAGGAGAAGAAGAAAATGAAAGGATTAAAAATGAAAAGCATCAAAAGAGTGGCATCTGCAGGGCTTGCAGGAGTATTAGGGGTAACGATGTTATTTACGTCAGGCTGTTCAGGCAGTGGCGGGACAGATGAACAAGTAGTCATTTACTCCAATGCCGATGATGAAGCGGTGGAAGCAATGAAAGCAGCGCTGGATAATAATGGATTCGAGGGAGAGTACATTTTCCAGACGTTTGGAACATCGGAACTGGGCGGGAAACTTTTGGCAGAAGGAAGCGATATCGAGGCGGATTTGGTAACCATGAGCACTTTTTATGTAGAGAGCGCGCAGGAAGAAAACGAAATGTTTCAGGATCTTACTTTTGATGTAAATACAACAGATGAATATCCATCTTACTGTGCACCGATTACGATGCAGGAGGGAACTATTATTGTAAATACTGAGATGATGGAGGAAAATAATCTGGAAATGCCTGCGTCAATTAAGGATTTAGCGAAGCCGGAGTATGCAGGGATGATTTCGGTTACGGATATTACTTCTTCCTCTACAGCATGGCTGCTGATTCAGGCATTGATTTCTGAATATGGAGAAGATGGAACGAAAGAAATTCTGACAGATATTTATAAAAATGCAGGCGATCATATTGAAGAATCCGGCTCTGGTCCTCTGAAATTGGTGTGCGCCGGTGAAGTGGCAATTGGATTTGGGCTGCGGCAGCAGGCAGTTGCAGATAAAGAAGAAGGGCTGCCTATTGATTACGTAGATCCGGAAGAAGGGAATTTTACACTGACAGAGTCTTTAGCCGTAGTAGATAAGGGCGATGCGACGAACAAAAAAGCGATGGAAATGGCAGAATGTATGATTAAAAATGGCCGGGAAGAACTTCTGAAATATTATCCGATACCAATCTATGAAGGAGAGAAAGTGGATGGTGAAAAGGTTTCCGGAAATCCACAAGTATTTTCAGAGAAGCTGACGGTAGACCTTTTGAAAAAGCACCAGGAATTGTCTGAAAGCTGCAAACCGCAATAGCTCTCGTTTAAAAAGAAAAAGAAAGCAGAGGATATATTAAAAATGATGGATATTGAAAATGAAAAATGTGGTCTTGGGTACAAATTGCTGACTCCGGGACCGCTTACAACAACAGATACTGTAAAGAAGGAAATGTTGTTTGACCATTGTACCTGGGATGATGATTACAAAAGGATTACGTTGGATATCCGGAAGAAACTATTAGAACTTGCTCAGGTATCAGAAAAAGAATATACGGTGGTTCTGATGCAGGGAAGCGGAACCTTTGGGGTTGAATCCGTACTTACCAGTGTGGTCGGGGATGAAAATAAGCTGTTGATAGTGGCGAATGGGGCATATGGAGAGCGGATGGAAGAAATTGCAGAACATGCAAAGGTACCTTATACGATTTACAGGGAAATGTATAATCAAGTGCCGGATGCGCAGAAGATAGCCGGGATATTGGATGCGGATAAAGAAATCACCCATGTGGCGATGGTACATAGTGAGACTACATCCGGAATTTTGAATGATGTTGAGACAGTGGGAAAGGTAGTGCAGGAACGAGGGCTTACCATGATTGTAGATGCCATGAGCAGTTTTGGGGGAATGGAAATTCCGGTGAAAGAATGGGGGATTGATTTTATCATTAGCAGTGCAAACAAATGTATACAGGGAGTTCCGGGATTTTCATTTATTATTGCAAATAAAGAAAAGCTGATACAAAGCAAAGGCAAGGCAAGAAGTCTGTCCCTGGATCTGTACAGTCAGTGGGAGACTATGAATAAAGACGGAAAATGGAGATTTACATCCCCGACCCATGTCGTACTGGCATTTGCGCAGGCATTGAAGGAATTAGAAGAAGAAGGCGGAATCCCGGCAAGAAGCAGACGATATGCGGACAATAACCGCTTATTAATCTCGAAACTGGGTGAACTAGGAATTCGACCGTATATTGGCGGCAGGCATCAGGGACCAATTATAACAACCTTTTTCTACCCGGAGAATCATCGATTCTCCTTTCAGGAAATGTACGATTACATGAAAGAACGGGGATATGCCATCTACCCGGGAAAAGTAACCGAAGCAGATACTTTCCGCATTGGGAATATCGGAGAAATTTATAAAGAAGATATTCAGAAAGTTGCGGAACTGATAAAAGAGTTTTTAGAACAGAAGGACATGGGAGGAAACTAAGGTGAAAAAATGGGAAGCGGTGATATTTGACTGGGCGGGGACTACCGTCGATTATGGATGTTTTGCCCCGGTACAGGCATTTGTAGAAGTATTTCGGCATTTCGGGATTGAACCTACAATGGAGGAAGTCCGGGAACCGATGGGGATGTTAAAACGCGACCATATCAGGGCAATGTTGGAAATGCCGAGAATCCGGAATCTTTGGAAAGAGAAGTACGGAGTATTTCCGGAAAATGAAGAGACAGATAAATTATATAATCTATTTGCAACAAAGCTTATGGGCATTCTGGATCAGTTTGCAGAGGTGAAGCCATATGTTCTGGATGTGGTAAAAGATTTACGCACAGAAGGAATCAAAATTGGATCAACAACCGGTTATACAGATGCTATGATGAGGATTGTTGTACCAAAAGCAAAAGAAAACGGATATGAACCGGACGCCTGGTTTAGCCCCGATTCCGTAGGAAATGCCGGCCGACCCTATCCCTATATGATATTTAAAAATATGGAAGCTCTGAAGATTAGAAATGTAGGGCGGGTGATGAAAGTAGGCGATACGGTTTCTGATATAAAAGAAGGGAAAAATGCAGGAGTATTTACGGTAGGCGTAGTAGAAGGAAGTTCCGAGATGGGACTTACGAAAATAGAATATGAAAAGCTGAATTCAAACGAAAAAGAAGAAAAAATCCATGACACAACCAAACGATTTCAGGATGCCGGAGCTGATGCCGTTATATTAAATATGAGTGAACTGAGAAATCTCTTAGGAATCGAATAAAATAGGTTGTAAATGTCTTTGTGTTATTTTATAATTGAAATAATCTGGAGATGGAAAATCTGCCAGCAGGGGATATGAAAAACACAAGGAGGAGCACAAGTGAAAAGAGAATTAGTCATAGTGTTAGATTTCGGCGGGCAGTATAATCAGCTTGTGGCAAGACGCGTCCGTGAATGTAATGTATATTGTGAGATATATTCTTATAAGACCAGTCTCGAGAAGATTAAGGAAATGAATCCGAAAGGAATTATTTTAACCGGAGGTCCGAATAGCTGCTATGAAGCGGATTCGCCGACATATTCAAAGGAATTGTTTAAACTGGGCATTCCGGTTCTGGGGCTTTGTTATGGAGCACAGCTTATGATGCATGTATTGGGAGGCAGAGTTTCCCGGGCAGACGTCAGAGAATATGGAAAAACAAAAGTAATCGTCGATAAGGCAGATTCAAAAATATTTGAAAATGTTTCAAAAGAGACGATTTGCTGGATGAGTCATTTTGATACGATTTTTGAGGTGGCGCCGGGCTTTGAACGGACAGCTCATACAGCAGACTGCCCGGTGGCAGCGGCAGAGAATGAAGCAGAAAAATTATATGCCATCCAGTTTCACCCGGAAGTTCTGCATACGGCAGAGGGGACGAAAATGTTATCCAACTTTGTTCTTGGCGTGTGCGGATGTGCCGGAGATTGGCGGATGGACTCCTTTGTCGAAGAATCTGTGCGGCAGATTCGTGAAAAAGTCGGGAAAGGAAAGGTGCTCTGCGCCTTGTCCGGTGGAGTGGATTCCTCGGTGGCAGCAGTCCTGCTATCCAAAGCAGTCGGCGACCAGCTTACCTGTGTATTTGTAGACCACGGACTTCTACGCAAAAACGAAGGAGACGAAGTAGAAGCAGTTTTTGGCCCGGAAGGAAATTATAACCTGAACTTCATCCGCGTCAATGCGCAGGAGCGTTTCTATGGAAAACTTGCGGGAGTGGAAGAGCCGGAGAAGAAGCGTAAGATTATCGGAGAAGAGTTCATCCGGGTTTTTGAAGAAGAGGCAAAGAAAATCGGAGCGGTAGACTTCCTCGTGCAGGGAACCATTTACCCGGATGTAGTAGAAAGCGGACTGGGCGGAGAATCTGCAGTTATCAAATCTCATCACAACGTAGGCGGACTTCCAGATTATGTAGATTTCAAAGAAATCATAGAGCCGCTTCGAGATTTGTTCAAGGACGAAGTAAGAAAAGCCGGGCTGGAACTGGGAATTCCGGAATATCTCGTATTTCGTCAGCCGTTCCCGGGACCGGGGCTCGGCATCCGTATTATCGGAGAAGTAACTGCTGAAAAGGTTAAGATCGTTCAGGACGCAGACGCCATTTACCGTGAAGAGATGGACGCTGCCGGGATGAATAAGACGGTCGGACAGTATTTTGCCGCGCTCACGAATATGCGGAGCGTGGGTGTTATGGGAGATGAGAGAACCTATGACTATGCGGTGGCGCTTCGTGCGGTGAATACCATTGACTTTATGACTGCCGAGGCGGCGGAGGTGCCTTATGAAGTACTGCAGAAAGTGATGAGCAGGATTATCAATGAGGTGAAGGGGGTTAATCGGGTATTTTATGATTTGACCAGTAAGCCGCCGGGGACGATAGAGTTTGAATAAAGAAAATGGAGCTCGGAAATCCAGCGTTTATGCGGGGCTCCGAGCTCTTACTATGTGGTTTGAGTACATTTTTATTGTGTGATATGATTAATGTCTTTAATGTGAGTAATTCTATAAGAGATTTCACCATAAGTATTTCTTACAAAAAGATGTGGATAAGCAGTTTGTTTTTAGTTATAATAAGGAAAGCTTATAGATAATTAGAATATGGGAGAATTGCTTATGAATTATGATGTTATTAATGAGGTTTGTGAGATGAAAAACCTTACGAAGGCTGCGAAAGCGCTTAATTATTCTCAGTCAGCAGTAAGCCAGACAATTCAAAATTATGAGAAATCCCTTGGAATAACACTGTTTGAGCGGTCGAAAACAGGAGTAGAACCGCTCCCTTTTGTTAAGCCTATCATTGAATCTATACGAATCATCGCTGAAGAAGAAAAAAGGATCAAAGAGTATGCAGAATCAATTCGAGATTTGCAGCAGGGAATGGTACGTCTGGGCTGCCTGGCACGTATTGCAACAAAGTGGTTTCCGGATATTTTTAAAGAATTTGGCGAGTGCTATCCGAATATTCGTTATGAGATGATGGCTGGATCTTTCTATGATCTTAGGAAAAACCTCAAAGATGAAACGATAGATTTTGCTATGGTATCAGAGTGTGCGGCTAAGGGCTTTGCATTTACACCAATCATAAAAGATGAGATGGTTGTTCTTTTGCCGAAAGGACATACTCTGGCAGAAAAAGAAACTATAAATATACAGGATTTGAAAGAGGAGAACATTATCATTACTTCAGAAGGCCTGGATTTTGAAATAGGCGCTATACTTAGGGAGATTGGAGTCAGGGAGAGTCATACCAGATATAGATTCAATGACGATATTGTAATTATGAAATTTGTTGAACTCGGATTTGGAGTCTGTGTATTGCCACGACTTTTTTTGGATATCACAGGAAAGCAATTTGATATTGAAATACGATCTTTTTCCAAAAAAAAATACAGAACACTGGGAGTTGCATATCCAAATAAAGAATACGTGAATCCTGCGGCAGCTAAATTTGTTGATTATTTGCTGAAATGGTTCAAACAAAAGAAAAATTCGATAGAAAATGTTATTTTGTAGAGG
>ERZ1673736.1606-NODE-1606-length-28814-cov-12.469696_pt1 | contig 28814 bp, 20 predicted proteins | sample MGYA00580212_ERZ1673736 | MGnify/ENA primary metagenome ERZ1673736 (study PRJEB41218, sample SAMN15661752) | gut metagenome | host: Homo sapiens | place: Canada: London | collected 2015-08-20/2019-03-30 | study: EMG produced TPA metagenomics assembly of...
TTTCATTTATCTGTTCCTCCTGTACTTTATGATGCAATTGTGGGAAACAATTGACTTTTTTAAACACACTATAGAGCTTGTTTGTTTTGTGGGTTTCCATATTTTGTAGTGTATGGATAGTATGTGAAAATATGGGGGAATTATGCGCACGAGATGAGGTAATTTTTTTGCTCGTGACAATAAGAAGGTATCATATTCAACAGTTTTTGAAAGGCAATTAGGCGAGTATGATTGGTTTACATAACAAAAAAATCTTATGAGTTGCCGGCCAGGTTGTGAACGCTACTTCTTGTGCTTGTCACAAGAAGGTTCGTCTTTTTGTGCATCGCAAAGCGCATTACTGTGAATGGAGTGAGCAGTAACGAACGGTGTTACTGTTCACTGGTAGCATTCCGCGAGGCGTTTTTTGTGAACAAAGTTCACAGAAAACCCGAGAATTGCGGCGCGAAATCATGCGAATGCATGATTTCTGTGCATCGCGAAGCGCGTTACTGTGAACGGAGTGAACAGTAACCGAACGGTAATTTCGGAGAAAATTCATGCAAATTATGTATGGTTTACATATGGAAATTATGATAAAATATATTTATGAAGAAAAAAAAGCTTGTTTTTTTAGCGTTTGCAACCATTGCGATTGCATTATTGCTTGAAGCCGGAATTTTAAAGTATGTCAATGACAGTAATACATACAGGATGTCAAAAGTACTGCTGGATCGTGTTATCACCGTGCTCAATAAAAATGATGATAGTGAAAATGGACTCATCGAATCGCTAAAGGACGATTATATAGTAAGAGCAAAGGCTGTATCCTATATTATAGATGCAAAACCACAGGTGGAATATGATGTAGAAGAATTGCAGAAAATAGCAGATTTGATATTAGTAGACGAAATTCATCTGTTTGATAAAAACGGATATATCTACAGTGGTACTTTGCCTAAATACTATGGCTTCAGTTTTGACTCCGGAGAGCAGATGGAATATTTTAAGCCCATGCTTAAAAATAAAAATCTTACCATGTGTCAGGATGTTACTCCGAATACCGCTGAAGGAAAGGAACTGATGTATGCCATTACATGGAACGAAGCCGGTACCAGAATGATCCAGATCGGCATCGAACCAAAGCGTCTGCTTAAAGAACTAAAGCAAAATGAAATCTCCGCTGTAGTAAGTGATATGCCTGTTTATAAGGGAATCGAAATTTTTGTGGCAGACTCCCAGACAAAAATTGTAAAAGGTGCTACGGATTCTAGACAGATAGGCGTGAAACTGGAAGGACTTGTTGTATCATCTGATAAAAAAAGCGGCGAGACAGATGTCCGATTCATAAGGATAGGTGGAAAACGCTGCAAATGTTTACTCAGTCAGTATGATGACTATATTGTAGCTGTAACTATAGACAGTTCCTTTTATCGGCAAGGAAATATTTTTGCGGTTCTCATAGTTGGCGTGTATCTTGTATTGGCTTCCTGCTGTATGTTCTACATGCTTTCAAGAGTTATGAAAGAAAAATATGAAAAAGAGAAACTGCTGTACATATCAAACACAGATGAACTTACAAGATGCTTTAACCGACATGCATACGAAGAAAGGATAAACAACCTTGATCTCCGCGAGGAATGGATATATATTTCCATGGATCTTAATAACCTGAAACATACAAATGATTCTCTTGGACATGCTGCAGGCGATGAACTTATATGTGCAGCGGCCAATTGTATGAGGGAAAGTTTTGGAAAGTATGGAAATGTTTACAGAATCGGAGGAGATGAGTTTGTTGTGATCATCACCGGAAATACAAAGGAATTTCAAAGCATAATAGAAAGCTTTGACCGGCGTGTTGCACAATGGCATGGGAAACTGGTGGATTCTATGACAATCTCATGGGGATATGTTTTCAGTTCTGAGAAAGAATGGGATAACATCTATGACATTGCCAAAGAAGCAGATGAAAGAATGTATAAGAACAAGGAACGCTATTACCAGGAAAGCAAAATAGTCAGACGAAGGTAACAGATTGCTTTTTCCTTATATTTTCAAATATTCTAAATATAACAGAGTTGATTGAAATTCTTTTGGAATAACAAGAACCAGGATGAGACGTGTGCTCAGCCTGGTTCTTGAACTTTTTTCGTTTTTATTCCTGACCGCCCCAGAAATCCACGGGCTCGTAGTCCTGTAATTTCGCAAGAAACCCCTTCTGCTGAAGTTCTTCCTGAATGGCATCCAGGATTTCTTCGCTTTCGGCGTCGATGGTGTGGTAGTGATAGCCGGAGGTTACATTTTTCAGAAGGCTGGATTTGCCGGTGCTGATTTCCTCCATGTAGGCGCGGATGTCGCGGCGGGATTTGATTCCCATGTCAGCTTTCAGCACGCCGTAGACCTTGTGGTAGACGAATACGTCGCGAATCTGGCCGCCGGCATCTACGATGGTGCTTAATTCTTCTTCAACCTGATCATCTGTGTGATAAACCTTAAAAACTCTGGAATATTTCCTGTCCTCCTGGAGCAGATAGCCTTTGTTGGTGGAAAAAATGGTAGCTCCGTTGGCACGCAGGAGAGAAATATCCTGGACAATAATCTGGCGGCTTACATTTAATTCCTTAGATAAGGTACCGCCGGAAACGGGATTATTGCTGGAAGATAGGATATTCAGAAGTTGTTTTCGTCTTTCTTCACCTTTCATTTTTTATCTCCTGTCTGCTGGTTTGTGATGAAAGTTACCTGTTACCGTGTAGAGCCTTTGTCAAACATGTTTTGGGACGTGTTGATGGCGGGAAACAGGTGACTTCCATTCTGATAATTACTGTCGGTGGGGGAGTTCAGCCGAATAGGGCTTACTCCACCGGATGAAGATTCTTCATAGATAAATCCATAATAGGAGCAGAATGTGTAAGTGCTCCGCTTGATACATAATTTACACCCAAACCAGTGAGTCTGGCAATATTTTCTTTTGTTACATTTCCGGAAACTTCAATTTCGGCACGTCCGGCAATGTAGTCGATGGATTCTTTCAGCTGTTCAGTGGTCATATTATCCAGCATGATAATGTCCGCACCAGCTTCTACTGCCTCTTTTACCATATCCAGGTTTTCTACCTCTATTTCAATTTTGCGGACAAAAGGAGCGTAGGCTTTTGCCATGGAGATGGCCTGTTTTACGCCTCCTGCGGCACCGATGTGATTGTCCTTGAGAAGAACGCCGTCGGAAAGATTATAGCGGTGGTTATTGCCGCCGCCTACACGAACGGAATATTTCTCGAAAATACGGTTGTTCGGGGTGGTTTTTCTGGTGTCCAGAAGCTTGATCCCGGTTCCCTCAAGAAGAGCTGCAACCTGGCTGGTGTAGGTGGCGATTCCGCTCATTCTCTGGAGATAGTTAAGGGCGGTTCTTTCTCCGCAAAGGAGCACACGGATATCTCCGTAAATTTTTCCCACAAGCTGTTTATTTTCTACGTGGTCTCCATCTTTTACATAGAATTCAGCTCTGGTGGATGGATCCAGAAGTGTGAAAACACGCTCAAAAACCTGGAGTCCGCAGATGATTCCATCTTCTTTGCAGATAAGATCTACAACGCCTGGGGTGGGATTGGGCATAACGCTGTTAGTGGATACGTCTTCGCTTGTGATATCTTCTTTTAATGCGCTTAAAATGAACGGATCAACATTTAATCCGAGAGTTACCTGATCATACATATAAAAATTCCTTTCTGCCTTCTGGATTCTGGCCAAGGGTGATGGCCTGTGTGGCAAGGTGATGATAAGTTTCGGCCAGGGTCTGGATGTCCTGGTATGGGGTGAAGTCTACGTGGGAAGCAAGGTAATCAGCAATTTCGCTGGTATTCTGGGGTGAAGCATTCTTAAGATCATGCTCTGCCATATCCTGCGCCGCACGTCTTGCGAAAACAAGGCTTTCCAGCAGGGAGTTGCTTGCCAGGCGGTTTTTGCCATGGACACCGTTGCAGGCCGCTTCTCCTACTACATAGAGATTTTCCATGGAAGAACGGCTCTGATAATCCACTTTTACGCCGCCCATGAAATAATGCTGTGCCGGAACAACCGGGATACATTCCTTGAAAACATCATAGCCCATTTCCCTGCAGTGTTCAACAATGTTTGGAAAATGGTGGCGGAGAGTTTCTGCCGGGATGGTGCGCAGGTCTTCCCAGACAAAGTCGGTGCCGTCTTTTGCCATCTGCTCGTGGATTTTCTGGGAAAGAAGATCACGGGGCAGCAGCTCGTTTACGAAACGGTTCATGTTTTTGTCGTAAAGTCTGGCACCTTCGCCACGGACAGATTCGGAAATCAGAAAGCTGCGGTCTTCCGGATGTTTGGTGTAGAAGGTGGTTGGGTGGATCTGCACGTAATCCGGATTCTGCAGCTCGATGTTGTGCCTGCTGGCAATGGCAAGAGCGTCTCCGGTAAGGTGGCGGAAGTTGGTGGAATGTCTGTAAAGTCCGCCTACACCGCCGCTGGCCAGAACGGTATAGGTGGCAGTAACGGTGTCAAGGGAACCGTCTGGACGGCGGATCACAGCGCCGTAGCAGTGGTTGTCTTTTTCCAGAATATCAACCAGGGTTGTGTATTCCAGAAGTTCTACATTGGAAAGCTTCTGGACTTCGCGTAGCAGGGTGCTAGTGATCTCTTTTCCGGTTACATCCTCGTGGAAAATAATACGGTTGGTGGAATGGGCGCCTTCTTTGGTGTAGGCAAGGCTGCCGTCTTCGTTTCGCTCGAACTGGGCACCGTAAGAGACAAGATCCCTGACAACCTCCGGGGAGGTTTTAATCATGATCTCTACGGATTTTTTGTCATTTTCGTAGTGTCCGGCTTTCATGGTGTCTTCGAAAAAGCTGTCATAGTCGGACTGTTCTTTCAGCATGCACATGCCGCCCTGGGCGAGAAAGGAATCGTTACTGGTAAGGTCGGACTTGGTGATGACGGTGATTTTTTTGTCGCGGGGAAGCTGGAGGGCACAGTAAAGGCCGGAGCAGCCGCTTCCTGCGATGAGGATATCTGTTTTCATAATTGATGGTCCTTTTTTCGTGGATAAATTTGGTGTACAGAGAAATTTTGCAAAAATAATCTGAAGCGCAGGCTTATAAAATTTCTCTGTGAATGATTGCAATTGTGCGCGCGGATTCAAATTTTCCGAACGACATGCCCTGTAGTATATCACTAAACTTTACAATTGACAAGATAGCTGTAAACTTTTTTGTTGACAGTGGGGGCGGCAGGTAATATAATCCTAAGAAAATGTCTGAAAAGAGTGGATCTATTAGCAGCCAATGAAGGTAAGAAGATATTTAAGAACACATTCGGGCATACATGGAAAATTAAAGTTCCGGAATAAATGAAAACACAGGAGTGAAAAACGATTATGATGACAACAAGACAGCTGCAGGATGAAATTCTGCGTTTAAAGAAGGAAAAAGATATCTGCATTCTGGCGCATGCATACCAGAGCCATGAGATTCTGGAGGTAGCAGATTACACAGGTGATTCTTATGGACTGAGCCAGCAGGCGGCTAAGGCTCCGCAGAAGAACGTGCTGATGTGTGGTGTAAGATTTATGGCAGAAACAGTAAAAATTCTTTCTCCGGAGAAAAAGGTTTACCTTTCCAATAGCGGCGCAGGATGTCCAATGGCAGAGCAGCTGGATGTGGAGATGCTTTCCGCACTGAAAGAGTCCAATTCGGACTATACAGTTGTAGCTTATATTAATACCACTTCCGAACTGAAAACGATTTGTGATGTGTGTGTAACTTCTTCTTCTGCGTTGAAGATTGTGAACAATATCGACAATGACAAGATCCTGTTTATCCCGGACTGCAACCTTGGCGCATGGGTGGAGAAGCAGGTTCCGCAAAAAACGTTCAAGTTCGTTCACGGGGGATGTCCAACTCATCTTAGAATGTCTGTAAGAGATGTGAAAAAAGCCAGAGCCGCTCATCCGGAAGCGAAGTTACTGGTTCATCCGGAGTGTCTGCCAGAGGTTTCTGCAATGGCTGATTATATTGGAAGTACTACCGGAATTATGAAATATGCCAAAGAAAGCGATGCCAAAGAATTTATTATCGGTACGGAGAACAGCATTGTTCAGCATCTTCAGTTCGAGTGTCCGGATAAGAAATTCTATCCGTTGTCTAAGGACTGTGTATGTCACAATATGAAACTGACTACATTGATGGATGTTTATAATTGTGTTCGCGGTCAGGGGGGAGAAGAAATCAAGCTGGATGATGATGTGAGAGAAAAGGCGAAGGCTTGTATTGATACAATGCTGACGCTGGGGGAATAGAAAATTTATACTGTGCAATTTACGGGAATGATTTTTCAAACACGCTCTAAGCATGTTATGCGTAGCTTTTTATATTTTATGATGTTTGCTTATGGCGACATGCTTATCTGAGATAAATAGAAATAATTACTTGTTGTAAATATAACTGATATAATTATATTTGGGTGCTACCATAACGGTAGGCGGTTAGTCCTTCTCGAGAGGGACTGTGACCCTCTGATTACATAGAAACCTGTAAAGGAATCCAGTGGAAAGGAGGGCTAAGCCAATGAGTATTTTGGACTTTATTGCAGTAATGAGTTTTGGCATTACTTGCTTTTGTGCCGGATACACATTCGGCAAGGATACTAATAAGCCACAAAAATAGCCGCCCCGGTCCGACAAACTGAGCGACTACTTTGTGTATACATAAAATCGGACTAACCGTCTATCGGTAGCACCTTTTATACTAATTATATTAACATATTTTTTAATAGAATGTCAAAAATGAAATTTTATTTGGAAAATTCTTGTTTGATTTCTTTGTTGGGAATATGGACTCGCCTTGTGTCGGCATTATAAGCCAGATATCCAAGATGAATCAGCAACGTCAAAACATCATCCTTGTCTCTGAAGGTTACAAGATCATTGGAAAAACCATTCGTATCTACTTCTACCTCAATACCACCAATCAATTCAGCAATGGTTCTGGACAATCCATCAAAGTCCAGACTTATATATTCCATTAGGCTTTCTGTCGCGAAAGTCTGTATTCAATAGGAATCGAAATCCTCATTTCGGAGAGCTTTCATAACAGAGTTTAGATTGTAAACGGATTCTGTATTGGGAAAAGAGTATCCATCATACCATAATTTCATTTTTGTAAAGTCTGCATTATATTTCTGACACAGCTCTTTTACTTCCTGTTCGGTGAATTCCACATAAGGACTGAACTTCCTTGGTTTTACCATTGTAAATTCTTCAAAATCTGAAATCGCAGACTGTGATCCATCTTTTTTATTGAAAAAATGTAAAAACAAGGTAAAATATAATCAAAAAGTAATTTATCGGAGAAATAGATATGGAAGGTTTGAAGAAGAAAAAAGATAAAAAACTGTTGAGGCAGTATTTGTTAACATACATAACAGTGTTGATTATTCCGCTTATTATATGCAGCAGTTATTATATCAGAGTCCTTTCTGTAATCAGTGCAGATGATATAAAGGCGAGAAAAGAGGAACTACATCATAGCGTGGTGCGGATAAACACACTGATGGATGAAGTTTCTTCTCTGGCAGAATCCCTAGCAGGTCAGAATGATGTGAATTTGTTCCGATTCCAGAATAATGTTCTGGAATATCCCAATACATATGATGTGATTGATCTGCAGAAAAAATTGCTGAATATCAGAAAAGTAAATCAGTCAGTTTTTTCGTATTACATATTTTTTGACAAAAGCCAGCTGGTGGTAAATGATGAAATTGTATATGACTATAAAGATTTTTACAATTTACGTCTGAGAAGAAAAGAAGATACTACTTATGAAGAATGGCAGAAATTTTTGGCAGAAGATAGTATGAACCGGGGAATGCATGCAGAAGAAACTTATTTATATCTCGGAAATAAAGAAAAAGAACTGCTGTGTTATTCGAAGGCACTGCCCTCCAATGGTGATGACAGTAGTAAGGGAGTAGTCCGTATTTTTTAAAAAAAAGGTATTCTTAATGATTTGATGCCATTGATTGGATCGGAAGACGCTCAGTATATCGTAGATAAATCTGGAAATATTTTATATTGCCAAAATGGGAAGGAAATAGATTCGGAAAGCGTTATTAAAACAATTGAAGAAGAAAATAACTGGAGTACAACTGATAAAGATACGGAGAAAAAAAGTACAGAGGCAAATTCTGCTCGGATTAATGGAAAAGATTATATTGTGCTGAGGGAAACGTTAGAAGATAATACTTATGTAATGCTCATTCCCAAAAATCAGCTGTATCAAAGAAAGTTTTCCAGTATTTTGATGGTTACTGTCTGTATTATTATTGCTGCGATAGTGGGAATGTTGTTGAGTGTTCATATGTCAGCAAGAACAGCAACACCTCTAAACGAGCTTCTGCAGCAGACCTCAAGGGTGATTGAGCAGCAGGAAGGGCATCAGAACGTATTTGAGCGCCTGTCGGATACGTTCCGTTATCTTACCGGTGTGAATCGGGAAATGACAGACCGTTTAGAAGAACAGAAGTATTATATCCGAAATGCGTTTGTGTACAGAATCTTGTTTGATAATGTTATTTCTGAAAAAGAAACTGGAAGAACAGCTGAATATATGGGGCTTTTTCAACAGAATAGAAAATTCTGTGTACTGATTTTCAGGATGTTGTTTCCAGAGAATCTGGAGACGAACCAGTTAGCATTACTGAATACCTGTCTTTTATCCCTCATGGAAGTGCTGGAAAAAGAACTCCCGGACTGTCTTTATGCCAATACTGGGGAAAATCAGGTAAGTCTGATTATGAACATGGAAGAGCAGGAAGAAAAAATTTTGAAACAGCAGATGGAGGATACTGCGGAAAAGATAAAAAGGGGATTGCCAGGAAATATAGCGGAAAGAATATTTATTTACGGTGGTGTGATTGTAAATTCCCTTGATGAGGTACACGAATCCTATCAGACGGCAACCATTGCTTTTCAGAATGAATTAAGACAGGTAGAAAGCCCTGTAATCTGGTATATGGCATCGGAAGGAAGAATGCCTTCTTTCCCATCTGCTGAAATAGCAGTTCGCCTTACAAGGTTGATGACTGCCGGAGATGAGCAGGGGGTGCATGATGCATTGAAAGCAATTATGACAGAGTATATTATGGATAATCGGGTGTCACCATATCTGCAGCAGTTGATGATAAATGAAATGCAGGGAATCCTTCTACAGATTATTGGAACACTGGGACTGGAGAAAGCAGATTATGATCAATACTATGAGACGCTTGAGAAAAACCAGCACAGCCCGGTGCTTATACAGGTAACAAATACGCTGAATCTGTACAGGGAAATCTGTACAGCAGTCAATGAAAGAAAAGCAAAAGATAATTGTGAGGATCTGGTGCCTGCTATAGTGGGATATATTGATGCTAATTATGGAGATGGAGAATTATCTCTTGCCAAGGTAGCTGGCGTATTTAATATCAGTGAACCATATCTGTCCTCAATGTTCAAACAGTCCATAGGAATTAATTTTTCTAGTTATGTAGGCAGTGTGAGAATAGATAAGGCAAAAGAAATGCTGAAGCAGACTAATATGTCAGTAGGAGATATTGCCCAGGCAACTGGATATTACTCTGCAAATTCTTTCTGCAGAGCATTCAAAAGAGTGACAGGTCTTAGTACAACAGAATACCGAAAAAGCTGATAAATACGGCAATGTGAAAAAATGAATACTGCTAAAACGCAACGGAATATATACTTTTTCCTGGAAATGTGAAAATATAAGGGCACGGAAGAAAACTTCTGAAAAAGCAAAAGGGAGTGCCTGATATGAAGAAGAAAAACCAACATTTAGGAAAGTATATAGCCGCTCATTGGCAGTTATACGTTATGATCGCATTGCCGATTATTCTTTTGATCATTTTTTCTTATGTACCGCTGTACGGTATCTTACTTGCCTTTAAGGATTATAAGGTGACATTGGGAATCTGGAACAGCCCATGGACATCCAATCATGGACTGAATAACTTTATCAGGTTCTTCAACAATTATAATTTTAAGGAATGTCTGAGAAATACCATTGTGATTTCACTTTATTCGATGGTAGTATCTATGCCATGTTCGATCATTCTTGCATTGTCCTTGAATTATGCGAAAAATGTAAAGTTCAAAAAGACGGTGCAGATGGTTAGTTACTGTCCTTATTTTATTTCAACAATTGTATTTGTAGGTATTATAAACTTGATGTTTGATAACAGAGTTGGTGTAATTGGAAAATTTTTATTTGGACATTTCGGAATCAATGTCCTGGGAAAAGCCTCTCTTTTTCCATCGTTGTATGTATGGACAGGAGTCTGGCAGGGAATCGGATTTGGTGCAATTATTTATATTGCAGCTTTATCAGGGGTAGACATGCAACAGCATGAAGCTGCAATTATTGATGGTGCAACGCTTTTACAGCGTATCTGGTACGTGGATCTGCCGGCAATCATGCCAACAGCAGTGATTATGATGATCTTAAACATGGGAAGCATTTTGAATATTGGTTATGAAAAAATCCTCGCAATGCAGAATCAGAATAACATTGCAATGTCAGAGGTAATCAGTACTTATTCTTATAAAGTGTCGCTGGTATCTACATTTCCAGATTATCCTTACGCGACGGCAATCGGACTGTTCCAGTCTCTTGTGGGATTATTGCTGATCATTATTACAAATAAAGTGGCAGATAAACTCACTGGAAATGGATTTTTATAAAGCGTCCAGGTAAGGAGGAATAGAAAATGAGAAAAAAAGTTTCACAGGATAAGATGGTATATGCCATCAATTACATAATGCTGACACTGCTTTTACTGATTGTGTTGTATCCGATTATTTATATTGTAAGCTGTTCTTTTAGTTCGGGAGATGCATTGATGGCGGGAAAAGTCCGACTGCTTCCGGTAGAACCTACGCTTGACAGTTATAAGGCTGTGTTTAAATATCAGTCTATATGGAGCGGCTATCTGAATTCTATATTATATACAGTAGCAGGAACCATACTTAGTGTAGCACTTACCTTACTGGCAGCGTATCCGTTATCCAGAGAAGATTTCAGAGGCAGAAAATGGTTTATGAGGCTGATACTTTTTACCATGATGTTTTCTGGCGGTTTGATTCCGACCTATTTACTTGTAAAAAATATGGGACTTCTTGACAGTATTTGGGCAGTAATCCTGCCAGGAGCGGTCAGTGCTTATAACATTATCGTTGCAAGAACCTATTTCAGTCAGAATATTCCAAAAGAACTTCTTGAGGCTGCTGAAATGGATGGATGTTCTGATTTTAGATTCTTTTCCCAGATTGTTGTACCGCTGTCAGCACCGATTATTGCGGTACTTAGCCTGTGGGTAGCAGTTTCCTTGTGGAATTCTTATTTTGGTCCAATGATCTATATGAATTCCGAGGAAAAATATCCGTTACAGTTGATTCTCCGTAAGATTTTGCTGATGTCCCAAGTTAATTTCAGCGCTACGAATGTAGATCCGGCAACAATCGCAAAGAATCAGTATTTAAGTGAAATGTTGAAATATGGAACAATCATTATTAGTACACTTCCACTAATGATAATTTATCCATTTGTACAGAAGTATTTTGTAAAAGGTGTTATGGTAGGATCCGTCAAGGGCTGATCCTTGCATGAAAAATTGTAGGACAGATAAAAGGATTCGTTTAAGCAAAAGTAATTGGCGTATACAGCAGGGAGGCTGCAGATTCCCTGTGAATATAAAAATGAGGTAAAAACAAGGAGGTTTTACATGAAAAGAAAAGTTTTATTCCAAAAAATTCTGGCAGCATTTTTGGCAGTGTCAATGACAGCTGGTGTTTCAATCAACAATGTCCAGCTTGTGAAAGCTGATGATTCAGATCCATTTGCATTTGAATCTGTCAGTGATGTAACATTTCCGCTGAAAGAAAAACTGAACCTGACAGTGTTTGTTAATGCACCAACAACCGGTGGAGGAACCTATCAGGATAACTACGTTACAGATTGGATTGAGGAAAAAACGAATATTCATTTGGATTTCGTATACGATGTAGACGGTGATGATGCAAAAACAAAGTTGAATCTGGTTATGACGGATCCAAGTAATCTGCCTGATATTTTCCTTTCCACAAACTGGAGTAAGGCTGAGGTTCAGTCTTATGGACAGCAGGGACTTCTGGTACCGTTGGGAGATTATCTTGAGGATGCACCGAACTGGAATCGCCTGAATGAAGTCAGCCCTACCAGAAAAGATGATCTTACAATGAGAGATGGTAATATTTATACTTATGGTGATGACAATGAGTGCTTCCATTGTATGTTCCAGAACCGTATGTGGATCTATATGCCGTGGGTTGAGAAATATTGTGATGGAAAAGTTCCGGAAACTACGGATGAGCTTTATGAGTTCCTCTATAAAGTAAAAAATGAGGATCCAAATGAAAATGGTGAAGCAGATGAAATTCCGATGACCGGATTTATAGGGGGATGGTCTACTGATCCGACTGTATGGCTGATTAACTCTTTTGTACAGTGCAATAACCCATTGAGTAATACCAATCCGACAGTTGGAGCCGGACTTGTTGTAAATGATGGAAAAATCGAATATTCTGTAATGAAAGATGAATACAGAGAAGCACTTCGCTTTATCAATAAACTGTATAAAGAAGGACTTCTTGACAATCAGACTTTTACTCAGGATAATACACAGTTTAATGCAGCACTAAACAGTGATAGTGGACATAAAGTGGCAATGTATGCAGCTGGCGGACCAAATGCAGGTGGAACAGAATTCTGGGCCAATCAAGATGGAGAATGGCAGGATTGGGCGATTATGGAACCGGTTGCAGGTCCTGACGGAGTAAGACTGGCAGCACGTAACATCCAGACATATTTTGGAGCTTGTATCGGAAGTGTATCTGCAAATTGCAAATATCCGGAAATAGCAGTTGCATTATTTGATTTCCTGGCTTCTCCGGAAGCAAGTAACGTACAGGCTTATGGACCGGAAGGTGTAGGTTGGGACTGGACAACAGATGGAACTTCTTTAGGTGGCGGAACTCCTGCTTATGAATCTTATAAATATGATGCAGAAAAGTATGACTGGCTTGGTAATGGATTTGATAAAGAATATGCACATTCTGTTTATGTACCGGATGCATGTATCTGGTCCAGAGATACAGAGCAGAGAAATCTGGTAAAAGTACCGGATCCAGATCACGATACCGAGTATTATCTCCAGCAGGCTGCGTCTGCATATGAAAAGTATTCTCCAGACCTGGATTCTCTTGTTCCAGACCTGGTATTTGAGGGAGCGGATGCGCAGACAATTTCTGAAGGAACCCTTACCATTGGAGGTTATGTAAATCAGGCAACAGTTCAGTTTATCACCGGAGAACTGGATGTGGATAAAGACTGGGATACCTATATTGAAAAACTGAATAACATGGGCGTAGAGAATTATCTTGCTACCTGGCAGAACTACTATGATGCTTACGAGAATAAATAACAAAATACTACTTATCGAATAGTTATAACCGGATACGAATAGATAAAAGAGCAGCGTTATGATAGGGTAGCGAAAAGGACGGGCATTGTGAAAGACGGTGTCCGTCCTTGCTTAGTAAATTGGATTTGGATAAATTGGCATGCAAAGCTGGGCGGGGTATGAGAATGCCTTTAGAAGCAGGTTTTAGTCTTTAAGAGGTGGAAATATGATAAAAGGTTTAATTAAAGGAATAAAATTAAGTATGCTCGGAATGATGACAACTGGTATCTGTTGTACGGCTGCCAATTGTGTGTATGCAGAAGAGAATAATGAGACTGTGAAGATGCAGGTGTTTTATGAGAACGGCTGTAGATCCTGTAATGAACAGAAGGATTTACAGGAAATGATAAACGAAAAAACAGGTGCTTATAAGGATGAACTCCCTTGTGAGGTCACTTTTTATAATATGTTTAAAACGGAAGAAAGAGAAGAAGGAAATGAAATTCTGCAGGAAAATCAGCTGGAAACAGATAAACTAAATTATCCGGTGATTCTTGTGAATGGGTATACATTGCAAGGGGACGAGGAAATAGAGGAAATGCTTCCGGCGGCTTATCAGGCAATAGGAGAAGCACAGGCTGTATATTTCTACAGAGAAGACTGTGACGAATGTAACCGGGTAAAGCCATATATGGAAAGTCTGCCTGAAACTATATCATACGATGGAAAAGAAACCAGCTTCCATCTGATTCGTCTGAATTCCAGGGAGGGCGAAAATGGAATGCTGATCCGTGAAATGTTCGAAAAATATGAAGTGCCGGAAGAAGATCAAATGGTTCCATTTGTATTTCTGACAGATACATATCTGGCAGGAGAGGATGCAATCACTGAGAATCTGGAAAAAGAGCTGGCAAATGGAAGTGGCATGAACCTGAAAATAAAATAAAAAACAGTTCGTTCAGAGGCCAATTTTTTACAAGTGAAGTTAAAGTGAGGTGCAGTTATGGAATTGTATGCAGAAATGAAGCTGATGGGAGACGGATATGCAGGAGGTTTTACTAATGGCATGACCATGACTCATAGCGAAACCATAGAGGGTTTCACACAGTCAGATGTGATACAGGAAAAAGAGGGACAGGGAAAGGTTTACAAAAATAAAGAGGGTCTTGTTCTGAAGGTGCATGAGGAAAAGGATGGAGAGGCTGTCCGGGTGTGGACTGAGTTCAGAAACGAGAGTGACCGGGATGTAACAGTTGAAATGATTGCTTCTTTTGCATTAAAAGGAATTGAAGCAGATAAAATCCATCGTCTGCAGTCTTTCTGGAGTGCAGAAGGAAAGCTTCGGACAGAAACCATCGAAGATCTGCATCTTGAGAAATCCTGGAACGGATGTGCTGCCCGCATTGAAAAATTTGGAAATGTAGGTTCCATGCCGGTAAGAAAGTATTTTCCATTTGTAGCCTTGGAAAACAGCAAAACAGGAAAAATTGTGGGAGTTCAGCTTGGAATGGCATCCTCCTGGCAGATTGAGATTGCATGTAAAGAAAGCCAGAATTTTGAAGTGACAGGCGGAATCGCAGACAGAGACTTTGGACACTGGTACAGAAAAATTCCAGCTGGAGAAGGTTTTGTAACACCACCAGCGGTAATCGCAGAGGGAAGCTCCCTTTATGAGGTATGTGATAAGCTGGTTAAGACACAGCATCCAAGGATTTCACCAGTGGATGACCATATGGGAATCATGTTTAACGAATATTGTACAAGTTGGGGAAATCCGGATATTCACAGCATCAGCAGGATGAGTGAAGCCTTGAAGGGCAAAGGAATCCAGTATCTGGTTATTGATTCCGGCTGGTATGGAAAACCAAATGACTGGGCTCAAAGTGTGGGAAACTGGGAAGTAAATAAAGATCGTTTTCCAGATGGAATGAAATCCGCAGCAGACGTGATCCGGGCAAATGGCATGGTCCCGGGAATCTGGTTTGAATTAGAGGTAGTAGGCCCTAACAGCCCTTATTTTAATGAGACAGAGCATTTGCTGAAAAAGGACGGGATGCCGCTGACTGCATCAGGAAGAAGATTCTGGGATATGGAGGATCCCTGGGTGATAGAGCATCTGACAAAAGAAGTGATCGGAACCTTGAAGGAGGGCGGTTTCGGTTATATAAAAATTGATTATAACGATACTATTGGAATGGGCTGTGATGGTGGAGACAGTCTGGGAGATGGATTATACAGAAAAGTAAAAGGAACACAGAAATTTTTTGAAAAAATCAGGGAAGAGATTCCTGAAATCGTGATCGAAAATTGTTCCAGCGGTGGACACAGACTGGTAACGTCTATGATGGAGCTGGTCAGCCAGGCAAGTTTTTCAGATGCTCATGAAACGACTGCAATTCCACTGATCGCGGCAAATATGCATCGTGTGATACGACCAGAACAAAGCCAGATCTGGGCAGTACTAAGAGCGGGAGATAGTATAGAAAGGCTTACCTATTCACTTGTGGCAACGTTCCTAGGCAGGATGTGTCTGAGCGGAGATATCTATGACCTGTCAGAAGAACAGTGGAAGCTGGTTATGGAAGGAATGAATTTTTACAAAAAAGCAGCAGAAATCATTAAGAATGGTCATACCGTTTTGCAGGAATATATGACGAAAAGCTATAATGCGCCCCAGGGAAGCCAGCTGGTTTTAAGAGAATTGGGAAAGAAAGGTCTGGCAGTGTTCCACAGATTTGAAAACTCGGAGAATATGGATCATTCCAGGTTGGAAGGAAAAAAGATTTTGGAAATATTCGGAAATGCATATCAAGACTTTACTGCAGAAGCTTGGATTTACGAGAACGAGTGAATTGAAAAATCAAAGGAAAATAAGTGTAAACAAAAGCGAAACATTTGGAAAGAGGGTTATGAAAAATTACATATAAAGTAAGTAAAGTGAGCAAACAAACTAAGAAATAGAGAGAAAAACTATGTCCAGAGAAAAATTATTATGGAATGAAGACTGGAAATTTCTTCATGGAGACTGGCTGGATGGAAGACAGTCAATTTTTGATGACAGTGGATGGTATGACGTCTGTATTCCTCATTCCTTTGGAATCCCATATTTTATGGAAAATGAATTTTATACAGGATATGGATGTTACAGAAAACATCTTTATGTAAAAGATGAGTGGATGGGAAAACGGATAAATCTGGAATTTCAGGGCGTTTTTCAGGAAACAGAGGTATATGTTAACGGAAAAATGGCAGGAGACCATAAAGGGGGATATACTGCGTTTTTAATAGATATCACGGATTACGTCCAGGTGGGTGAAAATCTGGTATTTGTAAGAGTGAACAATCTCTGGAATCCCAGAATTGCACCAAGGGCAGGAGAACATGTCTTTAACGGTGGAATTTACAGAGATGTTGCGGTATTGGTAACTGACCCGGTTCATATTGCCTGGTATGGAACCTGGATTATCACGCCTGAAGTGTCGAAAGAAAGTGCTGCAGTAGAAATACGTACAGAATTGGAGAACCAGAGCCTGAATGGACAAAAAAATGAACAGGAGAGGTATCAGCTTGTATCTGTGATCCGATATGAGGGGAAAGAAGTAGGGTGTATAGAAAGTGACTGTTATTTGGAAGCTGGCGCAAAAATAGAAGTCATGAAAAAAATACATATTAGCCAGCCGCACTTATGGAGCCCTGAAAATCCGGCGTTGTATGAGGTTGAAAGCATACTTTTGAGACAGAATCAGGAAATAGACCGGTGTGAGACGGAGTTTGGAATAAGGTGGTTCTATTTTTCGGCAAAACATGGCTTCTTTTTAAACGGCTCACCTTATAAAATTCATGGAGCAAATGTTCATCAGGATCATGCAGGCTGGTCGGATGCAGTGCCAAGGTCTGGCATTCAAAGAGATATATGGATGATAAAAGAGTGCGGAATGAATTTTATCCGGGGCTCCCATTATCCTCATCATACTTACTTTGCGGAAGAATGTGACAGACAGGGGATTCTTTTCTGGTCAGAAAACTGTTTCTGGGGAACCGGAGGCCCGAAGGAGGAGGGATACTGGACAGCAAGTGCTTATCCAGTTCGTGAAGAAGACGAGAGAGAATTTGAAGAAAGTTGTATAAATACACTTACAGAAATGATACGGACAAACCGGAACCATCCCAGCATCATTGTGTGGAGTATGTGCAACGAGCCGTTTTTCACAGATGCGGGAACGGAGCAAAAGACCGGAAGGTTGTTAAAATTACTGGTTGAGTTAGCGCATAGACTGGATTCCACAAGACCTGCTGCGATAGGAGGTGCCCAGCGTGGCGGATTTGACACCATAGGGGATATTGCAGGCTACAATGGTGATGGAGCAGCGATTTTCCAGGATCCGGGATATCCGAATTTCGTGTCAGAATATGGAAGCACAGTAGCCGACAGACCAGGTCCCTGCGAACCACGTTACACAGATGGGGTGGAAAATGATTACCCATGGCGTTCCGGAAAGTCACTATGGTGTGGGTTTCATCACGGAAGCATATTAAGTGATATGGGACATATGGGAATGATTGATTATTATCGTTTGCCGCTGGATACCTGGCACTGGTACAGAGAAAAATTTAAAGGAATACCGGTGTCTGAGCATGCAGAAAACGGAAAAACAGACCGGATTGTTCTAAAAACAGACCGGGATAAAATCAAGTGCGATGGAACGGAAGATATTTATTTATACGTTGTATTGCTGGATGAAAATGGGAAAAGAGTTTGCGGAGAGGAGGTTGTAACCTTATCTGCTGTATATGGAGGAATTTGTTTCCCAACAGGCTGGGAATATGAGATGTCAGAAAAAGCGGGAAATCTGGCAGATGGTCTGGGTGCAATTGAGCTGCATGCATGTTTCCCTGGAAAAGCTCTGATTCAGGCAAAAACCCAGTCGGGTATTACAGCAGAGGTAATTCTGGAAGCGGTATCCGAAGATGAAGCAGTGGTGACGAATATAAAACAGGAGAAAAATCAGCAGGAAAAAAACAGAGACAACTGGAATATTTTGCTTCCGCCGCCTTATCTCAAAGCTGCGCCGAAACCAAAAGAACTTCATCAGATAAGCATATACCGACCTGTATTTTTCAGCAGCGAAAAAGCAGGGGAAGAAGCGAGAAATGTGGTTGACGGACGAGAGGAGACCTTCTGGCATTGTGAAACACCAGGAGAGCCCCTGATGCTGGAAGGAAAGGGTTATTGCAACTGGCTGATGGTAGATCTGGAAGGAACAAAAGAAATAAAAGAAATAAATTTTACATTTGAAAAAATGATCTATACAGAATTCGCAGTGGCATTGTCAGAGGATAGAAAAAATATGAGAAAAATTTATCAGTCAGGGGAACGCCCTGCGCTGACACATTTATCCCTCAAGGCAGAAGAACGAACCAGGTATATCTGTCTGCTTCTGACCGGAAGTGAAACTGGCGTGAGAAAAATTGACATTTATGCTTAAGGATGCGCCATATTTCTGAATGATGAAGCGTTTGAGAGGGACTTTGAACAGTTATCTGATTTTATAACTGACTTAGGGATTATATATTTATTATCAGGAGAATAAGTATGGAGATGTGGTATGAGCAGCCCGCAGGAAAGTGGGATGAGGCACTGCCTGTAGGAAACGGAAGACTTGGAGCCATGATTTGCGGCAGACCAGAAAGGGAGACCATCTGGCTCAATGAAGACAGCATCTGGAGTGGAAAACCATTAAACAGAATTAATCCGGATGCCCCCAAATATCTGCCTCAGATTCGGAACCTTATCCGGCAGGGAAATATTGCAGAGGCAGAAAACCTGGCATTGAAGGCATTGGCTGGAACGCCTAATTCAGAGAGGACATATGAATCAGCAGGAGAACTGTATCTTGAATTTCAGAAGCAGGGAGAAGTAAAAAACTATCGCAGAAGTCTGAATCTGGAAAAAGGAATTTGTAGTGTGCAATACGAAATGGAAGATACGAAATATACCAGAACTATGCTGGCATCTTTTCCAGAGCAGGTAATGATATTGAATATGAGGGCTGAGGGAGATATGATTCTTTCATTCAGCTGCCATTTCGAACGATGTCATAACAGAACAGATGAAGTGTGGGCAGATGGCACAAATGCCGGATTCTTTGTAGATGGTGGAGCCGGAATTTCTTTTTTTGCCGGAATAGCTGTTGATGCAAAAGAAGGAGATGTGTATTCCATAGGAGAACATCTTCTTGTAGATGGAGCGAAAGAAGTAACGCTTTATATTGATATTGAGACCAGCTTTCGTGAGGTGAATTTTAGAGAAACATGCATGAAAAGGCTTGAAAAAGCACAAAAAAAGGGATGGGAACAATGTCTGGCAGAGCATATCCGTGATTTCAGCAGCCTTTCAGGGAGAATGCAGCTTATGTTTGGAACAAAGCGTCAACAGGAGGCTGCTTCATATCCTACAGATAAACGTCTGAATATGCTGAAAAATGGAAAAGAGGATCCTGCGTTATATGCACTTTACTTTCAATATGGAAGATATCTGCTTTTATCCTCAAGCAGGGGAGACAGTCTGCCTGCCAATCTGCAGGGAATCTGGAATAACAGTTTAACGCCACCATGGGACAGTAAATTTACCATAAATATTAATACAGAAATGAACTACTGGATTGCAGAAAGCGGAAACCTTTCGGAATGCCATTTGCCGTATTTTACCTTTTTGAAAAGAATCTGTGAAAATGGACGAAAAACCGCTCGTGAAATGTACGGCTGCAATGGTTCAGTGGCACACCATAATTCCGATATCTATGCAGATACGGCACCGCAGGATTTCTACATTCCGGCCAGTTTCTGGGTTATGGGAGAGGCGTGGATGGCAACCCATATCTGGGAACACTTTGTATACACAGGGGACAAGGCGTTTCTGGAAGAAAACTTCCAGGTTCTTCAAGCCTGCGTGGACTTTTTCCAGGAGTTTCTGGTGAGGGCAGAAGATGGCACACTGATTACATCCCCTTCAGTATCTCCGGAAAATACGTATATAATGAAAAATGGTGCCAGAGGCTGTCTGTGTGAAGGTGCTGTTATGGATATGGAAATTCTTACAGAGCTGCTGCAGGATTACATAAAAGCATGTAAAGTTTTGGGAAAGAAACCAGAACTGAAAAAAAAGGCAGAGACAATCCTGGAAGGACTTCCACCATTGAAAATCGGGAAATATGGACAGATGCAGGAATGGCAGGAGGATTATGAGGAAGCAGAGCCCGGACACCGGCACATTTCCCATTTATATGGTGTTTATCCTGGACATCAGATCAGCTGGGAGAAAACTCCTGAGCTGATGCAGGCAGCAGAAATTTCGTTAAAAAGAAGGCTGGCAGCAGGTGGTGGACATACAGGCTGGTCCCGGGCATGGATCATTGGTCTGTGGGCACATTTCAGAGATAGTCAGAAGGTATATGAAAATCTGCAGGCACTGCTTTGCGGAAGTACTTTTGATAATCTTATGGATAATCATCCTATGGGAGATGGATTTGTATTTCAGATTGATGGAAATTTAGGTGCAGCGGCAGCTATGATTGAGATGCTTGTTCAGTGTGAGGATGACCATATACGGCTTTTGCCTGCATTGCCAGATGAATTTTCTGAGGGGAAAGCAGAAGGAATCCGGCTGCGGAATGGGTTGGTATTGTCGATGGAATGGAAGAATAAAAAGGTAACGGACTGGAAGCTTATAAAGGACAGACTGGCTGTAAAGGATGAAAAAGTGTTTGTTCTGGTAAATGGAAAACTGGAAGAAGCAAATTATGAAAAAGGAGGCGAGAAAAGAGATGATGGATGTAATAAAACCGTCTGAGAGCCGCATTCTTAAAGTATGGGAGCAGGACGACGGAATATATTTGAAACAGGAAGAGGGGCTGCTTCGCATTTGTCCGCAGACAGAAACTGCAATCCGGGTATCATATACAGACCAGGGGAGCTTCAGTCAGGAGCAGGGAAAAGAATATGAAAACCCATTTGAAAATGTAAAGTATCTGAAGTGGAAGTGGGAAGATCGGCTGCACGAAATAATTATTGCCACCCAGAAAGCATTTGTAAGTGTTGATAAAGCTACAGGCAGTGTGAGCTATTTCAACAGTCATGGAACTGCTTTGGGTAAGGAACGCAGCGAAGATTCCAAAATGCTGGAAAAGTTTGAAATATATGAAACTTTGGAAAATGAAAAGCTGGAAATAAAGGAAATAGTTACAGCAGACGGTGTAAAGAAAAAAATAACTGGAGGTGATAAGACCTTTTCCAGGTATGCATACCGGACAAGAGTTTATTTCTCTTTTGACCCGGATGAAGTGCTTCTGGGACTTGGACAGGATGAAAGAGGAGTCTGGAATCTTCGTAACACCACGATGTACATACATCAGGCAAACCGTAAGATTGGAATCCCGATGTTGATTTCCAGCAAGGGATATGGAGTTTTGCTGAGTACACAATCGGCAGCCTTGTTTACGGAAAATAAAAAAGAGGCATATGTGCAGACTGAGGCAGATAAATATCTGGACTATTATTTTCTGGGCGGAGGTGATATGTTCCAGATCGTCCGGGATTTCAGGAAGATTACCGGAAAGGCTACAATGCTTCCAAAGTGGGCGTATGGATATATACAGTCCCAGGAACGGTACGAAAATGCAGAAGAAATCCTGGCTGTGGCAGATGAATTCGGCAAAAGGGGACTGGGAGTAGACTGCCTTGTTCTTGACTGGATGTCCTGGCCGGATGGACAGTGGGGGCAGAAAACATTTGATCCGTCACGTTTTCCAGATCCATCTGCAATGATAGAGAAACTCCATAAAAAAGGAATTCGGTTCATGCTGTCCATATGGCCAAATATGAGTGGAATAACACCGGATTACAAAGAATTTGCGGAGAAAAAGCTGCTGCTCACAGGCACAGAAATCTATAATGCATTTGAACAGGATGGCCGTGCTCTTTATTGGAACCAGGTGGAAAACCATCTGGCGTGCCACGGAATTGATGGCTGGTGGGCGGATTCCAGCGAGCCGGTAACTCCGGAATGGGAGCATGGAATGGAACCTGAGGCGGGAACTGCTTATCAGGAGTATATTCGTGATACATTTGCGGTAATGCCTCCGGAAAAAGCCAATGCTTATGGAATGTATCATTCGAAAACAATCTGGGATGGGCAGCGCAGCTGTTTTCCGGAGAAAAGAGTTGTGAATCTTACAAGAAGCGGATGGGCGGGAAGCCAGAGATATGGCACTATCATGTGGTCAGGAGATATTGCTGCCAGCTGGGAATGCCTGGAAAATCAGGTAAAAGCAGGGCTCCAGTATGTCTCTTGCGGAATGTTGAACTGGACACTGGATATAGGAGCTTTTTTCGTAAAGAAAGGCCGTCAGTGGTATTGGAATGGAAAGTTTGACAGGGGAATGGAAGATCCGGCGTACCGGGAGCTTTATGTAAGATGGATGGAATATGCGGTATTTTTGCCTGTATTTAGAGCGCATGGGACAGACGTAAGGAGAGAGCCCTGGACTTTGGGTGATGGAAAGAATCCTTTTTACAGGGCAGCTGCGGAATGCATCCGGAAACGTTATGCGTTACTTCCATATATCTATTCCCAGGCGGCTGACGCCTGTCGGAATGACAGCATGCTGATGCGACCATTGTTGTTCGATTTTCCAGAGGACAAAAAAGTGGTGGAGATTTCTGACCAGTATATGTTTGGAGACTGTCTGATGGTTTGCCCGATTGTGGCACCGGGAGGAAAAAGAAGTGTATATCTGCCGCAGGGAACGAAATGGTATGGCTGGAACACAAAGAAATGCTATGAAGGCGGACAAAAGATCGAGGTTGAAATGCCGCTGGATCAGATTCCGGTTTTTGTCCGTGCAGGTTCAGTTATTCCGCTGCAGGAGCCTGGGACAAACACAGATGCAATGAAAGACAGTGAAATTACTTTGTGCGTATATCCTGGCCGGGATGGGCATTTCTGTCTTTATGAGGATGCTGGTGACGGTTATGGTTATGAAGAGGGAGACTACTGTATTACAGATATTTCCTGGGAGGAAAAAGACAGGAAGCTTACATGGAAGAGCAGCGGAAATTTGCAGTACAGAGAAAGTAAAATTGGCTATAAGATAGTGGAATAGCTGGAGAATTTGGGAGATAAGCGAGGTATATTAAGATGAAGGGAAAAGCATTTAACCCCTATTTGCCATCCTGGGAGTACATACCGGATGGGGAACCTTATGTATTTAATGGAAGAGTTTATGTATATGGCTCTCATGATTTCTACAATGGTTATGTTTTCTGCATGGGAGATTATGTGTGCTGGTCAGCACCTGTTGAGGATCTTTCTGACTGGAGATATGAAGGCGTTATTTACCCCAGAAACGAAGATCCGCTGAATAAAGATGGAAAAATGTGCTTATATGCGCCGGATGTTACGGTTGGCCCGGATGGCAGGTATTATCTGTACTATGTGCTGGATCACGTTTCAGTGGTTTCAGTAGCTGTTTGTGATGAGCCTGCAGGGCGTTACGAATTTTATGGATATGTTCATTATCCGGATGGGACACTTCTGGGAGAAAAGGAGGGAGACCAGCCACAGTTTGATCCAGGTGTTCTGACAGAGGGAGAGATTACCTATCTTTATACTGGATTTTGCGGAATTGGAGATAGATCCAGAAGTGGCGCGATGGCAACAATTCTGGAAAAAGATATGATTACTATAAAAGAGGCACCTGTATTTGTGGCACCAGGATGTGAATACAGTCAGGGAACTGGCTTTGAACATCATGCTTTTTTTGAAGCACCATCTATCCGGAAAATAAAAGATACCTACTATTTTATATATTCGTCAGAAGTTATGCATGAGCTTTGCTACGCAACCAGTAAATCTCCAACAGGTGGTTTTCGCTACAGAGGTGTTCTGAACAGCAACTGTGACCTGCATATTGATCATGACAAGCCAGCGGATATGCCAATGGCATATGGAGCGAACAATCATGGAAGCATTGTAGAAATTAACGGAGACTGGTACATTTTTTATCATCGTCATACCAATGGAACCTGGTATAGCAGACAGGGCTGTGCAGAAAAGCTGCATATGAATGAGGATGGAAGCTTTGCCCAGGCAGAACTCACATCCTGTGGCCTGAATGGTGGTCCATTGCCTGGAAAAGGCGTCTATCCGGCATATATTGCCTGCAGACTGTTTACAGATCAGCCGTCTATTTATGTAGATGGAGACCGGTATCCAAGAGTAATGCAGGATGGAAGAGACGGAGACCCGGAGCCGGGATATATAGCGAATATCAAGGCATCCACAACCATTGGATTCAAATACTTTGATATGAAAAATGTGCATGGTATGCGGATTACAACAAGGGGATACGGAGATGGAACGTTTGAGATAAAAACAGCATGGGACGGTCCGGTTCTTGGCACTGTAAAAATTGAGTATACAAATGTATGGGAAACCTATGAAACGAAGGTTGAAATTCCAGATGGAGTACAGGCACTGTATCTGACTTATACAGGAGGCGGAACTACAAGCCTTTCTTCAATCGAATTTTTATAATCTATATGCAACTCTGAACAGTTATATCTATATTTAAAATAAGCTCAGTGAGAAGAAACTGCAGCATTAAACGTGATTTAGTGCGCAGTTTCTTTTTGTTGTATGAAAAAAGTCAGGAAAAACCGCCACTTTTTTGTGTATAAATTTGACAAAGCGCCCATCCGCGTATAATTAAACTAGTATATCGTAAATTAAATAACTGTTATATATCTTGTTGAGATATGTGTGGTAAAATGGTGTTATCTAAGAAAGGGATGAACACTATGAGAAGAACATATCTCGCTCTGTCAGATGAGGACAGGGATTATCTTATAACATTATCCCAAAAAGAGAACTATTCAAGCACAAATTGTAGATCGTGCCAAAATTTTATTATATAAATACGATGGGATGACTTTCAGCAATATTGCTGAAAAACTTGCTGTTAGTCCGTTCACTGTACGCCTTTGTATTTCTAAATATTATGAAGGCGGTGTTGAAAATGCTCTTTTTGATACCCAGCGTCCTGGACGCCTATCTGAAATTACAGATGATGCAAAGGTATGGATGATCAATATCGCCTGCCAAAGACCAGTGGAACTTGGATATGCACAGGAACTTTGGACTTTAAATTCTCTCCACAAGCACATTCAAAAGCATGCGGAAGAGGCAGGATACCATCAGAATCATCCTGGACAACCATTCAGCGCACACTTCCAAAGAGACACAGCAATTTCTGGATACAATGCCAAAGGGACGGTTTAAATTTGTATTCACGCCTAAACATGGGGATTGGCTAAATATGATTGAAAGTTTCTTCAGCAAGATGACCAAACAAATGCTACGTGGAATCCGTGTCAACACCAAGCCGGAATTGGAAGAACGAATTTACCAGTATTTTGAGGAGATCAATCGAGAGCCAGTAGTTTATCATTGGAAGTATAAAATGGATGAAATCAGCAAAGCTGAAGTACGGGCAGATTTCGCGGCTGGTCCGTATAGACCTGTTAGCTACATGGGAAAAGTTGCAGCTCTTTTATATGCTAGGTATAAAGCTGGTCAGAAGCCGATTGCAATGGTAAGCACAGATAACTGTTCACATAATGGTGATAAATTATACAATGCAATTTCAATGTTTGCTGATATGTGGGTAAAAGAGCAGAAGGCGGAGCCTGGGTTCAAAGAGTATATTGCCTCTGATAAGGTATCATTTCCATGGAGCATGATTGATAAGATTACTCCAAGACCAGATGATTCTGTAGAAGTAATATTACGGAAGGATGGAGTGGAAGAGCTGGATACAATTGTTACATTCAAGCATACCTATGCTGCTACATTCGTTAATGCAGAGGAAACCGAGTATTTAGTTATAGAGGATGATTTTCCAAATGGACGACCAGATATGGAAAAAGGTGGGATTATTTTCACGGATAGAGAAACTGTAGATAGAGGAAATTTGAGACCGATTCTCTCAAATAAAAAAATTTTCGGAGTTGATCTGTATGAAATCGGTATGGCAGATAGTATTTGTGAATACTTTTAGAAATTAATTGCGAAAAAAGAGGCTGTTCGTGAAACTTAAAAAAATACTTGAAATAAAAAAATCAAATTGTGATGAATAAAGTGCAAAAAGTTTAGTCGCTTTCGCTACAAGTATGAAAATGCAATAAAAGTAACGAAAGCAATTTTTTCTTTATCCGCAACCTGTCATCACACGTTTTCCTCCAAAGCTAAAAGGTTATAGTTACAGGAAACTTGTAAAAAAGAACTGTTAAAATGGAAAAATAACCTAAAAATGAAGGAAATAATTGGTAGTAATTACATATTGCAAATAGAGTATGGTGAGATATATTATAAGCACATCAGATGAATTTAATAATAAAAAAGAAATATCTGCTAAAAAAATGGAGCGTATCTGTTGAAAACAAAAAAATGGTATGATGAATTCAATATATTTGCAAAACGCTCATGTCTATTGTTAGACAGGATTTTCGTAGTAAATTAAGTGGTGAAAAAGGAGAAAGCATGAACACAGTATTAGAAAAAATCAGAAAAATGGGAATTGTACCGGTTGTAGTAATTGAAAATGAGAAAGATGCAGTGCCGCTGGCAGATGCTCTTTGCAATGGCGGACTTGCCTGCGCAGAGGTAACTTTCAGAACTGCAGCAGCAGGAGAGGCTATCCGTCTTATGAAAGAGGCACACCCAGAGATGCTGGTTGGCGCAGGAACCGTACTCACTGTGGATCAGGTAGACCGTGCTGTTCAGGCTGGCGCTGAATTTATTGTAAGCCCTGGTTTTGACCCGGAAATTGTAGATTACTGTATTAAGAAAAAAATCCCGGTGCTTCCAGGCTGCATTACACCATCTGAGGCTGCACAGGCAGTACGCAGAGGACTTTCCGTAATCAAATTTTTCCCGGCGGAGCAGGCTGGCGGACTGGCATTTATCAAGGCAATGGCAGCACCGTATACTTCCTTAAGCTTTATGCCAACAGGCGGAATCAATCCAGAGAATGTAAAAAAGTATCTGGAATATGACCGCATTTTTGCCTGTGGAGGAAGCTGGATGGTAAAAGGAAAACTGATCACAGAAGGCAGGTTTGATGAAATTGAGAAGCTGACCAGAGAAGCAGCAGAAATCGTAAAGAATATAAGAGGATAATAAAATGGGAAAAAAATTTGACATGCTGGCATTAGGCGAAGTGCTTCTTCGTTTATCACCAGAAGGAAACGAGCGTTTAACCCAAGGCACCAGATTTGAGAAACAGCTGGGCGGGGCAGAATTAAATGTAGCTGTTGGCGCAGCCAACCTGGGGCTTACTACAGGTATTATCTCTAAGATTCCATCTCATGCCATTGGAAACTATGCGAAAAGGGAGATCAGAAGAAACGGTGTTGACACGGATTACCTGGCTGGAGATGACAGTGCAGATTCCAGACTGGGAATTTACTATTACGAATATGGCGCAGATCCTCGTAAACCGCAGGTGGTTTATGACCGCAAGTATTCTTCTGTGAATAAATTATCTTTAGAAGATTTTCCAGAAGAAATGTATGAAAATACAAGATGCTTCCATACCAGCGGAATCACCTTGGGACTTGGCGGTCCGGTAAGGGAAAATGCTATTGAAATGATGAAAAAATTCAAAGAAAAAGGTGCATTGATCTCATTTGATGTAAATTTCAGGGGGAATTTGTGGACTGGAGATGAGGCAAGAGACTGCATTACAAAGATTTTGCCCATTGTAGATATCTTTTTCTGCTCAGAATCCACAGCTAATCTCACATTTGGAAAAACAGGGGATATAAAAGAAATCCTGAAAAGTTTTTCTGATGAATATGATATTGCTGTAGTTGCAGCAACCCAGAGAATCGTGCACAGTCCCAAGTCTCATACTTTTGGTTCTGTAATCTATGAGAAAAAAACAGACAGCTATTATGAAGAAAAGCCTTATGAGAAAATTGAGGTTGTAGACAGAATCGGAAGCGGAGACGCTTATATTTCCGGTTTCCTGTATGGATTATTAAAGGAGAATGGAAACTGCCAGGCTGCGCTGGAATATGGAAATGCAGCCAGTGCTATGAAAAATACCGTCAGTGGGGATATGTTATGGACAGACCCTCAGGAAATGCAGCAGACAATCGAGATGCATCACAATATAGGGCAGGATTTTGAAATGAAGCGTTAGAGCCTGCTGCTTGCCCGGTACATACATAATAAAAGGCTGTTAATGCTTGTGATAA
>ERZ1673736.1620-NODE-1620-length-28649-cov-8.048647_pt1 | contig 28649 bp, 25 predicted proteins | sample MGYA00580212_ERZ1673736 | MGnify/ENA primary metagenome ERZ1673736 (study PRJEB41218, sample SAMN15661752) | gut metagenome | host: Homo sapiens | place: Canada: London | collected 2015-08-20/2019-03-30 | study: EMG produced TPA metagenomics assembly of...
TACAATGAAGATTAAAGTTAGTAATGTAAACACTCCGAACTGGAAAGATGTGAATGTGAAATCTCATGTTCCTGCCGAGTTGGAGAAATTGTCTGAATTGGCACATAACATTTGGTGGTCTTGGAACTATGAAGCTACTGAACTGTTTAAAGACCTTGACCCTGCTTTGTGGAAAGAAGTTGGTCATAACCCCGTCCTTCTGTTGGAAAGAATGAGTTATGCTAAACTCGAGGCGCTTGCAAATGACAAAGTAATTCTGAAGAGAATGAATGACGTCTATGCTATGTTCAGAACATATATGGACGTGAAACCTGATCAGAAGCGCCCTTCCGTTGCTTATTTCAGCATGGAGTATGGTTTGAACCAGGTACTTAAGATATATTCTGGTGGTTTAGGTGTTCTTGCCGGCGACTACCTGAAAGAGGCTTCCGATAGCAATGTTGACCTTTGCGCAGTAGGATTCCTATATCGTTACGGTTATTTCACGCAGACCCTTTCTATGGATGGCCAGCAGATTGCCAACTACGAAGCTCAGAACTTCGGTCAGTTGCCCATCGAGCGAGTGATGGACGAGAATGGTAATCAGGTGATTGTAGATGTTCCTTATCTGGATTATTTTGTTCATGCTTTTGTATGGCGTGTAAACGTTGGACGTATTTCTCTCTATCTGTTGGATACGGATAATGAAATGAACAGCGAATTCGACCGTCCTATTACTCACCAACTCTATGGTGGTGACTGGGAAAACCGTTTGAAACAAGAAATATTGCTTGGTATCGGTGGTATCTTGACACTGAAGAAACTGGGTATCAAGAAAGATGTTTATCACTGTAACGAAGGACACGCAGCGTTGATCAACGTTCAGCGTATCTGTGATTATGTAGCTGAAGGCTTGTCTTACGACCAGGCTATCGAACTGGTACGCGCTTCTTCTCTGTACACTGTACATACTCCGGTTCCTGCCGGACACGACTACTTCGACGAGGGTCTCTTCGGTAAGTATATGGGTGGTTACCCTGCCAGAATGGGTATCAGCTGGGAGGATCTGATGGATCTTGGCCGTAATAATCCGGGCGACAAAGGCGAACGTTTCTGTATGTCCGTCTTTGCTTGCAACACTTCACAAGAAGTGAATGGTGTAAGCTGGTTGCACGGAAAGGTTTCTCAGGAAATGTTCTCTACTATCTGGAAGGGCTATTTCCCCGAAGAAATGCATGTGGGTTATGTTACGAACGGTGTACACTTCCCGACTTGGAGCGCTACCGAATGGAAACATCTCTATGCTGCTAACTTCGATGAAAACTTCTTGTATGATCAGTCTAACCCGAAGATTTGGGAAGCTATTTATAATGTGCCCGATGAAAAAATCTGGGAAACGCGTATGGCTTTGAAGAATAAGTTGATCGACTATGTTCGTAAGCAATACCGTGAAACTTGGCTGAAGAACCAGGGTGATCCTTCACGTATCGTTTCTCTGATGGATAAGATCAATCCCAATGCGTTGCTGATCGGTTTCGGTCGTCGCTTCGCTACTTACAAACGTGCTCACTTGCTGTTCACTGACCTCGACCGTCTGGCTAAGATTGTGAACAACCCTGACTATCCGGTACAGTTCCTGTTCACAGGTAAGGCTCATCCGCATGATGGAGCAGGCCAAGGTTTGATTAAGAGAATTATCGAAATTTCCCGTCGTCCGGAATTCCTGGGTAAGATTATCTTCCTGGAAAACTACGATATGCAGCTGGCTCGCCGTCTGGTATCCGGTGTAGATATCTGGTTGAATACGCCGACTCGTCCGCTCGAAGCATCCGGTACTTCCGGTGAGAAAGCGTTGATGAACGGTGTTGTAAACTTCTCCGTACTCGACGGCTGGTGGTTGGAAGGCTATCGTGAAGGTGCAGGTTGGGCGCTGACTGAAAAGCGTACTTACCAGAACCAGGAACATCAGGATCAGCTCGATGCAGCTACTATCTATAGCATTCTTGAAACAGAAATCCTGCCGTTGTACTATGCACGCAATAAGAAGGGATACTCTGAAGGTTGGGTGAAGACTATCAAGAATTCTATTGCACAGATTGCACCGCACTATACCATGAAACGTCAGTTGGACGACTATTATAGCAAGTTCTACACTAAGCTGGCTAAGCGTTTCAGCGCATTGTCGGCTAATGACAACGCCAAAGCAAAAGAAATTGCTGCTTGGAAAGAAGAAGTGGTGTCTAAGTGGGACAGTATTGAGGTAGTGTCTTATGACAAGTGTGAAGAATTGCTTCAAGCTACTATCGAAAGCGGTAAGGAATATACCATTACTTATGTAATCGATGAGAAAGGCTTGAATGATGCTATCGGTCTGGAACTGGTAACTACTTATACTGCCGGAGACGGTAAACAGCATGTTTATTCTGTTGAACCGTTCAGTGTAGTGAAGAAAGAGGGTAATCTTTATACCTTCCAGGTGAAACATAAATTAGAGAACGCAGGTAGCTTTAAAGTATCCTACCGTATGTTCCCGAAAAACTCTGACCTGCCTCACCGTCAGGACTTCTGCTACGTTCGTTGGTTCGTGTAAGAGTTTAATCTAACAATATAGAGAAGCTGCTCACGGGAGGTTTACTAAACTTCTCGGGGCAGCTTTTCGCTTTTTTATTCACCTTATAATATATGTACTATGAGACATTTACTTCTTTCATTGAGTTGTTTGTTTGGTATAGTTTCTGGCGTGCCAATAGATGCTGAAGCTGTGCATATATGCTGATTCGCTGCTGAAATAGTGATCCCTCCCTCTTATTGAACAAGTTCCGATAGATGCGTGTTTTATTTATACGACTAATAAAAAATAATTCGTATGAAGAAAATTGTATTACTTCGCCATGGCGAGAGCGCATGGAATAAGGAAAATCGTTTCACTGGTTGGACCGATGTAGATTTGACAGAAAAAGGTATTGCCGAAGCTGAAAAGGCGGGACAGTTATTGATAGATAATGACTTCCAGTTTGATAAAGCCTATACTTCCTACTTGAAACGTGCAGTGAAAACACTGAATGTGGTATTGGATCGTATGGATCAGGATTGGATACCGGTAGAGAAATCCTGGCGCCTGAACGAGAAGCATTATGGACAGCTTCAAGGTTTGAATAAGGCGGAAACTGCTGCCAAATATGGTGAAGAGCAGGTGTTGATCTGGCGTCGTAGCTATGATATTGCTCCGCATGCACTGACTGAGGATGACCCTCGTAATCCGCGCTTTGAAGCACGTTATAATGAAGTGCCCGATGCGGAACTGCCCCGTACCGAGTCTCTGAAAGATACAATCGAACGCATCATGCCTTACTGGAAATGTGTGATCTTCCCGAATCTGAAAACAGCCGATGAGCTGTTGGTTGTGGCACATGGTAATAGTTTAAGAGGAATCATCAAGCACCTGAAACATATCTCCGATGAAGATATTGTAAAGCTGAACCTGCCCACCGCCGTACCTTATGTTTTTGAATTTGATGATGACCTGAATTTGCAGAAAGACTATTTCTTGGGAGATCCGGAGGAAATAAAGAAGTTGATGGAAGCAGTAGCAAATCAAGGAAAGAATAAATAGAATGAAATCAGTATGAAATATGAAGTATTAGGTATCAGGTATTAATGATGCGTGGCCCTTAATACTTCATACTTAATACTTCATATTTAATTCTCTAGCCCACTAATTCGTTCAATATCGTGATACTTAGAAATACTCCAATTGCTACACAGAGTGCTATTAGAATCCAGTTGGTATATTTGGCACTTGGTTTTGTTTCTTTATGCAGATTCTGGTCGAAGTAATTCTTGAAGAAGAGATAAATGGCAGGAACGGTCGCACTTGCCAGCAATAAATCTTCGGGAATTTTGTAGATGTACACTTTAGAAAATGCTATCAATGCCCAGTGACAAAGGAAAAGTATTACAAGCAGATTCACTTTGCGTGAAAATGCCAGTAACAACCCGATGGTGAATACGGCCACGGAGCAGGGCATCACACAGGTGGTCATCATTGGGAATTCCATGCCCCGTGCCCATGACAAGAGAGGGTAAAGGAATGGCATGGCATACAGTATGTAAGTCAGTTTGTCATATTTGTGATAACGTTCAAACGGAGTATAGTTTGTAATGAGGTCCCATAGCCAGATAAGTGCAATTATACCCCAGAATATGGCAAGTATATAATTGTAATTCCGGTCACCACAATAGATCATGTAGTAGACGATAGAAATCCAGCTATTTAAAAACACCATATATCCCTTCATCAACCGCTTTATCAGCAGTGTTGGTTTTTGATAAAGTAGTACGGTCAGCAGGATACCTGCAATCGTAATAATTACCTGGAAAATCCAGGTTGCTTCATTATATTGTGCGATTGTTTTCCAAAAAACTTCCATACGCAATCTTTTAATTTTTAATTTTCAACTTTTAATTTTTCTCGTGTCTTGTCATGGAGAAAGCCCGTTTGATAAACAAGAACAACGGTATAGTGGCGCCCACTGCCAACATGAAAATGACGCTACAAGTAACGATTGTGTTCGTGAATAAGTCTATCAGATACTTTTCTTGCAATTCCGGTACTTTCATATTCTGCATGAACATGATGAGTGAGAATACTATTTTGTAGGCGTACATACCCGGAATCATAGGCAGCAATGCAGGGATGTAGAGCACAGTCATGGGGCAATAGATACGTTTTCCCAAAACAAGACTTCCCATACCGATACTGAAAGAAGCAAATAGGGATGCAGTAGCGATATCTACTCCCAGATAGGTCATCAGACAAAAACGCAGGGCATGGCCGATAGCGGCAAGTAAGGCAATGGAAGGAAAAGCGCGCAAGGGAGGATCTGAAATCGCTCCGAAACCGATGGCGGCAACTGCGGCAAATATGCCGTCCGTAAGTATATCAACGAGTATCATAATAAACTGTTTCTAATTAACATAAGAGTGCAGGAGAGTCCTACGGAAATACATAATACCAGCAACAATGCCTGGATGAGACGGGTGCAGCCGGTTAGTACATGCCCCTCAACAATATCAATGACACCATTCAGCAAGGGGACGCCGGGCACCAGATAAAGAACACTTGTGGCAATGGCTATCTCGGCTGTCGTTTCCAGCGTAAGCGCTGAAGAAGCAACCATGGAAGCTACGAATGCAGATACAATGAAAACAAGATAATGATTGATTTTCTTCTTCTGCATAATCTGTTTAATGTAGAAACCGATGAGTGTTGCGGAGAATACAATGAGACGCGCTGTCCAGTCGCCACCAAACAGGGCGCAGAAAGAAGCATTGGCAAAACCCACCAGAAACAATGTACAAAGCGGGTCCATCTTCGGTCTTGATATTATTTTCTCATACTTGTCCCAAAGTGTTTCCAGGGGTAAATGATTGTCGTAGGCTTCCCAGCTAAGCGCACTCAGTTCAGCATTCAGTTCGAAACTGATGGGGAAAGCGGGAATAATGGCTACTTCATTGTAGACTTCCGTGCTGTCAATGTCGCATACACTTACCACCATGGTCTTTTGGAAAAGGCTCATTTTCACGTCTACGTCCAGTGACTTTCCGATGCGACGGGTGTTTCGTATCACGCGTGAAGTGTGTACGCCGGACCCCATAAGACGATTAGCATACTCCAGTAAAAACCGGGTAATTTCTTTTAATTCGTTTGGCGAATTCATACTTTAAAATGTTATCCTAAATTATCTATTCTTGAAAAGCGCCGCAAAGGTACGGCTTTTTGAGGAAAGAAAGAAATGATAATAAGTTATAATTATGGGAATTTCTGAAAGGAGGGAGGCAAGAAAGAAGAGCTTGAGATGATGGCGGCATCTCAAGCATACTGATTATTAAGCAATGCGAGGTACAGGATTATAATTGTATGTCACTACCTCTTCTGCCTGCAATGAAGCCTGTACGTCAATCAAGCGTTGGTTTTTGCTTCCGCGGAAGCACAGGCTTTCATCCCGTAGTTCCTGTTTGAATTTCCCGTCTACCAGTACATCGATATACTGCAATAGTTTGGCCTGTAGTGGGTTGCGTAGCAGAGTCTCGAAAGTATATCCTGTATAGCACCAGATGTTCTTGCTACTTTTTTCCTTGATGGCACATGCCAGTTCTGTAAATCCCTCAGGTTGGTACATCGGATCTCCGCCACTGAATGTTACGTCTGCAAAATTGTCGGCAAGCACTTTCGCCAGAATTTCGTCTGTCGACATCCAGCGTCCCCGGTTGATATCCCAGGATTCAGGGTTATGGCAACCGGGGCATCTGTTCGGGCACCCGGCAGCATAAATGGAGGTCCGGAAGCCCGGACCGTCCACTGTAGTATCTTCTATAATGTCAAGGATAGAAAGCATGATTCAATTAAAAATTAAAAATTAAAGGTTGGTGGGAGGGAATGAAATTAAGGGGCTGCTTCGTTATTGCGCAGCTCTTTAATTTTAAATTTATAATTTTTAATTATGAATGACACGGTCGTTGAGTTCCGCCAGTTTGGCATTGTTCCAGCGGTCGGTAGTACCTACCAGGTAACCGGTGATACGTTGTAACTTATCGATGTGCGTACTGCCACATTTCGGACAGGCTTCCAGGTTCGGAGTAGAGTTTTCATATCCACATTCCAGACAGCGGTTGCGGTTATGGTTTACTGAGCCGTATCCGATATTGTACTGATCCATCATGTCCACTACACGCATGATGACCTCAGGATTGTGTGTCGCATCACCGTCTATTTCTACATAGAAAATATGTCCGCCACGTGTCAGTTCATGATACGGAGCTTCCACTTCTGCCTTATGGCGGGCGCTGCACTTGTAGTACACAGGTACGTGATTGGAATTTGTATAGTAATCCCGGTCTGTAATTCCCGGCAATACACCGAACTTCTTACGGTCTACCCCTGTGAATTTGCCGGATAGTCCTTCGGCAGGCGTAGCCAGCACACTGTAATTATGGTGATACTGATCGGAGAACTGGTCGGCGCGGTCGCGCATATAAGTTACTATTTTCACTCCCAGTTTTTGTGCTTCTTCCGATTCTCCGTGATGTTTGCCGGTAAGGGCAACCAGACATTCTGCCAAACCTATGAAACCTATGCCCAACGTTCCCTGATTGATAACAGAGGCGATTGTATCGTTTGGTTTCAGTTTTTCGCAACCTACCCATAGGGCAGACATCAGCAATGGGAATTGCTTGGCAAATGCGGTTTTCTGGAACTCCATACGTTCGTGCAGTTGGCGTGCAGTGACTTCGAGCATTGCATCCAGTTTTGCGAAGAATTTGGCTATACGCAATTCTTTATCTTCTATCTTCATACACTCGATAGCCAGGCGTACGATATTAATGGTAGAGAAAGAGATATTTCCACGTCCGATTGAAGTTTTCGGTCCAAAACGGTTTTCGAATACACGGGTACGGCATCCCATGGTGGCTACTTCATGCTGATAGCGTTTCGGGTCATCTGCCTTCCACTCTTCGCTTTGGTTGAAAGTAGCGTCCAGATTGAGGAAATTCGGGAAGAAGCGGCGGGCCGTCACTTTGCAGGCAAGCTGGTAAAGGTCATAGTTCCGGTCTTCCGGCAGATAGCTTACACCACGTTTCTTTTTCCATATCTGAATAGGGAATATGGCTGTTTCGCCGTTACCTACACCTTGATAGGTGCTTTTCAGAAGTTCGCGGATGATGCAGCGTCCTTCGGCAGATGTATCCGTGCCGTAATTGATAGAACTGAATACTACCTGGTTGCCACCGCGTGAGTGAATGGTATTCATATTATGGATGAATGCTTCCATTGACTGATGTACACGTGCTACAGTCTTGTTAATGGCATGTTGCACAATGCGTTTCTCGTCAGACAGTCCATCCAGCGGTTGTTGCAGGTAGTCTGTAAGTTCTTTCTGATATAGATGTGAATAATCCTTTCCGTTCAGCTCTTCCAGATTCTTGATTTCTTCGATATAGCTGTTGCGCACGTAGGGCGCCAGATAAAAGTCGAATGCCGGGATAGCCTGGCCGCCATGCATTTCATTCTGTGCAGTTTCCAGTGAGATACACCCCAGGATACTTGCGGTTTCAATACGTTTGGCAGGACGGGATTCACCGTGTCCGGCAGAAAAGCCGCAGGTCAAAATACGATCCAATGGATGCTGAACACATGTCAGGCTCTTGGTAGGGTAGTAGTCCTTGTCATGAATATGCAGGTAATTGCCGCTTACGGCTTCCAGTACTTCGTCGCTTAGCAGATAGTCATCCACAAAGGGTTTGGTCGTTTCACTGGCAAACTTCATCATCATGCCTGCCGGGGTATCGGCATTCATGTTTGCATTTTCCCGTGTCACGTCATTGGATTTTATTTCTATAATCTCCAGAAACATGTCGCGCGTCTTGGCTTTACGGGCAATGCTGCGCTGATTGCGGTAAGCGATATACTTCTGTGCTACATCTTTCCGGCTACTCTTCATCAGTTCCATTTCTACGGCATCCTGAATGGCTTCCACCGTCATTTGTGCACTTCCCTTGAAAGATATATGATCTGTGATTTGGCGTATCAATTGCAAATCTTCGCCTTTATCCGTATGTAACATAGCTTTACGGATAGCAGTTACTATTTTCTCTTCATTGAAGCCTACTACACGTCCGTCTCTTTTGATTACAGTCTGTATCATGGTCTCGTTTTAATTTTTTAGTTATCCATTAGAATTGGGACTGCAAAGGTATAAACTTATCTATAAGTTTTTGTTTTTGGGAAACTTTTGTCGGTCTAAAATATGTTAATCGGTTGATTCTTAGAAATGTATGAATGTAAAGTGGATAACTTTTTGTTTTAGCCGGTTTTGAAAAGTTGTTCAAAATGGAAAACTCTGTGTAGTAGGTAGATACAAAAAAGCTCCCTTGCTACACCTATTTGTAACAAGGGAGTTTATGCTATAAGAATAAATTCTCGATTGTGATTATTCTTTTCCGGACAAAGATTATTTCAATACTTCAGCCAATTTTTCCTGTAGTCCTTCACCGTGCAGCCCGCGTGCGATGATGGTTCCTTCACCGTCGATCAATACAGTGTGAGGAATGCTGCTTACTGCATATAGTTGGGCACCTTCGCAGTTCCAGTATTTCAGGTCGGACATTTGCGGCCAAGTGATATTCAGTTTCTGGATAGCATCTTTCCATGCTTCGCCGCTTTGATCCAAAGATACACCTACGATTTCAAAACCTTTGTTTTTGTATTGAGCGTAAGCTTCTACCAAATTGGGCATTTCACGACGACAAGGACCACACCAGCTTGCCCAGAAGTCGATGAGTACCACTTTGCCTTTACCTACATAGTCAGACAACTTCACTGGTTTTCCGTCAGGAGTTTCCATTTCGAAATCTGTAAACTTCTGGCCTACAGCAGTTGCTTTCATCTTTTCTACATTTTCTTTGATTTTGATGATTACTTCATCATTTGCAAATTCAGCCGGTATCTGCGGTACCAGCGGATCCAGTTCATCTACTTCAAGGTAGTAGTAGTTATTCTTCAGCAAATGAACACCTACGAGGTTTGTGATATTCTTAGCGATACCTGCCTTGGTGATCTCCATTGACTTTTCTTGTAGGTCATTCATTTCCTTCATTTTGGCTTCGCGCTGTTCGTCAGTCAGTGTAGTATCTGACATAGACTCGTATATAGTCATCATTTGTTTGTTCAGACCGTTCAGTTGAGCTCTGATTTCCTGGTAAGCATCATTACTTGGCGTACCGGTAGCGGAATCATTATCACGCGTCAGGTTGATGTTGATGTTACCGTTTTCAAGGAAAAAGTCCATTAATATGCCTTCTTTTCCTGCCGGTCTGTAAGTCACGTAACGGTTTACGGCAGTATCTTGTACACCTTTGAAGGTGAATGTGCCTTTTGTGATAACTGCGGAGTCAACTTTTACAAGATTTCTTCCGTCTACTTTTTGCAAAAATACGGTGTCGCCGTCAGCTCCACCCTCTACAGTTCCGGTTACCACGTAACCTTTGTTTCCGCTACAGGCAGCAACGATGGCGGCCACAGCGAGCAGATAGATAAATTTTTTCATTGCTTTTATTATTAAGTAAAAATATGTAGCTACAAAGATAATCAATAAAAAATCCCCTCCGGCATAACCGGAGAGGATTTTATAGTTTTAATCCCATTTTTTGTAATCGTGCTGTGCTTACTATTATTCAGCAGCAGCTTCGGCTGCGGGAGCTTCTTCGGCGGGAGCCTCTGTTGCTTCTTCAGCAGGTGCTTCGGCAGCAGCTTTTTCTGCTTCTTCAGCAGCTTTCTTTTCAGCCAATGCTTTAGCTTTCTCAGCGTTCACTTTCTTTTCGGCTTCCAGACGTGCTTTTGCTTCAGCTTTCTTAGCTTCTTCGTCTTTAGCTTTCAAGGCAGCCAAACCGCTTTGTTTGTTGTTCTTCCAAGCTTCAAATTTAGCTTCAGCTTCAGCTTCGCCAAATGCGCCTTTAGTAACACCGCCCAACAGGTGTTTTTTCATGTAAACGCCTTCGCGTGACAAGATGTTGCGAACAGTGTCAGTCGGTTGTGCACCTTTCATAACCCAGTCAAGTGCGCGGTCGAACTTCAAATCTACTGTGGCAGGATTGGTGTTAGAAAGCGTAGCTCTTACGTCCATGTCTTTGCAATCTGATTTTTGTTGCCATTTTAAATAATGTTTTAAATAAATGATTTGAATTATGCTACTATCTCGTAATAGCGGCTGCAAAGGTAGGACTTTTTATTTTGATTGACAAAGAGTTTGCTTGTTATTTTCAGTAAATCAACAATAAAAAAAGGATGAACTTCATTAGAAATCCATCCCTCTTTTTAATAACGTATTATCTGAGAATGATTAATTCTTCGGTAATGCTTCTTTAACTACCATCGGACGGCCTCCATATTCAGCGCCGTTCAATGCATTGATAGCGTTAGATGCTTCTGCAGAATCCGGCATTTCGATGAATGCGAATCCTTTAGATCTTCTTGTTTCACGGTCAGTGATGATTCTTACTGAGTCTACTGTTCCGTACTCTTCCATAACTTCTCTCAAATCTGATTCTCTAACCTTGTAATTAAGGTTACCTACATACAAATTCATAAATCTAAATAAAATAATAAATTAATAATTCAATAAACAAAGTTTTTGGAAGTTGTTAGGTCAGAGATGGAAATACTCAATGTAGAGGAAATACATACGTGAAATAATCAAATCGAATAAACTTTCTTATTGTTCGGGTACAAAGTAACGCATTCTATTTTAATAATGCATCATCTTTTACCATATTTTTTTTCGATATTTTCATTTTTTATTGGATATGGGAGATTTTTTACGAATATTTCCGTGGATATCTCACTAATATTGCCAGCAATGCACATATTCCCATTGTAAACGGATAATACAGGCTACCGATAATGCTGATGGGAGAAATTCCCGCTAATCCGGCGGCAATCAATAGTTGCGCCCCGTAAGGAATGATACCTTGTATCAGGCAGGAGAACGTGTCCAGGATACTGGCTGTCTTCCGGCGGTCCAGATGAAAGCGTTGGGCGATGTCCTTGGCTATCGGTCCGGTGGTAATGATGGCGATGGTATTGTTGGCGGTGCATAGGTTGGCAATGCTGACGAGTGCGGCGATACTCAGTTCTGCACCTCGCTTGCCTTTTACGTGACGTGTCAGGCGGGAGATTATGAAATCGATGCCTCCATTATACCGAATGGTCTCAAGCATGCCGCCCGCAAGTAAGGTGATGATGATAAGTTCTCCCATTCCCGTGATGCCTGTTCCCATGGCGCCGAACCAGTCGAAGAAAGCTGTACTTATGTCTGTTCCGCTTGTAATGATGCCTATGATGCCTGTGCTGAGAATCCCCAGCAGTAAAACCAACATTACATTTACACCTGCCACTGCCGTACCCAATACGATGAGGTAGGGGATAACCTTTATCCATTCAATCGCTTGCGTCTGTGCAGGGGCTGATATTGATAATCCCTGGAATATATAGATACATAATACGACCAGTGCTGCCGGAACCACAATCATAAAGTTCACCCGGAACTTATCCCTCATCACACAATCCTGTGTTTTGGTGGATGCAATTGTTGTGTCCGAAATAAAAGAGAGATTATCTCCGAAAAATGAACCGCCCACTACAATGGCAACCATATATGGCAGATCTATACCGGTTTTTTCCGCCAGTCCGATGGCTACGGGCGTCAGGGCTACAATTGTTCCCACACTGGTGCCGATGGAAAGTGAAATGAAACAGGCAGCGATGAAAATTCCTGCCAGTAATAAATTGTCCGGCAGAATACTCAGAGTCAGGTTTACTGTAGCGTCGATTGCTCCCATCTGTTTGGCGCTTTGTGCAAAAGCTCCGGCAAGGATGAATATCCATATCATCAATATGATATTCTTATTGCTGGCTCCTACCGAGAATTGATACACTCGCTTTTCCAGACTCAATCCGCGCGTCAGTGCGATGGCATAGCAAGATGACAACAGGAATGCTACCGTAATAGGTACTTTATAGAAATCGTTTACAATCAATGAAGTCACCAGGTAAAGGCATAAAAATACCGCCAGCGGGCTCAGTGCCCACCATCCACCTTTTCGTTTATTCGCTGTATTTGTCATTTTAATATATATTATAATACGGAATTACTTCACCACAGATTAACACAGATTTCCACAGAATTTTATTTCTCTGATTTTAATTGATTAAACTCTGTGAGAATCAGTGTTAATCTGTGGTGAAGTAATTACTGTACCAGGATAAGCCATTTATTCGCTGCAAAATTATAAAAAACAAAGAGCGGAGCAAAATAGTTTTTGCCCGCCCTCTATCTCTATAATTGTCAATTGTTATAGCGTTACTCCCGTTTTGAAGATTGCGATTTCCTTGTAACCTTTCTTCTCGTTGTTCACGAATTCACCACTTGCCACTTGGATAATGTAATCGATAAACCGTTCGCAAGTCTTTTCCATCGGCTCGTTTTCCACGATAACTCCTGCATTGAAGTCAATCCATCCCGGCTTATTCTTTGCCAGTGTGGAGTTGGTGGAAATCTTCATGGTCGGCACATACGTTCCGAATGGTGTGCCACGTCCTGTGGTGAACAATACCATGTGGCAACCGCAGGAAGCCAGTGCTGTTGCTGCCACCAGGTCATTTCCCGGAGCTGACAACAAATTCAATCCTTTTACTTTCAGACGTTCACCATACGGCAATACACCTTCCACGTAGCTTTTGCCACATTTTTGGGTGCATCCCAAGGCTTTGTCCTCCAAAGTTGAGATACCGCCCGCCTTGTTTCCCGGAGACGGATTTTCACCAACCGGTTCGCCATGTGAAAGGAAGTATTCCTTGAAGTCGTTAATCAGTTTCACAGTTTCTTCAAATAATTCCTTGTTGCGGCAACGGTTCATCAATATGGTCTCTGCACCGAACATTTCCGGAACTTCCGTCAATACGCTCGTACCACCTTGTGCCACCAGGAAATCGGAGAACATACCCAACAGCGGATTGGCTGTGATACCGGAGAAACCATCCGATCCGCCACACTTTAAGCCTACTCGCAATTCACTCAGGGGTACATCCACACGTTCGTCCTTGCTGGCTTTTTCATACAGCTCCCGCAACAGTTTCATACCTTCTTCGTACTCATCGCCTACTTTCTGCGTTACCATGAATTTTACACGGTCTTCGTCATATTCTCCCAGGAACTCACGGAACACATCCGGCTGATTGTTTTCGCAGCCTAAGCCCACTACCAGCACTGCACCTGCATTGGGGTGCGATACCATGTCCCGCAGGATTTTCTTAGTGTTTTCGTGGTCGTCTCCTAATTGCGAGCAGCCATAGTTGTGCGGATATGCCATAATCGCATCCACTCCTTTGCCGCCGGTTTCCCGACGCAGACCTTCGGCCAGTTGGTTGATGATACCATTCACGCAGCCTACGGTCGGTATAATCCACACCTCGTTGCGAATTCCCACTTCGCCATTTTTACGGCGATAACCTTTGAATGTCAGGTTCTTGTGTGGAATATCCAGCGTAACGCTTGTCGGATTGTATGTATAATCCAGCAGTCCAGCCAAATTTGTCTGGATATTATTCTCATTCATCCAATCCCCCTGTTTCTTAGTCGTGCGTGCATGACCGATAGGGTACCCATATTTAATGACGTTTTCGCCTTCTGCAAAGTCTTTCAATGCAAATTTATGTCCGGCGGGCACTTCCTCACTCAGAGTGATTTCCGTCCCGTCCACCGTGAGCTTTTCTCCTGCCGGCAGTGTCACGATAGCGACAGCTACATTATCTGCAGGGTTGATTTTAAGGTACTTAGTTTCCATAATTACTTTATTATTTATTTGAATAAAATTCAATATTCTCTTTCGTAAGCAAGTCTATCGGCATAAAGTTTTCTCTTGGTACTTCCTTTTTGAAAATCAGGTAGTCACACAATGCTTTGATACCATCGAATCCTTGCAATTCAGGCTGTTGGGCGATGAGAAAGGATACACTGCCCTCCATCAGGCATTTCACATTGCGTTCCAGCAAGTCATATCCCATCAGTTTAAAGTCTGTTTTTTGTTGCTTCAATAAATATTCTCCGACAATGTAAACTTTCGAATTGAAAGTGATGCCATTCTTTACGTTCGGATGTTTTCTGAAAAAATCGTTCAGCATCTGTGCGTCATCACTGTCTCGCTTGGCGTGCAGGTTCAGTTCCCAGATGCGGCAATCGGAGTGATGCTTCAGCATGTATTCACGAAATCCGATTTCCCGGCGCTCTTGCTGGTTAGAACCTACAATACCTTCGTTTATCTTGCGGAAAATTACGATTTCCCGTTCCCCGCCTGCAAGCAACATCATCATTCGTGCGGCAAAATATCCACTCTGGTGCGAATTCTGTCCGAAAAAGGAGAGGGCAGGCTGATCTTTCAGGTTAGAGTCTATATATATATAAGGTATAGAACGTTTGTTCAGTTCCTCTGTGAACGGTTTCGTATATTGCGGTACGGTAGGGGCGAACATAATCCCGTCCGGTTTCTGTTCCAGGATATTCCGGGCAACATCTCCGAATGAATGATAATCGAACGGATCGTAATAGGAGAGGTTCACGGAGATATTGAAGTCCGAATACGCTACCAGTGCGTCTTGGATACCGGCTTCTACGGCAGTCCAATATTCGCCTTTCTCATGTTGCGGCAGCAGACAGGAGAATGTATATTTCTTGTTCGATGCCAGTGCGCTGGCGTACATATTGGGTTGGTAATCCAGCTGTTTCAGAATTTCCTCCACCCGTTTCCGGCTGGCTTCCGATACTCCGCTGCGTCCGTGTATCACCCGGTCTACTGTTCCCACCGATACATCCGCCATTTTGGCGATATCCTTGATTCTAATTCTTTCTGCCATCAGATTATTTACAATTTACGATGTACAATTTACAATTTTACGTTTTATCATTTACGCATTTCACAAGTTTTCATTTATGCATTTACCATTTATCATCTGTGCTTTTTGCAGGTCATTGCCTGTCTCGGCTTTCATCTGCATAGCCCAATTGTACATTGTAAATGGTAAATTGTACTTCCTCTTGTGTCCGCACACAATAATAATCTTAATATTTTCGATACAAATATATGACAATTTTTGTAATTACGAAAATTGTTGTATCTTTGTGCCCGCACACGAAGGCTATGAAGAACGAACCTTGTTTTAGTTTACTCTCCATAGTATCAAGTTGTTAAGGTGGTTTTTGACCTTAAAATGACAAATTGAAAGTTATAAATTAATCACATATTAAAAAAATAATAAGATTATGGGAAAGAAAGTCGTTACATTAGGCGAGATCATGTTGAGATTGTCCACTCCGGGAAATACCCGTTTTGTTCAGTCTGATTCATTTGACGTAGTATATGGTGGTGGTGAAGCAAATGTAGCTGTCAGCTGTGCCAACTATGGACATGACGCTTACTTTGTGACTAAATTGCCGAAACACGAAATCGGTCAATCAGCTGTGAACGCACTGCGCAAATATGGTGTAAAAACAGATTTCATTGCCCGTGGTGGCGACCGCGTAGGTATCTACTATCTTGAAACAGGTGCTTCTATGCGTCCCAGCAAAGTAATCTATGACCGTGCACATTCTGCCATTGCTGAAGCAGATGCAGCTGACTTCGATTTTGATGCAATCATGGAAGGTGCCGATTGGTTCCACTGGTCCGGTATCACTCCCGCTATCTCCGATAAGGCTGCCGAGCTGACAAAATTGGCTTGCGAAGCTGCAAAACGTCATGGCGTTACGGTATCGGTTGACCTCAACTTCCGTAAGAAACTCTGGACGAAAGAAAAAGCACAATCCATCATGAAGCCGTTGATGCAGTTTGTTGATGTTTGTATCGGTAACGAAGAAGATGCAGAGCTCTGTCTGGGCTTCAAACCCGACGCTGATGTAGAAGGTGGAAAGACTGATGCTGAAGGTTACAAAGGTATCTTCAAGGCAATGGCTAAAGAATTCGGATTCAAATATGTTATTTCTACTTTGCGTGAATCATTCTCTGCAAGTCATAATGGCTGGAAGGCAATGATTTATAACGGTGAAGAATTCTACGAATCTAAACGTTACGATATCAATCCGATCGTCGACCGTGTAGGTGGTGGTGACTCTTTTTCCGGTGGTATCATCCACGGTCTGCTGACGAAGCCTAACCAGGGTGCGGCTCTTGAATTTGCCGTAGCTGCTTCTGCTTTGAAGCATACTATCAATGGAGACTTCAATCTGGTATCGGTAGAAGAAGTTGAAGCATTGGCAGGTGGAGATGCAAGCGGACGTGTACAGAGATAAATTCATGTACAATTTACCATTTACAATGTACAAATAGCGGCAAATGACGAGAGAGGAGATGAAAAACCGCTTAAAGGTATTTGCGGTACGAGTTATAAAGTTAGTAGATAAACTTCCTAATACTCCGGCAGGAAGAGCTATCGGAAACTAAGTAGTTCGTTCAGGAACTTCTCCCGGAGCAAACTATAGAGCCGCTTGCATTGGAAAGTCTGATAAGGATTTTCTGAATAAATTGAAAATGGTAGAAGAAGAACTTGATGAAACTGCATATTGGTTGGAGTTGATAATGGAACTTGAACTTGTGAAACCCGAATTGCTGCAAGATTTGCATCATGAAAATAAGGAACTGGTTAGCATAATTGTAAAGTCTATAATCACTATGCGCAATAAGCAGAATATAGAAATAAAGTAATAAAGTAATAATAACAGATGTCTCTGTATAATGTCCGCATGGTTAAATTGTACATTGTACATTGTAAATTGTAAATCATAAGATGGCTAAGTTTGATAAAATAGCAGTATTGAATAAGATCGGTTCTACCGGAATGGTGCCCGTCTTCTATCATAAAGATGCAGAAGTTGCAAAAAAAGTAGTGAAAGCGTGTTATGAAGGTGGTGTTCGTGCCTTCGAATTTACTAACCGTGGTGACTTTGCTCACGAAGTGTTTGCAGAAGTTGTGAAATTTGCAGCGAAAGAATGTCCGGAGATGGCTATGGGCGTAGGTTCTATCGTTGATCCAGCTACGGCTGCCCTTTACTTGCAATTGGGTGCTAATTTCGTTGTAGGCCCGTTGTTCAACCCTGAAATCGCTAAGATTTGTAACCGTCGCCTGGTTGCTTATACTCCGGGATGCGGAAGCGTTTCAGAAGTGGGCTTCGCACAAGAGGCAGGATGCGATCTTTGCAAGATCTTCCCGGGTGATGTGCTCGGTGCAAAACTGGTAAAAGGCTTGTTGGCTCCGATGCCATGGTCTAAGCTGATGGTGACCGGTGGGGTAGAACCTACTCAGGAAAACCTGACTTCCTGGATCAAAGCCGGTGTGTTCTGTGTAGGTATGGGATCTAAACTCTTCCCGAATGATAAAGTTGCTGCGGAAGACTGGACTTATGTAACAGAAAAATGTAAAGAAGCTCTGGCTTATATCGCAGAAGCTAGAAAATAAGATATTTCATTTTGTTTAAAGGTGTTTAAAGGGGACAACCATTGGAGTTGGCAGATCGTGCCACTCCAGTGGTTTGTTTTTTATATCTTGTACTGATGTATGTCCCATCGCTTCATTATGATGCAAAGGAAGAAACTTATGTGGGCGGACTCTTTTGGGATGGCCGCTCTCCTTCATTGAAACATCAGGCAGGTGAGCCTTTTCTATGCGTCCTATTATCCTGAATTGGTATACATTTATGGTGAAACGTCCGATATTAATTCAATTTATGCTCATATAACAGATGCTCTAGCTGCTTATCAGCAGTCCGAGGAAGTAAACTCCTTTTCTTCTAAATATGATGCTTGGATGCAGGGTAAAGCTATTTTTACTGAGGCAGAGTTGCACGGGATGAATTTGTTTGGAAATAAGGGCATGTGTGCTGAATGTCATATATTCAATAAAGATGAATATGCCAGACGTGTTCTTTTCACAGATCATACTTATGATAATCTTGGCATTCCTCGTAATCCTGGGAATCCTCACTTTCATGTGCCTGCCGATTATTTTCTTTTGACTTCGGATAGTGTAGATCTGGGATTAGGTGCTATTGTGAATAAGGAAGAAGAAAACGGTAAATTTCGCGTACCTACTTTGCGTAACATTGCTTTGACTGCTCCTTATGGACATAATGGCTATTTCCAAACTCTTGAAGAGATTGTGCATTTTTATAATGTACGTGATGTAAGCGATGAGTTTCCTCCGGCTGAGTGTCCTGCTACGGTCAATCGTGACGAGTTAGGCAATCTTGGTTTAACCCCGAAAGAGGAAGCTGATCTTATTGCATTTATGAAAACGTTAACAGATGATTTTAAATCCGTCCAGAAGTAGTTTATACTGTGAATAATGGCGGATAAGTTTAAAATAATGTTATAAAACATACTTTTTTTTGTGCTACTGTTTGCGCACACGGGAAATCTTCCTATCTTTGTATCGCAGTTGGGAAACTGCTCATGATTTTGACTTTTAAATAAATTAGTTTTGTAGTTTTCAATAAAGGAATTAGTTAGGTAAAAAGATTCGTTAATAGTTTTTTCATAGGCTAAAATTTGGATTTAGAAATTAGGTAATTAGGTATATAAAGGTAAAAGAGAAAGTTTGTTTTTATAGGTAATTAGAAGTTTGATTTTTGGGTAAAAAGAAGATTGATTTTTAGGTAACATTGATGCAGTTTAAAAGAAAAGCCTCTATAGCTTTTCTTACAGAGGCGAGAGGTTCGTGAGAGCTTGCTCGTTTTTTTGTTATATACTTCTCTTTCTATAACTTTTGTTCGGTTTTTATTTCTTTTTTGTATCTTTGTTGCAATTGTATTCAAATGAATACTTTAAAGCAAAGATAGGCAAGTATGGAAGAAATAAGCAGTCAAGATATACGTTGGAAACAGCGTTTTCAGAATTACGAGAAGGCATTCAAACGTTTATCTCGTGCCATAGAAGTTGTAAAATCCGCTCCTGATGATGATTTGTTGCAATCCGGGCTCGTTCAGACCTATGAGTACACATTTGAACTGGCATGGAAAACATTGAAGGATTATCTCACGTTAGAAGGTTTTGAGGTGCGTTCCCCCCGTGAAACGATTCGTCAAGGCTTCCAGAGTGGATATATCATGAATGGAGAAGATTGGTTGCAGGCATTGGCCGACCGTAATCTGGCCACTCATATTTATGATGATGAAATTATTATTCGGGTACTGAATGATATCTTTGAGCGTTATTTTTTTCTGCTTCAAGACTTTTATGTTTCTTTTAAAGAAAAAGCAGATGAATAAGATTCTGTGGCAACAATATGGATTGAGTGAAATAAACGGGAAGCGAATCATTGATGTTCTTTCTCGTTTTTCAGAGGTGCAAGAAGCTGTTTTATTCAGTGCTATGAAAATGAAATCAGACGATATGTATGTCGCATGAGAGCCTGCAAGTTTTTTATGTTCCATTACGAAAATGGGATATTTTCTTTTTTTAAGAAATGGTGATTATTTCAGTCATTTTTTGTATATTTGTGCCATTATCTACATAAAGTTTTAATTTTGGAACAGGTACTGCTTATACTCGATTGGATCTTATACGTATTGTTTGCAATAAACGTATTGTATTTATTAGTTTATAGTTTGGCATCGCTCCGGTGTAAGCCTGATAAGGCAGTATCTGCGAAAGAATGCAAACGATTTGCTTTATTGATAGCGGCATATAGAGAAGACGCTGTTATTATGGATACTGTACAAGCTTGTTTGGCGCAGAATTATCCAAGTAATAAGTATGATGTGGTTGTAATTTCGGATCATATGCAGTCTTCAACGAATGAGAAATTGCGTGCATTGCCTATTAAGTTACTTCAAGTGGATTTTGAAAAAAGCACGAATACTAAATCTCTGAAAACTGCTCTTGAATATCTAGGGGAGAATTCATATGATGTTGCTTTGATTATCGATGCAGACAATATTATTAACTCTTCGTATCTTTCTGAGGTAAATAATGCGTTTGCAGATCCGAAAGTGCAAGTTGTACAGACTCATCGTGTAGCAAAGAATTTGAATACGGATATGGCTTATTTGGATGCCATTAGTGAGGAAATAAATAATTCAATATTCCGTCTGGGGCATGTCAATTTAGGAATGTCAGCAGCCCTGATAGGTTCCGGTATGGCTTTTGAGTATTCTTTGTTCTATAAAGCGATGATGAGTAATACTTCAGTCGGAGGCTTCGACAGAGTTCTGGAAATGAAATTGCTTTATCATCGTATTTTCTTTCATTACTTGCCAGATACCTATGTGCTGGATGAAAAAATACAGAAGACTAAGAATTTCTATCAACAGAGAAGGCGTTGGTTGTCTGCGCAATACTATAGCTTCGGTGAGTTTGTTCATCATTTGCTTCCAGCTATCCGTGAACGGAAATGGGATTTTTGTGATAAGTTATTTCAGCAAGCTTCGTTCTCACGGGTCTTATTGTTAGGCTTTACTTTTATTTTTTCTGTGTGTTTTTCAATATGGTTTCCGATGTTAGCGTGTAAGTGGTGGGTGATATTCGGATTGTTGTTATTGGCATTAGTGGTAGCTATCCCTCGTCGTTTCTGGAAATGGCGCTTGGTTAGAGCAGTATGTTTTGTTCCCTATTCGTTTCTATTGATGTTTTTTAATTTATTTCGGTTGAAGGAGGCTAATAAGAGATTCATTCATACAACACATGGAGTGGAGTGATTTTATCTTTCTACTTTATAACATTGAGTAAGATATAAAATGCTATGTATAAAGTAACTTTGGGAATTCCTATTTATAATGGAAGAAATTTATTAGAGCGTTCATTATTGTCTGCACTCAATCAAACGTATCCATATATTGAATATCTATTTATTGATGATAAGGGAGATAGTATGGACATCGTTCATCGGATTGTTGCGGAACACGAACGAGCTGAGTCTGTTCGGATTATTGATCAAGGATATAATCGTGGTACAGGTGCTGCTCGAAATGCAATTATCGAAAATGCAACTGGGGATTATTTATTTACGATGGATTGTGATGACGTAATTACTACGGATTGTATCGAAATACTCTGCAATAAGATGCAGGAACATCCTGTTGATTTTGTAGCGGCCTCTTTTCTTCGAAGAGATTTGGCTGGAACGATAACCCCAGGATGCTCATATCCCGATATAATAATTGAAGGTGGAGAAAATCCTGTCGCAGAATACCGTTATGGGCAAGGTAAGGAGATATTTGTCGCTATTTGGAATAAATTATATAAGGTGGACTTTTTGCGTCAAAATCACGTTCAATGTATATCATATCATTTGAATGAAGATCCTTGGTTTACATATCAAGTAATGATGTATGCCCGTTCTTGTCAGCTGATATCTGTTTGTACACTTTATTATACTATAAATCCAGTTTCGATAACAGGACTGATTGCTACCGAAGGATATTCTGAACGTACTGCTCGGCAGTATGTGGAGATCGAGAAGTTAAAGGCTGAACTCGTTTCTTTGTATGCAGCAAAATCCTTTTATATAGGGGCGTTAGTTGATATTATTTGGATGGGTACTTATTTCGCTTATAGAGTGCTTGCTTCTAAACAGTTGGCTAAAGATATAAAGAGAGAATTTGCTACGTCTCTATTGCGACGTAAATTTGTTTTTCCGGAAAAGTACTCAATAAATAGAATGTTTATTAAGTATCTCATGCTCTATGTTTTTTGGGGATTGCCTGTATGTTTAAAGTATCATCTACTTTTTTTTGCTGTTTGGGCTAATTTGAAAAATAGGATACGGCGCTGGGTTCATTTTTAACCGTTGAAGAATTCTATTTTTGTCAGTAAATACTAAGGCTGAAAATGAAAAGAGAGGTTCACCACCTCTCTTTTTCTACCTTAAAGCACGGACATTCTTTCGTCCACTCCATCGGCTCCACCTCCCCATTTCCATTCACATCCGGACTCAAATCCCGATGTCCCACCACTTTTGCTTCCGGATAATCCATCTTCAGGGCTCGCACCAACACTCGCAATGAATGCCGTTGCCATTCCGTCCGTGTATCCTTTGCTATCCCATGGCAGTCCAAGCCACCCTCATAGCAAATTCCGATGCTATGGGCATTGTACTTTATTCTATATTTTAGGTATCATGTTATTCTTTTACCTATCTTTGCACTATGTAAATCAAAAAGCATTGATAATGAAAGCAATACTATTAGTCAGAGTATCTACAAAGACACAAGATTTTGACGAACAAGAAAGAGAAATCTTTGAAATGGCGATAAAAGACGGCTACTTATCAAATGATATTATACCCGTTTGTGAAAAGGAATCTGGTATCAAGCTGCCAGAAGAAGAACGTGCAGGGTTAAACAGAATGAAAGAATTGATAGAAACGGATAATACTATTAACTGCGTCTATTGCTGGGAAGTTTCACGTATTGCCAGAAGAAAGAAGATTAACTTTAGCGTGCTGGACTATCTCACCAGTCACAACATACAATTGGTTATCAAAAATCCGTCTATACGTCTGTTTAAAGAAAATGGCGATATTGATGAAGGTGCAGAAATAATATTCACCTTATTCAGCCAGATGGCAGAAAGTGAAATGAGAACTAAATTAGCCAGATGGAAAAGGACTAAAGATGCAAAAAGAAAAGATTCATATTATACTGGTGGTTGGGTGTTATATGGTTACAAGGTGGATGAAACAACAAAGAAAATTGTTCAAGATGAAAGTGCTGCCATAGTGGAGCAGATGTTCAATATGTATCTTACTGGGAAATATAGCTATGGAAGTCTGGCTAAAGAGTTGATACAGACTGGTATTTTTAATAGCAGCTTATCTACTGCCAGAAAAATGGTATCACTCATTTTAAATAACACTGCCTATGCTGGGCTGCCGTCAAGTACCAACGGCTATAACAAGCTAAAAACAGAAGGTAATGTTTATCCAGCCATTGTAACTTTAGAAATGATTGAGCGCTGCAAGGAAATAGCAGAAGGCAATGTCAGTAAGCCAAAGAAACAATACACAAACTACTACTTTGGTAAAGGGCTGTTAAGATGTCGCTATTGTGCTGGTATCATGGTTGCCAAGAAGAACAATAATACCTACCACTGTCAAAACTGTGACAAGGCGTTCTGGATTCAAATCAACTTAGTGGATAGTATATTGTGGCATATAAGCAGCCAAGTTTATCTGGGAAGAATGACTTCCAATAATATTGAAGCTAAAAAACAATATCAACAGCAATTGGAAAATTATGACAATAAAATAACTACTTCTGAAAATACCATAGTTTCTTTACAAGCCAGAATAGAGAATATAGAACATAGGGCTTATGTGGACGGTACACTTTCCATCAACAAGGCTGATTCATTCATTAAGGAACTTAATAGCAGAATAAATGAAGAAAATAAGATACTTAATAAGTGGAAGAATGAACAATCAGCAGTCAAACAAATGCTGATAGATATGGATTCACAGGTTACTGGTGTGACACTTGACACAATCAATAACATAAAAGACGATGAAACAAGGTTTAAAATTATCCATGAGGTTCTAGACTATGCTTTCATTGACAAGTTGGCTGCATATCAATATAATATCTCCATTTATCCTACTCATTCAGAAAAAGCCATACAGTTTCTTTTAGATACCAAGAAAAACAAAGCGTATGTTGATTTAAGAAAAATCAAAGGCATCAATGCACTGCATGAGATAAATTGCTATGAACAAAGATTTGAGCCAGTGAGAGATAAGCAGAAGAACAGAGAATATAATGTAAAGTATTGCCAGGAACATAAAGAGGAAAATGCCAGAAGACAAAGGGAATGGCAAGCCAAACAAAAGGCACTAAAAAAAGATAGAGAACAAAAATAGTCTCTAAATTGCATTCTTTTCTTTTACTTTGTACCTAGAAAAAAAGAATTACTATGAAAATGGAAGAATTAAAAATAGAAGAACTGCCAGATTTAAAACTAGACTGGGATAGAGCCTATGAATATCAAGATGTTCCACTTTTAGATTATGTTTGGGAGGTTGCTAACAAATTCCTACCAAGCGTTGAAGATACAGATATAGGAATGATACCTGCTGAATCTATAGCACCTGCTATATTCTCCAACAGATACTTTGAGAGTACTTTGTCTGCTAAAGAAAGGTATAAGAGAGCTAAAGAAATGGGAATGTGTAATGCAACCTTTGAGCAATACTCACAATCAAAAAATAGATATAGACCGTTAGATAGCCGTTTTAAGGATGAATATCTGAAATCAGAAGAAGTCTTGGACGTGTTAAACTCATATCGTATAGATATTAGTAAATTCTGGTATCTATCACTTTTTATAAAAGATGTGGTATTGGATAAATGCGTTGATGCCATGCCTGCTGAAACATCTAATGAACGGATTCAAGAATTGATAGATAAAATAAATGAAATGCCCAATGGAAAAAATGCGGAATTAATCTTCAAACTGGAGGGGAAACAAAAATATGTTATAGCAGACAGACCTACAATTAAGGAAATCGGAATAGCTTTAGCCGTATATAAAAAACTTATCGAGGACAACGGACTTAACAATGGACAACTTGACTTGGATAAAATGTTAAACGAAAAAGTTACTATAGATAAAACTCCTATGTTTGCCCTATTTGCTAAAATGATGAAGTCTTTTTTAACTCCTTACACAGCAAAACCACCTTACCCCAAGTCTATAGACAAAATGCTGCTTATTTCCAGAATGATAAAGACACTGGGACTATCAGATGATGAAAGATTCTATCAAGAATACGACCTTTCCACTAATGAAAAGAAGTACTTTTTGAAGAATCTTATTAGGAGATATGAGAATTGCAAATATACTACTATTGGCAGTATTTATGGCTAATAAAAACAGACCAATTTTAAGTATTCAAGATTGGTGTGTTGAAAACTGGACACTTCTAACACACCTATAACTATTTGACAAACAGCTAGTTAAACATTTGATGGTTCAAAATATTGCTTACCTTTGCACTGTCTTCAAGGAGATAGGGACATAGTGAAGCGGTTACTTCACTAGGAAGCTCTTTTTTAAATTATGGATAATACAATCGTATTGCAAGTATTGAGTTTATTGATGCTACAGAGCAAAGGTGTGAAAATTGCTAGGCTATCAGGAAACCGTAACTTCTCTGAAAAGAATATTAGGGAGAAGAAGAAATCGTTAAAAAAATGTGGGATGCTTGCACCTGCTATTATTGTGGATGCAAAAGAAGCACTTGATGAAGGATTGGAGGTTGTGGATTTTGAGACTGGAGAAGCAGTCACAGCTAACAACGCAGATAAGTATGTGATATTGGTGGATGCAAACCACAGATATAAGGCATATTTGGAGCTACGTAAATCTGATGATGACTATGAAGGAGATTTTTACCTCATGTACCCTTTGCAGAAAGACATTTCCATAGGTGAAATGTTATCAGAAATAAATGTCGCTACAGATCCTTGGAAATCAGCCGACTATGGGAAAGGTGCAGCGATGGTAATCAAAGAAAAGCTTCCATTGCTGGAAGCGATAAACGAACTGACAGCAAAAGGGTATTCGCTGGACTCTGCTGTAAAGTGGCTTACCTTTAGTAACAAGGTAAACAAGACAGTCCTAGCTAATGCTATGAACGGGCAAATATCCGATCCTCTCAAAAAAGAAAACGGGATAGATAGAGGATGGAAGCTGATATGTGCTGCTAAGAAGTCCTTTGCAGAAGATTTTTTGAAGAACAGAAATCTGCCAGATTGGATAATAAGCAAGGCTGATGATTTTGAGGAAAGTAAGGCTGAATTTGAAGAACAAATGTCTGCTTTCCTTGGGAATATAGACCGAGAAACGGCAAATGATATAGAGAAGATTAAGGGTACACGAGGTGGAGACAGTAAGGAAACCATTATAAATAGAAAGCTTAATGCTCTGTGGGATAAAAGAGCTGCTTAATACGGTTTCAGAAAAAAAGGAGGGTCTGTTATCAGTGATGGTAACAGGCTTTTTTCATTTATGGCGGAATATTCTCTCAATAAATCTACTATTTCAAAATGGATTCACAAGGGCAGCAGATTAACTAGCTGCCTTTTTTATTGCGGTTTCCGTTCACATACCACTCTCGAACGTCCTACCCGTAATGGCTGATAATGCGAATTGGAATCAAAAAGAGAGCATAAAGCGGCTATCCTTATCCGTTGGCTCACGGACATATCGAAATAACGGCAATATGATGACACTGGTACAGTAACTATAGAAAGTGTATCTTTAGTTAGGGTCACTGCCGTGAGGTGAGTATAATCGTATAAAGATAATCAGATTAAGAATTACCACGAGCAGAGGCAGGAATAAGACCGCCTACGGTAATTCAAACACTATAGATTCCATAGTACAGAATGAAACTAACACAAAAACAATCAATTATGAAGTATTACACCTTTGAAGAACTGAAAGAGATAGCTTTTAACAATGGCATTATCGGCAATAAGGTAACTATTGGTATCTGGGCAAGAATGAACGGCTATCTTAAAAAGAAGAAATAGATTAACAAGCTCCGTGTTACATTGTATTTCAATATGAATGAATATAATACCACTAAATAGTGAAGTCTGCTATCTGTTATGATAGCATATTTTTTATTTTTGGTGGAACTTTTTTCCACCGAGCTTTCCTTAGAATAAATTATATGATTGGTATGTAAAAATCTGATATATAAAGGAATAGATGAAATGAAGCAATAAAGATAATAAATCATAGTCTAAGATAACAAAAGTGGAACTTTTTCTATAAATGTATCATAAAGATGATATTTTTATAGTGAGCTAAAAATGAATACCAATGAAGAACATAATAGAATTTGAAAAAGGGATTACCTACCTTAATGAGGTAACAGAATATAAATTAAACGGGATATTAATTAAAGACAAGTTTAGTTTGCCCAATGGCATATTTAATAAAGTCCTTACAGGATGTGGTGGTACAACCATAGCTTTGGAAGACAATAGAAAGACAATTATATGCAGTCCCAGAATTACATTGCTTAAAAATAAACATGAACAATACCCCAATACAATGTTGGTTATTGGTGGAATTAATAAGTCTGAAATTGCCAACTACATTGATAGTATTGATATACCTAAAATATTAGTTACCTATGATAGTCTATATAAGGTATTGGATATTATAACAGATATAAATAATTGGCATATAGTTGTGGATGAATTTCAATGTATATTAACGGATAGCAGTTTGAAGTCTGTTACAGAAATGAATTTTCTATATAGGCTTACAGGAATTAAGAATATTACTTTTATGTCTGCCACGCCATTACTAAATAAATATATAAGTCAGATAGATATGCTTAAAGATATGCCTTATTATGAATGTAAATTCACTGATACTTATAAGGTCAATGTCTTCAGAAGAAAGGTGAATAAGCCTGTAAATAAAGGTGTTGAAATAATAGAAATGTATTAGAAAGGTAATTTCCCAGCCTCAGAAACGGGTGATATGAGCAAGGAAGCTATTATATACCTTAATTCTGTAAATAATATCATTTCATTAATTAAGACAACAAAACTGCAAAGTAATGATGTTAATATTATATGTTCTGAAAATGAAGACAATAGGTCTAAAATTAGAAAGAGTTTGGGAAATAGTTTTGATATAGGCAGAATACCACTAAAAGATGAAAAGCCCAAACTTATCACATTATGTACTTCTACAGCCTATTTTGGAGTGGACATGTATTCAGATAATGCACTTACGTTCGTCATAAGTGATTGTAACAAGATAAATACTACTGTGGATATTAGTACGGAACTGGTTCAAATAGCAGGAAGGCTAAGAAATGTAAATAACCCGTTTAGATATTATATATACTTTATTTATAATACAAACAGGGAAGAACTTAATGATACTGACTTTAATAGCATGATGGATACTAAAAGAACTATTACATTACAAGAAATAGAAAGTAATAACAATGCACCAAAAGAACTAAAAGAAAAACTTATCAGAGATAATAAACGAAATATATCCATAATGAAATTTGAAGACAGCTATACCTATTATACTGGAAC
>ERZ1673736.1625-NODE-1625-length-28553-cov-5.548916_pt1 | contig 28553 bp, 29 predicted proteins | sample MGYA00580212_ERZ1673736 | MGnify/ENA primary metagenome ERZ1673736 (study PRJEB41218, sample SAMN15661752) | gut metagenome | host: Homo sapiens | place: Canada: London | collected 2015-08-20/2019-03-30 | study: EMG produced TPA metagenomics assembly of...
GATTATATCTCAAATCCTTGAGAATGGGGTGTCAACTTTTTTTATACCACATCAAATTTACTTGTGGCAGATGCTTCCCGAACAGAAAAAACCATCTGCCTTGCAGTCTCGCCCTCTTTGAAAGCCTATGGTATTTCAGGACGTGCCAGATTGTTTGAAGCAGTTCAGCAGGTCAAAAAAGCAAATGCAGAGCGCTTGAAAAAAGCACCGGGACATACATTTACTGGAACATCGTGTAATGCAATAGAGCTGGCTGCCCATCCGGAATTGGAGCTGTCCTACATTACAGCGGTTCCGAGAATGGCTCATTACATGGAGCATAGCACAAGAATTTATAATCTCTACCTCAAGTATATCGCTCCAGAGGACATCCATGTTTACTCCATTGACGAGGTGTTTATTGACCTCACCCACTATCTATCTTCTTCCGGTTTGAATGCTCGTGAATTTGCAAAACGGATGATTCAGGATGTTTTGGAAACGACCGGTATAACTGCAACAGCCGGTATTGGTACAAATATGTACCTTGCCAAAGTTGCTATGGACATCGTTGCAAAGCATATTCCGGCAGATGAAAACGGTGTTCGTATAGCCGAACTGGATGAAATGAGCTATCGCCGCCAACTGTGGAATCACCGTCCCCTCACCGACTTTTGGAGAGTTGGCCGGGGATACGCAAAGAAACTTGAAGAAGTTGGTTTGTTTACGATGGGCGATATTGCCCGCTGTTCCGTGGGAAAATCGAACGAATATTACAATGAGGATTTGCTTTACAAGTTATTCGGTATCAATGCCGAACTGCTGATAGATCATGCCTGGGGATGGGAGCCATGCACGATTGCGGAAGTAAAGCAATATAAGCCTGAAAATAATAGCGTCGGCTCCGGGCAGGTGCTGCATTGCCCCTATGACTTTGAAAAAGCAAGACTGATTGTTCGAGAGATGATTGATCTTCTCGTGCTGGATTTGGTGGACAAGGGATTGGTTACTGACCAGATTGTGTTGACAGTTGGCTATGATATTGAAAATCTGTCTGACCCTGTGCGCCGCAAGGCATACAAAGGACAAATAACTACTGACCGTTATGGGCGGCAAGTGCCAAAACACGCACATGGAACTGCCAATATCGGCAGATATACTTCCTCTACCCGCTTGGTAACAGAAGCGGTTTTGGAACTATATGACCGGATTGTAGATAAATCTCTTTTGATACGCAGACTTAACATATCCGCAAATCATGTGATTTGTGAAGCGGATGTGCCGAAAGAAAACAAAGTGGAGCAGCTGGACTTATTCACTGATTATGCCGCTTTAGAGAAGGAAAAAGAGAAAGAAGATGCTGCGCTGGAGCGTGAAAAGAAAATGCAACAGGCAGTATTGACGATAAAGAAAAAATTTGGAAAGAACGCCATTTTGAAGGGAATGAATCTTCAGGAAGGTGCAACCGCTAAAGACCGCAATGCACAGATTGGCGGTCACAAAGCATAGCGAAAAGAGGGATACGATGTACGATATTGAAAAGGCAAAGCAATACGCATGGGAACAGGCCGACTGGATTGCTCACAGCAATGGATACTTTCTGATGAAAGACTGTGTTTTCTTTTATCACAAAGGGAACGTAGTTTTTGACCCTTGGAATGATGTGGACGGAAATGCTGTTGACGACCCTTTCTCTTTCTATGGCAAAGATAAGATGGATGAGTTTTGCAGACGGATTCTTGCGAAAAAAGAAGGTTCCACTCCGTCCAGTATGGTTTCTGTCGATAGCAAGATTCTTGACTTTTTGAAGATGCTCTACTTTGGCGTAACGGATAACCCCTTTGGAGCTGCCAGCAGGAGCGCATATACGGATATGTGCAGAACGATTCGATTTAATGGCAAGAATGGGGATATGTTGAGAAAAGCGGTAGATGCGCTTTTGGAAGAAAGAATCCCTGAGCTTGTTGCCGTGAATGATGCTGAGGATTTTACAAAATGGCACCACGCCATTTGCGAAGAAATTGTTTCGATGTATGAATCGGAAGGAATCGAGTTTTATATTGGACAAGCGCAGAAATGGGTCAATATGACTTTGAAATACTCGTATGTGCTGGTTCCTGATGTTGTAGAACCGTTTTACCGTTTTTTACATATTCCGCTGGACAACTACATCATCGACATTGCGAAGAAGCAGTATGGCATCCCTTCTCTGTCCTGCGCATGGAGCAGAATATCGGATTATCAGGATTATCTTGATTATGAGGAAATGCTGATGGAAGTGATTGATGAGGTGCCTTTGGATTGGGAGTTTGCGAAATGGGTTGAATCAGCTCGTGAGCAGAAAATCGAGAAAGGCAGATAGTTTTCAGGAGGTGCACTATGCAGATACATTACTTTCAGCGATACCATTCAAAAGAGAACGTGGATACATCCAACACCATGTTGATGCTTTCCCGTTTATATAATTACAATGCGGATAAATTCTTCTCTATGTTGAATAGCCTTATTCTCGGAGAGGATGAAAGTCCTGAAATTACATTTGACTTGCAGGTTGCCGGTGACGAAAGTGTTCCGGATGCTGTAATCAGCCAAAAGAGTTTTAAGATCGTTGTTGAGACAAAACTCTATAATCAGTTCGATAAGCAGCAGCTTGTAAATCATCTGGAGCAGTTTGGCGCAGAGGACATCAAGGTTCTGCTGACTATCGACCCCAGACCAATGAAGCAGCAATTATTTGATGAAATGACTGTTGAACTGAAAAAGTATAACAGCGAAAACATGGAGCACCTGATCCACCCGATTAAGCACGTTAATCTGACTTTTGAACAGCTTGTGGAGGCGATGGAAGATATTATTGATGACAGAGACACGGAGATTATTTCTGTGCTGGATGATTTCAAAAAATATTGTTTTGATGAAAAGCTGATACCGGATGGTCATAAGTGGATGCGAGCGATTGTGGCAGGAACAACGTTCCAGGACAACATGGATTTGAATTTATTCTACGATCAGGAATCCCGAAAGTTTTCAGAGCATGGATATATTGGACTCTACAAAGATAAGAGCATCCGTGCGGTCGGCAAGCTGAAAAAGACCATTATTGCGGTTGAAGTTGAGGGAAAAATGACATACTGGGCAGAAAGCGGCGAAGCGCCAACGCCGGATGAGATCTGCCGCATTAACGAAGCAATCCACCGTGCAGAGGACTACGGCTATAACCTCCGCACGATCAGTCACAGATACTTTATGGTTGAGAAGTTCTACCAGATTGACTTTAGAAAAAGTAGCAAGAATCCCATTCAGAAAAGCAAGTTCTTCAACCTTGCGGATATGTTTGGGTACAAAACGATGCCTGATACCGAAAAGATTGCAGCTGATCTAAACGGCAGAACCTGGGAGGAGTTTTAATTGTTTTCGGGAGGTGACTGCAATGGAATATTTGAAGCAAGTCCATGATTTTGCCACAAAATGGATTGATAAATTCAGAGATCAAAAAATCAACTACATAGAGCTTGTAGATCACTACATGGCTGATGACTGTGAAGCTCTTGGGTTTCAAATGGATTGTGGTCACGCTTTTTCAGAGAAGTACGGGAATGCTGCGAGCAAATACGATGAATTGAATCGAGTGATTGACGAGATAACAGACATCAGTTTGCTTGGTTCTGCAATCTACTCACAATGGCGATACTTCAACCATTGGGCGTATGATGCCGCTTCCATTTTGGAGTTCGAGAATCGTTCCTGGTTTATTATTGCACTGAGCCGTCTGGCGGTGCTTTCCGGTGAGAACCCTTTTATATTCACCGGTGAGTTGAAGAAAATTCGTATTGTTTCTAATTGCCTTGGCTATGGTCCATGCCCGGAACCGGATGAAGAAGTCGAGCAGCACATTTCTATCAATTCGGAAGGACGGGTGTGGTTTTCAGCGTATGTGTTCGGACAGCGCCGTGATGGGCATTATGAAAAGTCCAGAACACAAAACCTGAAAGTTGATAAAGCTGTTGCAGAGAGAATTATGTCCGCATTTTCAGCATATTTCAGCAACGAATATACAGAGGTATTTGCAACAGACATCGGTGACTGGAATATGGAGCTTACGAATATGGAGGGCAAGACCTATAAATTTCGTGGTTCCTTATGTTCCGAGTTTGTAGCTCAAGGTGTTGACCTTTCAGATTTACTTCGTCAAAGTTTGGATATGCCTGATTTGTATGTCTTTGATGGAAACAACAAGCCAGACATTGTGAATCGGATCGAAGTGTTCTATCACCGCATCACTAAGATAAAACCGAAGGAACCAATCTCGGAGCATACGGAATATGCTGTCTGGGATTACACAGAATCTTTGATCGTAGACAGAAACAGCGAAAGTATTGAACACATCCAGAATATCGGCACAGGTTGTTCTGTCACTCGCAGGTACAAAGTAGAAGGCGGTATTGAGAGCCTGCTCGATGATTTGGATATAGACACCCTGTTTGAACATATTGAAGGAAATCCACCTGATGTATTTGAAAATCCGCTTGAAAGCAAAGACTACACCATCAAGGTGTTCACCAAAAAGGGCGAAGAAAAAGTAATCCAGGGAACCTACGATAAGAAAGGTTTACCGGATGATTGGGCTGAGTTTATGGAGTCGGTGTTTGATTTTATGACCTTCTACGGTTGGGGCGAAATTATGAACCCATCCGTCTATGGAAAGGTGCGGCGGTGTGGCAACGACATCATCTATTGCAGTGTGACCTTTGATGAAGGATATAAGAGCTATTATTACATAGCCGATGACGACTCAATCGAGGTTGGCGATTATGTGATTGTTCCTGCCGGTAAAGATAACCATGAAGCTGTTGTTGAAGTGGTGAAGAAAGAATATTTTGCAGCGGACGAAGTACCGCTGCCAATGGAAAAGACAAAGCATATTATCCGGAAATGTACGGAGGATGACTTTGAATTCCCAAACGATAACTGACATTATATTGAAGATAAATCTTCAAAGGAACTTAAAGTGAGGAGGAGGAATTTTGGCAAAATTTAATTGGATTGATATTACTCGTGAAGATGTAATCGGAGCAATCGAGAAGTTTCTTGCCGATAATCCAGAATACCCTGAACCTCGTTCAACATTTCTTGTTTATGGTGGAAAGAAATTACCCGCAAAGCATATTCGAGGAATGGCATATCAGGAACACTACGGTGTCCAAATCAGTAAAAATGATTTTGGCGGAGGAATGGAAACGGTTAGATTCTTTGAGCGACTCGGTTTTGAGATGGATTATCATGGAATTTCTAAGGATACTACTCCGACCAAAAGCAAAAAAAAGAGTGTTCTGCATAAAGAGATAATTGTCGAACAAAAAATAAAGCCAGCAGCAGTTGCCGACGGTAAACATACCGTACAGCATAAAAAGAAAAAAACAGAGGAGAACAAAGTCATAATTCCATCAAAGAAAGTTATAGAGCAGAAAAATGCTCTCCAACTGATCCTTAATCGACTGTTTGATGGGGATATTGTCTGCGAAAAAACGTATCCTTGGTTAAAAACGCCAGAGATAATAAACGGTACATATAAAAAATTATATGACGCTCTCTCTTCGTATCGTGGTGATACGACGTTTGCAAAGAAAAATATTACCTTGCGGTGTGATTTCGTATGTGAAAGCCAGAAGTTGATTATCGAGTATGACGAGCGACAGCATTTCTCCGAGGCCAGAAGAATCTCATTGGAATCATATAGAGATATTCCTGTCTTATACGATCGCTCTTTATGGATTAAGGCTTGCAAGGATATAGGAGCAAGAGATAATGCTCCAGTAAACAGAGATGAAATTCGGGCGTATTATGATAGTATAAGAGATATTGCTTGCTACGAACATGGATACAAATTGCTGCGTATCATGCATGGCCAAATCGACTTTGAATCTGATGATGCGACGGAACAACTTAGTCGCCTTCTAACAAAGGCTTTGAGAAATTGCACTATTGATAAAAGTGGTGTGTCGGATTCTGCTTCTATTGAGCAACATCTCAAAAAAGCGCCATTCATTAAGGTTGCAATGTATTTGCAGACCGATGAACTTAAAAATAAAAAGGCATTTGATAAGATTATGCCTGTTATGAAGAACGCAGATGTGGATATTATAGTTTTTCCAGAATATTGTTATGTGCCGTTTGTCGATGAGATTACCAATACAGATATTGCACTAACAGAAGATCAAGACAAAATATTTTCAGCCTGCCTGAAACTTAGCGAAGAAATTGGGAAAGCGGTTATTGTTAGCAGCCACGACAAGTATGATACGATTTATAGTGTGTTTGCGAATGCTACTCCCCTTGAAGGAGAAACAGAACTGAATTTGTACATCAAACATACTATGTGTGGGAGTTCTTGTCTGGAATTTGAGCAGTATCCAGAAATTGCAAAAGATTTGTTTGATCCAATTCTTTTCAAAGGTTATTTGATTGGCATGACGATATGTTACGACTGCAATCATGCTTTGTTTAGCAGAATGTATGGTATATACGGAATTGACTTAATTATCAATAGCACTGGTGGAGATGTTGTTTATGACAAGTGGTTCAAGTACAATAAAGTAAGAGCTATTGAAAACGAATGTTACACACTCGTTACCATGGGTGGTGACGGTAGCGTTGAAAATGGACATAACTATGTATTTGGCTTTAATAAGAATGGGGGGCGGTTGAGTCCTGTCAATCTATGTGGTGATTCATCAAAACATAATGTGCCTGGTGGATTGTATGTATTTCAGATTAGAACTGATGAAGGAATGCCAGAAGTTGATAACAGCAATCAAATAGAAACAGAAAACAAAAATTGGCAATTAAAGTATCCGGTTGGCGGTAGTGAGGAGCTGCTTCAGTACGCTGAGAAAATCTCCGATGATATTTTCTGTAAAAAAGTTGGGGATTCAAATGTGTTCTTCCTTTTAGTGAATGGTATGGACATTTTGAAACCAGAAAAGATACAGCGCCTTTTATATTCTAAAAGGCTAAAGAAATACAGTAGCCGAAAGTATGTGATTCTTAACCGACACAATAAGATTGATGATAAATTCTTCCATGAAAAACTATCTGTAGTTTTGAAAGTTAGAGCAATGGAAAACTTCTGTGCAGTAATACTTGAATCTGATAACATCAATAAATGTTATCAGTGTGGCAAAAACCGCACTGCACAGGTAGTTAAGGCGAACGATGGATTTTGGGGCATTGACCTTGAACGTACTTCTGGTCCTGAAGCTATATGGAAGAACAAGCAAGGAATGAGAGCTTCCTGGAGAACGAATTATGAGTGGTTAGTGGAGAACGCAGAGACACTCTATAATGGGGATTAGTAATTTGGCTGAAGGAGGTGCGGTATGAACAATTCAAACAACATGCACAAATACGATGACATAATAAATCTGCCGCACTATACGTCTTCTAAGAGACCTCGAATGGCAATGATTGATCGTGCGGCTCAATTCTCACCGTTTGCAGCTCTGACTGGATATGATGCAGCGGTCAAGGAAACAGCCAGACTGACCGAGGATCGGGTTGAGTTGGATGAGTATCAGAAATCAGCTCTGAATGATCGGCTTCAGATCTTGCAGGAAAGGCTGTCGGATACTCCGGTAATCTCCATTAAGTATTTTGTCCCGGATGAAAGAAAGTCTGGCGGTGCATATTGTACGGAAACAGGTATCATCAAAAAAATAGACTATTATGAACGTACCGTCATTATGCGGAGTGGCACACACATCTCGATAGACGAAATAATAGGTATTGAAGGAGATTTATTCAATCAGTTAGATGGAAACATAATATAGAAAGAAATGCAGATAATAAGGAAGTCCACAAGACCGGTCTGATATATCGGTGCGTGGACTTCCTTTTTTTGAGACAATCAGTGACCATACAATTAAATTTATTCTGCCGAAATTTGTCTGTATGGGCATTATCGCTCTATACAAAATCGACATTTAGGCAATTAGCCCATAGAATAAAAACCACAGACTTGGATGGGAGGTGATCGGAGCGATGGACGTAAATGAAGTGGATTATATCAAAATTGGGCAGCGTATCAGAGCAGCTCGAATGGAATTGGGCTGGCAGCAGGCAGAGGTTGCTTTTCGTGCAGGACTGACTACTTCTCATATGAGCCATATCGAAACGGGACAAACCAAAGTGGCTCTACCGACTATCGTAAAGATTGCTAATACATTGTCTGTTTCTGTCGATGAACTGTTGTGTGATAGTCTGGAACAGGTGAAGCCTGTCTACGACAAGAGAATTGCAGAGGAACTGGCAGACTGCGATGCCGCAGAGCTGCAAGCAATGCTGGAGATTATACATACAACAAAGACTGTGATTCGTAAGAGTCGAAAAGTCACCTACGCACTTTAATAACAAAGGCATCTTGGAATTACTGCTTCTGAGCAAGACACACCAGCTAACCTGTGCAAACAGGTCAACTCCTGTGAATGCCCGTTGAGTATATCAGTAGTAACTGAATACAGTTGCATTTCATATAGCAAGTTGTCTTGACTGCCGGTATCAGATTGATATGACAGCCAAAACCAAAAACAGATTAAGCAAGCCGTAGAGCTGTCGTGACCCAAAAGGGTCAATGGCGCTTTGCGGCTTTTTTCATATATACAGCGCAAGGAGGTACTTGTTATGCCACAAGCCGGAATGAATGAGAACATTGAATTTGACCTGTATAATATTGGAGATACCAAGGAGTATGTTCAGTTTGCGATTGAAATTGAGCGTACTTTACATAAAATGCAGAAAGAAATCTCCAATTGCTTGGAACCGAAGAAAGTTGCATTGCACATTATGCGTGTTGCCACGGAGTTCTACAATGCAGATTGGTGCGGGATTCTTGATATTGATACAGAGGTGGGCGTATTTACGCCTATTTGGTGGTACGATACGGAATTTGGAGAAATGGGGCAAACAAAGTTCAACGAGTTTGAATACTCAGAAAAATACAAGCGCTGGATATATTGTCTGGAGAATCATGAACCGGTTATCATTCCGGATATTGAGGAAATTAAAGAAGAATATCCAGAGGAATATGTGCTGTACCAGAGACTGGATGCAAAGTCGGTGATCGCCGTTCCTTTTTGGAAAGGCCCGACTGGGTTCCTTGTTCTGCGTAATGCGAAAAGATACAGAGGTCATGCCAGCTTTTTGCGTATGCTGAATTATGCGGTTATTTCATCGCTGAATGAACATTACCTATTAGAAACAAGAAAACTGACGATTATTTCACCGAGAATCGCAAATGACCTGGATGTTTACATCAACCTGTTCGGAGAAATAAAGATTACGACAAACAAAGGGGTTTTGACTGAACACGAATTGAAGTCCCCAAAGATCGCAAGACTTTTGGTCTATTTGCTCCTGAAGCGCAAGACGGCTTCCTCGCCACGAGAGATCGCCACAGCAATATGGCCAGAAGAAGATGTTGAGTTATCCGTTAAAAATATAAAAGGTCTTGTATATCGTTTTCGTCAGGCTTTTGAATTATTGTCGGATTACCGCCTGATTGAATCGACAGCCAGTGGGTATCAGATCAACCCAAAGCTCAATGTATTTACTGATTGTCAGCTGTTTGAAACAAAGTGGGCTGTTGCAATGAAGTCTACTGATACAAAGGAAAAGGTTGAAGTATTGAAGAAAGCCATTGATCTGTATCAGGGGCCGTTGTTTACATCCGCACGATATGAACATTGGATTATGTCTGCATCGGTTGCTTTCGAGTACCGTTATCTCGGTGCTGTGAGTGAACTGTTGAAAATGCTCGACCAGATACACGACTACGTTTCTGTTCAGCACTATGCGGCGAAGGCACTTCATATTGCTCCGCATAGCATTGATGCGTACTACTGGATGATTCTGGCATTGTGCAAATTAGACCATCCGGAAATGGCTCGTGGAGAACTGCGAATGGCACAAAGAAATCTCCTGGCAGAAGAAAGTATTGAACTTTCGGAGAGACTGAAAGCCAGCGGTTTTTGTGCGTGTTATGGCATAACACCGGCATAACACCAATAAAAACCACCATAACACTCGATTTTTTCCATAACACCATCATAACACCGTCAAAACACCGATACGAACCGGCGCAACACCGGTCATAACACCCTCGCCAGTTATGTTTTCAGGGCAAGAGCAAAATTGCCTTAGAAAATGTAACTGGCGGGGGTATTTTTTTGAATCATGTACAGCGCAACGGCGCACCTGTTCTTGCAAGAAATTGCGAGATCGGGTGCGCTTCTTTTGTTTCAGGGGATATTCCCCGCAATCATTCTCCTCCCGGCTTCTTGGAATTTTCATTTTTCAAAATTTCAAGAAATCGGAGGAAATCAATATGTATTACAACCCTAAAGACAGCGGCATGAGAATTGCCAATTTGAGAAGGAAAAAAGGACTGACGCAAGAACAACTTGCAGAAAAACTGAACATCAGCACAAGCAACCTCGGAAAACTCGAAAGAGGTCTCCAAGGAATGTCCGTCGACCTGCTGATTGAAATCGGAATATTTTTCGGTGTGTCAACCGACTACATATTGCTTGGATGTGAAATCCAGCCTAATGCAGCTAAGGCAGAGCTTGATTCTGTTATTGCTCAGCTGACTGCGCTGAAGCACAAACTATAAAATCCGCCGTGCTACGGTGGGAAATCCGCCGTGAGAGGTCATAAAAAACGAATCGTGAAAACAGTACAATTTAGACACAGCCAAAGAAAAACGGCTGATTGTTCCTTGAAAACTGAATAGACAATCATCGAATACGTTCCTGCTGTCGGTGCGAAAGCATCAGCCACATCAGCGGTACGCCGTGACGTATCGGAAAGAGAAACAGAACGACTTTTTCTTATATAGACGCAGTTGTCTCTCATCCGGTGCCAGCGATCAATACCGGCTCGTAAATATTGGGTTGCTACCAATACGGCAATGAAAACAGTCAGGGTTAATGATACTTCTCTACGGAGCTGGCGGAGAACCCGGCAGAGGTTAGACTCCTATGGAGCTGATTCGCAATCAGCCGTTTGATGATTCCCTGAGGACGACTGTTCTCTTTCCCAGGGGTGCGTGGCAAATATGGGACACATAGACTTTGGAATGACTGCCCGATTCATTTCGGGCAGTTGTTTGTTACATACCCAACGAAAGGAGGTCATGGCACATGATGAAAGAAAATTGGGTATATCGCCGTGTCGATATTTATTGCGCTGATCTGGACCCGGTAGTTGGGTCTGAACAAGGTGGTGTCAGACCGGTGATTGTGATTCAGAACGATACCGGCAATAAGCACTCTCCTACGCTGATCGTGGCAACTGTTACAACGAAAATCCGCAAAAAGGAGAATATGCCGACCCATCTTTTAATCAAAGACAATCCTGCGTTCAGAGAAGCATCTGTGGTGCAGCTGGAACAGATTCGTACCATTGATAAGCGCAGAATTGATAATTACTTAGGTAAGGTTACGTCCCGTGAAATGGTAGCGATTGAGAAAGCCTTATCCATCAGCTTGGCAATGGAACAGCTGAAAAAGCGTTCCACAAAACATAGACCGAAGAAAGAAAAGGAGTGAACATAGATGTTTGAAGAAAGAATCGCTGCTATGAATCAGCGTACCGAAGAATCCATTGTAGCCTCCGCAGGCCAGTTCGATAAGAGAACATATACCGTTGATGAGATTCAGGACATCCTGGGTATCAGCAGAACAAGCGCATATAACCTTGTGAAGAAGAAAGCCTTTCACAGTGTCCGCATCGGCGGCAGCATCCGAATCTCTAAAAAGAGTTTCGATGAGTGGCTGGATCAGCAAATCTGATATTTGTCAAGGATGTCGTGCTACCCGGCGACAAACTTCAAAATAAATCAAGAGTTCGATAAAATGTAGCCATGACAAGCAAACACATGGCTACATTTTTTACATAGGAGGTTATGAGATGGAAAATGCGAGAAAACGCACGAGTATGTCCGTACCTGAAATGGGTAGGTTACTTGGTCTCGGAAAAACAGAGTCATACTGGCTCATCAAGAAGAATTATTTCAAAACTATCACCGTCGGCGGCACCATGAGAGTAATGATCGACAGCTTTGAAGAATGGTATGCCAACCAGTTCAAATATCAGAAGGTTGATGGTACTCCTCCCGGCGAGGAACTGAAGAAAACTACATATTCTGTAGAGGAACTTGGTCAGCGTCTTGGATTGAAAGAAGCTACTGCCTACGAACTTGTTGCCAAAGGGCATTTCGAGATTGTAGAAGCTCTGGGTAAACGCAGAGTCACCAAAGAGAGCTTTGAAAAATGGTACGCTTCTCAGAGTGATTACCGCACTGTGGAAGATCAGGAATTGGATGCTGACATCATGGCATCGACCTATGGTCTTCCGGAAATCGCAAGGATGCTCGGGGTGCATCGCCAGACAATCTACAATATTGTCGCAGGTGGCAATTTCGAGCTTATCAAGGTCGGCAGATACAACCGAGCCACCAAGGAGAGTTTTGAGAAATGGTATCAGAGTCAGAACCGCTACAGACTGGTAGCGGAGGATGGAGAAGAAAGGAGATGATCGTATGGCATCCATCGTTAAGAGAAAAAAGAAGTATTCCGTAGTTTATACATACACCGATGAGAACGGCAACAAGCGTCAGAAGTGGGAAACCTTTGATACCAATGCCGAAGCAAAGAAAAGAAAGTTGCAGGTCGAATACGAGCAGGAAGCAGGAACCTTTATTCCTCCATCTGCTAAGACCGTAAACGATCTTCTGGAAGAATATATGTCCATTTATGGTGTGAATACCTGGGCAATGTCTACCTACGAAAGCAGAAAGAGCCTGATTGCAAACTATATTCGTCCACTCATCGGTGATATGAAATTGGAGGATGTTTCCCCCAGAATCATGGATAAGTATTACAGAGACCTGCTCTCTGTGAAATCCGTGGTGGTGAAGAATGTGAAACCCCGCAACGAATATCTGACGCCGCATACGGTCAGAGAGATTCATAAAGTTCTGCGTAATGCATTCAAACAGGCGGTGAAGTGGGAATTGATGACCAGGAACCCTGTAGAACATGCCACGCTGCCGAAAGAAGAACACAAGACCAGAGACATCTGGACAGCAGAGGTTCTCCTGAAAGCTCTGGAAGCCTGTGATGACGATATTCTCCGTCTGGCAATCAACCTTTCCTTCTCCTGTTCTCTGCGAATGGGAGAGCTTCTGGGACTGACCTGGGACTGCGTGGATATCTCTCCCGCAAGCATTGAACTTGGTCAGGCGAGTATTTTCGTTGAAAAGGAGTTACAGAGAGTGAACCGTGAAGCGATGGCTGATCTGAACGGTAAGGACATCATGTTCAAGTTCCCGCCAACCTTTGCAAGCACTCACACGGCGTTAGTTCTCAAGACCCCGAAAACGAAAACCAGTGTCCGCAAGGTTTTTCTGCCGAGAACTGTGGCAGAAATGCTGGTTCAGCGCAAGGCAGAAATCGAAGAACTGAAAGACCTTTTCGGTGACGAGTTCATTGACTTCAATCTGGTGTTCTGTTCTTCCAACGGAAAGCCGATTGAGGGGCAGGTTATCAATCGTGCCTTCAACAAACTGATTGAGGAGAACGGACTTCCGAAGGTAGTTTTCCACAGTCTCCGACACTCCAGTATCACCTATAAGCTGAAGCTGAACGGCGGCGATATGAAATCTGTTCAGGGTGATTCCGGTCACGCACAGGTTAAGATGGTGGCAGATGTTTACTCTCACATTATCGACGATGACCGCAGATTAAACGCCGAAAGACTGGAAGCTGCATTTTACTCTGGCAGACTGGCTACACCGGAACCCGTACAGACAGCTGCAAAGGAAAGTTCCACCGATGATAAAGAGTTGCTCCTGAAGCTCCTGCAAAATCCCGAAATGGCAGCACTCTTGAAGTCGCTGGCAAAGACCTTATGACAACTGCAAGGGCAGATCCTTTTACATAATCGTAGAAGGTTCTGCCCTTGCTTTTTTGTTTTTACATAGCGATTCAGTCCGAAAAAATATGCTGAATTTCAAGTGATTTCTGCTTGAAAAAACGGAGCTGAGATGCTATAGTAACAGCACTTAATTCTACGCAAGAATCACCTTGCGGTAGTGCCTGAATGATTTGGATTTCCTATTACTTCGCATAACGAGCAGATACATAGTGACATTAGATTGCACTCGCAACGTCCGCCAAAAATCGAATGGCTTGCTAAAATCGAGCCAATCGGACGACGTGAAATCCCTCTGAATTAGCTATCACAGCGTAGTATCAGATGGGATTGGAAATGCTGAAAAACCCAGTATTTCCAAGCATCTTTTAGCATCAGGTGTCACTTCCCAATGACTAATCGGGTCTACTCCTAAGCGCTAGCTGTGGGTTCGATTCCCGCAGGGGACGGTTGCAAACAAAGCGGTAATGATTAGCAGAAAATGCTATGTCATGAACCGCTTTTTTGTTTTCAATGAGATGAAAAAAAGCAGGACGAGAATGAATTTCCAGCTAATTTGAAGTGATTTTCGTTAGCTGAAACAATAGAATATTTCATTAGCTATAGCTAAGTCAAAGAAACCTCCACTGGAGCTTCCTTTATCTCATAAAGATACAAAAGAAATCCTGGGGGATGAATATCTGGATTATAACCTGGTCATGGCAAGTACTTTTGGACTTCCTTAGGGTGATGGTGCCATCAGAAAGCCATTGAATCAATTGAACAAGGAGCATAATCTCCCACCGGTGGTCTTCCACAGTCTGAGATATAGTAGTGTTACGTATAAGCTGAAACTGAATGACGGAGATATCAAGGCAGTACAGGGCGGTTCCGGATGGCGTGGATGCAGAACTGCTTGCAAAGGTTCTTAATAATCCTGAGATGGTGGCGCTACTCACGTCACTGGCGAAGACGATGAAATAATTATAGTGAAATGTCCATCATTTGATAGCAAAATGAAGGAGATTTTGATAAGAAGTTTATTACGAAGCATTTCAGGAAAGTTCCAGTGGATAAGAGGAGAATGGAAATTGTATAACAGAATTAAAATATTTGCAATCACCAATATTTTCATGGTAATCGAGAAGAGATTGTGTTATACTAATTCAATTAGAGGTAATTGTAATAGATCATTATAATACGGGAGAAAATAACATGGATGTATGCTATAACAAGCTGTTCAAATTATTAATTGACAAAGGAATGAAAAAGACGGAGTTTGCTAAAGAGGTTGGGATTAGTGCTAATACACTTGCAAAATTATCCCATAATGAAAATGTTTCAATGGAAATTATTGTTCGAATTTGTAGGAAAATGAATTGTACAGTTGATGAAATCATGGATATACTTCCAGAGACTATGAATGATTCATTATATTAACAAGGGATTATATATTGATTCCAGGAAAGGAGTTTTCATATGTTTTTAAATTCAATCGTACTTCATAATTTCAGAAGATTTGAAAAATTGAAAGTTTATTTTAGAAATCGTTTATCAGTAATTGTTGGTGGAAATGGGGCAGGAAAATCAACAATTTTGGAAGCAGCAACAATTGCAGCCGGGACGCTGACATCTGCTATGGATGGATTGACAAACTATGGCATTAAGAAAGATGATGCCTACTATAAATATTTTGATATTGGAAGTGTTGTGGATGTTCAACCGCAGTTTCCAGTGGAAATATTTGCAGAAGGTACAGTAAACGAAAAAAATATAAAGTGGGCAAGAACGCTGAATTCTGCAAAAGGACGAGGAAGTCTGGCTAATGCGAAAGAAATCACTGCTATTGCGGCAGAATATCAGGATCGAATGCGAAATGGCGATATTAGTTTAAAACTTCCGATTATTTCTTATTATGGAACAGGGCGTTTATGGGATCAGCATAGAGAAAAAAAGAATGATACATTTGAAAAGAATACCAGAAGCAATGGCTATATTGATAGTCTTGATGGGGCAGCAAATGATAAATTAATGATGAAGTGGTTTCAGAAAATGACAATTCAACAGTACCAGAGAAACCAGTCAATTCCGGAATTTACTGCTGTTTGTCAGGCAATGGAACAATGTTTCCAATCTATTACCGGGTACTCAGATGTAAAAGTGCAATATAATTTGGATACAAAAGAAATTGACGTAATATATAAGGATCTAAATAGTCACTATGCACGTATACCAATGACACAATTAAGTGATGGTTATCGGTGTACGATCAGTTTGATCGCAGATATTGCATACCGTATGGCGATTTTGAATCCTCAGTTACTGAATCATGTTTTAGAAGAAACCGAAGGAATTGTTTTAATTGATGAAGTGGATCTTCATTTGCATCCATCCTGGCAGCAAAGAATTTTAAAAGATCTTCTTTCGATATTCCCTAAAGTTCAATTCATTGTGAGTACGCATGCACCTGCGGTAATAAATTCTGTAGATAGTGACAGTCTGATTATATTAAAAGATGATGAAATTATTACGGCACCGGATGAAACCTATGGAAAAGATGTTAATACCATTCTCAGAGAAGTCATGGAGGTATCTGAAAGACCTCATGATGTCAAACAGTTATTTGGTGAGTTCTATGAATTGCTGGATGCAGATGATTATGCAGGAGCAGAGAAAAAATTGAACCGATTAGAAGAATTATTGGGAAATAATGATGGCGAAGTAAATGCCTGCCGGGTACGATTGGAATTAGAGCAATTATGAGGTGACAACCATGATAGAAATTAAGAAAGGCAGAGAACCAAAAGAATTAGTGGAATATCGCCAATTACCGGATGCTTCATATGAAAATATGGATAGTCATTTGAAAAATATTGTATTAGATCATCTATTACACGAGCAAGGGCATCTTTGTGCGTATTGTATGAGACGTATTCCGGAAAAAAGAAAGTTACCAATTGGTGTTCAAGGTGCAACCATAGAACATTGGTTTCCGAGAAATCCAGATAGTGGCGAAGATTATGGACAGGGATTAGATTATCGAAATATGCTGGCCGTTTGTTCGGGAAATCGTGGTTGTGGTGATGAAAGAAATCTGACATGTGATGCTAAAAGAGGAAACGATAAGTTAACCGTAAATCCCTGTAATTCAAAAACATTACACAGCATTACATATTCACATAATGGAAAGATTAAGTCTACGGATACACGAATTGATGAGGATTTAAATGAGAGATTAAATCTGAATTCAGAAGTTGTTTCATTACCAGAAAATCGTAAACAGGTACTTGATGCTTTGATTATGAATATCAAAGAAAAACATCCGGCCGGTGATATAAAACCATATTGCAGAAGAAAACTGGAACAGATTAAATCAATGGATGATGATAAAATTCCGTTTGTCGGCATATTGATCTGGTGGTTGGAGAAGCATTCTTAATATGGATAGCGTTGCTATATCAGAAAGAAGGAGATATATTTCTGTAGTCGAAACCCCATAGACAAATCGACAATAACATTGTATAGTAATAATAGAAATCTGGTCAATTGAATATTGTTTATCATTCCCGCTTGCGAGGGGATGGTAGCAAATAAAGCGGTAATGATTAGCAGAAAATGCTATATCATGAACCGCTTTTTTTGTTGTTCCTGTGTATGAAAAAATGATCTTGAAGACACTGAGTGATAATCGTGACGGAAGTAATAATGCAGGTATCTAAGGTTTGGAATTATATTTGATTGGAATTAAGTATTTCTAATGAGAAGAATAGTTGGTATAATGGGCAAGGTGATTATAAGTGAATTGAAAAGTGATTTCTACAGAGTGTGGCGAAGTGGCAAAAGAGATTGTAGAAAGAGAGGAAACTATGCAGACAAGGCAGGAGGCAATACAATATTGCCATTCATTTCAAGATGTATATGAAGACTATCCTTTTCATGATGATAATTGGTGTGTTATGCGTCATAAGAAAAATAAGAAGACCTTTGCTCTTATTTATGATAAAGACGGATATGTATGGATAAATGTAAAATGTGACCCGGAATGGAGAGAATTCTGGAGAAATGCTTTTGAATCTGTTGTCCCGGCTTATCACATGAACAAGACACACTGGAATTCTATTATTCTGGATGGATCTATTACGGATAAAGATATCCGGCGAATGATCGGGGAAAGTTATGATTTGACGAAAGGAAAGATTTGTAATTATGGTACAAGAAAATGATTCGAAGATTTGAAACAAGAGATATCGATGAAGTAATGTCCTTATGGCTTCATGCAAATATAGAGAGCCATTCTTTTATAGAAGCAGATTATTGGAAAAAGAATTATGATATGGTCGGAAAACTGATTCCTGAAGCAGAAGTATTTGTGGCAGAAGAAAATGAGGAGCTTCAGGGTTTTATCGGTTTGACAGATACTTATATAGCCGGGATCTTTGTAAAGGCAACGGAACAATCAAAAGGGATCGGAACAGAACTGCTTCGCACCGTTATGAAGCGAAAGGATCATTTGAAACTGAATGTGTATAAGAAAAATATAAGAGCGGTAGTGTTCTATCAGCATCGCGGATTCAAAATTGTGAATCAGGAAATAGATGAAAATACAGCAGAAGAAGAATATACAATGGAATGGCATCGTTAGGTGGGAGCGCAACATATAAATTGGTAGGTGGAATTGCAGAAGGTTATCCGGATGTTCCGGAACTGTTATGAAAAAGAACAGTCGCATATACCAGTAGCTGATTCCGACATTGGAAAGACATTGGAAACAAATCTTATACCACAAGTATAATTTACAATCGTGGAAAAAAGTGTTATCCTATGTTATAGAAAGATTAAAAGCGGTTTCGAAGAAAGAACCGGAAAGGAAAAAGATATGTTCACAATAATCAGTAAGTTTTATCTTAATAGCGAACTTAAATATGAAGCACTGCATGCATATATGCAAGGCTATGATGCTGTGCGCTTGGATCAGATGAAGCATTATTGGGATTTGTGTAGAAAACGCAGGGAGTAATGGAAGAGTTATAAAAGAAGACTCCGTGTAAAATAGATACATAGATTTTCAGGATCGCTTATCTGGTGAAGGTAGGCGATTTTTTTTATTCCGTTAGTTCAGTTGATACCCCGCAGGCGCTCCTTGCGGAATATTGAGTCCAATGTAAATGAAACGAAAGAAGGAAATAATCAAATGTTAGAAATAAAAGGAAAGGTAAACACAGCAATCTGCTATGCGAAAGTTATAGAAGATGAAGCAATCGATCAGATTCGCAGAATGTGTGATTACGATATGACTGCCGGTTCAAGGATACGTATTATGCCAGATGTTCATGCTGGTAAAGGATGTACGATTGGAACGACCATGACAATCGTGGATAAAGCAGTGCCAAATGTGGTTGGTGTAGATATTGGCTGCGGTATGTATACGGTTAATCTTGGAAAAGTTGAGATTGATTTTGAAAAGCTTGATGAAGCATGTCATTTCATTCCATCTGGAATGAATGTTTGGGAGGGACGTCAGGAAAGATTTAATCTGACAGAACTTAGATGCTACAGAAACCTCAAAGATACAAGAAGACTGGAAAGATCCCTGGGTACTTTAGGTGGTGGCAATCATTTTATCGAAGTTGATGAGGCTGAAGACGGTACCAAGTATCTGATCATTCATTCAGGCAGCAGAAACCTGGGTAAGCAGGTAGCTGAGCTTTATCAGAAAATGGCAGTGAATCTTGATCGCGGCTATGGTGAATATTTTGAAAAGAGAGAAGAAATCATCAGAACTTACAAAGAACAGGGAAGAAGGAAAGATATTCAGGAGGCCTTGAAAGAACTTCATTTCCAGGTTTATGAAAGTCAGCCTTCTATGCCGGATGACCTTTGCTATTTGTCAGGAAAGTATCTTGAGGATTATCTTCATGATGTTGTGATTTGTCAGAGTTTTGCTTGTAGAAGCAGAGAGAAGATGTCAGAAATCATTCTTGAAAGAACTGGAATGACAGGAGCAGATGGATTTCACACGATTCATAACTATATTGATACGGATGAAATGATTCTGAGAAAAGGCGCAATTGCAGCACATAAAGGTGAAAAAATTCTGATTCCAATCAATATGAGAGATGGAAGTATTCTTGCGGTAGGAAAAGGAAATCCTGAATGGAATTATTCTGCACCTCATGGAGCAGGAAGAATTATGTCCAGAACCAAAGCAAAAAATGAGCTTAGTCTGGATCAGTACAAAGAAGAAATGATAGGAGTGTACACAACTTCTGTTAATGAAAATACATTAGATGAAGCACCAATGGCATATAAATCACTGGAGGATATTATTGATGTAATCCGTGAATCTGTTGATGTCATTGATGTTATGAAACCTATATATAATTTTAAGGCCTCTGAGTAGTGCAAAGCCTGGAAGAAGCGCAGCGAATCGAGTTTGGGCATTGCAAAGATACCGTTCTTCTCGGAAGGCCGGAAAGAGGTGGACGTTATGTTTATGATGCCAACTATTGATATGGTTGCGACTGGAAAGAATATTGAGAGATTGAGAAAGGCAGCAGGTTTGTCGGTGAGAGATTTACAGGATGTCTTTGGTTTTGCAACTCCGCAGGCAATTTACAAGTGGCAGCGCGGAACTGCAATGCCAACGATTGATAATCTGGTAGTTTTGGCTGCGCTCTTACAAGTAAAGATTGATGATATTCTGGTGGTTGATGCAGCCATTCAGGTACAGATTAGTGCATGAAGAAAAAATAAAGCGGATTCACTGCGGTGAGTTCGCATCTGATCCCCTGGTCTAAAGGTTAGGACACAACCCTTTCAAGGTTGTAATGCTCGGTTCAAGTCCGGCGGGGATCACTGTGGCTATAGTACAACGGTTAGTGCGGCAGATTGTGGCTCTGCATATCCGGGTTCGATTCCCGGTAGTCACCCCATGGGTAGGTAAGCCTAGCGGCGAAGGCGGCGGACTGTAAATCCGTTACATCAGAAACATCGAAGGTTCGAGTCCTTCCCTGCCCACTTTGTCAGCGTGTCTGAGTTGGTTTATCCTGATTATTCCAAATTGCTTTCTTAAAGATGAGCAGAACTGGCTAATACTACAGATGAGTGTGATTTTATGAGTGAAAGGTTTAAATGGTACGAGGAGTGATGTAAATGGATTTAAATAAAACAAGCAGATTTATCAGTTTGATTCTCCGGCACAGGCCAAATACTATTGGGATCTCGTTAGATGAACATGGATGGGCAAGTGTTGAAGAACTTTTGGCTGGTATCTCAAAGACACAGTACATTGATATGGAAATGCTTGAGAAAATTGTGGAAACAGATAGCAAGCAGAGATATTCTTTTAATGAAGATAAGACATTGATCAGAGCAAATCAAGGTCATTCCATTGACGTGGATGTAGAACTTCCGAAGAAGCAGCCTCCGGTAATTTTATATCACGGAACGGGAGAAAAATACGTAATCTCGATTGATGAACAAGGCCTGATTTCCAAGAGCCGCCTCTATGTCCATTTATCTGGTGATGAAGCAACTGCGGCTGTTGTCGGTTCACGGCATGGGAGACCCGTGGTGTATGAAGTACTTGCGAGTCAGATGTACTATGACGGTTATGAATTCTTTCAATCTGTAAATGGAGTATGGCTCACGAAGGCAGTACCGGTACAGTATTTGAAAAAACTTAAATAAAGCAGTGGGAGAATTAAATCCTATGACATGTACGATGCTAAATGGCAAAGGTTACAATTCTTTCTAACATTACAAGCATTCATCGAATTACTATAGACCGGGCAACAGAAAAAAAGGACAAATGGCGGAGTGAAGAAAAGTCAGTCAACGATGTGTTGAATGACAAAAACGGAGTGCTCATTTAAAATAGAATTATTCTGTAACACAAAATGCTTGCGAGTCAGATTGAGGAGGAGAAAAAGAAAGATAAGGAAGGTGTGAAATAATTGGAGAAGAGAAAGTTAGCATCCGTACAGTATGTACATCATATCACACCCATTGAAGGTGCAGATAAGATTGAGTGTGTACATGTCCTGGGATGGCAGTGTGTAGCCAACAAGGGGCAGTTTCAGGTGGGAGACCGTTGCGTATATATAGAAGTGGATTCATTTCTTCCTGTATGTGAGGAATTTGAGTTTCTAAGAAGCAGCAGTTTTAAAAAGTCAGAGATTCTTGGAGAAGGTTTCCGTTTAAAGACATTGAAGTTCAGAGGACAGATTTCACAGGGATTGGTCCAACCTTTATCGATTCTTCCGGAAGGTAAATATGAAATCGGAGCGGACGTGACAGAAGCTCTGGGTATTCGAAAATGGGAGATTGAGGAGAGAGTTACCAGCAGTGGTACGGTAATCGGAGATTTCCCTTATGGTATTACAAAGACAGATGAGCTTAGAGTTCAGTCTTATCCAGACTTAATCAGTGAGTTCAAGGAAATACCTGCTTACTATATCAGTACGAAGATGGATGGAACCAGCGTGACAATGTACTGGAAGGATGGTAAGTTTGGCGTCTGTGGACGAAACTATGAATATGAAGATAACGATAAGTGTGCCATGTGGAAATATGCCCATGAGCATAAGATTGAAGAGCGTTTAAAAGAGAATAACATTCCTGATGTGGCAATTCAGGGCGAGTTCTGCGGAGCAGGGATTCAGAAAAACAGATTGAAGCTTGTAAAACCGGAATGGTATGTCTTCACGATAGTCAATATGGAGACCGGACGTAGATATTCGCTTCAGCAGATGCAGGAACTTTGTGAGAAGGTCGGCCTTAAGATGGTACCTGTCGAAGAACAGGGAGAAGAATTTCCTTATAGTTCTGTTGAGAAACTGCTTGAAAGAGCAAAAGGAAAGTATGATTCCGGGATGAATAAGGAAGGGATTGTTATCAGACCAGTGGAGCCTGTTTATTCAAGAACAATAGAAGGACCATTGTCCATGAAAGTTCTGAATAATGATTATTTGCTGAAGGAGTGACAGGGATGACAAGAGGAATTATGTGAAAGATGGCGCAGGTTCAGGAGAAACCAGATGTTTAAGAAGAGAAGAAAAGAGGATCTTGAGGAAGGACATACAAATAATATATGGAACAGGCGCGATTTTGTAATGTGCGGCTTGGGAGAAAAAAGCAGAGTGTTGGCAATTGTTAAGCATATCAGAAAGTGTATGAAGTGGAGTAAGCAGAGAGTTGTCAGAGGATATGCAGATTCGGATATCTGGAATATGTATGGTTATCTACAGGTATTATTGCCGGACATGCTGGAATATCTGAAAAATCATCGTTGCGGTTCTCCTGGTTATTTTGGAGAGAACTATACAAATGAGGATGGGATTCTTGTAAATGATACTTGCCATGAGGTCTGGGATAAGATACTGGATCGTATGATTTTTCTTTGGAGAGAAACAGATGAAGAAACATGCTCTAAAAAAAATCCATACGAAGAGGAGTATATGAAAGCTCTCGATGAATTCACAGATAAATATGGAATATTTGGAGAAAAACTTCAGACACCGGAAGAACTGGAAGCCAATCGAAAACGTGGAGGCGGTGGCACTGTTCATTTTATGCATGAGCTGCCAGAATACAAAGAGATATCGGAAAAAAACATGGAAGAAGAAAAGAAGTTGGAACAGTACAGAATCGACTGTAAAGACGAGGTTATGGATTTGATGAAAGAACACTTCTTTGCCTTGTGGGATTAAAACGAATGAATTTTCCTGGAGAAGTGGTAAGAAACTTCTGAGATTGGCTTGCGATTTACCAGCGGATAAAGTAAACTAAAACTAAGAAAGTATAGGGAATATATAGTTGAAGCAATTGCTTGCTGAGAATGGGGAGTGAGCAATTGTTTTTTCAACTATTATGGAAGAACGCCGCCGGTTCCGTGAAAAGCTGAAAGAGGCTCTGAAAAAAGTGGTGTGAATCAGGAAGGAGAGTGTATGAAGTACAGACCTGAATATGATCCAAAGGTAATTGGGAAAAATTTAAAACGGCTGAGAGAAGCGAAGAATCTGTCTGTGAATGAGGTAAGAGAGTACTTGCGTCTCAGCAAACAGGCAGTTTATAATTATGAAAGTGGTAAGCGATATCCGCAGTCAGATACCATGTTTGCGTTAATGGAACTGTATGAAGCAGATCTGCATGACATTATAGATGAACACGTGGAAGTCTCTGCGATCATGGACATGCCATGTAATGCATTGGAAGAATCTGAACAAACGATTTGTAAGGAAGCAAGTTGTGATGTATTAGAGAATACGGAGCCTGAGGCAGTACAGGGAATCGAGATGGTGGTTACGAATGTAATCTCGATTGAAGAGCGCAGGAAAAAATATGCGGAGTTGTTAGGCAAATACTATAAAGCTGGGTAAAGGTGGACAGCCATAAGCTTATGGATATGAGTGTGAGGCTGATGATCTGTATGCCTATAGCAAAACGCTCGCGGATCAGGGGAAAGGGGTTGCAAATGAATAAAAAAATATGGGATTTATATGCACCAATATATGAACGGGCAATGCGTTCAGATCGTAAAATTTATCAGACAATGTATGACAGGATTCCAAAAGTTATTCAAGAAAAAGATGTGCTGGAAATCGCTACCGGTCCCGGATTGCTGGCAAAGCATGTGGCATATGCTGCAAATAAAATGATTGCCACGGATTATTCCGAAGGAATGATTGCGGAAGCCAGAAAAGGAAAATACCCTGCTAATCTGACATTTGAAGTTGCAGATGCTACAGACCTGCCGTTTGATGATAGTTCCTTTGATGTGGTTCTGATTGCCAATGCACTTCATGTTATGTCGGATCCGGAAAAGGCGCTCATGGAAATAAAACGGGTATTGAAGGATAAAGGAATACTGATTGCGCCTAATTTTGTAAATCATAAAGGTGGGTTTATAAGCCGCATATGGTCGGGCATACTGAAAATAGCAGGAATAGGTTTTGAACATCAGTGGAAGGAAGAGGAATACAGGCAATTTCTTGAAAAAAACGGATGGAAAGTAAAAAACTGGAAATTAATGCAGGCGCGTATCCCTATTGTCTATGTTGAATGTGTAAGAGAACGGTAGATTCCGGTGTTATGTGGGGCCGCAGCCTTCTAAGCTGCGGCACCACTAAGTTTCATTATTTTTTCATCAGTTCGACACCGGCATTCCAGGCAGTTGCAACTTTCTCTCCGGTGGAGTAGTAACCATTCTGGAATTGATCAAACATGAGTGCCTGAAGTTTTGTCGGATCGACCTTTCCATTTTCAGAGAGTACGTTTTCTTCTGCTTTAACATTTACAATCTTTCCAACGATTCCGGATACATACTCGGTTTCCAGAAATTCCAGCAGTTCGCATTCCATAACAACAGGAAATTCCTCAATAATCGGAGCGTTTACTTTATCACTCTTTACGGCATGGTAACCGGTACGTTCAAATTTGTCATTAATTTTATTTCCGGAAGCGATGCCAAAGAAATCTGCAACATCTACATGTGCTTCATCAGCCAAAGCGACAGTAAAAGCTTTGCTTTCCTGAATATTCAACCAGGTCTTCTTGCCTTCGCCGATAAACAGAATGATTTTATCCATATCGCAAATCTGACCCCAAGCTACATTCATTACATTTACTTTTTCGTTTGCGTCATATGCGGCTACCATCAGAACCGGCATTGGATAGACAGCCGGAATGACACCAATATCTTTCTTCATATTGTAGATACCTCCTTATAATGATTTGATTGTATTTCTTTATGAATCTACTTATAATTATATTAATATCGGGAAAGGATGGCAAGTTTTTCAGTGATATATTTGAGTAGTTTTAAGCTAAGTAAAGAGAGAATAAATAACCCCAATATATATCCGTATAATGTATTTCATGGGAAAGATGTGGAGCCATTTGTCTTTTCGCCAGTTACAGTGCTATATGGGAATAACGGATCCGGGAAATCTACTATTCTAAATATCATAGCGAACAAGCTTATGTTAAAAGGCAAGGAGTATGCAACCAGCAATTCTTTCGGGAGTGTAGATTACTGTGGCAGATTTTCATCGGAATGCAGGTTTAGTTTCGGAGATGATGAGTCTGGGAATACAATTAGAAAACTTCCGGAGAATAGCAGGTTTATTAAGAGCGAGGATATTTTATACGAGATCAAAAAAATTCAGCAAAGACAGATTCTGGCTGATGGCATGGAATATGATTATATGAAAAATGGACATTCGCACAAAGAGGCAGCAGATTATTTCCGGACGAAAGAAGGAATGCAGCAGATTGAATATATAGAATTTGCGCAGGAAAAATATTCAAATGGGGAAACAGCGATGCAATTCTTTGAGGACTATCTGCTACCGGATGCATTATATCTGCTGGATGAACCGGAGGTATCGCTGTCACCGGCAAATCAGGTATTACTGGCAAAAGAGATTAATAAGCTGGCGAGACTGCTTTCGTGTCAGTTTATTATTGCGACACATTCGCCGTTTATGCTTGGAACACTGGATTCTAAAATATATAATATAGATACGGAAGATTATAGTATTTGTGAATGGTACGATCTTGAAAACGTGAGATATTTTTATGATTTTTTTAAGAAGCATGAAAGTGAATTTGAAAGATGATATAGTATAAGATACGGGATTTTGGAGGGGTACGATGGAAATATAAAGAACAGGAATATAAATATCATAACGGATTTGAAGGGAAATAAGATTGTCCTGATTAATGATATTATTTTTAAAGGAAAGAAAGCAATCAACTGGAATGATGTAAAGGTTTACCTGGAATCCTATGTAAGAGAGTTTTATGAAATTGCTGATACAAAGGATATTGTGTATATCGGGAAAGACTTGCCGGATGAATATACAGGTTCCAGATATACTTATTCGCTGAAGGGTGCGAATGCAAAAGCAAAGGCGAATGCTTCCCAAGGGATACCGGAAATGTTGGAAATAGCAGTTGGTAAACAATTTCGGGAAAACTCCGGAGAGAAACATTTGAGAAATGCGGCAAATGGATGGTACAGGTATGATTCCCGTTTTGCGCTTCCTGTTTATGATGAATCGGGAGAGGTGGAGCGGTATAATATTTTTCATGCGTCTATGCTGATACGCCACGCGAATGATGGAAAAATGTATTTATATGATGTTTTAGACATAAAAAAAGAAACGAGCAACCCGTTCAAATCATAAAATTCTACTTGGCAAAAACCCATTTCCTAAGACCCACTATAGAATATGATTGGGCATCTGTCAAGCAATATTTTGAATCCAGCATTGAAACTGTAACAGTTCAGCCCGCGTCATTCGCAAAACGCATCTGCGATGCTTCTCCGCTGCTATGCAGCTATTTTTGCTCATAAAATGGCGCTCCACTCATAAGTCAAACAGTAGGAATCAGAGATATATCAAAAGAGTGAAGATACCGCGATGGAAAAGTATCTTCACTCTTTTCTTTTACAACATGTTTTTATAAGCATTTCCCCACTCAACCATGGAATCAAGAATTGGTTTCAAAGACTTTCCTAAATCACTTAATGCATATTCTACTCTTGGCGGAACTTCCGGATAGACCGTTCTTGTAATCAAACCATCGTTTTCCATAGAGCGAAGGCTGTCAGTGAGAACCTTCTGGCTGATGCCTTCTAAATCCCTTTTGAGTTCGTTGAAACGCCAGGGGCGTTGTAAAAGATTCCTTTTTTATATCATCTACAATTACTTCCTTCAGCTCTACGGTTTCACTTTCCCGGAAAAGTATAATACCATCTCCCTTGCTTTCATTCGCTGGACACATTATGCCCACAAATACAGATAAGTATTACACCTAAATCAGTGCTGTTTTCCAAGTTACAGAATGAGAACATATCAATTCTACTCATTATTCTAGCCAGCGTTTGATACGATTGACACGATAAATGATATCATAGAAGTGTAATTGAATCTGTTGTCTTATAATTGTTCCAATACCGCTCCAATGTCTGCATCGATGCAGATGGAGCGCTCTGCGATTTTTGATGGTGCATAAGCTTCCCCATAATTGATACAGGCATAGACAGCCTTCGGGTTCTGCGCAGTCATCTGCCAGAATGGATATTTAATAATCCCGGGGGTGTTTATACCAACGCCAAGCTCCAAGAATAATACGTTAAGTCCTTTATGCCTGCGGAGAAAGTCAGAATATCTTTCACTTGCACGGTACCAGCCGTCATCCTGAACAAAGGTATTATCAGCTCTTAAATTCATTGTCATTGGTTTTCCACAGACGGGGCAATAGGGAATTAGCCTGGCAGGTATCTTCCGATTGGTCTGTTGTTTTACCATATCACGGATAACTGTCTCGTTATCATAGGTGGCATTATGGCAAGGCTTGCTGCATTGAAACAAACCGTAATCACCCTGCGTATAAAACAATCTGTGCTTATCAAACCCTGCTTTCTGGAATTGGTGGTCAACATTGGTTGTAAGCACAAAATAATCTTTGTCTTTTACAAGTTCAAACAGTTTTTTATATGTTCCATTATCCCTGTCTCGATAGCGATTGATAAAAATATATCTTGATTTTGTCAAGATTAGTTGACACATTTTCCTCAAGGATTTTGTACCCTATGC
>ERZ1673736.1648-NODE-1648-length-28226-cov-5.312555_pt1 | contig 28226 bp, 20 predicted proteins | sample MGYA00580212_ERZ1673736 | MGnify/ENA primary metagenome ERZ1673736 (study PRJEB41218, sample SAMN15661752) | gut metagenome | host: Homo sapiens | place: Canada: London | collected 2015-08-20/2019-03-30 | study: EMG produced TPA metagenomics assembly of...
GTGTACAGGAGCATTATTGATATTTCCCGGGGACGAGTTCCCCAGTTTGCCGGGGGAAGATACCCGGCAGATAATTCAACGACTTCATCGGGAGTTTTTGAAATGACGGGAAGCGACCCGAGAATGAACCGGTTATTAGAAAAAAATATCGAGATGATGAATCGGTTGATGAACATGGAGTTCTCGATCCCGATGTACGGGAATAACGGTTTGGTTAAGAAAATGAAAAAAGCACAGGATTACGAACAAGGCACGAAAACGGGAAGAGTATGAGTTTGCAGGTAAAAATTAATTCGAATGCGGTACGATTACCGGAAGATTTTGAATTGGCAATTAGTTTGAAAAATAATTTACTAGATGGTGATCGGGAAGATGCCACGTACCCGATGGAAGTTAATTTAGTATCCAATCGACAGGTTTTCGGGTTTGTGGATCGTCCTCATACGGATATGACGGAGAAATTGCCGGCGGGAGTGAGTTTTGGTCCATATCAGTTGTTGAACGGGTTATGCGTGTTGACAGATGTCGGGGATAGAAACGTGGAGTTTTACATTTCAACGGCGAAAAACTCTTTTTGGGGAAAAGCAAGAGAGAGGAGATTAGATGAGTCATGCGAGGGACAATTTACGCATTCCCCGGGTAACCAGACATACACGTTGGAACAATTTTACAAGAGCTTGAAAGAGCAAATGGATTACGTGGTGTGTCCTGTTCGGGATTCTGATATAAAGAACGGGGGATTAGATACAGAAGTGAATTTTTATAATTACTTGGAACCTGGAGTGGAGTATTTTACATGGAATTACCGGGTGAAACCGATCTATTTTACCCCTTTTTTGCGGGTGACCGTGGTCGTGAAAAAGGTTTTGAAGAGCATGGGTTACTCGATAGGAGTTGATGAATTTTCCAGTGATGAAAATTTGAAAGATTTGTTGATTATCTGTCGGCGAAATCCAATAGACGTGAACCGGGGATCGAATGATGCAGATAAGTACCGATACGGGGAACATTTACCACGTATTTCCGTGTATGACTTCTTGCGTGAGATTGAGAACAAGTTCGGGTATAATTTTATCGTGGATGAAACCACGAAGAATGTAGATATTCGTCGGTTAAATCTCTCGTTGGAAAAAGAGGTGAAGGTGCTTGATGGGGTGGCTAAACATTTTCTTGCAGATGAAGATAGGGTAACGGGAATTATTTACAAGGATGCTAGTAGTAATGATGAATTTGTGAAGTTACTCGAATATTTCTTGAGTCATGTTTTCGGGAAGGAAGAAGATGCGGAAACGGTGGAATGTATTTCAACGATTGTAGGGGTTGCGTCGGACGTGAAGACATTCGAGAGGCCGAATATTAAACCTGACTACAAGTATGAATATCGTTTTGCAGCCTTTCAAGAGGAATTCGCTGATGGGAATGAGTGCGTGGAGCAGATTTCAAAAGAATTACGATTTTCTATTTACCGGGGTATGATCAAGTCTGTACCGGTGGATGGATCGGGGAGGAGTTACGAGTTTTATTACCCCGTGGCAAGTCCTATCGATGAGAATGGTGCATTCTCGTTATTGTGGAATGGAGTTGATAACGGTCTCGACATGTATGTGAAGGATCGTGCGTTATTGTTAATCGGTGCGGAACAACAGCACGAATTTTATGTTTCCCCTGATGTTAAAAATTTGGACAACTTGCAGGATTTTTTTTCACGTGTTTTGGTTATTCGAAATAGAAGATACATGTGTTACGAGCAGGAAATAGTATTGAACAAAAATTCGATCGTATCGCATTTAGTCCGGTGTTATCCTCTTTAAATTGTCCTTTATAAAATAAGCCTTTTAAGTAGTTTAGAGGTAAAATTGCAACGATGGAAATAATTCAACAACCTGATATTTTAAGTTTTGCGGGAAACGTGAATGATTTCGTGATAGAAGATGTTACGAAATCACTTGTGTTTAAATTGAGTGTGGATGATGTAGTGGTGGTGAATGAGGTTTACGTGGCAGATGGGGGAATGGTACGGGTGCCAATGAAAGATATTGTGGGTTGTTTCCTGTCAATATCGGTTCCCCGGTCTGATCTGGATTACATGATTCAATCTCTAGCGGTAAAAAAGTTCAAGGCAGAGATCGAAGATACCGTGGTCGAGTTTACGGCTGTGAAAGGGGGAATATCAAATGTGTCCGAGAGTTCCACCGTGTTTTTGAAAACGCAGTGGTTGACGTTACAACCTCAGGAGAAAAGGATCGTGACTCATCAGCCTGAATACTTGTCATATTATGCGGCAGAGACGTGTTTCGTGAAGATGACTGTTTATTTTTCGGATGGATTGGAAAACGAAACATTATTGGCTTTGGAAGCAGGGAATCTGTATACGGTAGATGTTTCTTACTTGAAAATATCTGGTAAATTCGAGCGAGTTGTAGGATGTTATGATGTTTGGGTTGAAAATGAGGCTGGACAGCGATTAACATACGTACAGCGTTATATATTAAGTCAGTCAAATACAGAGACGAACGTGTACTTGTTTGAAAACACGTTGGGAGGAATTGATTCTGTTGTTTTTACCGGAAAATTCATGGAAAAAATCCAGACAGAAGGAATCGTGACAACGGTGTTGGATGAATCGACTGATAGTGATATTGATTTGAATTTTTCTTGCGAACAAAATACGGGATTTATACCTTCGATTGATTACGCTAGATGGTTGCGAGGCTTTTTCGTGTCAAAACAGCGTTATCATGTTTCCGGGGCTTTGAGGAGAATATATTTACGGGAATCGGAGAATGGTTTTACGAAAAACTCGTTGAACGATTTCACGTTTGAATTTTTTTATTCGAAACAAACAAAATATGATGTAGTTACTCGTAATAGGGATGAATTGCCTTGTTTACTAGAGTTCCCGGAGGTGAACTCGTTCCCTTTTCTCGCCCCGCGATTGGCTGAATTCCCGATCGCGGTAGTTGCGGATGATTTGATGCTTCCAGTTCAGTATGCATTTGAAAACGCTTGGCGTAGAATTTCGGTCGCGGCAATTGCTCAAGCGGTTTCACGGGAGACGATTGATAATATTAATCTGTCATCGTACTGGAAAAAAACGGAGTTGGTGAGAGAAGGGTTATACCTGAAATTTTTAGATAAATATATTAGGGTGAAGTTTGCGGATCGGGCCGGGAATGCCGAGAGGTGGGCGGGGCATTTGTTTAGAGATAAGATGGATCAGGCTGTCCGTGAATTTGATGATGTTAGGTTTAACAGTATTCAATCAACAAAATTTGCTTCCGGTTTTGATGGCTTCGGTTACATGATAGACGAGAAGGGTTTCGGAGAGTTGCTTGGGTTGAGACTACGGGAGTTCCTTGAGGTTCCCGAGTTGCGGTTTAACCGGATTGATGTCGTTTCCGGGGAGTTGTGGAACGCCGTGGCTTTTGGCTTGATCGAATCCGTGGACACGGAAAAGCAGGTGGTGAGTTTGAAACTTGAAGACGGAGAAATGTCCGGTATCCGGGTAAATGATATATGCCGGGGGTTGTTTCACAATCTAACGGGTAACGCGGACGGCTCCGTGATAGACGCTTGTGGTTTTAGCACTCTACCGGGGTTCTCCACTTCTTATTTCACCCCGGTAGAGATTTTGGACAACGGTAAAAGATTCAGGTACGAGTTAAAAGAGGGCACGACGGTGCATCCCTGTTCAAGCATGAAATACGTGACCTACGGTAATTTCACGGACAAGGACCGTCGGGCGTCGGCTTACTCGACTAAAACTTATAAACGTTATTTGAAGGGCGTGCGGACGTGGGAAGTCGGGGCGGGTAATATCGCCATGCAGTTCGGGAACCTGTCGGGATTGAATGTCGGTGGCGTGGATATGTCGGGTTACTCGGCGTACTTGAATAACGTTTACTTCACGGGAACGCTCCAGTGGACGCCCGAGCAACTGGAAGAGATAAAGGGGCAAGACGGGTATAGCGTCACGCTAACGACGTATGATATGTCTATCGGCGTGGACGCTGAAGGGAATATAAATCAAGCCTTGTATGACGTGGAGAACGTTTCCACGGGGGAAAAGCTGGTGAGTTCCGCCAACAAGCAGGTGGTGAACACGAGGTACAAGATTCAAACTATCATACAAGCTTACAAGGGAGGAAAGAGATTGATTTTTTCAGAAACGCCCGGGGCCGGGGTGTACTCGGTTGCTTTTGCCTCTCGTGGTTGTAATTTTATTTTTAACAATGATATCATAACGGTCACGGGGATAACGGCAGACACGGCTTTTGTTGAAATGGAGGTAAATTGCGAGGGGAATGTCGTTTTTGAAAAACGTTTTAGCTTGGTGAAAGTGTACGACGGTGCCTCCGGGGACTGGATCAGTCACGTTTTCAAAAAATCGAACTCACGGCCAGTCACTCCAGTTAGCACGAGTTCGATCCCCGAGGGCTGGGAGGATGCCCCGGGAGGGGACGGCAGGTGGTGGATGTCGAAAGCCACGGTAAACGGTTTGACGGGCAAGGCTGGTGAGTGGTCGGGAGCTGTTCAGGTGACAGCCGAGGACGGGGTGGATGGGGCTTATACCGATTTCAAGTTTCGAAAGAGTGCTTCCATGATGGAAGTCCCGGTTATAGATAGAAATGCCCGTGTCCCGGCAGGATGGAGTGATGAACCGCCCGTTCTATCTCCCGGGGAGTTCTTGTGGATGTCGAAAGCGGAGGTTGACGCGTACGACAAGTTGAAGGGCACGTGGTCAGTTCCTGTCCGGATCAGTGGTGAAAGGGGGGAGAGAGGGCAACAAGGATTGCAGGGATTACAAGGAGAGCGGGGTGAACGTGGTATTCAAGGGCCAACGGGACAGAACGGGAAGACAAGTTATTTTCATATCAAATACTCGAGTAAAGAGAACGGGGACCCGATGACGGAAATCCCGTCTGCCTATATAGGTACTTACGTGGATTACGATCCGCTTGATTCAACCTTGTACACGAGATACACGTGGCATCGCTTCGAGGGTTTGCAAGGAGCGAAAGGGGATCAAGGAATCCCGGGTGTGGGTGTTGACGGTAAAACGAGTTACCTGCATATAAAGTACTCGAATGACGGCGGAAAAACGTTCACGGGTAATAACGGGGAGACAGCCGGGGACTGGATCGGGGTGTGCACGGACTTTAACCTGGATGATCCCGCTACGGTTGGGGCTTATGCTTGGAGTAAGGTCAAGGGTGATAAAGGAGAGAAGGGAGATCAAGGTCTACAAGGATTGCGGGGTTTGCAAGGAGAGCGAGGCTTGCAAGGTGTTGCCGGTCCGAGAGGGTTAGATGGTCAGACTTCTTATTTTCATATAAAATATTCTGCCGTGGTGGCACCGACGACAGCCTCGCAGATGACGGAAACGCCGTCAGAATATATCGGTACTTACGTGGATTACACGCAAGCGGATAGTTCCGACCCGTTGAAATACACGTGGGCACGGTTCAAGGGTTTGCAAGGTAACAATGGGGAACGGGGAATTCCCGGTGTTAATGGCGTTGACGGTAAAACGAGTTACCTGCATATAAAGTACAGTAATGACGGTGGGGTAAGATTCACGGATAATAACGGGGAAACCCCGGGCGACTGGATAGGGGTTTGCACGGATTTTAATTTGAACGACCCGTCAACGGTTAGTTCTTACACGTGGAGTAAGGTTAAGGGGGCGGACGGTGATATATTGAGTGTCCCGTGGTTATCAGATTGGGATAGTAACAAGATCGAAATAGGAGGGGAGTATGTAGTTTCTCCAAAGATGTTTTCCGGTACAAGAGGATCTGACGGGAAGCTTACAGGTGTGGTGTTCGGGCGTGGCGTGATCGAGATAGATGGCGTAAAGAAGACGGGCGTGTTCGGTTTGAAAGACGGGAATATAACATTCTCGATTGATGAAAATGGAGATGCTTTTTATGGTGGGAGCATTAACGTGAATAACAAGTTTATTGTAAATGATCAAGGAAATTTAGAGTGTAAAGAAGCCAAGATATCCGGAGAAGTAAACGCCACGTCGGGTGTATTTGGTGGAAGTATACAGACTACGTTGAAGAAAATAAAAGAATCTGACGCGACACACAACGGCTCGGTTTCTTTTTGGTTGATGAATGACTTGCAAGTTGATGCATCCGGTGATTGTGACGTGTATCTACCAAACGAGTTATCGTACGTCGGCAAGAGATGTATGATTGTAAACACGGCACAGGGACTCTCGAGGGTTCCAATAACAACATATATAAAAGTGCAGGGAGCAAGTCGTATTCTGGGCGTGTCGTTGTCTCAAACACAGATTGATAATGGTGAATATTGCAATAAAATAGGATTCTTTGGAGGGTACGTGGAATTATTAGGAGTGGTAATTTCGGTGGGTACATCAACCGAAATAACGAAGGTGTGCCACTGGATGGTTATCGGGATGTCCGGGACATACCTAGATACTTATCTAACAACATAAAATGATAGACGTCATGACAGAAATAATTGATATTAAAAACTTCCCCGATCACGAGGTGTCCGACAGTGATACCCTGTTGATGACCGATGCCAAGAGTGGTTACGGGGCCGGTAGTGCAACGGTAAGGGACTTTAAAGAGAAGGTATTGAAACCTTTCGTTGAAAAGCTCGGCTTGTACCCGGGGCGTTTGGAATACGCTGTTTTAACTTTCGATGATTACGAGGCTCTGGCGAAGAAGGAGGCTAACACTCTTTACGTTATCAAGAACGGGAATGACGTGCAAATCGTTTACCTCGGTAGCACCGTGTTGGTTGACGGCAAGACGGTGTTCCGGCTCGTTGATAATTGCATGCAAGTTTCTTTTGACGGTGGTAGCACTCACGAGTACGTGGTGGACGAGAACGGTCACCGGGTTTCGTTAAGGGGTGCTCCTTTCGTTTACGAGGACTTCACGTCGGAGCAGATACAAGGATTAAAACCTCGCTTGAATGACTTCACGAGTGAAGAGATCGCCGAGTTGCAACAGCCTGCCCGGGACATGATCGGGGAGCTTGAAAGCACGAACGAGAATATGCTGACGGCGGAAGAGGAGCGAGTGAAAAACGAGCAAGGGCGAACGAGCGCGGAAAGTGGTAGAGTGACGAGAGAGAATGACCGGATCGCCTCTGAAAGTGCTCGAAAAAGTACGGAACAAACGAGAGTCACGGCTGAATCCGGAAGGAGTGCTGCCGAATCTACACGCGTGAACGCGGAATCTAGCCGGCAAACGACCGAAACTGATAGGGTTGCTTCCGAGACTGAACGAGGTAAAAGCGAGGATTCCCGGAAGACCTCTGAAAATAATCGTGTTATCGCCGAGAATAACAGGGTGACAGTAGAAAATGCCCGTGTTATCGCCGAAACGGCCCGAAAGACAGCCGAAACAACCCGTGTAAATTCAGAGTCAACTCGTGAAGTGGATGAGTCGGCTCGTGTTTCTTCGGAAAATGGTCGCGAATCGGCTGAAGGTATTCGTGTCGCCGCGGAAACGAAGAGAGAAGAAAATGAGGCACTGAGGAAAACGGCCGAGGGGAGCAGGGTGATTGTGGAGAACGAAAGGAAATCGGCAGAGAGTGCCCGGGTTTCAAACGAAACAGCCCGGGGTACGGCAGAGGGAACCCGGGAGACTGCGGAGGATGCCCGTGTCGCGGCGGAGAAAGCGAGGGGAACAGCTGAAGCCAAGCGTCAAACGGACACGGCCACGGCAATTCAGAATGCAAAAACGGCGACTGATAAAGCCACGACCACGGCGAATAATCCTACTTATGTCGGGGATGATAATTACGTGTACGTTTGGAACCCGGCTACATCCGCCTATAATAAAACGGACGTGTACGTGAAGGGAGAGGGATTCTCGATTAAAGAGGTTTTTGCTTCTATCGCGGCGATGGAGGCATCCACTGGAGTATATAAAGAAGGTGATTTTGTTCTTATCAATACTAACAATGTTGAGAACCCGGACAATGCCAAGTTATACGTTCAGACCGCGACCAAGACATGGCGGTTTGTGGTGGACATGTCGGGAGCCATCGGGTTCACCGGTAAAACTCCACAATTGGCTATTGGAGTCGTTTCTAAAGGTGAACAAGCCGCGGTTACTCTTAGCGCGGATGGGGTGGATGTTGCCGGGAATCCAAAGTACAAGTTAAATCTAACTTTACCTAAAGGGGATCAAGGTGTACAAGGCATCCAGGGAGTGCAAGGGGTTCAAGGTGTAAAGGGTGATAAAGGCGATAAAGGTGACAAGGGAGACGCGTTCAAGTATACCGATTTTACCACGGTGCAATTGGCGGGGTTGAAAGGTCAAAAAGGTGATACCGGTGCAACCGGAGCGCAAGGGGTTCAAGGGCCTAAAGGTGATACAGGCGCTATTGGTGCTAAAGGTGCAACCGGGGCGCAGGGCCCACAGGGTATTCAAGGTGTGAAAGGCGACAAGGGTGATACGGGTGCCCAGGGTATTCAAGGGCTTAAAGGTGACGCTGGCGCGAAAGGAGCAACGGGAGCAACCGGGGCCGTTGGAGCGACCGGGGCAACGGGACCAGCGGGAGTCAATGGAACAACACCCGCGATAGGTGCAAATGGCAATTGGTTTCTGGGTAGCACGGACACGACTAAGCCTTCAAGAGGAGCTACCGGTGCTCAAGGTCCGAAAGGTGATACAGGCCCGCAAGGGCTTAAAGGTGACACGGGTGCAAGAGGAGCTACCGGTGCAACGGGAGGGACAGGTGCGCAGGGGCCCCAGGGCGTTCAAGGCCTTAAGGGAGATACTGGTGCCGCGGGAGCTAAAGGTGCAACCGGGGCACAGGGCGTTGCCGGACCTCAAGGTGCGGCAGGGGCTAAAGGGGCTGACGGGTTGACAACGAAAATCACGATGAACGGGACTACTTATACACAATCCGGTGGAATAATAACTCTCCCGCAAGTGGCGACATCAACGATCGTGAAGGAACTTCGAGTTGTGGACGCTATCCCGGCGGTTGCCAGTCAAGAAGCCGGAGTTTTATATTTAAAATTTGAGTCATGATCAATCTAGGAAAAACGGGAACATTAACGGCGGGTGCATTAAAAGGAGCTGGTGTCCTGTCTGAAGCGTGGCTTAACAGGCGGAGACTTTTCGCCAAGTATGACACGATATATGATACAATCGCAGAAATACACCAAAATCTTAATTCAGCACTAGAAACGACCCCTGTACATCTTGCTTTATTCGATGGAGATACAAGTAACAAAGATGTCCAGGCGTCCACGGGATTGATTCATATAGTTTCCTCTTTTGCCGGAATATCGGGAATTGATTATGCCGCTGGATTTGAAGGTGGCGGACGTAAAGCACTTCATTGTAACACTACAAATATCACGTTGGCTTCCAAGGCCAGGACAGAAATTACAACAGCGTTCACATTTTCAGTATGCGTGAAACCGACCGCCGCAAATAGTGGCTATACTGGTGTGCTTGGGGGTGTTATTTTTGGGAATGGGCATTGGGGGTTGGGATACGCTCTAGGTTGGGCTCCAAGTATACAGGGGAACAAACCGAGTATTGAAGTTTACACGGGAACGGGGAATGATGATGGCGCGGCTACACTTGTTCACGGCTCGACAGCGTTAGAAGTTAACAAGTGGTATAATATCGTTGGCAGGTGCACGATTAGCGGGGGAACGTGTAAAATAGACATGTGGGTTAATAAGGTGTGGACGGGTGGTTCCACGACCAGGAACAATAATTCCATAGGCTATCAATCATTGTCGGGGCAAACGCAATCCAGTAATCTACACTTGGGCAGGGTGCATCAATCCGGTTGGAATTACTTTAAAGGTTGTATTCAAGATTTTGTTTTGTGGAGAACTGCAATCCCGGACGCGCAAATTGATAAAATACATGATTATTACCAAAGACACGGTATGTTTGGTGGCGTTTCACCGACCACCTGGACGACACCGGAAATAATTGGTGTTATATTAGAACCGTCATATTGTTCTAATATTGATTATATGACTTACAATGTTAATCTTTTAGGACTTTTAAAGAATGGAAGTAATATTGTCGTTGTAGATAATCAGCCTTTTGTTTCTCTAATGGGAAACGTGGTTATTCATAATTTTGAGCAAGGCGATAAGGTGACATTGATAATGCTTGTTATACAATCGACCACGGGTTTTACTACCGAGATGGTTGGATTACTCGCGACAGATATCTATTGGCAATCAAACCCTAACGCGATACTTGTCAAATTGCGTGTCTTGAATGGGAATACCCTGGTAGGAAGAACGGGAATAAACCCCGAGTACACGTGGAATGGTAACCAAGGAGGAGCATGTCCGTTACACCTTTTTATCGCTCCTGTTGATACCACTCTTGGAAGAGAAATAGCTGCCAAATCATTAGCACCTGGTTTGATAGAATTAATTTAATGTATTTGAGAATCGTGTGAGAAGTATAATAAATATAATGAAAGGAGGTTGAATGAACGACTTTTTGGCCTTGTTAGGGGCGTTAGGAGGCTTCAAGGCGATAGAATGGATTGTTACTTTTTTTGTAAACCGGAAGACGAACGCGAGGAAGGAAGACGCTTCGGCAGACTCGATGGAGATACAGAATCTCCTGAATATTATCAACAACTTGACACAGCAGATCGAGCGGTCGGATAACCGGACGAAAGAACGTGATGCTAAAGTTGACTACGTGTACGGGGAGTTGAGAAAAGAGCAGGCGGCACACCTTGACACGGTAAACAGGTTGCATTCCTCGGAACTGGCGAATAAACTGGCAGAGGTGAAGAGGTGTGACGTGAGGAAATACCCGGATAGACAACCACCGGGAGAATTTTAAATTATAGAATTATGATAGCAAGCAAGTATTTTAAAGAGGAAGAATTTTGTCGATGTTCCCCGTCATGTTCCCTGCAGGACATGAAACAGACAACGATGAGCAAGCTGGATACAGCCCGGGAGATAGCGGGAATCCCGTTCGTGCTAACCTCGGCTTATCGTTCCCCGGAACATGATCGATCAAGAGGACGAAGCGGAACCGGGGCGCATACTCTCGGTCGAGCGATTGATATCCGGTGTAACACGTCTCGAAACCGTTTTATTGTCGTGAACTCGCTTTTGAAAGCCGGTTTCAAGCGGGTAGGCATAGCGAAGACGTTTGTTCACGCTGATGATTCGGGTGTGCATGATCAAGGGGTGATGTGGTTGTACTAGAATGAATTGAAAATATGAAAAACATGATACTCCTATTTTGTCTCGTCTGTATATCCTGTGGAAGCAAAAAGAATTTTTCCCAATCGGAATCTTCTGAGAACATCCGGACGAATGAACAACTGTACGCGGAACTCTACCGGGACTCTCGGTTACTTGAACTTCTCGATATCAAGATTCGGCAGGTTAAAACGATTGATACTTCTGGAAACATCCGGAAGGAAACAAATATAGATATTAGCAAGAAGACGGATAGACAGAATTTAGATACAATAAAGGTGGCGGTAAACAAGCAGGGAGAAGGAAAAAAAGTCATCAATGTAGAAACAAAAGAGGAACATTCCGGGGTAATGGGAAGTTGGGCTTGGATCGTAGGGTTTATTGCGGTTATAGTTATTGCGCTTGTGGTGGGGGTATATCTTCTAAAAAAGTAATTCTTTATTTACTTTCGGGAATGTAATTTGGATATGATTTAATATTCAATTAGGGGCAGATTGAAAAGGGGCGAATTAGAGATAAAAGCGAGGTATTATTCCTCACTTTTGTCAAAATTAGGGAAGGGATTAGGGAAACTGTTCTTTATTTTTTCGGAAGTATTACCTCTATATTTTCGTATGTAATGGTAAGTACTATTAATATCATGATGTCGAAGATGATCCATGAGTTCTCTAAGATTAAATTTTCCACTATCTAATAACATACTTGCACCGGTATGCTTTAATGAATAATACTTATAATCTTTGCTGAGATTAAGGACGTCCCTAAACTTGTTAAAACGATTACGCATGTTATTTGTACCAAGAGGAGTTCCACCTGGCATTCCATTTTTCGAGAACACGTAAAATTCTTTATCGTAATTTTGTAACTGATACGTGTTTGTCATTAACGAAAATAATTGATTTGGGATGTTGATAACTTCTTCTCTTTGCATTTTAGAATCAATAATGTTAATTAGAATATTATGACTCCAAAAGTTGATATGCTTTATTTTTAATAATCTTAATTCCGTACCAGGACGGATAGCACAAAAAAATTGCATGATGCATGCGAGGTATAATTGAGGATCACTTTTAGAAATTTGAGTTAATAATTTTTCAAGATCGTTGGGGAATATTGGTTTAGGTGCTTCATCTTTTTTCTTTTTTACTGAGGGAATATTGTATACTGGGTTTTGGATTATTCTTTTTATTTTTATCATATAGTCGAAAAATGCAGATATTTTTATTTTATACATTTTTATCGTTGCCTTGTCAAGGTCCCGAGCGTTTATTAAATAGTCGAAAAATTCAAGAATTATTTTATTGGTTATTGCGGATAGATCATATTCTCCATAGTTTTGCTTTTCTAGCCATATCGTAAATATGCGCATTTTACTTTGATAAGAAGAATATGTTTTTGCTTTTAAAGATGGTTTCTTGAATTCAAGAAATATAGATGTAAATACACGTATAGTTCCTTTAGCTTTTCGTTTATACCCGAAACTTTGGGAAATATTTTTGTATTGTATTTGATCCTCGTAAATAATTTCATCTTTATTCCAAGGAGACCAACCTCTTTTTAGTTTTGTCGTGTATTCCTTGATTAAAGTACGTCCATGTTCTCTCTTTTCTTCAATGCTTACGCATTTTTTGAAACCTTTTTCAATTTTAACTGGACATAATTTTCCCGTGAATGGGTGTCTGACTGAAAAATACAAATACCAATTCCCATTTTTAGCCTCAATCACTCGAGGTTTTGTTGCGACTGCATTCTCGTTCATAATCTTAAAGTTAAATACGTTCCCCAACGCAAAATCAAGAGTTATGAAAAAATAGCAACCGAAACTCTAAATAGAGTAACCGAAAACGTAGTTCTTTGGAAACTAAACGTTTAACGGTTAGTTGTGGAGTAGCAGGGAATCGAACCCTGGTCCAAACACGGAATCAATATGCTTTCTACATGCTTATCTTTTTGTTGGTTTTCGAGTATAGCCCGGAAAAAAGCACCCAAACTGTACCTTAGCTTCTGTTATTTCATCAACGTCACGAAGCAAAACGTTGACTAACCTCGTATTGCCTGCACCCCGAATGCTGGTTGGCACAAGGTGGGACCGCCAGCGGGATGTCTTGTCTCCACTACCTTGAGCGGAGATTAAGCCTCAATCTACTATTATTCGATTAGGCAGCAAGAGCGTAATTTCTTTCGCCAATTAAAATTTTGCGTCCGGGATTAACGGGCCGGCTTCACTACGCCCGACATGCTTACATACCTATTCTTCATGCTGTCAAATCCACGTCTACCCCCTAGATATGTGAGTGCAAAGATAAGAAATATAATTGAAAATGGAAAATTATTCCATCAAATGCTCGATGAGTATTTTGACTCCGATCGCGATGAGGATGATTCCACCGAATAATTCGACGTTGATACCTTTGATTTTTCCGAAACGGTAACCACCGATAACACCGATCAGGGAGAGGGCGAATGTCACGAAACCGATGATGAAGGCGGGGAAATAAATGCTCGTTTTGAGGAAGGCCATACTGACTCCCACGGCAAGGGCATCTATACTGGTGGCTACTCCTAACGTGAGAAGAGTTTTGGTGGAAAAAGATGAGATCGTGGTTTCTTCTTCCTCGAAAGACTCGTAGATCATCTTACCGCCTAGAAAACCGAGAAGGATGAAGGCAATCCAATGGTCAAAGGTGGTAATGTATGAACTGAAACTGACTCCCATGAGCCAGCCGAGTAAAGTCATCCCCCCTTGAAAACCACCCATTGTAAGGGCCAGACGTAAAGATTGTCGCATACAGAAAGGGCGCATGACGATCCCACCGCTGATACTTACGGCAAGACTATCCATGGCTAATCCGACTGCAATCAATAATATGGTGATAATTCCCATGTGCGAAATTTTTGACAAAAGTATAAAAATGATGAAGGAAATGAGCGTAAAAAATGTAACTTTGTATAGATAGAGTGATTATTTATAATAAATATAGATATGAATTTGCAAACGAAGATCACGATTGTTGCTCCAGATTTTTCAATAGATTATAATTCCAAGCTGATGATGTTGGGATCGTGTTTCGCGGAAAACATAGGGAGTAAGTTTTCCTATTATAAATTTGACGTAGATGTAAATCCTTGTGGGATAATTTATAACCCGTTATCCGTGGCCAATGTATTACGTTTAATCATGGAAGGAAAACGATTTGAAAAAAACGATTTGAGAAAGGTAGGGGAGAAATGGGTGAGCCTGTATCACCATGGGGCATTCTCGTCAACCGATCCGGACGAGTGTCTGAGCCGGATAAATGGACGTTTGGAGAAAGCTGCGGAAGAACTTCGTTCTTTAGATTTGTTGGTAATTACTTGGGGAACAGCTTGGGTGTACAAGCACGTGCGGGAAAATATGATCGTGTCGAATTGTCACAAGATCCCTGCGCAAGAGTTTGAGCGTAGTCGTTTGAGCGTGGAAAATATTGTGGAGGAATACGTGGAGTTAATCGAGCGTCTGCGAGAGATAAATCCTGGACTTCGCATATTATTCACGGTAAGCCCGATCCGGCATTGGAAGGATGGCGCTCATGGTAATCAGTTGAGTAAGGCTACATTATTGTTGGCTATCGATCAATTGCGGGAAAAACTGGAGTACGTGTATTATTTCCCGGCTTACGAAATCGTGTTGGATGAATTGCGGGACTATCGTTTTTACGCGGATGATATGCTACACGTGTCTGGCTTCACGGTAGATTACATTTGGGAACGTTTCCTGTATAGCTTTATCACTCCCGATGTGTTGGGGTTAATGAATCAGATCGGGCGAATCAATAAAGGAATGGCACATCGACCTTTCGATTCGAAGTCCGAGGACTATCAACGTCTGGTAAAGAAAATGTTGGCTGAGATGGCTATGATTTCCCATTCCTACCCGATGATTGATTTTTCGGCAGAAGAGGAAAAACTAAGAAATTTAAAGTTTAGAATTTAAAATTTAGAATTGCACAGGAGGTGCCGCAACCGTATCTTGCTCCACGACGGGATTCAATTCTTGTAGGTAAATAGTTGTTTTTACCGGGTATGCACCTGAATATTTTTTACGGATTCGTTTCAAGGCGGGGATGGCTTCTATGCGGGTGCGGAAATTACCTACCCGGATTTTGAAATCGGGATCAGTGTATTGCAGGTATGCAGGTATGTCCGGAAACTCTTCTTCAAATCGTTTGGTATAGTTTTTCAACGAGTCGATATTCGTGTCGTATGAACTACGGGATAGGATTTGGATGCGATACCCTTGAAAGAGCTGTTCTTTCCGGCTCACGGAAATGCTCAGTTTTAATAGTTGTTCGATTTTCGGATCGGCATGAATGATCACTTTACCACCGGTAATGGAATCTGTTTCCGAGAGTTGTTTCACGAAATCAATCTCTTTTTTGACCGGGGCAATAGAATCTGTTTGTGCCCAAGCGAGGGACGTGATGAAAAGTGATAATATGACGAGTGTTAATTTCATGGGTAAATATCTATCGTGTGTTCAACTAATTCGACTTCAGTAGGCAAAGATAGTATAATTTGTCTTTTTGTGATAGAAAAATAGATAAATAACACTATTTTTGTAATCGCAAAATTTAGCGTTCTACATGAAAAGAAGAATAAGATGAATCAAGTAACAGATCAACAAATCATTGAAATATTGAGAAAAGAGGCCGTTCCGGCCTTGGGGTGTACCGAGCCGGTAGCCTGTGCTTTAGCGTGTGCAAAGTGTAAAGAAGTATTAGGAGACGTGCCCGAGCATTTGGACGTACTGGTTAGTGGTAATATTTACAAAAATGGTATGGGTGTTGGTATCCCGGGAACAGGAATGGTCGGGCTGCCTATCGCCGCGGCTTTAGGAGCTGTTTGTGGAAAATCCGAATACGGGTTGGAAGTGCTGAAAGAAGTGAACGTGGGGGATAACTTGCAGCGGGCAAAAGATATGTTAGGTCAAGTGAAGGTTTCTTTGAAAGAGGATGCTCCGGATAAATTGTATGCCGAGGCTTTGGCCACGAAAGGAAATGATACGGTAAAAGTGATTATCGTTCACACGCACACCAATATCGTTTTGGTGGAAAAGAACGGAAAAGAGATTTTCAAAAGAGAATTTCGTCTGGATACCTCAAAACCGGAAGATAAAGGACCGGAGTTGAGCGTGAAGCGGATTTGGGACTTCGTGCATCAGGTAGACGTGAAAGATATCGAATTCGTGTTGCAGGGAGCCGAGATGAACAAAGCGATTTCGGCCGAAGGATTGAAATCGGAATATGGATTGCAGATTGGAAAAACGTTAAAAGAAAATATAGATAAAGGATTGTTGGAAGATGACTTGCTGAATCGTACGCTAATTCGTGCCACGGCAGCATCGGATGCACGTATGGACGGGTGCCCGAAGCCGGTGATGACAAATTCCGGTAGTGGTAATCAAGGAATCACGGTATATTTGCCGGTAGTGGTGGCTGCCGAGCAATTCGGGGCTTCCCGCGAGCAATTGGCTCGTGCCTTGGCATTGAGTAACCTGATTGCCGTGCATATTCACTATTATATGGGACACCTTTCAGCCCTTTGCGGTATTCTGATTGCCGGGACAGGGGCTGCCTCTGCAATCACCTATCTGATGGGAGGAACTTACGAGAACATGGTGAACACGATCAAAACAATGTGTTCAAACTTGACGGGTATGATGTGTGACGGGGCAAAACAGGGATGTGCCTTGAAGGTATATTCTGGGGTATCGGCTGCCGTACAAGCTGCCTTGTTGTCAATGAGAGGGATTAAGACGAACAATGACGGGATCGTGGAGGAAGATATCGAGCGTACCATCCGTAACGTGGGATTGATCGGTACAAAAGGAATGGAGGAAACGGACAAGACGATCTTGAATATCATGTGCAATAAAAAATAGCAGAAGGAATTGAATCCGTACGTGAATATACACACGCATCATGTTGGCGAAGGAATTAACATTCTGGATGTTGGCGAAGGAAAGGCGTGGGTGGAAAAAGAAGAAAAACGGGAATGGATAGAGGGGCAGAACGTGTTTTACTCCGTGGGTATTCATCCCATGAAGTTAAACGAATCGGGAGAGAACCTTGTCGCGGGAATAGAAGATACGGCACGGATGGAAAAAGTAATAGCGATAGGAGAGTGCGGTCTGGACCGTCGCTCTCCTATTGGCATGAAAACGCAGGAAGAGATACTGGCAGTTCAAGTCGGTTTGGCAGAAGCACTGCGTAAACCGTTGATTATTCATTGCGTGAAGGCGTATTCGGAATTGATTGCCGTGAAGAGGCGAACGGGATCCTCCGTACCTTGGATTGTTCACGGGTATAATAATAACGAGCAGATATTAAGGCAATTGTTGAACCACGGGTTGTATATTTCCGTGGGAGCGGCTTTGCTGGATTCGCGTTCAAATGCTTTTCGATTATTGCGGATGATCCCGGCAGAGAGATTGTTTTTGGAGAATGATGACAAAGAGGTGGAGATTTCAGTCATTTACGAGGCTGCCTCTGCCATCTTTGAGGTCGACGTGGAGGTGTTAAAGGAAATAACGAGGAATAATTATAATAAAGTTTTTGGAAAATAGTATGGATTGGCTGAGTAGAACGGAGTTGCTTCTAGGAAAAGAACGGTTGGGTTTGTTGAAGAAAGCTCACGTGTTGGTGGCAGGATTAGGAGGAGTCGGGGCGTATGCCGCCGAACAGTTATGTCGGGCAGGGATCGGAGAGATGACGATTATTGACGGGGATCGCGTGGAGGTGACGAATAAAAACCGTCAACTTCCGGCATTGGATAGTAACATCGGTAAAGCGAAAGCCGAGGTGATGGCAGCCCGTTTCAGGGATATAAACCCGGATATCCAATTACACGTCATCAATGATTTTATCAAAGACGATCGCATGATTGATATTTTGGAAATGGCGAAATATGATTACGTGGTGGATGCCATTGATACATTAGCTCCCAAGATATTCTTAATATACCATAGCTTGCAAAAGGGGTACCGGGTCGTGAGTTCCATGGGTGCCGGGGGAAAAATGGATCCTGAACAAATCCGGATAGCCGATATTTCGAAATCGTATAATTGTAATTTGGCTCGCATGTTGCGAAAAAGGCTACATAAGCTGGGTGTCTACAAAGGGGTGAAAGTCGTATTTTCTCCCGAAGAAGTCGATCCGGAAGCGGTTGTTTTAAGCGAGAGCGAGAATAAAAAGTCGAATGTCGGGACTATTTCTTATATGCCGCCCTTGTTCGGGTGTTTCTGCGCCTCTGTAGTTATCCGGGATATTACCAATCCGATTTGACAATATTCATCTCGCATAAATTATTTCAAAAAACACTCCCGTCACTTGGCACGAAATGACGGGAGTGTTTTTTGGAATAAAACGACTTTTAATATCTTTCCCCCTTCTTTAAGCTCGTAACTTTTGTGCTGTCAGCCGGTCTATCTTTGATTCGGCGTATTCTTTGGTGATCGTGATCGATTCGCAATTTTGCGAGGGGATCTCGAACATCAAGTCTGTCATAATCGCCTCGCAAATGGAACGTAGTCCGCGGGCTCCCAGTTTAAATTCAACAGCTTTGTCCACGATATATTCAAAGACCTCTTCGTTGAAATTCAGCGTGATATTATCCAGCTCGAATAATTTCACGTACTGGCGGATAATGGCATTCTTGGGTTCCGTGAGAATGTTGCGCAGGGCTTGACGATCCAGCGGTTCCAAGTAGGTCAGTACCGGAAGACGACCGATGATCTCGGGAATCAACCCGAAGGATTTCAAGTCTTGCGGTGCGATGTATTGCAACATATTATCCCTGTCCAGAACGGCAGTTTCTTTGCTTGCCGTGAATCCGACAACCTGCGTGTTCAGGCGTTGGGCGATTTTCTTCTCGATCCCGTCGAAAGCTCCCCCACAGATGAACAGAATATTTTTCGTGTTCACGGGGATCATCTTTTGGTCAGGATGTTTACGTCCGCCCTGTGGGGGAACGTTCACGATAGAACCTTCCAGTAATTTCAACAACCCTTGTTGAACCCCTTCGCCGCTCACGTCGCGTGTGATGGACGGGTTGTCTCCTTTACGGGCAATCTTATCAATCTCGTCAATGAACACGATGCCTTTCTCGGCAGCATCCACGTCATAATCGGCAGCTTGTAGCAGGCGGGTCAGGATCGATTCGATATCTTCGCCCACGTAGCCGGCTTCCGTCAACACGGTTGCATCGACAATGGTGAACGGCACGTGTAGCATTTTGGCAATTGTGCGGGCCAACAGCGTTTTCCCGGTACCCGTGCGTCCGACCATGATGATATTTGACTTTTCGATCTCCACGTCATCATTGGAATGTTTCTGTGTCAACCGTTTATAATGATTGTAAACAGCCACGGCGAGATGCTTTTTCGCCTCGTCTTGCCCGATGACGTATTGATCCATGAATTGTTTGATCTCGATCGGTTTTTTGATCTCGATGTGATCCATATCAAGAGGGGTAGAGTGACCTCGTTGTTCTTCCTGCACGATGTCATACGCTTGTTGCGCGCACATATCACAGATAAAACCGTCTACCCCGGAAATCAGAAGATCGACCTCACTGCGCGATCTTCCGCAAAATGAACATTTGTCTTGCATTACTTGTGCTCCCGAATTAATACTGTGTCAATCATCCCGTATTCTTTGGCTTCTGTTGCCGTCATCCAGTAATCGCGGTCAGAGTCTTTTTCTACTTTCTTGATCGGGTTTCCGGAATGATCGGCGATGATTTGGTAAAGTTCTTTTTTCAATTTCATAATCTCGCGAGCCGTGATCTCGATGTCGGAAGCTTGTCCTTGAGCTCCCCCCATCGGTTGATGGATCATGATGCGCGAGTGCTGCAATGCCGAACGTTTCCCTTTTGTCCCGGCCGTCATCAGTACGGCACCCATGGATGCGGCCATCCCGGTACAGATGGTTGCCACGTCACATTGAATGTATTGCATCGTGTCGTAAATACCTAATCCGGCGTAAACCGAGCCACCCGGGGTGTTGAAATAAATTTGAATATCCTTGCTCGGATCTGCCGATTCCAGGAATAGCAATTGTGCCATAATAATATTGGCAACGTCGTCATCAATAGGCACTCCGAGGAAAATGATGCGGTCCATCATTAACCGGGAAAACACGTCCATGCTTGCCACGTTCAGCTGGCGTTCCTCGATGATGGTCGGATTTATATAGCTGGAGACGGCAGACTCGAACCGGTGAAGGTTCAAGCTGCTAATCCCTTTATGCTTGGTGGCATATTTTTTAAATTCATCTTGTGAAAACATAATCTATGTATTTTAGTTATACGGGTGCTAAGTTACGAAAAAAAGGAAGGAAAAAAGAGACTTTTGTCTATATTTGGGTTTAAAATTTGTGTTGTTGTGTTTAATCTAATAATGTATTGCTATGCGTAAACAGAAGATTTGGCTATTAATCATGTTTTTCCTCCCGGCAATTTCGGTTTGCGGTGATGGGGTTTACAAGAAAAGCGGGAAGGGATTTCGGGATTTGAACAAGAACGGCAAGCTGGACCCTTACGAGAATCCGGCAGAGAGCATGGAGGTGCGTCTGCAGGATTTGCTCCGACAAATGACGTTGGAGGAAAAAGTAGGGCAATTGGCTCATACCTTGGGATGGAATTATTACGAGAAAGATGAACGTGGTCAGGTCCGGTTGACCGACTTGTTTCGGTCTGACCTGAAAAATCGTCATATCGGGTGCTTTTGGGCGACGCTACGGGCTGACCCGTGGACGCGAAAAACGTTAAAAACAGGTCTATCTCCGGAAGAAGCCGCGGAAATGACGAATCTCATGCAACGTTATGCTCAGGATAGTACCCGCTTGGGTATTCCCTTGTTTCTGGCAGAAGAGTGTCCGCACGGGCACATGGCCATTGGGACCACGGTGTTCCCCACGGCTATCGGGAGGGCGAGCACGTGGAACCCGGAGCTGGAGAAACGGGCGGCCGGGATCGTGGCTTTGGAGGCCCGTTTGCAAGGGGGACATATCGGTTACGGACCCGTGCTGGATGTTGCCCGGGAATTACGTTGGTCCCGGGCAGAAGAAGGGTATGGAGAAGATCCTTTCTTGAGCGGGAGCATGGGAAGTGCTTATGTCCGAGGGTTACAAGGAGAAGACGTGGGGAGTGGCGAAAATGTTATCGCCACGTTGAAACATTTCACGGCTTACGGGGTGCCTGAAGGCGGACATAATGCCGGAATGGCACACGTGGGTGTGCGGGAATTATTGACGGAATTGTCCTACCCTTTTGAAATGGCCGTGAAAGCGGGGGCTTTGTCGCTGATGACGGCCTATAACGAGGTGGATGGAATTCCTTGTACGGCAAACCCTTTCTTGACAAATCAACTGTTACGGGAGCAGTGGGGATTCTCGGGATTCGTGGTTTCAGACCTCTATTCGATCGACGGGTTGGTATCGCAGCGAGTGGCTGCCAATCGGGAAGAGGCCGGGATGCTAGCCTTACGTTCGGGAGTGGATTCCGATTTGGGGGGAAATTGTTTCGCTGCCGGATTGGTGAAAGCTTGCCGGGAGGGACGATTGGCAGAAGCTGACATTGATCGGGCTGCGTGTCGCGTTTTGCGATTAAAATTTGAAATGGGATTGTTCGATAATCCGTACGTGGAGGTGAAAAAGGCGGGAAAGCAGGTTGGCACGCCAGAACATCGGGAAGTGGCGAGAGAGGTGGCTCGTCAATCTGTCGTGTTGTTGAAAAATGAAAATAAATTATTGCCATTGTCAAAGGAAGTGAAGCGGGTAGCGATTGTCGGTCCGAATGCCGATAATGTTTATAACCAACTGGGGGACTATACGGCACCGCAGGCTCCCGGTTCGGTGATTACCGTGTTCGAAGGTATCCGGCAAAAGTTGCCCGGGGCCGAAATCCGTTACGTGAAAGGGTGTGCCGTGCGCGACACGTTGAACACGTCGATCGAGGAGGCTTGCGAGGTGGCAAAGAATTCCGAGGTCGTGGTGGTTGTTTTGGGTGGTTCCAGTGCGCGGGATTTTGAAACGGATTTCTTGGCGACAGGTGCCGCCGTCACGAATGCGCGAAGAGTGAGCGATATGGAGTCGGGAGAGGGGTTTGATCGGACGGGGTTGTCGTTAATGGGCAAACAGCTGGAATTATTGAAAGCGTTGTATGCCACGGGTAAACCGATCGTGCTGGTCATGATCCAGGGACGTCCTTTGGAATTAAATTGGGCGGCGGAGCATATCCCGGCCATATTGACGGCTTGGTATCCGGGCGGTGAAGGTGGGCGGGCAATAGCGGACGTGTTGTTTGGGGATTATAATCCAGCCGGGCGACTCCCATTGTCTTATCCTCGTCACGTGGGGCAATTGCCCGTGTATTATAATCATAAATCTGCCGGGCGGCATGATTACGTGGAAGGAACTGCTGCTCCGTTATACCCTTTCGGGTACGGGTTGAGCTACACGACTTTTGCTTACGATGGGGTAAAAACGCGTGTAGAGGGAGATTCGGTTCGGGTTTCGGTAGATGTGAGAAATTCGGGGAATCGTGCCGGAGATGAGGTGGTTCAATTATATCTGCGAGATGAACAGGCATCGGTGGTTACTCCTTTCATACAGCTCAAGGCTTTCCGCCGGGTGTCGCTTGCCGCGGGAGAGAGCCGGACGGTTGAGTTCGTCCTAACCCGAGAACACCTGAAAATTCTCGATTTGTCGCTGAATTGGGTGGTTGAACCGGGCTTTTTCACGGTTTTAATAGGCTCTTCCTCGTCGGATATTCGGTTGACGACGAGATTCCGAATAAATTAATCGCGTTTTTATGGCGAAATCATAAGGAAATAAGCTGCCACGAAGAAAAAACAATCGTGTAATTGGCAATACAAATTCGTTTCATCATTCGACTATGAAACGTGGGGGACACGTTTGTGATCTGTTTGTGGCAGCTTATTTCCCTATTAACCTGGAATTATTTCCAAGTGATTTCTAACACGTGATCGATATCTGTGGGAACTTGTCCTAATTGCAATAAAATCCCTTCTTTCGTTTTCGTGTATTTCACCGGAGTTTTGTCTTTGAAATGCACGATGGCTTTCACTTTTTTATTCGTGATCGGGAGTAAAAGTTGGTCTTTGTTCAAGTTTAGAATGTGGACGTAGAGTTTATTCCCTTTTTGGGTCGTGACACCCCACTCTTGATGAGGAATGATTCCGGCACGGGTGCCTTGGACGGTTTCGCCGTAGACGCGCATCCATTCACCGATTTCTTTCAAGTGGATTACTGATCCTTCGGGGAAATCTCCTCCCGGACGGGGACCCACGTTTAATAGTAAATTTGCGTTGTTTCCGGCAGCCCCCACCAGCGTGTGGATGAGTTGTTTCGTGGATTTGAAGTTCCGGTCGTTGATGTTATATCCCCACGTGTTGTTCATCGTTTCACAACTCTCTAACGGCAAGGCGCTGATTTCTGCATCGGCGGAGTAGCCGGCTTTGTTTTGTCCCGGTAGATCCCGTTCGAACATCTGAAAATCTTCCCCGTCAAAAGGTGCTTTGTGGTGATTATTCCCGATCAGACATCCCGGTTGAAGACGGTGAATTAAGGTGTATTGTCTTTCCAGTTGCCAATCCGCGTTGGGTTTGTCCCACCAGCCGTCGAACCAGATACCGCCGATCGGGCCGTAGTTGGTGAGCAATTCGGTCAACTGGGCATCCATGAATTTCAAATAATCTTCCCACGTGCCGGAAGGGGTACGTCCCGTGTTCCGTCCCGTGCGTCCCCACGGGTAGTAATCCGGGCGATGCCAGTCGATGTGGGAATAATAAAGGAATAGTTTGAGCCCGTGTTTTTGGCAAGCCTCGGCAAGTTCTTTGATCACATCCCGTTTGAAAGGAGTGGCTTTGACAATGTTGTAATCCGATTGTTTCGTGTCGAACATTGAAAAGCCGTCGTGATGGCGGGAGGTGAAACAAATGTATTTCATCCCGGCATTTTTGGCGATACGAACCCATTCGTCAGCGTTGAATTTCGATGGGTAAAATCCGTCGGCCAGTTTTTGGTACTCCTCTTCATTCAAGCTTTTGTTGGTCAGCACCCATTCGCCATCTGCCAGCATACTGTATATTCCCCAGTGGATAAACATCCCGAATTTGGCATCCCTGAACCATTCCCGGTTTTCAAGGTTTTCCTTGGAGGGAATGTACTTGTTCTGGGCAGAACAGATTGAGGATGAAAGTAATAATAGTGTAATGATGAATAATGTATTTTTCATAGCAAGGTTTTGATTAAATTTTCACGAAATTAATGAATGTGAGCTAATATTGAAAGATGATATTGTTTATATTTTTTTACACAAAAAGACTAGTAATTCCAAATGCTTTGAGAAATGAGAACGTAGATGCTTGATCCCGTTGCGAAGTAGAGTCTTAACCGTGTTGATAGAGATGTGCAATTTGTTGGCAACTTCTTGATATTTCATGTTTTGCATGAAAATAAGAGTAATGATTTTTTGTGTCTGTTCTGGCATTTGGGCAAGTTCATTCTTGATTTCTTGAAGGATTTTTTCATCAAAAGTGCTTGTTTCTTCATCAACAACTTCTTGTTTGATCATGTCAATGTGGTAACACATGATGTCTTTTTTTTCAATTTTGTCAAGACAAGCGTTTCTGACGGAATTGAAAAGATAAGTTTTAATCACTTTTTCGCCTGATGATAGAATTTCTTTTTTTTCCCAACAACGCATGAAAACGTCTTGCACGATATCTTCAGCATCGGCGTCTGTTTTTAGGTAATTGAGAGCATAAAGACACAAATTTTTTGCGTGCTTGTCGAAAATGTCTTTAATGCTTAGATTAAAAGAGTTCAGAGTTTCCATTCCATACGATATAATTTTACAAATTTAAATGATTATTTTTAATCAAACAATAAAGAAGGAATTGTTCGTAAAAGAATTACCAGATTTAAAAAAAAAGATTACAATTCGAGTCACCCGTTTTTTGATTTTTCCGTCTTTGCTAACGAAATGAAATAATGGGTAAGTATTTATGGATAGAATCAACGATCATATTATTGAGCAAATAATTGCTTTTTATCTCGGAGAAATTTCCGATAAGGATAAAAAAGAGTTGGAAGCTTGGGTCAATGAATTCAAAGAGAATGAAGATGATTTTAAACAGATTTTGAGAAAATGTCAACATTTGCGATTGGGTTTGCTTGAAGAGAGAGCGATCGTGATGAAAGCTAGAATTATGGAAGAGTGGCGTAAACGTGAGCGATTGAAGTATCGGCATCGGGTGTTGCGGCTGGTTTCTTGTGTGGCGATACTGGTTTTGGGAATTGTAATGGGATGTGTGTATTACGAGAGCCGGAATTTTGAAAGTAAAAAACTTGAACAAGAGATAAGTTTGTTGAATGCCAAACAAGGGGAGAGAGTGGCAGTATTGCAATTAGCTTCAGGCGAGAAATGGATTTTGAAAGAGCAGGATGAACGGGAATTGGAAATTGGAGATGGGGTTGTACTAAAAAAAGATTCGATACAAGGAACACGAAATTTTGTGAACCCTGAAGATACGATTACTGAAAACACCTATAATACCGTAATGGTTCCGAGAGGAGGAGAGTATAATTTGACATTGGCAGACGGGACAAATGTTTGGTTAAATTCTGATTCCGAATTGAAATTTCCGGTTCGTTTTCATGGAAATTTTCGAGAGGTTTATTTGAAGGGAGAAGCTTTTTTTGAAGTGAAATCTAACCCGGAACAACCTTTTGTCGTGAGGATGGGAGAGGCTGACATAAGGGTTTTGGGAACATCATTTAATGTGATGAATTATGAAGATGAGAATCGGGTAGAGGTGGCTTTGCAGACCGGTAAAGTAAACTTTACTGTTAATAAGACAAAGCAGGTTTATTCGTTGAGTCCAGGGAATGTGGTTCGGATGGATAAGAAAAATCTGGACGTTCAACTGGCAGAAGAGGATGTGAGCATGATTAGTGCTTGGAGAACGGGATATTTTTATTTTGAAAACATGCCGATGGAGGAATTAGTTGTTAAGTTGGAACGTTGGTATCAAGTAAAATTTGTTTTTGCTAATGATGAGGTGAAACGGATGCGTTTTTCAGGAGCTGTAAGGAAGTATCGTGAATTAAAGTACGTGCTGAAGATTATAGAGAAAACGAAAGATATTTCTTTCGTGGATTTTGGAGATCGGATAAAAGTGTATCAAAAATAAAATTCCCACAATGTGGTTGCAACACATTGCGGGAGAGTCGTAATATTTTTAAATATTAACTAATTCGATAACAAAAGTATGAATAAAAAACGAAAGATTAAGCTTGTTGGGTACAACAAGCTTACAAAAATTTGTCTGATTATGAGATTGAGCGTTTTTTTTATGTTTGCGTTTATCATGAATATAACGGCAAACACAGTAGCTCAGAAAACGATGACACTAACTGCTAGGCAGATGACGTTCAAAGAAATTTTTCTTGAGCTTAAAAAGCAAACAGGTTATACCGTAGTGTATAATAACCAACGATTGAATGTTGATCGGCAATTGAATGTTGAATTTAAGGATGCTAGTGTGAAGGATGTGTTGGATAAGGTTTTGGTGGGGTCCGGTTTAACTTACGAGATGATGGATGATTTTATTATATTGTCTTCTATTGCCCAGCGTCAAAAGGTCGGTGTTCGGATTGTGGGGAAAGTAACTGACGAGAAAAATTACCCGCTCCCCGGAGTGACAATTATTGTGAAGGGACTAACTCTCGGGACAGTGACAGACAAGGATGGGAAATATGCGTTAACATTGATGAAAACGGAAAAGTTGTCGTTGCTTTTTTCTTTTATCGGGATGGAAACTCAAGAAGTGAAGTACGTGGGAAAAGATACGATAAATGTTACGATGAAAGAAAGTGCAGAACAATTGGAGGAGGTTATAGTTAACACAGGTTATCAACGAATTGATGCAAGAACGACGACAAGTGCAATTACATCCATTAAGGCTGATGATATTAGAGTGCCTGGTATTACAACAATAGACAAGATGCTGGAAGGGCATGTGCCGGGAATGATATTTATGCAGAATTCAGGACAGGTCGGTGCGACTCCGCGATTGCGTATTCGGGGAACGTCGACTGTGTTGGGAAATCAAGAACCCTTGTGGGTTGTAGATGGAATTGTGCAACAAGATCCCGTGAACGTGGATCCTCAGCAGTTGAATGATTTGGATTTTGTGAATTTGCTAGGAAATGCTATTTCTGGTTTGAATCCGGAAGATATCGAACAGATTGACGTGCTAAAAGATGCGTCTGCAACAGCCATTTATGGTGCAAGGGCTGCCAATGGAGTTATCGTGATAACTACAAAAAAAGGGAAACAGGGTCCTCCGTCCGTGTCTTATTCTTTCGCGGGGACTTATGCTCGTCGTCCTCGCTATTCTGATAGAAGTGTGGATATGATGAATTCACAGGAGCGTGTGGAATTGTCTCGGGAATTGATTGAGAGAGGAATGACATACCCGAATATTTCTTCATGGGTGGGCTATGAGAAGGCAATTCGGGATTATTATAATCGAGAAATTTCTTTTAGCGAGATGAAAAAAGAGATTAATCGTTATGAAACAGTTAATACCGATTGGTTTGATTTATTAACAAAGGATGCACTTACCCACCAGCATACATTAAATTTGTCAGGAGGATCTTCTCAATTAAATTATTATGTTTCAGTTGGTTATGTGAATGCACAGGGGAATGTAAACGGTGAGTTGAATCGAAATTATACAACGTCTGCAAATATATCAGCAAGTTATGACCGATTCTCTGTGCGCTTTAAATTGAATGGAAGCGTGGAGAAGCGTAAATATAAACCCTCGGATATTGCACCTATGACTTATGCGTATCAAACCAGTCGAGCGGTGCCGGTCTACTCGGAAGATGGAAATTTATGGTATTATTATCGTACGGGATATGAAAATGACCAAATCACGTTTAAT
>ERZ1673736.1682-NODE-1682-length-27782-cov-5.076748_pt1 | contig 27782 bp, 32 predicted proteins | sample MGYA00580212_ERZ1673736 | MGnify/ENA primary metagenome ERZ1673736 (study PRJEB41218, sample SAMN15661752) | gut metagenome | host: Homo sapiens | place: Canada: London | collected 2015-08-20/2019-03-30 | study: EMG produced TPA metagenomics assembly of...
CATCTCATTTTCGGAACTTCAGATCGAAGAAATGACCCGATAATGAACAAAATTAAAACATGAATTATCATCAGAAAAGCAGTAGAAAAGGGAGGAAGATTTATTCCCGCGGGCAACGAGCCAAGCGGACAGCTATGGAGAATGCATTGTTAAAATATTAACAATAAAAAGTGAACGAAAAAATAAGTTAAAAAAATATCAATTAACTCTTTTCAAATGCTCCTGCATGGTGTATAATAAGCATATCAAAAGACGGTTAAAAAAATAAGCGTTGCAGGAGGTAAAAAATATGACATTAGATCAGGGAAAATTAATTGTAAAGCGTCCTTACAAAGAAGTTTACAAATGTGATGACAGTATCGTGAAGGTATTTGAAAAAGATCATCCGAAGTCAGCGGTATTCAACGAGGCTCTGAATACGGTTAGAATAGAAGAGGCAGGTCTTGATATTCCGAAATTAAAAGAAGTAACACAGATTGATGGCAAATGGTCAATTGTGATTGAGTACAAGGAGGGCAAGACTTTAGAGGAAATGATGCAGGTAGATCATGCCAATGCAGAAAAATATATGTCAGATTTTGTGGATCTTCAGCTTAAAATCCATGGGAAAAAGGCTCCTATGCTGAACAAGCTGAAAGATAAGCTGGCACGTCAGATTGACGGTCTGAAGGAGTTGGATGCAACCCAGAGATATGAATTAAGAACCCGGTTAGAGAGTATGCCGAAGCACACAAAGGTATGCCACGGTGATTTTAACCCAAGTAATGTTATTGTAGGAAAGAACGGAAAAATGACGGTTGTTGATTGGGCGCACGCAACGCAGGGCAATGCCAGTGCAGATGCGGCAATGACGTATCTTCTTTTTGCATTGAAAGACCAGGGGCTGGCTGATATGTATATGGATATGTTCTGCAAAAAGAGTGATACGGCAAAGCAGTACGTACAGCAGTGGCTTCCGATTGTAGCAGCTTCTCAGTTAGACAAAGACAATGAATTAGAAAAAGATTTCCTTATGAAGTGGATTGATGTAATGGATTATCAATAAGAAAAAATAAAAAGAAAACCGGAGACAAGCAGATTTTGCTTGCCGCCGGTTTTTTACTATGTGCACGGCGCATAATTAATTTGCTAAATATACTTCTGCATAATAAGTACCGGAAGATAGAGCCGTTGTATGGTCAGAGACGTAAATATCGATTCGGTTGCCTTTGATCGCTCCGCCGCAGTCTTCCGCAACGTAAGCATGTCCATTGATTACAACTACGCTTCCGTAAGGAATGACACTCGGATCTACTGCAATGGTACGTCCCGGTGTTGCCGCTGTTCCGGTAGCTGTGCCGCTTCCCCAGCCGCCGCTGCAGTAATAGCAGGGACAGTAGTGTGTAATACGGAATACGCCAAGGCTCTGCCCGGAACCGACGCTTCCCGGTGGATTCGTTTGATTGTTAATCTGCTCGGCCAGCGTCTCTGCCTCGGTGAAGTGTTGACCGGAAACAAGCTGTTCTGCAGCCCGTGCTCTCTCAAGCTGTGCCTGATACTGTTCAAGCTGACCGGATGTAGAGGCAATCTGGTTCTCCAAAGCAGTTCGCTTGTTATGCAATTCTTCCTGCAGCGCAAGCAGTTCTTCGTGCTGCCTTGCAACGGCGTCGCCATCCTTTTTAATCTCTTCCTGCGTGTCCAGAAGTTCCAGAAGCATGTTTCTGTCATATTCACTGATGTCCTGGATGAAATCACTCTTATTTAAAAAATCAGCCATATTATCTGCTGAACATAATAGTTCAATGAAGGAGTGATTGCCGGATTCGTACATATACTTAATCCGAAGCTTCATGGCTTCATATTGTTCTTCCCCTTTTTTCTGTGCTTCATCCATCTTTTGCTGAGATTCCTGAAGTGTGGCAGCGGCTTCTTCCATCTCGGCTGAAATGGAATCCATCTCTGCGCTCAGAGAACTCAACTCATTATTCAGATTATTTAACTCACCCTGTAGTTCGGAGGTCTTTTTTTCTAACTCTCCTGTTGAAGGTTCTGCGTATACCAGAGTGCATGTACACCCCATGGCTGCTACACAGGTTACGATGATGCCTGTTTGCAGCATGCGCTTAATTTTTGTACTCAACATATATACATATCCTTTCATTTCCTAGCGAGTGCCGTTTTATTATACAACAAATTGCTTTATTTGGCAAACTTTGATATGATAAAAGTGAAATTAGTTTAAGATAAGAAAGGAAGCCCTATGAAAAAGTATGAAGAAGAGCATTACAGATGGAAGAATATTCGTGAAGATATCTATCCCTGGATAAAAGAGTCGCTTGTCGACCATCAGGCATTGAATGGGAAATATATCTCAGACAAGGATACGCCTTTGATTTCTTTTGTCGGAGATTTAATGATAGTATTTGTCATACGGCGGGAAGGCGGCACATATGAAATCTTAAAAGACAATATGCTTCCGCCGGAGAGTGATATGGAACAAATATATCACATTGCCTGTGAAAACCTGGTAAGAGATGTGGAATTTGTGATATCCCATACCTGGTACGGTGGATTTGGTATTGTGGCAGATGGGATACATGAGGCCAGTTCGCTTTGTTTTAAGCATATCTGGAATGTCTGTGCCGAAAAGCTGGGTGATGATATTGCAATCATGGCGCCGTCTAAGGATATGGTGCTGTTTGTCCCGGCGAAGGATGAGACGCTGGTAGAGAAGATGCGTGCTTTTGGGGAAGAAGCATTTGCAAGAAGCCGTGATAAGATAAGCCGGGATGTGTTTATCTATACGAAAGATGGAAAGGAACTTCTGCTTTATGGGAAATCCGGATATTAAGATGATAGGATTTGATTTGGACGGTACGCTGCTGACCAGCGGAAAAGAACTGTCTGAATATACAAAAGAGATATTGAGGGAAGCGGCGCAGCGGGGGATTGTCCTGCTGCCGGCCACAGGAAGACCGCTCTGCGGACTGCCGGAGGAAATCAGGAATTTTCCCGGAATCCGGTATGCTTTAACTGCAAATGGAGCCAGGGTTCTTGATTTGGAGGAGAATAGGGGCTTATACGAAAAACTGGTGCCTTACGAGACGGCAGAGAAATTGCTGGACATTTTCCTGAAGTATGATGCGATTGTGGAGGTATATTATGACGGCGTAGGCTATGCGCAGGAGGATAAGCTTTGGCGGATCGAGGAATTTTTCCCACAGCGTCCGATGGCGGAGTATGTGATGTCAACCAGAAGATCGGTGAAGGATATCCGAAAGAAATTAGAAGAGACCGGGCGGCCATCGGATAAAATCCAGGCGGTGTTTAAAACACCGGAGGAGAAGGATATCGTTCTGAAAGAGGTGGTGTCTGAAGTAGAAGGAATCGAGGCGGTTAGCTCGCTGGGACATAATATAGAGGTAAATGTAAAAGGAGTGAATAAAGGAGATGCCCTTGTAAGGCTGGGAGGGATGCTTGGAATCCGGCAGGAAGAGATTATGGCATTCGGAGATGGAGAAAACGATATTGCTATGATGGAGGCCGTGGGAGTCGGGATTGCTATGGCAAATGGACTGGATGCAGTAAAGGCGGCGGCGAGATATGTGACGGCGTCAAATGATGAAGACGGAGTGGCGAAGGCCATTATGGAATATGTATTAAAACAGGAAGACAGGAGGAATGGATAGTATGTTAGATGTGATTAAGGTTATAGTCCTTGGAATCGTGGAAGGGATTACAGAGTGGCTTCCGGTCAGCAGTACGGGACATCTGATTCTGGTGGGTGATCTGCTTCAGCCGGGGATGAGTGATGAATTTATGGAGATGTTCAATGTGGTAATTCAGCTTGGCGCTATTATGGCGGTGGTGGTTCTGTATTTCCATAAGCTGAATCCGTTTTCGCCGCGAAAATCAAAGAAGCAGAAGATGCTTACCTGGCAGATGTGGATTAAGGTATTGATTGCGTCTATCCCGGCAGCAGTGGTGGGACTGATTTTTAATGATTATCTGGATGCGATTTTCTATAAACCAGTGCCGGTTGCAATTATGCTGATAGTATACGGTATCTTGTTTATCGTGATTGAAAACCGCAACAAAGGCGTAACCCCGAAGGTGACCAAGATATCACAGCTCACAGTTCAGATGCTGCTTATGATTGGAATTTTCCAGATGCTTGCGTTAATCCCGGGAACTTCACGGTCAGGCGCTACGATTGTGGGAGCATTGATTATTGGTGTGTCTCGCGAGACGGCGGCGGAGTTCACTTTCTTCCTGGCAATTCCGGTGATGTTCGGGGCAAGCTTTTTAAAGCTGGTAAACTTCGGTTTTCATTTTACCGGGGCAGAATTCGGCTTCCTGATGCTGGGATGTGCAGTTTCCTTTGTAGTATCCATTATTGCAATTAAGTTCCTGATGGGATATATAAAGAAACATGACTTTAAAGTGTTCGGCTATTACCGGATCGGTCTTGGAGCATTGATTTTAATTGTAGCAGCCATTAATGCATTATAGACGGGAAGAGATTGTGAAAGAGGCGTTTTGCATAAACATGTAAGACGCCTCTTGTTTTTTGGGGAAAACATGGTAAAATGTGAAAAGAGCTTGTATTTTTATAAATAAAAATACGCTTTGTTATTAAGAAGATGAATGGATGGAGGGAAAATTATGAAAATGAAAAAGGTAGTAAGTCTGGTATTGGCGGCTGTGTGTGCATTATCTCTGGCTGCATGCGGCTCAAAGGAAGATTCGGAAAAAGAAACACTGGTAATGGCAACGAATGCAGAGTTCCCACCTTATGAGTATTATGAAGGCGACGAGGTTGTAGGAATTGACGCAGAGATTGCGGCGGCAATTGCAGAGGAACTTGGCATGGAGCTGAAGATTGAAGATATGGCATTTGATTCTATTATTCCGGCAATTACCAGCGGAAAGGCAGATATGGGAGCCGCAGGTATGACGGTAACTCCGGACCGTGAGGAGAATGTAAACTTTACAGATACCTATGCGCATGCAACACAGGTAATTATCGTAAAAGAGGACAGTACGATTGCAGGACCGGACGATCTGGTTGGAAAGACCGTCGGCGTACAGCTTGGTACTACCGGTGATATTTATGCAGATGATATTGAGGATGCTACAGTAGAGCGCTACAACAAAGGCTTTGAGGCGGTTCAGGCGCTTACCCAGGATAAGATTGATGCGGTAGTTATTGACGGGGAACCGGCAAAGGAATTTGTGAAGGATGCGGAAGGCCTTAAGATTTTGGATGAGGCATTTACAGAAGAGGATTATGCAATTGCAGTGGCAAAGGATAATACAGAACTTCTGGATAAGATTAACGATGCGCTTGCCAGCCTGAAGGAATCCGGAAAGTTAGATGAGATTGTTGCAAAATACATTTCTGCAGATGAAGAATAATTAGGAAAGTAAGGATGTAGAGTATGTTACAGACATTACAGGATAAGTTTTATACGAATTTTATTGCAGATGACAGATGGAGATATATCTGGGATGGTCTTGGCGTTACGCTGCAAGTGACGTTTTTTGCAGTGCTGATTGGTATTGCGCTTGGATTCTTGGTGGCGGTCATCCGTTCTACCTGCGACAAGACCGGAAAGCTTAAGATTCTGGATTTTATCTGCAGGATTTATCTGACGGTAATAAGAGGAACTCCGGTGGTTGTCCAGCTGCTGATTATCTACTTTGTTATTTTTGGAAGCTCCGATATCAGTAAGGTTATTGTGGCAGTTATGGCTTTTGGCCTGAATTCGGGAGCCTATGTGGCAGAGATTTTCCGGTCTGGTATTATGTCTGTTGATAATGGGCAGTTTGAGGCGGGAAGAAGCCTTGGATTCAACTATGTGCAGACGATGGTATATATTGTTATGCCGCAGGCATTTAAGAATGTACTGCCGGCGCTGGGTAATGAGTTTATTGTACTTTTAAAAGAGACGTCTGTTTCCGGCTATATTGCTCTTCAGGATTTAACCAAGGGCGGCGATATCATCAGAAGCCGCACCTATGATGCATTCATGCCTTTGATTGCCGTTGCACTGATTTATCTTGTAATGGTAATGATATTTACGAAGCTTGTAAATATGCTGGAAAGGAGGCTGAGAAATAGTGACCACTAATGGAGAGACATTAATTAAGGTAGAAGAGGTACATAAGATTTTTGGTGAACTTCATGCGTTGGACGGCGTGTCAGAAGAAATCCATAAAGGAGAAGTGGTTGTAATCGTCGGGCCGTCTGGCTCCGGTAAATCCACATTTCTGCGTTCTTTGAACCTCCTGGAGACTCCTTCCAAAGGGCATATTTATTTTGAAGGAACTGACATTACGGACAAGAAGGTAGATATTAATAAACACCGTCAGAAGATGGGAATGGTATTCCAGCATTTTAATCTGTTTCCGCATAAGACGATTCTGCAGAATATTACCCTTGCGCCTGTGAAGCTTAAACTGCAGAGCAAGGAGGAAGCAGAGAAAAAAGGAATGGAGCTTCTCAGACGGGTAGGACTGGAGGAAAAGGCGAATGCTTATCCTTCTCAGTTGTCCGGCGGGCAGAAGCAGAGGATTGCCATTATTCGTTCTCTTGCCATGAATCCGGAAGTGATGCTGTTTGATGAGCCGACGTCTGCTCTCGACCCGGAGATGGTGGGAGAGGTGCTGGATCTGATGAAGCAGCTTGCAAGGGATGGCATGACCATGGTTGTAGTAACCCATGAAATGGGATTTGCGAAAGAGGTTGCCACAAGAGTGATTTTCATGGATGAAGGACGGATAAAGGAGCAGGGAACACCGGAAGAGTTCTTCGATCATCCGAAGGACGAAAGATTAAAAGAATTTTTGTCAAAGATATTATAGAAGTTATGAAATACAGGAATATTAGTCAGGGACGCTTTATAGAGCGTCCCAATCGTTTTATTGCGTATGTGGAAATAAATGGAAGAAAAGAAACGGTCCATGTGAAGAATACCGGGCGCTGTCTTGAACTGCTGGTTCCGGGGGCGAAGGTGTACGTGCAGGAGTCAGAGAATCCGGAGAGAAAGACGAAGTGGGATCTGATTGCTGTGGAGAAGAATGAAAAGCTTATTAATATGGACTCTCAGATTCCCAATCAGACGGTGAAAGAATGGCTGGAAAGCGGGAAGGCGGATTGGTTTCCCGGCTGCAGAATGAAAATCCGTCCAGAATATACTTATGGGAATTCCAGAATTGACTTGTATGTGGAGGCGGAAGAAGGAGAGAAGAACCGTCGGATTCTGATTGAGGTGAAAGGGGTTACGTTGGAAGAAAGAGGAGTGGTTCGGTTCCCTGATGCACCCAGCGAGCGTGCCGTGAAGCATGTAGAAGAACTTGTGCGGGCGGTGAAGGAAGGGTATGAGGCTTATGTATTCTTTGTAATCCAGATGAAGGGAGCCAGGTACTTTACACCGAATATGGATACCCATCCTGCCTTTGGAGAAGCCCTCCGGGGAGCAGCGTCAAGAGGCGTACATATTTTGGCGTATGACTGTGAGGTGACGCCTGACAGTATTACATTGGATGCTTCGGTTCCTGTAGTCTTGGGAGAGCCACTTTTGTTCGAAATAAGAGAACCGCTGATTCGCTGGTATCGGGAGAATAAGCGCGATCTGCCCTGGAGAAAGGCACCGGATGCTTACCGCGTATGGGTGTCGGAGATTATGCTGCAGCAAACCAGGGTAGAAGCAGTTAAACCTTATTATGAAAGATTTCTGAAGGAACTTCCGACGGTGCAGGCACTGGCAGAGGCAGAGGAAGATACTTTACTCAAACTGTGGGAAGGGCTGGGCTATTATAATCGTGTCCGAAATATGCAGAAAGCGGCACAGCAGATTATGATAGATTATCAGGGAAAGTTCCCGGACGCCTATGAAGAGATCCGATCTCTTAAGGGAATTGGAGAATATACGGCAGGGGCAATCAGTGCATTTGCATACGGGCTTCCCAAGCCTGCCGTGGATGGTAACGTACTTCGGGTAGTGTCAAGGGTGCTTTGCAGTGACGAGGATATTATGAAACAGAGCGTCCGCAGGAAGGTAGAAGCGTTGTTAGAAGAAGTGATACCCGAAGATGCTGCCAGTGATTTTAATCAGGGGCTGATAGAGCTTGGCGCTCTGGTCTGCGTGCCAAATGGAGAACCAAAGTGCGGAGAATGTCCTTTGCAGAATTTATGCAGAGCACATGCTGCGGGCAGGGAGCTGGAACTTCCGGTAAAGACGAAGCCAAAAACCAGGCGGATTGTAGAGCGTACCATATTCATTTTCTGGGATGGCGAGACGGTGGCTCTTCGGAAACGCCCGGCGAAAGGACTGCTTGCAGGACTCTATGAATTGCCGGGAATAGACCGGAAGATGACGCAGGACGAAGTGATTGCTTACAGCAAAAAAATCGGGCTTACTCCCGTCCGGGTTGTGCCGGCAGGTGAGGCGAAACATGTTTTCAGCCACGTAGAATGGCATATGACAGGATTTCTTGTGGTGGTGGATGAGCTGGAGAAGGCCTGCCGGGAGGAAATGCTGTTTGTCCGGCCGGAAGAAGTGGAGGAAAAATATCCTGTTCCGTCAGCATTTGAAAAATATGCGGAATATTATAGGTTAAAACTATAAACGGATTGTCTTTATTGCACTTTTTGATTAGAAGATGGAGTGTGCAGGTGGTAGAATAAAGGCAGAAAATATTATGGGAGGAACGAGGATGGAAGTAATAAAAGATTTGCCGGAAGTTTTTGAGGAATTTGCAGAGCAGAGAAAAAAATCATTTCTTGGGGTAAAGCAGTTAAAGGATAAGGGCATCCCGGTAATTGGTTCTTATTGTACTTACTTTCCACAGGAAATCGCAATGGCAATGGGGGCGGCAAGCGTAAGCCTTTGTTCTACGTCTGACGAGACGATACCGGATGCAGAAAGAGATTTGCCCAAGAATCTGTGCCCGCTGATTAAATCCAGCTACGGATTTGCAATTACGGATAAGTGTCCGTTTTTCTATTTTTCAGATCTGGTAGTGGGAGAGACCACCTGTGACGGCAAGAAGAAAATGTATGAATATATGTCGGAGTTTTAGTATGTATAATTGATGGAACTTCCTAACACGCAGGGAGAGGATGCGTTGAAGCTCTGGAAGAGCGAAATGATTCGTTTTAAAGAGTATTTGGAGAAGAAGTTTGACGTAGAAATTACGGAAGAGAAGCTGCGCGAGGCAATTAAGATTAATAATGAAGGAAGACGTGCACTGAAAGGCCTGTATGAAGTGATGAAGAATGACCCGGCGCCGATTAAAGGGCAGGATCTGTTCAAAGTTCTCTATGGAAGTACTTTTAAATTCGACCGCTCTGCGATTCCGGGTGAGGTAAATGCGCTGGTTGATAAGATTAAGAAGGAATATGCGGAAGGAAAGATGGAAGAAAAGAAGCCGCGAATCCTGGTAACCGGATGTCCGATTGGCGGGGCAACAGAGAAAGTCATCCGGGCTATTGAAGATAACGGCGGTATTGTTGTTACTTATGAGAGCTGTTCCGGGGCAAAATCCATTGACAAATTAGTAGATGAAGATAATCCGGATGTATATGATGCTCTGGCACGCCGGTATCTGAATATCGGCTGTTCTGTGATGACTCCGAATCCGAACCGTCTGGAACTTTTGGGAAGACTGATAGATGAGTACCGCGTTGACGGTGTGGTGGAGATGATTCTTCAAGCCTGTCATACTTATAATGTAGAGTCTCTGGGCATTCGCAGATTTGTCAATGAGAAGAAAGGAAAGCCCTATATCAGTGTGGAGACTGATTATTCTCAGGCAGATATCGGACAATTGAATACAAGGATTGCCGCATTTATTGAGATGCTGTAATTTTTAATATGGAAATAAAAAAGATGGCTGATATCAGTCATCTTTTTATAATTACAGCTAAAAATTAAAGTCTCTCGTTATTCTCGCGCATGAATTTGTATTCTGCGACAGAGCGGTCAAATCCCTGGATGTGTGTGTAGAGCCAGTTGATTACGTTCTCCTGTACCTTCGCAACGAAAGCCGGAGAAGGACCTTCCTCTTCTACAAGCATTTCATGAAGCTCTTCTACGGTCTTCTTAAATTCTTCATGCTGGGCTTTGTGCTTGTCGTAGCCGGGATACTCAATATCCTTCTGAAGTTGTTCTTCTGCGTTGAAATGGTATTCTGTGTAGTCGGACAGGAAGTCCAGAGTCTTGATCGCGACAACCTTGTCGCTGCTCTTCTCACAACTGTCCAGTAAATCATTGATTTTCTGAATCAGTTCCTTATGCTGTGAGTCAATCATCTCGTTTCCTGTCGCTAGATTTTCTGTAAATTCTGCGTACATTATCTCTCCTCCTTAAATGAATCATGTTCTGCTGTGTGCCGGCTGGCGCGCAACCTTCGTGGCTTTCCTGCGCTCCGGCGCATATACAAATGGATAAATGATACCTGCCATAACCAGTGCGGCGAAGACATCTGTCACAGAATGTTGCTTTAGGAACATGGTGGACAGAATAATCAGGCCGGCAAACAGATAAGTAAGGTATTGTATCCATTTTTTCTGTTTTAGCTTATTGCTGTGGGCAACTGCAATGGCAATCCCTGTGGAATTGAATACGTGGATACTCGGCAGTACATTCGTGGGAGTATCGGCAGCGTAGATGAACTGTACCATACGGGTGAAAATATTGTCACGTTCAAATTCGGTTGGGCGAAGTGCAAGTCCGTTAGGGAACACGGTACAGATAATAAGGAAAAAGGTCATGCCGGTTATAAGGAACGCGGCAAGCCTGTAAAAGCCATTCTTATCTGTAAAGAAAAAATATCCCGCGCCTACAGCGATAAACAGGAACCACAATAAATAGGGTACGATAAAATATTCAACGAACGGGATATAATCGTCCAATGGTGAATGGATTAAGTAGTAATCCTGTGTGACATGCTTTTCCAGATACGTAAACCAGGGCATGTAGATTAACGCATATAAAAATACCCAGGCATGACGGTATTTTTTTATAAATTTCCTTACTTTCATTATTTATACACCCTTTTTATATTCTCTATATATCATACATCTGGTTTCATTGGGATTATAACACGAAAAATCTTTATCAACAAGGTGATTCATAGTTTCTTAATATAAATTCCTACTTTTTTCAAAAATTTGTATATCGTAATATTTTCGTCCGATTTCTAAGTCTTCCTCGGTACGCAGAGTCCACACGGCAACAGGAACCTTAAAAAGGCTGCGGCATATGGATACACTTATGGCAGGCAGGTCCGAAAGCTTATAAGAAATGAAATCCGGGCGTCCCAGTATGTTGGAAAGCAGATGTTTTATCAGAAAGCACAGGACATAATTTTCACCCGTATTTTTGGCGGTCAAATTAGAAGAAAGCTGGCCGCGCAGCACTTGGGGCGCATGATTTTTAAACCAGCGAAGCCCCATCGTGTTGAAGGACTGGATGAGGAAGGCACCTTCATAGTTTTCCAGAAGCCGCAGGGTCTCCGGACAAATGTCCAGGGATTTGGATGGGATTTTTAATTCAATCAGCAGAGGGACGCGGCCATGAACCAGTTTTAATACATCGTCAAATAGAGGGATTTTTTCTGTGGTATTTAAAAGATGGAAGTTCAGAAGCTCATCATAAGTATATGCTTCAATCCGGCCTTTTACGCCGCAGATTCGCTCTAAAGTGTCATCGTGAAAGACTACAAGCCGGCGATCTTTGGTTAAATGGAGATCTAGTTCAATTCCATAGCCATGGGCAAGTGCTGCCCGGAATGCGGGTATGGAATTCTCCGGGATTTGTTTTTCTGCGCAATGGAAGCCGCGGTGTGCGAACTGCGTGTGGAGGAAAGGAAGCATCTCGCTTCTTTTCGATAGCCTCGGCATAAGGGCAAAAATGTAGAATAAGAGTATAAAAGCAAGTAGTATCAGTAACATATCTGACATCCTTTCTGTGGCATGATTTAGCCCGCGATAATCCGTATTTTTTTGTTGGTCAGTGCCGCGCTGATATGTTTTTGTAAAAATGCGGGTTCGCCGTCTGTATGTACAGCCAGCGCCTTTTCACTGTCAATGGAGACCTCCTTGCATCGGTAAAGATACACGCCTTTGAAATGTACGTGGAATCCGCTGAAGGCTGTGGGAAGAAGCAGAAGTACTTTCAGTTTAGAAATGCCTGCCACAACAATGACATCCAGTAGATTGTCACAGGGATCTGCCTTTGGACAGAATTTACAGCCGCCGCCCTCAAAGGGATGATTCATTGCGGTAGCAAAAAGTGCATTTTCAAAAGTAAGCGTTTTTTCCTGATCCAATGTAACGGTCATCTTCCCGGGCGATGCCAGCATAAGCTGGCGGAATGTGATTCCTACATAGGTTAGCCGCCCAAGCTTTAACTTGTTCAGGAAGAATTTTAATTTGGAAATGACGGCTTCATGGCAGATGGCGGCGTCAAAGCCGATGCCTGTGCTGACGGCGAAGCTCCGGGTTCTTCCCGGATATTTTAGGATGCCCACATTCATGGAGCAGATTTTCTCCGGTTTTAAAATGATTTCCAGTGTCTGCAGCGGATCTTTGGGAAAGTGGAAATAGCGGGCGAAGTCGTTGCTGGAACCGATGGGGATGTAGCCTAAAGTAATTTGTTCATAGTCAGGAATGCCGTTTATTACTTCATTGACGGTTCCGTCGCCGCCCAGAACGATTAGTGTGTGCCGTTCGGTGTCGGCGGCGATATCCTGCGCGATTTGGGAAGCGTGGCGCTGGTATTTGGTAAAATACACGTCATAGGAAATATTTCTTGCTTTCAGTACGGCTTCTATCTCGCTCCAGACGGTATATCCAAGTCCGGAGCGGGCATTAGGATTGACGATAAATGTATAATGCATAGGGATTCTCCTCTGTGGTTTTATTTTAAAAGTGCACGGTCCTTGCCGATGCCAAAATGGTCGGTTTTTAATATGCTATAGGCATTTTCATAATCGCCGTTTCGCATATATTGGATCATCTTTTTTAGATTCTCGTTTGTTTTGGCAACTGCCATTCCGTTTTTTACAGAATATAAACCGATGCGAATCAGCTCAGACAGATTGTTTTCATAAATTTTATTGATGCGGTTATTTTCAAAAATGCTGATAATTTCCATATGCATGGCGGTATCGGCAATTTCCCATTGGTAAATATCATTTGCCGCTGCGCACATGCGGACGACCCTTTCCTCTATCCGGTAGGAATATTCATCGTATTTGCCGGAAGTGAAGATTAGCTTAAAAGCTTCGCCCTCCAGCAATTCCCGAAGTTGGTAGATTTCGTGAATGTCTTTGTCGGTGATTTCGCTTACCGTCATAGAACGGTAGTAATCGGTGGTAATCAGCCCTTCCGCCTGCAGCCGGTGGATGGCGGAGCGGATGGGGCTTCGGCTCATACCCAGCTCGTCGGTCAGTCTGGCTTCCGTCAGCGGCATTCCGGGCGGCCAGGTCAGATTCAGGATGTTCTCTTTTATTTTCTCATATGCCTGGTCGGCAAGAGAAGTAGATTTATCAGTCATAAAAATCTCCTTTGATGTATACGAAAAAATGTTTTGTATACAAATTATAACGCATTTACAGCGCTGCTGCAATAAAAAGCGATTGACATTTCTAATATAGGATGCTATGATAGGCAAAAGAATAAATTGTATACAATATTTAAAAATGTATACAAAAGACCGCGAAGGAGGATATGTAGATGAAATTAGGGTTTATCGGAACAGGGAATATGGCGACGGCTATGATGGGCGGCATTATTAAAAATCAGATTGTGCCGGCAGAAGAAATTATCGGGGCAGATTTATCCGCACCGGGAAGAGAGAAGGCAAAGGCTAATCTTGGTATCCATGTTACAGAGAAGAATACAGATGTTGTGGAGAAGGCAGAGGTTATCGTGTTGTCCGTGAAGCCGCAGTTCTATGAAGATGTTATCTGTGAAATTCGGGATGGAATCACGGAGAATCAGATGATTATTACCATTGCGCCGGGTAAGACACTGGCATGGCTGGAAGAGAAGTTCGGCAAGCCGGTGAAGATAGTCCGTACAATGCCGAATACTCCCGCGATGGTAGGAGAAGGAATGACGGCGGCATGCCGCAACACCTATGTGACGGAGGAAGACATGGATCGTGCAGTTGCATTGCTGAAAGGCTTCGGCCGCGTGGAGATCGTGCCGGAACGGCTGATGGACGCAGTGGTATCCACAAGCGGAAGCTCCCCGGCATATGTATTTATGCTCATTGAGGCCATGGGAGACGCCGCAGTGTCCGGCGGTATGCCCAGACAGCAGGCATACCAATTCGCAGCGCAGGCAGTGTTGGGAAGCGCAAAGATGGTTCTGGAGACAGGCAAGCATCCGGGCGAACTGAAAGACATGGTATGCTCTCCGGCAGGGACAACCATTGAGGCGGTTCGTGTGCTGGAAGAGCGAGGGTTCAAAAGCGCAGTGTTTGAAGCTATGAAAGTTTGCGAAGAAATGTCAAGAAATATGTAGATTTTGTGTTTTGGGACGTAGGAAAGTGACACTTTCCTACGTCCCAAATTGTATTTTGTAGTGTACCTAAATTGCATTTGTCATGTCTGCGTGTTACAATACCAGAGAGCGTATGTATCCGCTTGGTTAAAAATGTGAATAAAAGTGAGGTATAATAGTATGGCAAATCCAATTGTTACGATTGAAATGGAGAATGGAGATATCATGAAAGCAGAGTTGTATCCGGAGACAGCGCCGAATACGGTGAATAATTTTATTTCTCTTGTGAAGAAAGGATATTATGACGGGCTGATTTTCCACCGTGTTATCAATGGATTTATGATTCAGGGCGGCTGCCCGCAGGGAACCGGGACGGGCGGACCGGGATATACGATTAAAGGTGAATTTATGCAGAATGGTTTTGTTAATGAGCTGAAGCATACAGAGGGTGTACTTTCTATGGCGCGGGCTATGCATCCGGATTCTGCAGGGAGCCAGTTTTTTATTATGCATAAGACGTCTCCCCATCTTGACGGGGCTTACGCTGCGTTCGGCAAGGTGACGGAAGGTATGGACGTGGTAAATAAAATTGCGGAAACGGATACGGATTACAGTGATCGGCCGCTGAAAGTGCAGAAGATGGCTAAGGTAACTGTTGATACGATGGGCGTAGATTATCCGGAACCGGAGAAGGCATAAGAACATGAGCAGAATGGTCAGGACAGAAAACCTGGTTTTTGAATATGAGAAACGGGATGAGGAAGGTAATGTCATCGGCAAGTCCCGCGCGATCGATGAAGTGAATATTGACGTGGAGGAAGGGCAGTTCATTGCCATTCTGGGTCATAATGGTTCGGGCAAGTCTACATTTGCTAAGCATTTGAATGCAATTCTTGTTCCTACGGAAGGCTCTATCTGGGTGAATGGCAGAGACACCAGGAAGCCGGAAGAGCTTTGGAATGTCCGGCAGTCGGCGGGAATGGTGTTCCAGAATCCGGATAACCAGATTATCGGAACGGTAGTAGAAGAGGACGTGGGCTTCGGTCCGGAGAATCTTGGCGTGCCCACGAATGAAATCTGGGAACGGGTGGAGGAAAGCCTAAAGGCGGTAGGAATGATTGAATACCGTCACCATTCTCCCAATAAATTATCCGGCGGCCAGAAGCAGCGTGTGGCGATTGCGGGAGTCATTGCCATGCGTCCGAAATGTATCGTGCTGGATGAGCCTACTGCCATGCTGGATCCCAATGGGCGCAGGGAGGTTCTGCGTACGGTGGAAGAGCTGCGCAGGCAGGAGAAGGTTACGGTTATTTTGATTACCCATTATATGGAAGAGGTCATCGATGCGGATAAGGTCTTCGTTATGGATCATGGGCATGTGGTAATGGAAGGGACGCCGCGGGAAATATTTTCCCAGGTGGACACACTGAAAAGCTACCGGCTGGATGTCCCTCAGGTGACTATCCTGGCAGATGAACTACAAAAGAGGGGGATTCCTGTTCCGGCAGGAATTTTAAGAAAAGAAGAGTTGGTGGAGGCGTTATGTCGATTAAAATAGAACATCTGAATTACGTATACAGTGCAGGGACAGCTTATGAAAAACAGGCGCTCCACGATATTTGCCTGGAGATACCTGACGGAGAATTTGTAGGGATTATCGGTCATACCGGCTCCGGGAAGTCTACGCTGATCCAGCATCTGAACGGACTGATTAAGGCAACTGACGGCGCGATTTATTATCAGGGTGAAAATATATATAGTGAAGGCTATGATATGAGAAAGCTCCGCTTCCAGGTGGGACTGGTGTTCCAATATCCGGAACATCAGCTTTTTGAGGTGGATGTACTGACGGATGTGTGTTTTGGACCGAAAAATCAAGGGCTTTCGCCGGAGGAATGTAAAGAGCGGGCTTTGGAGGCACTCAAATTAGTAGGACTGAAGGAAAAATATTATAAGGCTTCTCCATTTGAGTTGTCTGGCGGCCAGAAACGGCGGGCGGCGATTGCGGGAGTTCTTGCCATGCGTCCTAAGGTTCTGGTGTTGGACGAACCCACAGCAGGGCTTGACCCCAAAGGCAGAGATGAGATTCTTGAACAGATAGCCAGCCTGCATAAGGAGACGGGCATGACAGTTATTTTGGTATCCCATAGCATGGAAGATATTGCCAGATATGCGGACAGGATTATTGTGATGAACAAGGGGAAGGTTATGTATAACGACACGCCGAAAAATGTGTTCCGGCATTACCAGGAACTTGAGAAAGTAGGGCTGGCTGCTCCACAGGTAACTTATATTATGCATGAGCTTAAGGAACAGGGGCTGGATGTGGATGTAACCGCAACTACTGTGGAAGAAGCGGCGGATGAGATTATAGGAGCATTGGGAAGATGATTCGAGACATTACAATAGGACAGTATTATCCGGCAAAGAGTGTACTTCATCGTCTGGATCCAAGAGTGAAGCTTACCTGCACTTTGCTGTATTTGATATCTTTATTTTTATTTAAGAGCATACCGGGATATATCGTAGCTACTGTATTTCTGGCTGTAGTCATCCGGCTGTCGAAGGTTCCGTTCAAATATATTATGCGGGGCATGAAGCCGGTAATCATGATTCTTTTGATTACAGTTATCTTTAACCTGTTTTTGACAAAAGAAGGAGAAGTTCTTTTGAAAGTATGGGTCTTTACGATTACTGCGGGAGGACTCCGGACAGCGGTTTTCATGGCAATCCGTCTGGTTTACCTGATTACCGGTTCCTCGCTGATGACATTTACTACGACACCCAATGAGCTGACAGACGGCATAGAGAGTCTTCTCCATCCGCTGAATAAAGTACATGTCCCGGTACATGAGATTGCAATGATGATGTCTATTGCCCTGCGGTTTATCCCGATTCTTCTGGAGGAGACAGATAAGATTATGAAGGCACAGATTGCCAGAGGCGCCGATTTGGAGAGTGGTAATATGATTCAGAAGGCAAAGAATATGATTCCGATTCTGGTGCCGCTTTTTGTCTCGGCATTCCGGCGGGCGAATGACCTTGCGATGGCAATGGAAGCCAGATGTTATCACGGCGGTGAGGGCAGAACCAAGATGAAGCCGCTGCGCTATGCCCGCAGAGACTATCTGGCGTATGGGATTGTTATTTTCTATATGATTGCTGTAGTGGTGATTGGGAGATGCGTGCCGTTTCATATCTGGATTTTTTAGGGTGTGAAATGGCTGTTTGGGAGGACGTGAAAAAATGGTGCATATGAGGCGTATTCGGCTTACGGTAGCATATGACGGGACAGATTACTGTGGCTGGCAGGTGCAGCCCAACGGAATTACGGTTGAAGAAGTGCTGAACAAGGCAGTCAGCAAACTGACGGGAGAGGATATCCATGTAATCGGGGCAAGCCGTACGGACTCCGGCGTGCATGCATTGGGAAATGTGGCAGTATTCGATACCCGGTCGTCGATTCCGCCGGAGCGGATGGCTTATGCGCTGAATCAGCGGCTGCCGGAGGATATTGTAATTGTGAAATCGGAAGAAGTGCCTGCAGAGTGGCACCCCAGATACCGGGATGATATTACGAAGACTTATGAGTACCACATTTACAATGCCAGAGTACCGGATCCGTTAAAACGGAGAACCTGTGCTTTTGTTTCTTTTCCTATGGATATAGAGAAGATGCGGGCGGGAGCAGCATATCTTGTGGGAGAACATGATTTTGTAAGCTTCTGCAATGTGCGGACCAATGTGGAAGATACGGTGCGTACGGTGAACCGGATTGCTATCTGGCAGGATGGAGCGGAAATCGTGATGGAGATTGAAGGGAATGGATTCCTCTATAATATGGTCCGGATTATTGCCGGAACCTTGATTCGTGTGGGAAGAGGATTCTATGAACCGGAGAAGGTAAAGGAGATACTGGAGACGAAAAAACGCACAGAGGCAGGAATCACAGCTCCGCCCCAGGGGCTGGTTCTAAAGGAGATTCGTTATGGAGAATAAACATACAGGGATTTATTTTGATAATGGGAGTACTTCTTATCCAAAAGCGCCGAAAGTAGCGGATGCCGTAGCGCATCTGCTAAGTAGCGGCGCTTTTAATATTAATCGGGGAAGCTATGAGGGAGCTTACGAAGTGGCAGGAATGGTTCTGGACACCCGGGAAAAATTAGCAGAGCTTTTTCATGCAGAGACGTCCAAGCAGGTGGTGTTCACGCCCGGTATTACCCATTCGTTGAATTATTTTATCAAAGGATTTTTAAAGCCCGGCGATCACGTGATCGTAACCGGCATGGAGCATAATGCGGTGATGCGTCCACTGTTTCAGATGGAGCGGTTGGGAATCTGCTATGATATGGCAAGGACGGACCGGGAAGGAATGGTGTGCCCGGAGGACGTGGAAAGTCTGATAAGACAGGAGACAAAGGCAGTGATCGTAGTTCATGCCTCTAACGTATGTGGAACGATTGTGCCTATAGAGGAAATTGGAAATATTTGTGAGAAGCACAGTATTTTCTTTGCCGTAGATACGGCACAGAGCGCGGGAACGATTCCGGTGGATATGCAGGGAGCGCACATAGATTTCCTGGCATTTACCGGACATAAAGGGCTGCTTGGTCCTCAGGGAATTGGCGGCTTTCTTATTTCAGAGCGGTTAAATGCAGCAATGGAACCGCTGATCGCGGGAGGAACGGGAAGTCAGTCAGACAGGCTGGAGATGCCGGATTCCTTGCCGGATAAGTTTGAGAGCGGGACATTAAATCTTCCTGGGATTGCCGGATTGCATGCGGCTCTTTCGTATTTAGAAGAGGTAGGCGTGGAGCGGCTGTATCGGAAGAAAATGGATCTGACGGCGTATTTTCTTGAGCAGGTGAAGGAGTTTTCCGGTATTCAGATTGTGGGCAGGCAAGACCTTGCCCATCGTGTGGCAGTGGTGTCGCTGGATTTTAGAAGGCAGGATAACGCGATGATTGCCTTTGAGCTGGAGCAGCAGTACGGAATCATGACAAGGGTAGGACTGCACTGCGCTCCTATGGCTCACAGAAGTCTGGGGACATATCCCCGGGGGACGGTTCGCTTTGCTTTCGGTAGTGCCAATAAGAAGGAAGAAATAGATATCTGCATCCAGGCGTTCAAAGAGCTGGGAATACGATAGAAAAAGTCAATAAATAAAAAGCGTTTATCAGAAAAGACAATTACACATCTGTCCGGAATGCATTGTCTGCCTCGTATAAAAATGTTACGATGAATACATAAAAATACTGTACGAGGAGGAAATAAAAAATGGCAGATTATCGTAAAATGTGGGAAGACCTGGGGATGGATGTGGAGACGCATGATCAGTTATGCGAGGTACTTCCACAGGCATTTGGGGATGTCTATTTGTCACAGGAAAACCGTCCGGAGTCTATGGATTATTATAATTTCGTGGTTGCGGAAATCCACGGTGTGCGTCCGGCGGAGCTGATTGAGCATCAGAAAAAGGGCGGAAAGGTATTCGGAACTTTCTGCGTATATGTACCGGATGAGATTGTATTTGCAGCAGATGCCATTGCAACAGGGCTTTGCGGCGGATCCCAGTTCTGGGTGCCGGGCGGTGAAAAAGTACTTCCTACCAATGTCTGTCCGCTGATTAAGGCTTCCGTAGGGGCGAGGCTTGACCGTACTTGCCCGTTCTTTAGAATTGCGGATATGTATGTAGGAGAGACAACCTGCGACGGTAAGAAAAAGGCGTGGGAGATTCTTGCAGAGGATGTTCCGGTTCATGTTATGAATCTTCCGCAGATGAAACGGGCGAAGGACGTAACAGCCTGGGCAGAAGAAATCACAGACTTCAAGAAGGTAGTGGAAGACTTTACCGGAAACGAAGTTACCGCAGAGAAGCTTGGCGCAAGCATCCGGTTAATCAATGATAAGAGAAGGGCGCTGGCAAGGCTTTATGATTTAAGAAAGAATGAGAAGCTTCCGATTAGTGGAAAAGACGTGCTGCTTATTTCTCAGATTGCGTTCTATGACGATCCGGCAAGATTTACCCAGATGACGAATAAACTCTGCGATGAACTGGATCAGAGGGTGGCTGACGGTGTGAGTGTATTTGCTGAGGGAACGAAGCGAATCATGCTGACCGGTACGCCGCTTGCTATTCCGAACTGGAAGATCCACAATCTGGTGGAAACCAGCGGCGGCGCAGTTGTATGCGAAGAGATGTGTACGGGAACCCGGTATTTTGAGAGGCTTGTGGATGAGACGAAGACAACGGTGGATGAGCAGATCCAGGCACTTTCTGAGCGTTATATGGGAATTAACTGCGCGTGCTTCACACCGAATACGGCAAGAATTGATGATATTATCCGTCTGGCAAAGGAATACAAAGTGGATGGTATCATTGACGTGAATCTGAAATTCTGCAGCCTCTATGATGTGGAAGGATATTCTGTAGAGAAAGCTCTGCAGGAGGCGGGAATTCCGGTACTTGGAATCGAGACCGATTATGTGGACAGCGATGCACAGCAGCTCCGTACAAGAATCAGCGCATTTATTGAAATGCTGAATGCATAGAGATATGAAAGAAGTACAATATTATGTGCTGTTTCCCAATCATGATAATGGTATGCGTTTACATAGGGAATTAAAGACTCTGGGGGTTAAGGCTGTTATTGCGCCGACCCCCAGAGCTGCCAGTAAATGCTGTGGGATTTCACTTCTGATAAAGGAAGAGGATGTGGAAACGGTCAGGCAGTGTGTCCGGGAGCATGGGATAGAGATTTTGGATATTACGGCAATTGAAAAGGATGTAAATCCCAACCGCGACCGTTATTGTTAGAAAAGGAGATTCGTGCAGATGAATTATGTGGGAATAGATATCGGTTCTACCGCATCAAAGGTGGTGGCAAGAGGGGAGAAGGAACTTCATTTTGTGCTGCCTACCGGGTGGAGCAGCAAAGAGACAACTATGACAATTAAAGAAAGGCTTTTGACAGAAGGGATAGATGTTCTTTCTGACGAAACCAAGGTAGCAGCTACCGGATATGGACGTATTGCTGTAGATTTTGCTGATTACGTCATTACAGAGATTACCTGCCACGCCAGAGGCGGCAGGGAGCTTGGCGGGGACAATCTTGCTATCATCGACGTGGGCGGACAGGATACGAAGATTATACTGGTGGCACGCGGCATGGTACAGGATTTCCTGATGAATGATAAATGTTCGGCCGGTACAGGAAAATTTCTGGAGATTATGGCAAACCGCCTGGGAATTACCTTGCAGGAGCTATTTGATATGGCAGACCAGGGAACGGTTCTTCCGATAAGCTCCCTCTGTACGGTATTTGCTGAATCTGAAGTTATCAATTATATCGGAGAAGGCAGGAAACGGGAGGATATAGCTGCCGGAGTGGTAGATTCCGTAGCGGCGAAGGTGGCACAGCTTAGCCAGCGCAAGAGCCTGCCGGACAAGGTAATCCTGACAGGAGGGCTAAGCCACAGTGAATACTTTACAAAAGCGCTTTCAGAGAAAGTGGGGAAGACAGTAGAGCCGACAGCGTTCGGAAGATATGCAGGCGCGCTGGGAGCCGCCATATTAGCAGAAGAGAAGTCAAGGTAAAATTGACTTCTCTTTTTGATATAGAGTTACTATTCACAGCCGATTTGAAATCCCATATGGATTCGTCGTGCTTGCACGTAAGAAGATATATGGGATTCCAAATCAGGACTGCGGATCAGTCACCCCACCTGCATAAGCAGTCTTAGTTCCGTTAGGAGCGGGACTGGAGCATCGAAGATGCGACGAGTGCGCATGTCGGTGGGGTGTGAATGGTAACAATATAGAAGGGAAAAGAGTGAAAATTCAAAAAATAAAGTGATATAAAAGGAAAAGTGTGATATTATAAAGGTGTAGAATATATTATCTAGTCAGGAGGGATGTAAATGAGAGGCAAAATGAAGAGAATAATCTCAACAGTCCTGCTGTGCACACTCTTGGTAAGTGTTTTCTGCGTAAATGCATTGGCAGCGGACAATGAGAAAATCGCCCCGGAGATTTCTGGAATCCTGCGAGCAGATTCTTCTCGGAAAAGATGAGGGGAAGAAGCTTCATCCCCAGGGGCAGACCACAAGGGCGGAGTGTGCTGCGATTATACAGCGTTTTACAGAAAAATATAAGTAAATCAGTAGGAGGATTTGGTATGGAAGCTTTGTTGAGAGTGGTTCCCATCTTTGGGGCGCTGGCATTGCTTTTCGCCGCTTACCTGGCGGCGAAGGTGAGCCGGCAGGATGCGGGAACTGAAAGAATGAAGGAGATTGCAGAAGCAATCAGCGATGGCGCCAGAGCATTCCTGACAGCAGAGTACAGAATTTTGATTTTTTTTGTCATTGTGCTGTTTGTGCTGATTGGTGTCGGGATCGGTAACTGGGTAACGGCAGTATGTTTTGTGGTGGGAGCTTTGTTTTCTACGTTGGCAGGTTATGTGGGAATGAGCGTTGCCACGAAAGCGAATGTGCGCACGGCAAATGCAGCGAGAGAGAGCGGGATGAACCGGGCGCTGTCGGTCGCATTTTCCGGTGGGGCTGTAATGGGAATGTGCGTGGCAGGATTGGGTGTGCTTGGGGTAAGTGCCATCTATATCATAACCGGGAATGTGGATGTACTTTCCGGATTCAGTCTGGGGGCTTCTTCCATTGCATTATTTGCGCGTGTAGGCGGAGGCATTTATACGAAAGCTGCTGATGTGGGAGCTGACCTGGTGGGGAAGGTAGAAGCGGGGATTCCGGAGGACGACCCCAGAAACCCGGCGGTAATTGCAGATAACGTGGGTGACAACGTGGGGGATGTTGCCGGAATGGGAGCAGACCTTTTTGAGTCTTATGTGGGAGCGTTAATTTCTGCGCTGACATTGGGAATCGTGTATTATAAAGCAGAAGGGGCCGTCTATCCGCTTATAATAGCCGGATTGGGGCTTATAGCATCCATTCTCGGAACCTTTTTTGTAAAAGGAGATGAAAATTCCAATCCCCACAAAGCGTTGAAAATGGGATCTTATGTGTCCAGTGTTCTGGTGGTAGCGGTAGCAGTTATTTTCAGCCGGTATCTGTTCCATAATTTTCATGCGGCAATTGCAGTTGTTGCAGGCCTTGCAGTAGGGCTTCTGATCGGCATCATAACAGAAATATATACTTCCGGAGATTATAAGCCGGTGAAGGAAATTGCAGAACAGTCCGAGACGGGGACGGCAACAACCATTATCAGTGGAATTGCTGTGGGAATGAAATCAACGGCAATTCCCATTCTGCTGATTTGTGCCGGTATTTTCGTAGCATATCAGTTCTGCGGGCTGTACGGTATTGCATTGGCTGCGGTGGGGATGCTCTCTACAACAGCGATTACGGTAGCTGTGGACGCCTATGGACCGATTGCAGATAATGCAGGCGGCATTGCAGAGATGTCAGGCCTGGATCCGGAAGTGCGTAAGATTACAGATAAACTGGATGCAGTGGGAAATACCACGGCGGCGATGGGAAAGGGATTTGCCATCGGTTCGGCGGCGCTGACAGCGCTTGCGTTATTCGTATCCTATGCGGAAGCGGTGAATTTAAAGACCATTGATATTCTGAATAGCCGGGTGATTATTGGGTTATTTATTGGCGGTATGCTTCCGTTCTTGTTCTCTGCTATGACGATGGAATCCGTGTCTAAGGCGGCATATCAGATGATAGAAGAGGTCAGACGGCAATTTAAGACCATGCCGGGAATCATGAAGGGGACGCAGAAGCCGGATTACAAGTCCTGCGTTGCTATTTCTACGACGGCAGCCCTGAAAGAAATGCTGGTTCCGGGGATTATGGCAGTTCTGTCACCTCTGGCAGTGGGGATTCTTCTTGGACCGGAGGCACTGGGAGGATTGCTTGCAGGAGCTTTGGTAACTGGTGTTATGATGGCAATTTTTATGTCTAACGCAGGCGGCGCATGGGATAATGCCAAGAAATATATTGAGGACGGACACCACAGAGGAAAGGGAAGTGAAGCACATAAAGCGGCGGTCGTGGGAGATACCGTAGGCGATCCCTTCAAGGATACGTCGGGACCATCCATTAATATCCTGATTAAATTAATGACGATAGTGTCGCTGGTATTCGCACCATTGTTTTTGTCTGTCGGGGGAATCTTGTAGGAACGGAATAAAGAATGAAGAAGTCTTAGGAGAGACTGGCACTTGTATAAGTCACAGTTTCTCCTAAATTTTTGTGAAGTCAGGGTTGGATTATGAAAGGAATGTCTTGACATATATAGATGTCCGATATATTATATAGTTAGCCGATATACATAGGCAGACTATATAAAGGAGGGAAACAAGATGGCAATTGACAAAAGTCTGGTATCCGGGAGCATGGTGATGCTGGTACTGAAACTTCTGGAAGAGAAAGATATGTATGGATATGAAATGATAGTAGCATTAAGGGAAAAGTCAGACAATGTATTTGAACTGAAGGCGGGAACCTTATATCCCTTGCTTCACGCGCAGGAAGAAAAAGGATTTGTCCAATCCTATGAGCAGGAGGTTCTTGGAAAAACAAGGAAATATTATAGCCTCACCAAAGAAGGAAAGAAACAATTAAAAGCAAAGACGGAGGAATGGAAGGAATATTCTCGGGCAGTGACGAATGTGTTGGGAGGTGCAGGGCTTGCGTATGTATAATTATCTGAACATTGTGTCAGAACAGATGCGTTGTAAAAGGGCAAGACCGGCAGTGTTAAAAGAACTGAAAGACCATATCGAAGACCAGAAGGACGATTATATGACGGCCGGAATGACGGCACAGGAAGCGGAAGAAGAGGCAGTACGCCAGATGGGAGATCCGGTAGAAGTAGGGGTAAGCTTAGACAGGCTTCACAGACCGAAGATGGAGTGGAAGCTTTTGAGTTATATTTTTCTCCTGAGCATCCTGGGAATGGTACTACAGATTTTTGTACATAGGAATGCCGGGGCGCTGCTGGAGACAGACACAATGAATCCGGTTATAAGACAGAGCTTTTGGATGGCAGTTGGAATCTTTGTTATGTTTCTGATCTGTTATCTGGATTATTCACGTATTGGACAGTATGCAAGAGAAATCTGGGGGCTGCTGCTGGCAGGTATTCTGCTGTATTATCATTTCGGTGTCCAAATAAATGGCAGATATCTAAAGGTGAATCTATTTGCTTACGCATTTATCCCGGTCTATGCGGGCATCCTGTGGAACTATCGGATGCAGGGATGGAGAGGGCTGGTAAAATCTATGGTTTTTCTTGCAATATCGGTGTTAGCGGTTTTAAGAGCGCCTGCAATTGTTCCGGCATTTATCCTTATGCTGATAGGGCTACTGCTTTTGAATATGGCAGTTTATAAGAAATGGTTCGGAGCAGAGAGAAAACGGTATTTTCTGCTTATATGGGGAAGCGTAGCGGCAATTTCTATCGTACTTTTTTTGATGCTTCTGCACGCAGGCTGGTTTTCAGCAATGCCGCTTTATCAGATGGAACGCATTCAGGGAATCTTTCATCCAATGGAAAATGGATATTATCAGATGAGTGCGGAAGTGATTGGTGATGGAGCGGAAGCGTTTAAGAGCGGTACCAAGATAGAAACTTCTGTATGGGCGACTGATGTCCGGGGAGATTTCTTATGGCTGTGCATATTCCGGTATCTGGGAAAGGGCGCGGGGATTATCTGCACAATATTGGTGGCGGGATTATTGGTTTATCTTTGCAGAATTGTTTTCCGGCAGAAAAACAGGCTGGGGAACATGATGGGAATAGGCTGTACATTCCTGATTGTACTGCAGGTAATTCTGTATGTGGGAATGAACTTTGGATGCGTACCGCCAACCAATGTTTTTATGCCGTTTTTATCTTTTGGCGGTACTAATCTTTTGATTATTTATGTTTATATGGGGTTGATACTTAGTATTTGTTATAATAGCAATGTGGTGAAAAATTAGGGGGAGCCAAATGGGAAGGTTCCCTCTGGAAAGCCTATAGACTCTATGTTTTTGCGTTCAAGCCGCACGTCCACTTTCTAAACTGGGAAGATACCAACGACGCTTTTTCTGCCTGTTCGCGCTTTGTTTCCTGCTTGCATTTCGGACGGTAAAGAGGAAAATTGTTCATCTCTGTATTTTGCCTTATTTCGCAATTTGACAAGTAATAATTTTGTCCCCCAAAGAATTACAGCAACGATTGCAAGAAATACACATTGCAGGACGTCTGTCTTTTTCCAACGGTTAGGAAGATTTGGTTCTCTAACAAGTGGACGACCAAAAGATACGGCAGATATTTTTGTTTCGGACAATGCTTTCTCAACCATATCGGGTGTACGATACCCGCAAACGCTTATAATAGGAATGGCTACTTGACAAGCAAGTTGAGAAGCATACTTTAAAAAAGGAGCTTGATTATCATTGCGAACAACCGGGGTAAACGACGCGGAAGAATTGTCCATTACCATTCCGGAGGACACCTCAATAAAATTTATTCCACGCTTTTCAAGCTCCTTGCAGACAAAAATAGATTCTTCCGGTTTGATAGAATTTTCATTCAAATCACTAAATGGAAATTTTACTCCTATGATAAAGTCATCTCCGACGGCTCGTCTAATTGCGTCATACACTTCAAATAAAATTCTGGCGCGATTTTCAATTTTCCCTCCATATTCATCTGTACGATAATTCGTAGAAGGCGAAAGGAAAGAGTTTATTAAGTAACCATGTGCCCCATGAATTTGTACTCCATCAACTCCGGCTTCTTTACATCTCAATGCAGAATTGGCAAAATCTACAGCAACTTTATGTAATTCGTCTTTTGTTGCTTCATGATAAATGCAGTTTTCGGAAACTTTTTTTTTCGCATACGGCAAATTTGTCATAACCCTCTGCGGTACTTGTCTTTCCTCCACAGTGCTGCAACTGAACAATAATCTTTCCACCTTTTTCGTGTACTGTATTGGCAATATTGCTCATGTCAACGACATAATTGTCATATTCGGTATTGACCATAATCGGGGCAACAGAACCAGATGCACTTACCGCGTGCATTCCTGTAATAATCAGACCAGATCCGCCGTCTGCAAGTGCTAAGTAACGCTCTTTGATTTTTTCGGTGATTTTTCCATTATCTGCACCATATTCAAACATGGCACTTGCTACAAGGCGATTAGAAACTTGAATGTTTTTTAAATGGAAAGGTGTGTACATAATTGTTGACATATAAAATCCTCCTTGAATATTGTATATACAACAAAAATGCTCTTTTATG
>ERZ1673736.1693-NODE-1693-length-27591-cov-10.718659_pt1 | contig 27591 bp, 39 predicted proteins | sample MGYA00580212_ERZ1673736 | MGnify/ENA primary metagenome ERZ1673736 (study PRJEB41218, sample SAMN15661752) | gut metagenome | host: Homo sapiens | place: Canada: London | collected 2015-08-20/2019-03-30 | study: EMG produced TPA metagenomics assembly of...
ACTGACGATGTTGTATGCTTAAAAAAGAAAACCCTCAGGTTTTTACGTTGATCCGAAATAACAATAGGTATTGTCAGGATACGAAAAAAGACCGTTGAAAAACGGTCTTTTTTATTTAGTTGCGGAGATCCGACCTTATTCCAACTTTTTCTGTTTAAACGATGGCTGATTTTCAATCAAATACGTTTTCTAATTCTGTTGTTTTTATGGGTATTTGTCCGGAATACGTCCGGGGATAAATTCTATAAATATTTGACTTACTGTGTCATATTTATATAATTACCAATATCCGCTAATTGTCTTTGCGGAATGCATTCCAAATTGGAGATGGCGGCAGTTTGCATGGAACATTCCAAAATTTCGGAGAGGTTCTCCGCATAAAGATCTCCTAATTTGTCGTTGGTAATCTTGATTGCAGAAACTATGAAAGTTATATATTAATGCCAAAGTTTTTATTTCCCAGATCTGATTAAGTATAACGTACCTCATTTTCAAGAACTTTATTTTCATATGTTAGTGCAAAATCTTTTGTTGGAAATAAATGAGTCATTAACGTATGGAAAACGATATATGATTGAGGTATAAATCCATTATAAATACATTTTCCGAACTGTTCGTGGCTTTTGTATATTTGAATGTATTTAGAGAAACAACCAGCAAAGGACTTCTCTTCTCTTTCAACTATTATTTTTGCCAATGAATCAGTCTCATAATCGTATATAGTTCCAATATATTGAGTATTTTGGTCTTTTAGTGGATCATCTAACTTCCTAAATCCAAGTTTTTCAAGCTCCTTGAAAAATGAAAACTCTTTATCAATAGGAAAATTTTCTAATAAATTAAATCCTTCGTTCATTTCTTTGATATTTAGTTATTATATATTCTACTTTTTTAAACCTAATCCGCTTACATCGGCACACATTGTATCGCCTTTCCATTGCCACTACTTTTCTTATTGTCTGATAGCCAGTTGTATATTTTTCGTTACCTAAATTACTTTTAGAAGAGGAGGTTTTAACCTATCCAAACAGATTTAAGTACCATAGCAGGACATGTACACTGTTTACACCCAACAAATAGACAATCTGACGGGACGCAAATGGGATGCAGAACAGGGTGCTATTTGCCATATTGTTGCTATAGTTTTTTTAGTATTTTCAATTCATTTTCAAGTCTGCTAAGACAAGCATCCAATTCTTTTTTATCGATTTCAACAAGTTTACTTTTATCATACTCAATCCCATTTATCCTTACCTTGTTATCATAAGGTCCATTCACAGGGAGATGATTACCCACTAAACAATCCGTCAATTCTTGAAATAGTTTATTCAATCTATGCTTCACATCTATTTGCTTTTCTTCTGTAATTATCATAATCAAAGAATTATTTAGTATTTAGTTATTATATATTCTACTTCTCCAAATCTGATCCACTTACATCGGCACATGTTACATTGCCTTCCTCTTGGACACGTTTTTTAATAGCTTTAAGTTCACCTTTAAGCTCTCCCATTTCCAAGAGCAATCTTTTATTTTCAGCTTCAAGCTGATTATATTTATCTCTAAAAAAAGAATCGTTAATTTTCCAATCTTGATTGGAAAGCAAAACATCCCCTTCTCCAGTAATTATTCGCATTATATTGACCGAAGGATATTTGATATGTATATTTAGCAGAACTTCAGTCGTTATATCCTTTTTCAAATTAGCGATATATGGTCTACTCATACCTATACTGGTACTCATTTCACTTGCTGAAATATTAAGAACCGCACATATATCAAGAAGCCGTTGCTTTATCATCTTATATATAATAAAAGTTAATATGATAATTATATTTATCAAGCACCTTGGTTGTGATAAATAAAGTTATCATATTTGCATTGCGTTAATTAATTCACGTAGCTAAGTTAACGAAAAGAGAATTTAAACCAATATAAATCTTTAATTATTTATCAATTATGGTATTTACAGACTATATGAAAAGCTTGCCTAACCAGCAGATGGAGACTATCAAGAAGCTGGCAGAAATCACGTGCTCCACTCCAGCAGCAGTGTACCGATGGATAAATGGAGTTAATCCACCAGTTCCCATTAAGCAAAAGATAATTGCTGAATATCTTGGTATGAGTGTAGAAGAACTATTCCCAACAACTAAAAACTAATCACTATGGAGACTACTTTACTTACAGCAAAAAAAGCCAAGATGATTGCTGAGAACCAAGAGAAATTGACGAATTTATTGGATCAAATTCTTGTAAAGGCTTTAAAAAGCGAATATAGCCTAATCTTATCAGAAGAAATGTCCTCAAACCTTATAGCCAATCTTGAAGAACTTGGGTATAAAGTGGAGATAAGGGAGCTAATTAAGCCTTTATACATTATATCATGGCTTTGATAGAAAAAATTTCCAACATCGAATTCTATAACACCCCCGAAGGCGAGGTGATGATGAAAGAACTCGGCCATCCGGCGGTCGTACTCAGCGAGACCGACCGCCCGACCATCGAATATATGCTTTCTATCATTCGCGACCGCTACCCCAAGGCACATGCCAGATTGATGAAGCTCTATTCAGCCAGTACGATGAACCGCTGGCATTACGAGTTCCGCGTGGTGCACCGTTTCGTCCGCTGTAACTTCGGTGAGTATGATCAATATAACCTTGACATAAACAAAGATGGCCAGTTTGTATTCGAAGAGGTAAAGTGTCCGCTGCGGGGTGAGTGCGAGCATGAAGGAGTGATTTGCCGCCCGGAACTTGATACGGCACTGACCGACCGCGAGATGGATGTGTTCCGGCTCATCGCCTCCAACTTCCAGACGGACGATATTGCTTCGGAACTGCACATTTCGCCTTATACCGTGAATCGGCATCGGGATAATATCAAGGCGAAAATCAAAGTGCGCAATGTGGGCGAGATGATAGCTTATTGGCACCAGAATCAAATGAAATAACAATAGTATTTAGACTGCTTACAAAAGAAGATAGAATATGATTGAAATTAAGAAACGTAACGGAGTTTGGGAAGCCTACGTAGATGGTGGTCTATTCCATTATGACGATGATTTAGAATCATTGCTCCAGTATCTTGCAAGAAATGTAGAGAATATCAAAGATGAGTTTTACGAATAATATATTAAATAAAAAATATCAATAATATTATGATTGCATCATTAATTCAATTTCATAAGACAGATAATGCCTGTCATTATGAGCTAACTCAAGAAGGTAAAAAATGTCAGTTTCTCCAGTTCCTGATTAATACCAGCAACTTCACTTGGCGCAAAATGCCGGAAGAAGTCACAGAAGAAGATAAACGGCAAGAAGCCTCTATCCTATTGAGCAAACTTTGTGCCATAGGGTACTTGATTTTTCAGAAAAAGAGACCGGATGTTTCGCGGGCAGTCATTGCAACCGATTACATGAACAAAGAACCCGGGCGAAGTGGGAAAACCTTATTTGTGAATTTCATTGCCAAGTTCATCCAAGCAGAACACATAGCTGGTAGATTCATCGATATAAATAACGCTTTTATTTGGAATGATCTATCCTCACAGACCAAACTCGTGGTGCTTGATGATCTACCGGAAAACTTTGAATTTGATTGGTTATTTCCATGTATTAGTGGAGACTGGGTGATCAATAGAAAAGGAAAACGAGTAGATATAATCCCTTATCCATATTCTCCCAAAATAGTTATCACAACTTTCTCGGAGATAGCTGGCAAAGGAGTTAGCGTCGATTATAGGAAATGGGAACTTCCTTTTTCTGATTATTACAATACCAGCCATAGCCCCATTGATGATTTCGGAAAATGTTTCTTCACAGACTGGGATATCGAAGACTGGAAGTATGCTTATATGTTGATCGCTGACTGCGTACAACTTTATTTGAATTATGGGCCAGTATTAACCCAGGAAATTCTCTGGGAAAGAAAAATAGAAGTTGAAATAGGAACGGATTTTGTTTCCTGGGCAGACATCTATTTTTCAAATCCTTCATATCTAAATCAGACCATCTCCAGAAAAAAGCTATATGATCTATTTTTGAAAGAGGATAGTACATGTCGTAAATATGTCTCATCTACAGCTTTCAAACAAAAGCTGGCTAAATATTGCAATGCAAAAAGGATAGCCTTTAGCACACAAATATTAGATGGAACTGAGTTATTTTCTTTCTCAAAAGTTATAAGAAATGAAGAAATTTAGATGCACTGTTACTCGTACAGACGAGTACGTTATAGAACTGGATGAGAAGGTTCTGGATGAAGAATGGATGAAAAATTTTGCAGAGTATATGTACAGCTTTAACACCTTAGAAGAACATGCGGAACATATTGCACAGTATCAAGCAAGACTTGGAAGTGACTATGCATTCATTGAAGGTTATGGCTATGTGAAAAGAAACGGGGAACTACCGTACGGTTCTGAGGATTTTGATAGCAAAGGAAATTGGCTTCCAGAAGATCAGCGTCGGCAACCAGCAGAAGGAATAAATATCGTTATTGTAAATGAGGATAGCGATTGCGAAGTAGAAACAGAAGAATTAGAGTAAAACAGTATAAAGATGAAAATACACTATTTCTATAGAAGAGAGTATAACAAAGGGTTTTACAATCTTGAACTTGTGGCCTGGCTGGAGGAGACCGAAATATCAAGGCTGGGTTATAGCAGATTAAGTTTTACCCGGTTGGAAAGATTGAGAATCTTTCTATCAAAGGATGATCGTTATCATTGTCATAGTATAGAGCATGATTTCGGGGAGAACAGTTGTTATGGCCATTATGCCCATACACGTAAGGAACTGAATAAAGCTATGCATGAAGGGGAATTACTTCCTATCGATGGCCGGAACTATGAAAGATTCCGGAGAGTGGCTATCGGCCTTTATCGTAAACAGTCTTTAGTGGATTTCTCTAAATTCAAAGGGAAGCAAAATTATACTATCAAGCAGCTAATAGGTGATTGACGTTTATATGTAGAGTAATTATGACAGAAGACAATCTTGCACTCGATATCCCTATCGAGATCTTATTTAAATACCTGCTCAAAGATTATCACAGAGAGCAACAGCGCACCATGTATCTGGAGGGACAAATCAGAAGTTTGCTAAAGCGCAATACTTATCTTGAGCAGGAGACCGGCAAGGTGAAACAACAGCTGCTGAAGAAGATAGAAAGGAATGAGAAACAAATTGATTACTCGCAAGAAATCAGCCGTCTACACCAGGCTGTTTCCTGTCGGAACAATACCATTGAGCAACTCAGAAATGAGAATGCCCGGCTGAAAAATGAACTCGATGCGTATATACTGTTTCTTGGCAAAATTTAAGTCCTATCACTTAATTCTAAAAACAGTGTAATTCGTAGCGGCAATATATAAAACTCTTATGTACTTTACTAAAGATGATATAAAACGTATCAAGGAGGCTTCCAAAGGGAAGCTCCTTGAGGTTATCGGTGACTTTCACGAACTACGGAAACGGGGTGCTGAATACAAGTGCGAATGCCCCAAATGCCACGGACAGGAAAAGTTACATATTTCTCCGGCCAAACACTTATTCAAATGCTTCAGCTGTCCGGATATAAAGGGCAAAGAACCGCTGGATTATTTGCAGAGGGCGGAAGATATGCAATTTCTGGAAGCCCTTGACTACCTGGCACGCAAGTTCAATGTACTACTTGATCCTAAACCGGAGAAAAAGCCAGCCAAGCCTGCTAAAATGAAGAAACAAAGCAAGGAGGCCAAAGGAGAAAGCATTGATACATTCTGCGCCCGTATGCTTGCCGGTAGCGGGCTGACATATCAGGATGTAACGGCACATATCTTCAAAAAAGGAGATACACAGAGTATTTTTGAGGCAAAAACTTTCCGTCCGGGAACCATTGATGAATATGGCAATATCGTTGACGGGGATGATGTCATTATCGAATATTATGATCTGGACGGTATGCCGGTTACCTATATGCGCAAATTACCGGGACGTGGTAAATTGGAGCCTAAAGTGTATTACCGTGTACGGTGGCAATTTCCGGATGAACACAGGGACAAGGAAGGAAAGCCGTTCAAATACAAGTCTCCTGCCGGTAGTGGTACGCCTATATATATTCCGGAACGCATGAGGCAGATGTATAAAAAGAAAGAGCAGTTTCCGAGACTCTACATCCAGGAAGGTGAAAAGAAGGCGGAGAAGGCTTGCAAACATGGCATTCCCTCAATAGCGGTTAGCGGTATTCAGAACCTGGGACAGAAAGGGGCATTGCCGGAGGATCTCGTCAAGATTATCACCGCCTGCGGGGTTAAGGAAGTGGCCTTCATCTTTGATTCAGACTGGAATGATCTGTCCAACAATATAAAGTTCAATACTCCTGTTGATACACGCCCCCGGTGTTTTTTCTCTGCCGCCCGAAATTTCAAAGAATACATGCGGATGCTGAAGAACCGCGGTATCATGGTGGAAATATTTATTGGCCACATCAATAAGAATGATGAGGGTGACAAGGGACTGGATGATCTGTTGGCAAACAAACTGAGCGGCCATGAAGAAGAACTTGCCCAAGATCTGGAATTTGCATGCAATGAGAAATCCGGAACAGGCAGATATGTAGAAGTGTTTAAAATCACTACATGGAATGATCAAAAGCTACGCGAATTATGGAATTTGCACAGTCACGAAAAATTCGCTGAGCAACACCGCGAAGTTTTACAGGAGCTTCCGGAGTTCATCTTTGGCCGATATGCCTGGAAATTTGACGAAAGCGGCAGGTTGGTATCTGCTCTACCTTATGATGAAGATGAAAAATTCTGGAATGAAGACTATAAGGAAACGAACGGTAACAGAATACCGGTGTTTGAATACGACTATGTGGCCGCCAAAACCTTTTTTCAAAACCGGGGGATCGGGCGATATCGTTTGCTCGATACGAAGTTGTGGACCTACATCCATCTGGATCCGCCAGTAGTGCATACTATTGACGTCGAAGATGCACGCGATTTCATGTTCGCTTTTGCCGAACAGAATTGCAGCCGCTTCGTCAATAATCAGTTACTCAAGGGAGGCTCACAATATGTCGGACCCTTCCAGATGTCAAGACTTGCTTTCATCCAACCCAATTTTATATCCCCGTCCCGTGATGAACAATACTTCTATTTCCGTGACCGTTGTTGGCATATCACACAACATGAAGTCAAAGAAGTGGGCTACGAAAGTATTACTCACCAGATATGGGAAGAACAGCGGAAAAACACCGATGCCAAATACCTCGGCCATCCCCTTATTATTTTCAGGGAACAGGACGGTAAATATGATTATGAACTCTCTCCGGAAGGAAAGAAATGTCATTATCTGCAATTCCTGATCAATACCAGTAATTTTACCTGGAGAAAAAAGCCTGAAGAGATTGAAGAAGGCGAACTTTATGAAAACAATCTCCACCTGCTCAGTAAAATGTGTGCTATTGGCTACATGCTGATGGAGTGCAAGGATGCGAACGTGACACGTGCAGTTATCGGCATGGACGGCAAGCAGTCGGAAGTGGGCGACAGTAACGGCCGTAGCGGTAAATCGCTTGTTGGCGAATTAATGCGCCAGGTAGTCGATACAGTCTATATATCCGGAAAACGGACGGATATTTTCAATGACAGTTTTATTTGGAATGACATTGATGAACAGACACGTCTGGTATTTATTGATGACGTCATGCAGAATTTTAATTTTGAGTTCCTGTTTCCCAATCTTACCGGAGATTGGACTGTAAACAAGAAGGGAGGATCGCGCATCACTTATCCTTTTGCCAAGTCGCCCAAAGTATATATTCCTACAAATCATGCCATCCGCGGCACGGGTTCCAGTTATACTGATCGGCAATGGCTGATAGCTTTTTCCGATTTTTATAATGATCAGCACAAACCCATGGATGATTTCGGGGTATTGTTCTTTTCCGAATGGGATTTCACCCAATGGAATCTGACTTGGAACATGTTGGCCAACTGCATACAGCTTTACTTGAAATTTGGAGTTGTACAGGCACCGGGCGAACGCTTGCAACAGCGTAAGCTCAGACAAGAAATTGGCGAAACCCTTATATCCTGGGCGGATGAATATTTTAGCAGCGAAGAAAACCACCGCCGTACTCCCCGTAAGGAGATTTACGACAACTTCTGTAACTATGATCCGCTGCAACGCAAATTCATCAGTGCTACGGCATTTAAGGAGAAATTGAAAAAATATTGCGAGTGGAAAGGCTGGATATTCAATCCGCATAAATACGATGCGAAAAGCGGATTACCCCTCTTTCTGGATAAAGACGGAAAGCCGATTATTGATGACAAATCCGGGGGAATTGAATACTTTACCATAGGAAAAGCAGCTGGTGAATCCGTACTGCAGAGTGATCTTTCTGAGTCACCAACTAATAAGCTTGCATTCTGATGAACGATACACACTCCGATATTATGGCCCGACTTATGCCTCTTTATGAGATGGCACCCGAACGTTTTATGGCGTTCTATGACGCGGTATATCTGATGTGTATTGATTTGCCGGAAGGTGAGCGGTTTCGTATTTCAGACCGTTGCCAGGAAAAAGATCTGAAGCTGTTTCAGGATATCGTAAAAACATTCATTGCAGAACAGCCATACGATGTGCATACAGGACAGTTGGAATTGTCGGATGATATGGAGTATGTTAGACGGACAACAGGCTTCAGAACCTCTGTAAATCGCTTCACTCCGAAACGTAGAAAGGAGTAGAATATGCCAATTTACTACGATGTAAAGATACATATTTTCAATGAATTACGCAAGAAATCATGCTAAAAAAAGAGCATAAAATATTGGTAGTCGTTTCACCGGATCCGGTTGAACGCAAGCATCTGTTGAGTCGCCTGGTAGTACGGCTTGGCTTTGCCCGCATCCCTTCAGATGCAGCAAAAATCATATCGAATGATATCTTCAGTATAGATCTGGCAACGGCCTATTTTGTATTCTGTAGCAACTATAATTTCCGTGGAGCCGTACTTACTAACCAACGTTTGTATGAAATGGCCGCCCGTGGCCTGTGTATAGTTGTGGGAGTCCGTTCAATTCCCCGTGAGTACGAATTTATTTGCAGAGTATTCTATCCGGAGGATCTTCCATAGCAGGAGTATTATTTGGATGATTACCGGTCATTTCAAGAAAACATAACGCGGAGTATTCTTAAAAGTACATATTGAGTGTTTGCCTGCATCCGGCGGTACGTGAGTACAGTCGGATGCTATTTTTTCTTTCTTTTGCCCCTTCCCCCTTTCCCCCAACCCATTACAACAACCATTTGGACAAATGTGCATGAGCGACAGTCGCGGGAACTGCCGGAGGGGGTATATTATTCTTTTTTTTATTCTTCTTTTTTAAAAGAAACTACCTTAAAAAACAGAAAAAAAATCGTGCATTCGTGCAGAAGTACCGTTGTTTTCTTATATCAATCTGATATACAGTAAATTATAAGCGCACAAAATTCGCACGAATTGCGCACAAATAGCGTACGAATTGTACTTTTTTGAAAAAAAGGCCGAAAAGTACGCAAACGGAAGAATTAGTGCGGGAATGTACGATTTTTGTACAGGTGTAACATATTGATATACAATTAAATATCAGTAGGTACATGTACAAAAGTACTGCCGCACGATTTTTATACTATATCCGTGCAAGGGCTTGGTTATATTCTCGGTATTTAGTATATTTGTGTAAAAATCAACACTTTAAATGACAAAGAAAGATCGATTTGTCTGCTGGCTGCCTTGCAAACCGTATGTCCGGCAGTTCCTACTGCATAATTTCAATGCTCCTGATGATACCTGGACTGAAATCGTTAACCTGTCTTCCGACAAGGAATTGCAGAAAGATTTTCTTTCCCGGCTATCCAAACCCGGACGCTACGAGAACAAATACCGCAACCTTTACCGCTATACGGCTAATGTGGCGGTAGAGATACGCCGTGATGACTTCTACCGCTATGGCTGGTCGATGTCGAACACCGAAGTGGTGGCGTTCGGTACCAAGATTGAGCGGCGGATCAAACAGATACTGTTCCTGTATCTTGATACCCATGTCAGTATGGGACTTCCGCTATCAACCGCCATCCGTAATTTCCAGACAAAGTTTGGGTTCACTGAAGACACCTGGTCTTATGATACCATCCGCAGGGAGTATAACCGACACGGATATCGGAAGACAGTGGAGAATACTACAATTTTTGATTTTATTAACCGTATAATATTGGGGAAGTTGTCCGAGTTTGGGACAATTTCCCAGCAAGGAAGATTAGCGTATGAAAGTGATAAACTATGATTTTGAAAACATCGGAGGACTGTTGCAGGTGATTGCCATTCCCCCGACTTCGTTTTTGCGGATCCGCAAAGATTACAATACCGGCCTGAACTACCTGGAGCTTCGCAACCGGGAGGATATTATTTCCATACCGGTATATGCCAATGATACTTATATATATAATGAGGATAAGGAAGTGAATGATGCCGGGGATTGCTGGAATGTGTCGGTTGAAGGCGTGATTCCTAAACTTTCCTCAGTAAATCATCAGCTGATGGAGACGCTGGAGCGTGGTTTGTGGTATGTGCTGGCGGTGGACGGCAATGGCGAAGTACATTGGTGCGGACAAGAAGACGCACTTATGCTGTTCGCCACGAACAAGACAAGCGGACGCGCCGTTTCCGAACGGAACGGAACGTCTTTCACGTTCACCTGTGTACAGGATGAACCTACCATTTATATATCCGGATTGGAAGAACTGGAAGCGTAAAAACAACGCTTATTCCCTGTTTGACGGTGCCCTGTGTCCTTGGGTACCGTTTTTTTTGCGCTTTTCTTTGCGTAAAAAAGTTATATGAACGAGACAGTTATCACATTATTCGGCAGTATTGACCGGTATTGTTACAACAAAAATTATCTGAAATACTTTTTAGATAAGGCAAAAGGCCAACCCGTCCGCCTGAAGGTCTCAAGCTTTGGCGGTGATGTGGCCGAAGCGGTCGCCATGGCAAACCTTATATCCGAGCATGGCAATGTGACGGTGGAGTTTATCAGCTTCAATGCTTCAGCGGCTACCATACTGGCGTTCGGTGCCAATTCCATCGAGATGCATGAGGACGGTATGTGGCTGGCACATAAGTGCAGTCTGGGCGTGGATATTTGGGGACAGCTCAATGCCGATCAGATTGAAGGCGCCATTAAGGAGTTGCAGAACAAGAAGAAGAGCGCCGAAGCCATTGACTTAATGATTGCGCAGAAGTACATCAACCGCAGCGGTAAAAGCCTGAAAGACATTATCACTCTGATGGAAGAAGAACGCTGGATGCCGGCTTCTGAAGCCAAGGACTGGGGATTCATTGACAAAATCATTCCCGGTGCCTATAAAAAGCCACAGATAACCAATGAAATAACCGACTGCTTTACTGCCATCGGTTTACCATTGCCGGTACTCAATGCTTCCGAAGCGGAAACGCAACCCAAAGGCAATGACAGAAACCTTGTTTCCCAAATCATTGACGGTATCAAAGGCCTGTTTCCTGCCAATAATAAATCTGAAGACATTTCTAATTCAAATACAGTTATTTCCATGCGTAAAGAATTTACTTTCATTAATCAGATCCTCAATAGCGAAGGCATTGAGGAAAAAGACGGTAAGATATCACTTACCGTAGAGAACTTGCAGGCTATCAATAATGCCATCAAGGTAGCCAATGAGGCGAAAACCAAAGCTGAAAGTGATTTGGCAGCCGCCAATACAGCCAAACAGACAGCTGAAAACAATCTGACGGCAATTGTCAACGATCTCGACAGCTTGAGCGATAGCGTCAGGAATGCAGCTGACAGCAAGGCTAAGGTACAGGTTATCCGTGATATTGTGGCTAAGATACCCGGTACGGTAACCGCCAGTCATCAGGAATCGGATGAAGACAGCAAGTTTGCCGATATCGCCACGGATCCGATCAACAGTTATGAGAATGAATAACATCTAAACTATTCTATTTATGGATTTTAAAGCACCTATTGACATTACCACGGTTCTGACCGCGGTAAAAAAACACAGAGACATCCTGAAGGCGGTTGATAAGCTCGACGCTTCGGAGGTATTGAAACATTTCACTCCGGTACCGGGCATTACCGATTCTCTTGAATTGGGCAAGGTAGAAGGCGGAAGTATTTCCAGCAAGTACACCGGCAAGTTTACTGCCGGCAAGTATCTGGGTAAGATTGTTCCGCGTCGTCTGGTCGTTCGTCCCGTCGTGATGGAAATGTCCGATGAACCGGAACGTTACCGCCGCACCTACATTGCTGAGGTACCCGGTACGCTCCGCAAAGAACATCCCTTTGAGTTGTGGCTGATCAACCACGGCCATGAACTGGCATCCAATGATTTGCTGTTTGCCATCTTCACGGCAAAATACAGTGCAGATGCAGACAAAACGGACATTCAGGACTCTTTCGACGGTATCGGTACCATTGTTACCGAAGGCGAGGCAGTCGGAGACATCTCCAGTGCTGAAGGCAACGTATATGCCACCGGTGAACTGACTCTTGCCAATGTCGGTGAGAAGCTGCTGGAGATGTGGCGCCACATGCCGCGTACCTTCAAGCGCAAAAAGAACATCAAGATGTTCATTAGCGATGATATCGGCGATATGTACGATGACTGGCGCAAGGGAGAAGGCGTTATTGTCATCGGACTCAAAGAAGACACTTCCGATACGCAGCATTTGCTCGGTTCCAACAACCGTTGCGAACTGGTGCGTGTTCCGAACCTTCCCGATGGTAGCCAATTCGTTATGCTGACCACTAAAGAGAATGTTTGTTATGGCTTTGATAAGGAGAGTGATTTCAAGTCTATCAAACCGTTTGTATCTGGTAATCCCTATACCTTCGATGCTGCCGGTAAATATGTGATAGGCTTCCAGTTCGTATCAGTACATAAGTCTGAGTTCTGTGTCAATGACCGTCCGGTGGATCCTGAAGGAACTAATCCGTTCGGATATATTGAGGTGAGCATTACACCGGATGAAGCAATCAACAACGGTGGCAAATGGCGTATTCAGGGTGAAGAGAGCTGGCGTGATTCCGGCACGTATGTAGCTGTTCCCGGTGGTAAGGAATATACCGTCGAGTTCTTGGAGGCTGCCGGATATACCACTCCTGCTGTACAGAAGAAAACTCCTGCTGCGGGCAAGGTGGAGAAGGTGACAGGTACTTATGTTGTTAAATCTGAATAAACCCTACGACTATGGCAGAAGTAGATCCTAAATTATGTATTGCCCTTGATGATATCAACGAGGCAATGGACTGCGATAGCCAAGGTAACATGGCGGGTATTGTACCGTCCGTTATCTTCGGCTATCATGAGGACGTGGCGACGTGGCCGGACTATCCGAAAAAGACGGATGCCCCGCTTTCACTTGAGGAAGCCGGTACACTGGTTGGCGATCTGGTTATGAAGGAAGGCAGGCGGGCTTACAAGATGGATTTCACGGACGACCTGGCGGAATTCAAGATTACGGATCAGGGAGAGACAGGCGGTGAGTCGTCGCTGATGGACTTGAATATCATTTCTCCCAAGATGCGGAAGAAGGTATTCGGTTTCGAGAATGCCACCAAAGGGCGCAAGATGTTCTTTATCGTAACTGATAACAACGGCATGAATTATCTGATGGGTGACAAGCGACGTGGTGCCATGCGTGCCTCAGGTGACGGGGCCACTACCGGAACAGGTAGTAGCGGACGAAACCAGAGTACGTTACACTATACTTTCGCTACACCCGTCAAGTGTGTATATGAAGGTGATACAGAAGACATTCTTATCGTAAAGGCTGCACCTGGAGGTTGATTTTTCGTTTCTTCGTTTTGTTAGTTGCTTGTTTATGTCCGTCTCCGAATTCTTTCCGGGAGGCGGACATTTTGTTTTGTCCTATTCCGGCAATAAAAATCGCAATAGTTTTGCGTATCACTAAAAATCAACGTATGATGTCAAAGATTACACAGAGCTATATTGAAGCCCGCAGGGACGGTATCAAGTGGTTAAATTCCAATAAGCGGGATTATAGTACCGGAGTGAATATCCTTACCCGTTCTGGGTATAAGGGCTTTGTCGCCGCACGTCTTGCACGCCAAGGTGAAAAGCCGCATACCCGCGAGAAGCTGGAATATGAGATCCGGCAGATGATTAAAGTCTGGTACCATCCGGATGATCCGCGTTTTGAGGATGTGGATCTGGCGGATGATGCAGTGCCGGGTAATGACGGCCGTTCCGAGACGGTTCCGGAAGAAACGGCGGCGGTCATTGTTTCCATTGCGGAAAAGGAACTGGCACGTGAAACGGATGAACAGCCGGCCTACCCTCCAGTGATCGCCAAAATCATCTATGATTTCCGGGATTGCTATAATGAACGTTCACGGCTGCACCGGTTACTTGCCGAACAGGGTGAGAGCAATATAGCGGCTGTATGTGCACAGCGTAAAGATATTGTTACTCGTATAGCCTCTCTCTCCAATCGTATGACATTGCTGGCTGCCATCAAACAGCAATATGAGCAGAAAAAGGAGTTGCCGACTGATGAACAGCTGGACAAACTTTATAAAAAAGTGGATGCTGCTGAAGAGAAGTCGGAAAAGGAAGATGAGCAGACTGATATCAGTTCTCTTTCCGTCGAAGAACTGAAGAAAGCGAAGTCTAATGCCAAGAGTAAGATTACCAAGGCAAAAAACATGTTGCTGTATTCTTCAGAGAGCAAGCCTAAAGACGGCAAGGAAAACCCGCTTCCAGACTGTCCGAAACGTGTGAGATACGAGAAGAAGGTCGCTGATCAGGAAGCATTGGTCGAGAAAATAGAGTATAGACTGGCTGAACTGCAATAATGTTGGTATGTTGCAGCGATATGAATGAGATGCCGGTGGAGAGCATGAAGGACAATGCGCTCCCTCTCCGCCAAACGGATGCGGCAGCCTCCGACCATGACTTGGTTGCAGAGAAGCTGCTGCATCCGGACGCTATGGGGATGCTGGTACCCGGCAGGGATAAGCATTTCTATTCTTCCGGAGCATTTAACCTGATCCAGTTGATTTTATATATTTTGAAGCAGACCGGTCCGGCACACCTGTTCTTGACTACTTACTCCATCTCGATGGATAGTATCAACGCCCTTCGTCGTAAAGTCGAAACGAATGAACTGTTATCTGTACGATTCTTAATAGACAACCGTGTACGCAGCATTTCACCGAAACCATTCGACTATCTGGTAACTACATTCCCGGACAGCTACCGCTGCCTGGCACTACATGCAAAAGTGGCGTTGCTGTATAACGAAGACTGGAAAGTCACGGTTGTGGGGAGTCAGAACGCTACCCACAACCCGAAGTTGGAGAGAGGTATCATCCATACCGGCGGCGATATTTTTGATTTTGACTTTAAAATGTTGAATGATGAGTTTGACGCAGGAACAACGTGAGGAAGTCGAGAAAATGGCGTACCGCCTTATCCCTCCGGGAATGATCGCAATCAATATCGGTGTGGACGAGACGGATTTTCTTGTAGAACTTCGTACTCCGGGCACTGAAGTTCGGACAGCTTTTTACCGGGGACATCTCAGACAGATGGTTGAAGTACGGGAGGCTATCATCAAGTCCGCCATTAACGGCAGCAATCCGGCACAACAAGAACTGATCAAGTTCTTTAAATCGCAAAAGCAATATCTTGAGTATGAGTAGCAACTTGACAACATCCAAAAGTAAATCTGCATTGGAGGAACAGTCATATGAACTCATCCGGCAGCACATCATTGATCCGGAAAACAGTCCGTTGCCGGAGCATCTTCGGGTGCAGTGCAATCGGGTATTGCAGATAGCCCGTTTGCTTGACGATTATCCCAATGAGAGCCATATCATCAACATCATGTTGGCGAAATATCGGATTTCACGTACACAGGTACGTAAGGATATCGCCCTGGCAAAAGAGTTATTCAAGACGCAGCATCAGTTTGACTGGGATTTCTGGTTTGCTTGGATGATCAAGGACCAGATTCAGCTTATCCGGGACTGTAAGCTCAGGGGTGATCTGAAGAACTGGAACAACGCTAAGAAAGTGTTGCATCAGATGATTGGTGAGAAACCGGCTTCGGTTGAGGATCCGCGACGTATGGAGAAAAATGTGATTAATATTCAGATAAACAATATGGGTAAAATGGTGAACATTCCGCTGAATGCCATCCGCAATCTTTCACAGGAAGAGCAAAAAGTCCTTGTGGATTCAATGTACACACCTATCGACGATGTGCAGGCAGAAGAAATAATGAACTCATAAATATAACAGCCTTGGGCGGGCTTTGTAAAACCCATATACATATTATGAAAGAAATAGAATTAGGCGACAAAGTTCGCAGTAGTGTATCTGGCTTTTCAGGGATTATAACTGCTAAATGCGAGTACTTACATGGTGTAACAACGTATGCTGTTACAGCCCCTGAGCCGTTAAATGGAGAAGTTAAAACCGAATGGTTCGCAGCCTCTGAACTCATAATTGAAGAGTAAGAGGCTTAGCAGGTCCCGGAATGGTTCTACTTTTCCGGGTTCTGTTAAATTAATACTTTCAAAACAGATTAATCATGAAGAAACTGACCAATAAACGCCTGATCTCTTATCTGGCTGACCATAAACATATTGATATGGTGTCAGTCAGCAAGACACAGATTGTTTGTACCGTATCCGCTAAGTTCAAACCGGATGAAGTGAAAAAACTATTAGACGATACAGGGCAGCCAATGCCCCGTATGACTTCATCAGAAGGCGTGAACTACATTGTTTTCCCACGTTATTGATGTGACAGGACAATGGACGAAAACGTTTGGGAAGAGGTTATACAGGTCAATCCGGCACAGGCGGCATTCCTGGTAATGCCGTACAAGAACGGGTATGTCATCTATTCACGTGCAACAGGTAAATCTTTTATTACCGGTGCCGTGATAGATGACAATATCCGCCTGATGCCGCGCGGTATTACCACGCTTACCCAGGCTACCATTGGTCAGGCGTTGACTAAAACATTGCCATCCGCTTTCAAGATGCTTGAGATGCTCGGTTACAAGCAATGGGATCCGGTCAGCAAGACCGGTGATTATGTGGTGTGCCGCAGGCCCATTGAAGGATGGTACAAACCTTACGAACACATCATGTCGTTTGAGTATGGTATCAGCTTCAGCAACGGGCACATGCTTTATATACTTACCCAGGGCGGTAACAGCCGCGGACCGAATGCCGACTACAACATCACCGACGAAGCGTTGACGCTCGATAAGGAGAAGTTCGATCAGGAGGCGGCACCGACCAACCGGGGTAATGAACACATCTTCGGACGCAAGTCGGAGAATCCGGTTCTGAAGCACCACGGCAATACCTTCCTTTCTTCCATGCCTTACACGCCTGAACAAAAATGGCTGCTTGAACCGGCTAAGTATTACGAGGAAGAGAGGGGCATCCGGCTATTCGATGTCTGGAACAAGATTGTGCGGTTACAGATGCAGCTCATTGATGCAAGGATTGCGAATGATGCGGGACTCTTCAAGGAAATCTGGAATGAAACCGTCCGTCTCAGGCAAAGTATCACACCGTTCGTCTCACGCGACGGTACACTCTTTATCCTTGGCTCTATCTTCGACAACATCGCCAATGTAGGTATGAACTATATCCTGAACCAGTACAAGGTGATGGATAAGCTTTCCTTCATGATCGAGATCCTGAATTTCATGGTGGACAAGATTGACAGTTGCTATTACCAGCTCGATGAGCGGCACGTCTATTACAACGCTACCAACGACGACTACATCCGCGACTTTGCGGAGGATCACAACTACAACTGGCAACAGCTTGCCAACAACGATGACAGCCGGCGTGACCTGGACTGTACCCCCACGAAGCCGCTGGAACTGACACCCGACTGGGGTTCTGCCGCCTCCTTCCTTGAAGTGGCGCAGGAACGCAATTATGATTTCGTAACGAAGCTGCTGACCCGTGAACCCATTGATAACAACATCAACGAGTTCTTTGTCAAGCGTGACGAAGAGGATGATACGATGGTCAACGCGCTGATGGATAAGTTCTGCCACTATTACCGGGGGCACATTAACAAGCATGTACACTATTACCGTGACCGTTATGGTGACATTCGTCTTGCCAACAACAAGAAGTCCTATAACCAGCTTGCCATTGAGCGACTGGAGAAGCACGGTTGGACGGTAGAACAACATACTCATGCGGGTATTGAACCTCCGCAGCACGACAAATTCCTTTTGTGGGCATCCATCCTTGCAGAGAAAGACGAACGTTTTCCGAAGAAGCGTTTCAATGGCTCGAAATGCAAATACACGCTGATCTCCATGAACAACACACGCGTCATTGAGAAGAACGGCCGTTTCGAAAAGGATAAGCGCAGCGAACGTAACCAATCCATCCTTCCGGAAGAGGCAACGCACTTCGGTGATGCGGTCGATAAACGTATATGGACGAAGTACGGGCATTTGCTCAGGCAGGCTTATGGGTTCGTTGATGCGCGTATCTGATTAACTGCACACATTCGCAACAGCAATCGCAATACTTATAGCAGGACTCGCAACGATTGAGGACCGAACGCCGCACCGGAGGACTGGCGGAGGGTGTTTTTCTTGATGTAAAAATATGTTACTTTTGTCATATTTCCTTACTTTTTGCGACTTCTTTTGCGCCTTTTGTTAGGGCGCGGTAGGAAGAAACTTCCGTTTCTTTTTCCATTCGGATGGAAAACAGGGTATTGTGTATTCATTCTCAAGACAATGGATTTTTTATAACATTCATTAACAGATTCCCCGGCGCGTGCAAAATCCGTACTGAAGAAATAGGCAGGCAAATCTATTTCCCCAGTACGGATTTTGCACGCGTATAGAGGTAGGAAGCAACGCTTCCTTGTGTTTGTTTGCACCCATGCAGGTCCCCCGGTCTTTTTCTATATCTAAGGTAGAGACCGGTAGAGCGGTATAGTTTTCAACTATGTATTTTCAGGCTGTTTCCTTTTCTGATTCTCGCCCTTTATTTCTGTCTCCAGTCACCACGCAGTTTCGCTTTTTTGTGCTGCAAAGGTAAATGTTGACGTCACTGGCTCAAGTTCAAGCGGTGTTTCAGAAAAAATCTCCACCCTTCAGGTAGTATTCAAGCCGTTCCGGTTTTCTGAAAAACTTGCTCCTGTTCCTTACAACACCTTTTGATGCAGCGTAAAAAAGGCGAAACATACCGCGTAGCGACAGGCGACGCAGAAAAAAAAAGCTCCAATCAGGGAAACAGCCAATAAAAGGCTCACACCCGGAAGCTCAAGGTTCAACATAAAATTTGCAGATTATGAAAACATTTACTTACAAACAGGCTATCGAGGTTCTGAACAAGTATTTCAAAGGGTACAGAATACTCAAAAAGTTTGACAGTATCAGAGAGTTAAGCATACTCTTTCAAGATGCAAAGGGCAAAAAGTGGGAACTCCTTTCAACGGGTGATCCCTATTTCCAAACCGTAGAGGATTATGTGATTATTGAGGCATAACATTCTAATATATAGCATTATGACAAAAGTAAGAGATGAAAAGAAAGAGCGTGAAGCACGCTTGCAGAAACGGGAACAGTTAAAGGTATTATCACAGTCTTTGGTAGCCCGTAGAAATTTAGGTGAATATATGGGAAACGAAGACGACACAGTAAACGGTCTGTTGCGATTTCATTACGCTTGCAATGGGTACACCAATCTAAAAACTTTCAGGGAGTGGAAAGAAGCGGGTTACACCGTTCGCAAGGGAGAAAAAGCCCTGTTGATATGGGGAATGCCCGTGACTTCAAAAGCGGAAAAGCAGCGCATTGAGGAATTGAAAAAGCAGGGTAAGGAAGAAGAAGCAAAAGAGGATTTTTTTCCCTTGTGTTACCTCTTCGCAGAAAGCCAGGTACATAAGTTAGATAAATAGTTGAACACTATTATATAAATCATTAATTATTAACTTTTTAAATTTTACAAAAATGGAAAATCAAACAGAAAAACAAGTTGAGAGAATCGGTAATGAAGTAGCAAAAGCAGTTGAAGCCATGAAAGAGGCAGGCCAGCAAGGCAAGGAACAGCCTACCAATGAACCAAAGCCGACCGATACGCCCAAAGGTAAGGGTAAGAACTCTAAAAAGGATGAAGCGGCCAAGTTACAGGAAGAAATCAACCGCAAGACAAAAGAGTTAGAAAAATGTTTGGCCGACCTTGAACGGAAAAAAGAAATTTCCCGTAACCGCACAGCATTTATCAATGCTATGGATAAATTGGAGGAAGCAGCGGAGAAGCTGAAAGAGGAAAACACCTTTGAAACAGCGTTCTATAAACTTCGCTTTGCGGAAGTTTCGGGATATAGCAACAGTAATGACATTTTTACCATTTCCAACCGTTTCTTATTGGAGGAATTTATAAAGTTTATGAAAAAGAGAATACAGTTGAAAATCGGAGAATTGGAGCAACTTTTAATCAGTGAATAAATGGATATAGCCCGCTTTCGGGCGGGCTATATAAAAACAGAAAGGAGATAAACATGAGTGTAGCTTGTATACAAGATATATATAGATGTGATACCTGCAAATCAGCGTCAGATAAATACGGAAGGGGATGTAAGCATGGTATGTTGTTTCCCTTACTTCTTCTTATGAGGAATTGTAATCAATGCCCTAATTATGAATTAGATATTGAAAAGATAAAAATCCATTTAAAAAAAAGGATATTACATGAAAAATAATTCTGGGAACGGGTGCAGGGCGGCACCCGCTTCCGTTTGCTCGCACACTCGCAAACGGAAGCGGGTGTAAAGAGGTATTTTTGTTTTTCCGTTCCTTCAACCACGGAGGGGCTTTTTTTGTCCTATGAAAGCGGATACTATGATTTTACCTTTGTGACAAAAAAAGATATGATACGTTTCATCACCAAGTTCGTCGGTACCTATGGATATGATTCCCTGAAGGAGTTCTTTCTTTCGGTGGCACCCAGTTTCAAATACAACCTGCAACTGCCGGCTATTTCCTTCAGCGCAATCACTGCTGTAATCAGTGAATGGATAGGTATCACCCCGCTGCTGGCGATGGCTATGCTGATCGCCATTGTTTCCGAGATGTGGACGGGCATCAAGGCAAGCAAGATCCGCGGCATAGGATTTGAATCCTTTCGTTTCTCACGCTGCATCATCAAGCTGTGTATATGGCTGACCATCATTTATATCACTCACTCATTCTATCTGGAGAGCAAGGCAGGGTCGGAAGAAAGCTTCATCATGCTGCTGGCTACCCTGTTCTTTTCCATTGTCAAAGTGTTCGTTATGACCTGGTTCTGTGTGGAGCATGTGACAAGCATACTGGAGAATCTGGCGGTTATTGACGGCAAACCTAAAGATACGCTGATCAAGCAGGTGGGAATATTGTGGGCGACGGTTACAGACAAATTTAAAAGGAAGGTCGATGAAACGGAACGTTAGTTGCATGTTGCTATGTGCGTTTATAGCACTTCTTTCCGGTTGGGCAGGTTACCGGCTGGGGGCCCGTCACCGGAGTATTGTTTGCACTCCGGAAACAGTGGTCAGACATGATACGATACGCCCTGATATTCCTGAACCGGAGGTGATTGTCCGTGAGGTACCCACAGAAGTGGATACGGCGGCTATACTGGCCGACTATTTCTCGGAGAAGCATTATCTCGATACGATTATTGAACGTCCTTACCTGCGGGTGGAAATGACCGATATCATATCCCGCAATGCGTTGCTTGACCGTACGGTAGTGGTGGATTACCGGCAGCCGGTCGTTTATAACAATGCCCTGGCTCTGGGATTGGATGCCGGACGTTACAGCTGTGTGTTGTCTGCTGGGTATCGGCGTAAGTCGTGGGAGTTTAGGGCGGGATATGACTTATACAACAGGTCGGTGGTGTTGGGTATATCTAAAGATCTGTGGAGATGGTAGCGAATTTGGTCAATAACACGTATCTGTTTTCCGCCGATATGGAGGATATCCGTATTACGGACGTACATGAGAAACTGGCTTTCAAGATGACGGTGGACGGACAGGAGGCGCTTTCTGAAGTGTACTATCCGGATAGTGAGAATGCAGTCGTCATTTGTGATCCCGGCACCATCATTAATGAGTATTTCGTACGTCCGGAGCTGGGTAGCGGTGATGACTGGATAGCCCTGCCACCCATGACGGTACAACTGTCTCTTTCAGACAGCGAGGCAGCGGTTGAATACACGCTATATGTGTTCCACTCAAGATACCGTGTGTCTTTCGAGCCGCTGACCGGCTTCATATTTTATTCTCGCTATAAAATCAAGCATATCAGGCAGGATACGATTGATTACCTTTCCTTTTTTGTGTCTGACAAGACTAAAGTGTATTTGGATATCATCTATCTGGAGTCCGGTAACAGCGTCAAGAAAACCGTTGAGTTGCAACTGTCCGATGCCAACCGGATGATGGCATACAACATGAGTCCGGCCAAGGTGGGTAAACTCGCAGGTCTCAGGGCCGACAATATCTTATCGTATGATGCACGCATCACCGATGGCACGTTGACGGACCTTGTAAGGTATGTCATCGACCGGAAAAGCCATCGTGAAATACACCAGTTTCTTTATTACAATGTATTCGGATTACCGGAATCCATATCATTCTCAGGATTGGTACAGTTTAGTCCGGAGCTGGAGGGAGATATCGCGGACATGGTGAAGCTGAAAAGGAGATTCAATCCGTTTTTCAATGACCTGCGCACGGTCAACACCGGGTATTTGGACGAAAACAAGTACAAGGCCCTGATAGACATGCTTACCTCCCCGGTACAGCGGTGGTATGACACGCCTTCTTTACCGATGGAGATCATCATCACAGATATTGACTTTACCCATACAAAAATGGGAAATCAGCGGGTAAACGTGAACCTGACCTTCTGTCCGGCAAGCCGGAGGCATCAGGTATTTGACAGATACTCGTTTGGTGGCGGTATCTTCGATTATACATTTGACAGGACATTTGAATAATAATATACAATGGAAACAATACGCAGAAATTTAGCATTGGCCGACATGGATATCCGCAGGGATGAGCACGGGAACCGGCGTGTCTTTTCGATAAAATTCGTCAGTAAGGAGGGCAAGGTTTACTTTATCCCGCAGGCATACGCCTGTGGTGCCGGACGCATGAATATGAAGGAATATCAGCTTCGGGGTGTACAGCCCTGCGACTGCAAGGGCAACCCCGAAGGGCATCCCTATCCGGTGGATATTGATCTGATACTGGAGTATAACAAAATGAAAATCGTATTCTGATGAACATACTGTTTAATTCAAGCGGTATTCCCCTGTTGATGCAGTCCACGTACATATTCGGTGAGACTACGGGAACTCCGCAGAACGAGATGAAGGACCGTGCCCGGATCCTGTCGCCATACGACTTGTCGAATGTTTCCTATATAGACATCGACGGGCTGAAGATACGCCCATGGGGAGACGAGAACGATTTCCCGCAGAAGGCGGCCGAAGAGATCGGAAACACCAGTGTGCTCAATACCGGATTGAAGTTTCTCCGGAACCTGACACTTGGTCAGGGTATTTATCCTTGTACGGTGAACGGTTACGATGATGGCGGCAACGAAATACTGAAGCCGGTTACGGATAGCCGGGTACAAGCTTTTGTCGCTTCCAGGAATGTAAGGCGTTACATGGAGAAGGTGCTGCGGGATTATCTGAAGTTCGGCAATGGAGCTGTTCAGTTCGTTCCGTCGGCAGCCGGCAATTCTTTTGCAGGCGTCAATCCGGTTAATGCACTTTACCGCCGTTACTCCGAAGTGGATGAGTATGGCGCCTGTAAGTGTATTGTTTCCGGATATTGGCCGCAGCATCCGGGCAAAGGGCAATACACCAAATTGGAGGTATTATCTGAATATGATCCGCAGATGCACGCTGAAGTGTTGCGGTTTGCCGGGAAGATGAAGAACGGATTCATCCTGCCGGTGCGTGATAGTTGGAGTAACGATGACCTTTACGGTATGCCTGTCTGGTGGCCGGCATATGTTTGCGGGTGGGTGGAAATAGCTCATCTCATTCCTCATTTCCTCAAGAAAGCATACAAGAACCAGATTACCTGGAAATGGCACGTGCAGATTCCGTATTCTTATTGGGAGAAGAAATACCCGTCCAAGGACTATTCCGTCGCAGAACGCGAAGCGGCCATTCAGAAGTATATGGACTCGGTAGAACAGAATCTCTGCGGGCCGGACAATGCGGAGAAACCTATTTTCTCACATTATGCCGTCAATGAGATGAACGGCAGGATTGAAGAGGAATGGAAGATCAAGCCGCTGGAGAACAAGTACCAGGGCAGCGATAACCTTCCGGTATCGGCAGCCGCCAACTCCGAGATATTGTTTGCCTTAATGGTCAATCCCAATGTGCTCGGTGCCGGTATGCCGGGCGGTACATACGCTGGCAATCAGGGCGGTTCCAATATTCGTGAGGCGTTCCTCGTGAACATCGCCAACGCCTGGATTGACCGACAGAATATTCTGGATCCGATTGAACTCTATATAAAAATGAACGGTATGCCGGAGTGTGAGTTGCGTTTCCGCAATACCATTTTAGTAACCCTTGATACCGGTAGCGGTACCAAAAAAACGTTGAGCTAATGATATTCAGTGCAGAGAAATGGAACAAGGGTGCCGAACTCAAGGCACTGATGAAGGTGAATACCGCAATTTCGTTCGATATGATGGAAGCACCGCTTCGGGGTGCTTTCCGGCAATTCCTGATTCCGTTACTGGGGGATGCGATGGCGGGCGAAGTGATTGAGATATATAATTTCGGTCCGGATCCGGATGTGTTGGAACAGAATACTGAAGGGGCCACCGAACGGGAGAAGTTGGATGCTCGGCTGCTTGAGATCTGCAAACGGGCCAACGCGAACCTGGCTTTCTGGAATGATTTCGATGAAATCAGCGTCCGGATCACGGATGCAGGATTTCAACGGCAGAAGTCCGACAATGAATCTTTTCAGCAGGTGTACAAATACCAGGAAGACAATCTTCGTATGTCTTTCCGAAACAAAGGGTTTAACGCGCTTGATGAGCTGCTTGAGTTCCTGTATGCGCATATAGCAGAATATCCGGAATTTGCGACCTCACAGGCTTATCAGAATCGCAAATCCGCCATTGTCCGCAGTACCGCAGATATAAATGATGTCTGTTTCATTGGCGGCAGCCGGATTATCTTCCTGCGTTTGCAGCCGCATCTGAAATTTGTGGAAGAAATGCTGCTTCAGCCGGCTATCGGTGACAGGCTTTATGAGCATCTGATTGACGGGTTGGTCAATCCACCTGAAGATGAAGGGCAGCGGAAGAATGTGGAGCGTTTTCGCCTGGCCTGTTCCCGCTACATCGGGACAATGGCCGTTAGACGGCTGTTGATGGAGACGGGTAGCATTACGGACCGCGGGCTGTACTTCACAACAATCCGATCAGGAGAGAAGGGCAATGAGCAGAAAGAACCGGTGGACACTAAACGCGTAGCGGTACAGATACAGAACCTGAAGGTGGATGCCGATATGTACATGACTGCATTGTTGCGGATTGCCCGTAGTTATTTTGCTGACTATTATGCTGGTGATCCACGAAGGATATTCGACCGGGACAATGACCGTAAACGTACATTCTGGATATGAGACAGCTTCGTATTGTTTATCGCAGCTTCGGTGTCCGTCGTGAGGTTATACGTCAGGTACCGCAGAAATGGGAAGAATTGACACCGGATCAGTTTCTGCTCGTGTCACGGTTTTACCTTCAGGAGATGGATGAGTCTTCATTCTTGAAAGGCTTTTATTCCCTACCGTCCGGAGTTGGCTTTGACAGTTATTATATCTATCGCCTGAGTGAGCTGCTTGAGTTCATCAGCGACTGTCGTGTCCGGATGGATCGCTTTATTCTTTCCTGTGTGTCCGGATTGAAAGCACCGGGCGAACGCCTGAAGGGGATGTGTTTTGAACATTTCATGCATGTGGATACGGCTTTCAACCGCTATGCACGTGACGGCAAGGATGCTTCACTGGATACTTTCGTATCGATGCTGTACCTGAAGGATAACGAATATATTGTCCTACCAGCGGGTGGAAAAAACGGCTTATTTAGCAGGCAGAAACCGCTAATACTGCAAAAACGGCTGTCGGAAGTGGCGAAGATAAACAGGTATGTCAAGTATGCTATATTCCTGAACTATGTTTTTGTCAAAAGGTGGCTTTCCAAGGCGTTCCCTTTCCTGTTTCCATTGAATGATGAACCGGAGAAGAACGACAAGAAACCGACCGCGCCATCGGTCAACTGGCTTGATATCTTCGATGCCTTTGTTGGTGATGATGTGGCGGTGATGGAGAAATACCAGGCAATGCCGGTAGCAACGGCATTTCGCCTGCTCAATAAAAGAATACGTGATGCTCAAAAACAGAAGAAATGACATTTTCAGAGTACATAGAGAGTTTGGCCGAAAGACACGTTGATATCCGGCATAAAGAGAATAACGAGGTACATTTCCTTTCATCCGAACGGGAGAAGCACACGGCACTGGACAGCGTACTGCATTATCCGGCGGTGATTCTGGATCGTGGCTCAGGGTTCGGATATGGCGGTGTTCCGGGGGCATACCTGAAGGATCGTGATTATCTGCTCTTTGTATTGGAACATGTGTCTGATACTTCAGACTACGAACAGATAGAGGCCGCACTTGACAAGTGTGAGCGCATTCTTGATGAGATGCTGAACCAAGTACTTGAAGACAAACGGAAGAACCGCCAATGGATTGCCTTTTCACTTGAAGAGGTAGAAGCGGATTATGTGGTGAATATTGATAGCCAGCTTTATGGGGTGATCGCGGCAATACACTTGTCGCAACCCTATAAGGCTGTTAACTGTAGGAAGGCATTCAACTGATATGGCAGATACGATTGAAACACTTAAAGAATTAGCCCGGCAGGTACGATATGCCACCCAGGAGGGAGAAAACACGGGAGAACGTGTTGGGCGTACCTTGGTGGGCATTTTGAATCTGTTATCACAGTGTTCTTTAGAAGAACTGAATAGAATCTTCCTTCATAAATCCAAACCTGATGAAACGCCTTTCTTACTGAAGTTATTTGGAGGTACTGTAATAGGTGAAGCTATAGACTCTCTTACAGCAGGAAAAGGGATAATTGCCGATATTTTTGGGCGTATGCAGTTGTCGCGTCTGGAAGTCCGTGATGCGCTTGTCGTGCTGCGCTTAATTATCAATGAAATTCAGGCAATGTCCGGTGACTTCTCTTTCTCTGATTGTGGCACCATTGAAAAGGTTGAGCTGTTGGACGATGGCACTTACCGGCTTACTATGGAGAAGCGAACAGATACGGATTGGACTACATTAGAGGAAAACGACGTATTATGTTCTATCGTTAATTCGCTGTTGATCGGAGGTACCGACTACTATACTTCTTGGTTCAGACCAGTATCGA
>ERZ1673736.1695-NODE-1695-length-27573-cov-15.835199_pt1 | contig 27573 bp, 29 predicted proteins | sample MGYA00580212_ERZ1673736 | MGnify/ENA primary metagenome ERZ1673736 (study PRJEB41218, sample SAMN15661752) | gut metagenome | host: Homo sapiens | place: Canada: London | collected 2015-08-20/2019-03-30 | study: EMG produced TPA metagenomics assembly of...
CAAAACATCGACAGCAAGACACAAAACGCCGGCATCAAGGCATTCTTCGCCTCTGTCACAGCTGCTTTAAAGCTCGTAGAAGCTCTGTAATTTTCTTGTGTGAACATGTTCACACGTGCTTCCGACCGCCTTTTCTAAGGCGGTTTTTGCTTTAGTTTTTAGGATCTTTCCTTCGCCGATTGACGATGATTGCTGGTCTAAACTATCAGCAAGTTCCAAGGAAAATTAATGTTAGCCGCCACTATACTTCATTCACTATCCGCGGTCTGCGTTTTACTCATCGTGATCGGCTTCGGTGTGTTTCTCGCCCGAAAAGGCTGGTTCGATGCACCCTCGCACCACGGCATCGTCTCTAAACTCGTCAACGCTGCCCTGCCGTGCTTTCTCTTTTATTCTGTTATCTCTAAGTTTTCGCAAGGCGAACTCTTTAACCTGCTTAAGTTTGCCGGACTCCCGTTCCTGACGGTTGGTTTGAACTTTTTAATCTCTGTTCTCTTCATTAAGCTCGGCTGGGTTCGGCCTCACATGAAAGGAACGTTCATTGCCGCATTTACCGGCGCAACCGTTTTGTTCGTCGGCGTCCCTCTGGTACAGACAATGTACGGCTCGGACGGAATTCCTTATTTGCTCGTCTACTTCTTTGCCAATTGCGTCTTCATTTGGACCGTCGGCATCTTTAACATCCAGTTAGACGGTGCGCGCCGAGGCATGACAGAAGAACCTAAGATCTTCTCGGTTCGCGGACTCAAGATGCTGCTTTCCCCGCCGCTGATGGGTTTCCTTATCGGTTTAATCGTTGTCCTTCTGTCGATTCCCGTTCCTAAATTCATCTCCCAGTCGACCCATACAATCGGCCAATTAGCGACACCGCTGGCTTTAGTCTTTGTCGGAATTACGGTTTGGCAAATTGGTTTTGAGAAACTCAAAAAACTCCCGAGAGAAGTCTGGCTGATTCTCCTCTCCTGCTACGTCATTCGCCCGATAACGATGTATTTGTGCACGATGTCTTTAGACATGGACCCGCTCATGCGGAAGTGCTTCATCTTGGCTTCCGCACTGCCGGTCTCTTCTGTGATTGCCGTGCTCTCTAAAGCCTACGGCGGGGACGAAGAATTTGCCTCTGAAGCCATCGGCGCAAGCACTGTTGCCATGATCTTCGTCCTACCCTTCCTATTGATTGCTGTTAACCTCGTCAACTGACTCCGGTTTGAAACGAATCACGAAGTCGGTGCCTTTGCCGACTTCGGATTTGAGCGAAATGCTCCAGCCCAGCGCTTCGGCCGCACGCTTAGAAATCGCCAGTCCTAAACCGAATCCCTGATAATGGCCGCGGCCGCCTTGACCGGCCCTAAAACCGCGGTTAAAAACCTTTTCTCTATCTTCTTCTTTTATTCCGATCCCTGTATCACGAATGATGGCTTGATCTTCATCAACGATGACGGTCACCGAACCGTTGTCCGTGTAGTGAATAGAATTGAAGACGAGGTTATCGAAGATCGTTGCGCCAAGTACTTCGTTAAATGTCTGCTTGGGCATGTTCTTCATTTCGATAGAAAGCTTCAACCCTTTGTTTTCGGCTTTTTGTTTCCACGACTCTTTCAAGCCGGCTATAAGCTCGGACATCGAACAAAGTGCGTTGTTCTGACCCGTTCGAGCGCGTCCGATATTTAAGAAAACTTCCGCCATCCCTTTGATTCGAGAAGAGGCATTCTGTGCACGACGAATTAATGTTTTTTGACGGTCGTTGCCTTGAACCTGTTCATTGAGAAGTTCGAGACTCGTATCGATCACCGTCAGCGGAGTACGAACCTCGTGACTGACCTCGGTGGAAAACGCTCTTTCCTTCATCGCGAGGACTTTGAGTTTGGAAACCAACGCTTTAAAAGAGCGTTCCAATTCTCCGATTTCGTTTTCCGGCCAGTGCCCTTTAAAGATTTCTTCCGTGTAGATTTTGCCGTTCTGAATCAACCCCTCGGCTCTTACCGCTTCCTTAGTCAGCTGTCCTAAAGGAGACAGCAGCTTGCGACCCAAATACCAACCCACAAAAGAGCAAATCGCAATAAGAAGCAGGAATCCGACTACGCCGATTCGAAAAAGATGTCTCTCCCAAATCTCAAAATTGCCTTGATGACGCGTCAGAACATAACGCTTCCCGTTGATGATTTTGGTATAGGTATGAAGATCTTCGCCGTCCGTAAATTCCGTATATCCTTGCGGATTGTGCCTGAATAGGTCCGGGATCTCACGGCTGGGATCTCCTTCAATATAAAGGCGGGAAACCTGATCAAGACGCGGCGGTTTCCCCTGCAGGATATCTGCAGTCACAACAGTCTGCAGCATATCGTCCATCACAGATGCCATGAGCTTGCTCTCTGCCGTCTCTAAAACGTAAACCAACGTGATGGAATACAGAACCGCGCAGGCGGCTGCTATCACGCCGCAAAGCATTCCTAATGACTGTTTGAGCGAACGACCTTTTGTCATTCTTCCAGATCCTCTTTTGCGCGTACCGCCCAGCCGAATCCGTGACGCGTTTCAATCAGCGGCTCTTCAAAAGGCTTGTCTACGATTTTTCGAATTTGATAAATGTGAGCTCTCAAATTATCTCCGGCCACTCGCTGGAAACCCCAGATTTCATCTTCAATTTCTTCACGAGAAACAACTTCGGGACTTTTCTGCATCAGAAAGGCCAAAATCCGGAAAGCTGTCGGATTAAGTTTGAGCTCCGTATCTCCTCGAAAGACGCGCTTGCTGTCGAGTTCGAGCCTGAGGTTGCCGACCTGAAGAACTTTTTCTTCGGGAGTTGAACTGCGGCGAAGAACTGCCTGAATTCTCAGCAGGAGTTCCGCTAAGGAGAATGGTTTAACCAAATAATCATCCGCGCCTTCGGAAAGCCCCATGATGCGGTCGTCCGTACTATCCTTAGCACTCAGGATAATAATAGGAGTTGTGTTGCCCCGGCTTCTCAGTTCGTGGCAAAGGCGCAGTCCGTCCATGCCGGGAATCATGATGTCCAGGACGATGAGGTCGTATTTATTAACGATTGTTAAAGCCAAAGCTTTCAAGCCGTCATCCGTGTTGTCGGTCTGGTAATTTTTGGACTCTAAATATTCAACGAGGTTGAGCCTAATGTCCTCGTTGTCTTCCACAATCAAAATCGTCGGCATATCTGTTCGTTTTTAACGTAGTTTTCACGATCGCTTAACCCGTCATTTCAGACAAGAGATCCATACTTATCTTCCGATCGGTGCGGAGTTGTAGACGATGAATTCAAGTATGCCAAAGAAGACCAATTCTTTCCTGGTTTGGAGCTTCAATGACATTCTAACGGTATTGCTTCCTTTGTGGTTGCTCTGCCTAATTTCGGAGTTTCGCTACGCACCGATCGACTCTTTCTTTGCCGCTCCTTTTTATATCTCCGGAACCAATTGGCTCGGAACCGGAAGTTTTTTCTTTTCTGCGGTACTTCATAAAGGCGCAAAGTATGTTGCAGTCGCCGTGGCAGTCAGCTCGCTGATTCTTTTTCTACTTTCTTATTTGAAGCAGTTCGCCCGATTAAAACCTTACCGAAAGGTCTGTCTGTACGTCGCGCTTTCTATTTCGGCCTGTGCGCTCATCATCAGCGGTTTGAAGTCTCTATCCGCCTCTCCGTGCCCTTGGTCACTTCCTCAGTACGGCGGAAACGGCAGCGCCGGAAAATGTTTCCCCGCCGGTCATGCCTCTTCCGGTTTTTGCCTCTTTGCGCTCTACTTTGCATTTCGGCAGCGCAAACTTAAGAAAGCATGGATTTTTCTTATCCTCGCCTTTGTTTTAGGATGGATCTTGGGGCTTGGGCGTCAGGCGCAAGGCGCACATTTTCTCTCCCATTCTTTTGCCACGATGTTTCTGGACTGGGCCATTTGCGCCCTGTTCTACAGGTTATTTTTCTTTCCAAAAGCTCCCATAAGAATTCGCCAAAAACCCATTTCTACGCTTTCTTATTGCTTAATATCGGCTTTCTTCCTTACTTTCATTTTTAACCTGCCGTTCTTCTCGAAAGCATGTTCGGCTCTGAAGTTTTCGCCATCTGATTTATGGCTGCTTGCAGTTTGTGCTTTTATTCTTTTTTCTGCGTTTTTCGCGGTTCTCCGGCTCTTAAACTACAGCTTCTTAATCAAAGCCTTCAGCTTATTCTTTACGGTCTGCGCAGCCGGGGCTTTGTACTTCAATTATCAGTACGGGACCATTATTAATTCCGAAATGATGCGCAATGCGCTCGCTACCGATACAGCTGAAGCCGCGGAACTCCTGACTGCTAAGTTCTTCTTAGAATTCGCCTTTCTATGCCTTCCGCAGTCCTATCTGACTTTCTTTGTTCCGATTAAGCATTCTTCTTTTGTACGCGGCTTATTCCAAGGTTTAATGGGACTGGTCATTGGCGTTTGCTTCTTAATGCTCAATTTCCAGAGCGTCTCTTCGCTTATTCGCTCCGAGCCGGTTCTTCGAAATTTAATCTCTCCGGTGAACGTTTTCAGCGGAACCTACAAAGCCGTATTTAAGGATGGTTCCACAGAAGTTGATACACCTCGCATTGTCATCGATCCCAAACCCACGCTTGGGGCCAGCCACAGCAAAGACAAGGGAACACTTTTTATCGTTGTTGTCGGGGAAACCGCTCGATTAGCGAATTGGGGCCTTGCGGGCTACCACCGAGACACAACGCCTCAGCTGCGTGCCAGAAATGTCATTCCGTTCAGTAAAACGATTTCCTGCGGAACCAGTACCGATATCTCTTTGCCCTGCATGTTCAGCAGAGTAGGTCGAGACCACTACGACAGAGACAGAATCCTGAAAGAAGAAAGCCTCTTGCCGATTCTGCAAAGAGCTGGTGTCAACGTGTTTTGGGTGGATAACCAATCCGGATGCAAAGGTGTTTGTAAAGGTGTTCCGTCCTTGTCCATTTCTAAAACCAAGGCCCCTTCACTTTGCTCAGGACCGAGATGCTATGACGAGGCCTTATTGGCCGGTATAGATACTTCAGAAATCTTGAAACCCGGCAAAACTACGGTAGTCTTTATGCACCAGCTCGGCAACCACGGCCCTGCTTATTCCAAACGCTATCCTAAAAACTTTGAAGTCTTTAAGCCTGTCTGCACGGATGAAAAACTCAACAACTGTACGAGGGAAGAGATCGTCAATGCTTATGACAACGCAATCCTTTACACCGATCACTTTTTAGCCGGCGTCATTGACTGGTTAAAGGGTCTAGACGGTTTTGATACAGGTCTGCTTTATGTCAGTGATCACGGAGAAAGTCTCGGCGAAAACAATATGTACCTGCACGGGGCTCCGGAATTAATCGCACCGAAAGAGCAAAAAGAAGTACCCATGCTGTTATGGCTGTCTAAAGGTTTTGAGCAAAAATTCGGCCTAAATGACGTCTGCCTGCGGGAGCAGGCAAAAGCGGACGCTTCTCATGACCAGCTTTTCTCCTCACTTCTCGGTCTTCTGGACGTGAAGTCCGTTGTCTACGACCGAAAGAAAGATTTCACGGCAGTCTGCAAAAAAATCTCTGGAACCCCGACAGTTGTCAAGTAATTTAAGGCAACGGTTTTCCACAGTCTTGCAAAGCAAGACTCTTTTAGCGGTCCGTTAACATAGGTTGTTTATTAGAGTTAAACACATTTACGTCTACGACATCATCAGGAAGAGGCCAATCTAGCAATCTCTTCAGGCTGTTATAAGAATCCCTTTGAATTCTATTTGCCTACCATGAAATTCAAGAATGGTCCCCTCGTGCCTAACAAGAGCAGATGACTGAAATCTCAAGAAGTTCATTGAGGCTGTGGAGAGGGCCTTTCGGCTTTCTCATGCTTTGTTGTAGTCGATTGTGCTCGAACTGTCAGTTAGTTTTTAAGCCGCCTGTGGTAATGAACATCTAGCCACTCCGGCTATTTTTGAATTGTATGGTTTGCCGCTAATAAGAATAGCCCGAACTATCCTCAAAAGTTTAGCAGCAACAGCGCATACAAGCTTTCCCCACGGCATTTTTTCTTTTTGTTTCTTTAGAATCCACTTTGTTAATTGCTTGGACCCCAATGTCCCTTTGGTAGCCATAATGACTACACACCCTGCGCCTTGCACCATCAGGGATCTCATTGTTTTGTCTCCTCGATGAGTAATTTTTCCTTTCTTCTCATTGTGACCGGTAGCGATGCTTATTGGCACCAAGCCATAATAGGCAGGAAAGTCTTTAGGATTTTTAAATCTTTTGATATCCCCTACAGTCGCACGTAACCTACAGCTACAGATAGGACCCAATCCCGGTACTGTTTGAATGAGTTGACAGGCTTTATCTTTCTTCGCCAACTCTACTAACGTTTTTGTAATGTTGTTTAAATCTCTCTGGGCGGATTGAGCATGAGCAACCATATTGATGAGCTCGGCTCTTAATTCTGAAGGGAAATTCGATTGGTTTTCTATCAGCTCTTTTAAACGAGCTTTCCCGCTAATTCCTTTTGAAATACTTAATCCCCAGGCCTGGCAAATCCCCTTTAAAGAAACGATGGTTTGTCTATATTGCTTGATATATTGTTCCCGCAGCGTTGTTAAACTCGCGTACTTCTGTTGCTCCAGGTCTTTGGCTGTGATTGTTCTTAACTGTGTATCTTGGGTTAGAAAAGCCAGAGCTTGAGCATCATTTAAATCAGTTTTTTGGCCTGAAAAATGAGATTCAATGTAATCCCTCACATTCTTGCCGCCGATAATCAGACAGCGATGTCCCCAAGCCTCTAACTTTTGAACGAGATAATTCATTTCAGTGCACGGCTCCATGGCGAACGTCGTAGGGCTAAGCGTTTGAGCACTTTTCTCGAGCTCAGAATAGTCAAGGCGGTCGATGCAGATCACTTCACCATCTGTTGTTAACAGAGCAGCACTGACGCAATTCTTAGCTAAATCTATACCGATGGCTTCGTATTCGAGATCTGTATCGATCGTTTTTGCGAGTATCCTTCTATGACATGGAATCACCTTTAATGAGAATTTTGTCACTTTCATTTTGCTCCCTCTATCTCGCTGGGAGCAAAGGGGTTCCATGTCATTAAATTAGAGTAGTCAATATTTTTGCTTGGGAGGTGTTCACTATCTTGTTTTTTCAATTTGTTCCAAGAATTAGTAATATTCGAAATTTAGTTGCCTTTACGATAAATAAGGGTGTTAGATAAGGTTTCATTTATTACGACTTTGTCAGAGGGATAAACTCTTAAAGTAAAAAATTTGAGCTAACATTCGCATTATCCTGAACTTCCTTGGATGTCTTATTTGTAAACGGGAGAAAGACCGTGTTAACTCGCTCTGAAATTGAAAATATACTTAAAAATCAATGGAACTTGCCTTGGATCAAGCAAGATTCTTTGGAACATATAGTAAAGAAGCTCCTAAAAGAAGGAGCCCCTAAAAAAATTCGTTTGGATAATCGCAATGTAATTGATCCTTTCTCTGCTTTATTTGATATTGCAATCAGTCACATAAACTTTGATGTCTGGGAAAAGGCGGAAATTGTAAGACAACATCAAAAGACCTTGCAGAATGCAATTGGAAAATTTCATCAAATGGTTTTAGGAAGCATTGATGGTTGCGAGGATTTGGGCGTCGGTAAGATAGTTGACTTTAAATGCGAAAAGAAAAAAATATTTGCGGAGATAAAAAATAAATTTAATACCGTGAAAGCCAGCGATTTAAAGGGTGTGTATAAGACAATCGCAGAATATAGAAGAATGAACTGCCCTGACTATACGGGATATTATGTCCAAATTCTGACAAAATCCAGGTTTAATAGGTGCTTTACTCCATCTGACAATACTTCCGGCTCTAAACCTGAACCAAATCCCCATATACGAGAAATAGACGGCTCCAGTTTTTACACATTGATTACCGGCGATGAAGAGGCATTAATAAACTTATACAAAATACTCCCCTATGTTTTGCAGAAAGTCGAACCTTCATTTGACGCCGATGCAATTGTCAAACATAAGTTGTATCAAGAACTAATCGAGGATGCGACTAAATAAGTAACCACTGCATAATGCAATGGTTACTTATAAATATTATAATGTGGTGCAGTTAGGAGAATAAAAATGCCGTTATGTACTGCACACAAAGCCTGTGAAATGTTAGGCGTTTCAACAGACACCATCCGTCGCTGGGAGAAAAAAGGCCTGATCAAAGCATCCCGCGATTCTCGAAACTATAGGATTTTTGATAGCGACGAAATCGAGAGGTTGATGAACAAAATCAGAGGATGTTCTGTTAATAATTACAAGGTTCTCAAATCTGAAAGCAAGACTTCTTTCAATGCAATCGAGCTCTTTGCCGGAGCCGGAGGAACGGCCTTGGGCATGGAAAATGCTGGAATAAACCACGTTCTCCTAAACGAAATCAATAAAGATGCTGCTGAGACGTTAAGGCTAAATTTTCCTAATTCTCTTATTTTGGAAGAGGATATTCATAACATATCTTTCAAAGAATATAGAGGAAAAGTTGATATAGTTCAGGCAGGTTTTCCCTGCCAAGCATTTTCATATGCGGGTAAACGGAAAGGGTTTGAAGAAGCCAGAGGTACACTTTTTTTCGAATTCGCACGGTGCGTTAAAGAAACCTTACCGAAGATTGCTGTCGGAGAGAATGTTAGGGGGCTTTTAAATCATGATTGTGGAAGAACCTTAAAAGTAATGGAGCACGTCTTTTCCGAATTAGGTTATCGTCTTTCTTACAGAGTGTTAAGGTCACAATATTTGGATGTCCCGCAAAAACGAGAACGTTTAATCCTCCTTGCTGTCAGGGATGATCTCGATATTCCGTTTATTTTTCCAAAAGAAAAAAATTACACAGTTTCTATGCGAGAAGCACTGAAGAACTGTCCGCACTCTGAAGGTCAGAAGTACCCCTCTAAAAAATTTGAGATTATGAAACTCATACCCGAAGGAGGATATTGGAAGGATTTACCAGTTGAGCTTCAAAAAAGCTATATGGGTCGTTCTTTTTACCTTGGTGGCGGAAAGACCGGAATGGCTAGGAGGATGAGCTGGGATGAACCCTGCCTTACGCTCACTTGTGCACCAGCCCAAAAACAAACCGAGCGATGCCATCCTTCAGAAACTAGACCTCTGACTGTTCGGGAATACGCACGAATTCAAACTTTTCCAGATAGCTGGGTTTTTGCTGGAAGCATGAGCAGTAAATATAGACAGATAGGAAATGCGGTACCTGTAAACCTAGGTTATCATGTCGGAAGATGTGTTATCGCAATGCTCACAGGCAGATACGAGGAGGACATGGATATTTTATATCCTAATCACTATTCTTCAAACAACCAATAAAAATTTTAAATGCAAGGTTCGAACGATCGTTTTAGAGTAGTCTCTCTATTTTGCGGAGCCGGAGGATTAGATCTTGGATTCGAACAAGCAGGTTTCGAAATCTTATGGTCAAACGATATTGATCCTGACGCCTGTTCCACTCATCGGTTATGGTCTAAGGCAACAGTGGTCTGCAAAGATGTCAAAAACCTTAACCCAAATGAAATTCCTGTTTGCGATGTCGTGATTGGAGGCTTTCCCTGCCAAGGCTTCTCCCACGCCCATATCCGAAAAGTGGATGATGAGAGGAATGTTCTCTACAAATTTTTCGTAAAAGTGATTTCAGAAAGGAAGCCTAAAGTTTTCGTTGCAGAAAACGTTAAAGGAATCTTAACATTAGATAAAGGGCGAGTCATTAGGACTATTCTGAATGACTTTACATTGGCTGGTTATAAAGTGACAGCAAACCTGGTTAATGCTGCGGATTATGGAGTACCCCAAGATAGAGAGCGGGTCTTTCTTATAGGATTTAGGAATGATTTTCCAACAAACTGGAGATTCCCGGCACCTTCTTTAAAGAAAGTAACGATACGTGAAGCTTTAAAAAACGTTCCCTCTCCTCTTCCCGAAGAAATTTGTCAAGCCGCGTACTCCTCTATGTTCAAAAGTCGTAACAGAAGAAGAGGTTGGGATGACCAGTCTTACACTATCCCTGCGATGGCAAAACAAACCCCACTCCACCCCTCTTCGCCAAGGATGATAAAGATTTCTGAGAACCAGTGGATCTTCGGTGTTGGAAAAACACGGCGCCTCTCATGGAAGGAGGCTGCTGCCATTCAAACCTTTCCTCTAGATATGGAATTCATTGGCAATTTGACGAGCATATACAGACAAATTGGAAATGCCGTTCCTGTCAAATTAGCGAAAGTGATAGCCCTTTCGATAAAACCCTATCTTCGAGATGACTGAACAAATGAGTACATCTTTTGAAAAAACGGACTTAGAAGCCCCATTCTAATTACTCTTCCAGGAATATTGGCTTCAGAACCTCTTCCAAATTTGATCATCTCATCCAATTGGCGGAGCCAGCGGCGACTGAAATTTCAGCCGTCACGCCGGTTCTAAACCACTAAGGTAAGGTTACTTGCCCAATGTCAGCAATTCGCCGGAGAACTGACCCAGCCATCCATCGCCGAATACTTCGTGAGCATAGTGGCGGAATTCATTGCCGGCCTGCTGAAGTTCGAGTTCGTTTTCAGGTGTCATATCGCCGGTACCGAAGCCGAGCATGTCTGTTACGAATACCAAAGTGCGAATTTCCTTGTCATTCTTCATGACAGGAGCGACGAGGAAGAAGTCGTTGGCTTCAACGTTCTTACGATCGGCTCCGAAGAGCTTGAAATAGTCATTGGCGCGAAGGATATTCTGGCAGAGAATGATCTTCGGGCTCTTTTCAGCAACGGCGGCCTGGAATACCTGACCTCTCTGAGCAACAAGGAAATTCAGGAAATCACGGTAAGAAGGCAGTCCGGTGTACTTAGCCATTGTGACTTCGCCGTCAGCTGTCTTAACAGCAGGTTTTTCCATCCAGGCGTTTGTTGTAATCATTCCGGTGCAGAGCGGAGAAGCGCTCAGCATAAGGATCGGCTGTTTGTCTTCCTGTCCTTCGGGTTTGAAAACAAGAGAAATTTCTGCTTCAGGATTGCCTGTAATGCTATTAATCAAACGGGTAACGGATTTGGTGCAAGGGCATGTGGTCGGCAGTGCGCGCTTTAAAGCATCGATATTCGTAACCGGATTTGCAAAGACTTTTTCCGGATCGATCGGCAGCGGGCAGCGAGCGCTGTGATCTACGACGAGCCAAATCGGTGCATTGGGATTACCGCCCATGCAGCCGGAAAAAGAGCTGATGAATTGAGTAAATAACTCAGGAACTTGAACCATTTCGATATCCTCCAACTTAAAATATTCTTTTTGTCGCCCACCCGACCTTGTGCGAGAGAAATACTCGCTCATCCGAGGCTGCTCATGTAAAAGCAGACCTCGGACAGAACCAACTAAAGCCGGTTGACTCGGAACAATTATTTCTTGCTGCAGCTGCAGCCGCAACCGCATCCGCAGTCTGTGGCAGCCTCAACTTCTGCATCCATCAGAGCTTCGGTGTCAGCCTGTTCAGTTTTTTCCTTTTCTTTCTTTTCGACCTTATGGCTGACGGGACCACAATCGGAAGCAGCCTCGACTTCAGCGTCCATCAGGGCTTCGGTCTCGAGTTGTTCTTTCATTACTTCGTCTTTTTTATCTGCTTTGTTCATTGGTGCTCCTCAAACATAGTTTTTATCGAGGTTTCTTCGCCTCAACACGTATTTCACTGATTACTTTAACCTCTGAGAGATCGGAAAGGTGTTAAGAGGTCCGAAAACGGGCAGTTTAAATTTTTAGCAACTCGGCAAGTTAAAAAATGAACGAGAGGATGTTACCTGTCACAATGCAATTTATTAAATTTGATGATTCTATTCTTATGCCCTTAATGACTTCAAATAGCAAACTTTTACGTTCCTTTGAATTAAATCTAGCTAAAGACTTCCGCTAAAGTTCAGAAAGGAAAGATTCTGGCGCTATTATTTCTAAACACCCGAATCTTCCCTCTTTGAGGGAAGAAAAAAGATCAGTGGTACTGCTCCAAATCAATGGCGACTGCTTCTTCGCCTGAGAAAGCGAATGTCAGCCGCCACGCGCCTTTCACCGTGAGGGAATACCTTCCGGACTGACAGAGAAAATGGCAGCGCCATTTAGGGTCAAATCCTTCAGGTTTCCCTGTGAAACGCATTACCGTGAGCAGATGTGCGAGATTCGGAATCAAGTCCTGGCGTATGCCTTTCGTCTTTCCGTTCACCACAAACTGCTCAAGGTTTTTGTTTTTGAAACTTCCGAATCTCATACAAGCGCCCCCTGATCCAAGCGCCCACGGCGGGCTTTGTACAAAAGGTCGAGGTTTGTATTGATGGCTTCGCAGAGTTTCCGAGGAGCTTCTTCGCACAAAGTAATTCCCGGATCAATGTCCAGCAATAAGATTCCGCGAAGGTCCGTGTCCACGTCTTTCAACAGTCTGACGGCTTCCGATTTGGAGGTGCCGGACAATGCAATAGCCTGCATTTCCCGAGCCTGTTCGATCTTGTAGCCGATAAGAGAGTTCAGTAATGTTCTCGAGAGTGTCTTTTTACTCATTTGCTTTTCCTTTAAAAAGAAAAACGGGGAGACACTTTTCCCCGGAGGAGAAAAATATCTCCTCCGTCCGGGGGTTGAGAATGTTTAGGCTCGTTTAAGCGGGAAATACCCGTTGTTCACAAGCACGTCGTTCCAGTCGATGCCTTTGACACCTTCCGGAATTTCTTCAAACGGCAAAAGCACGATTGCGTGGTAGCCCTCTGAGGCCAGACGTTCACGAGCTTTTTCCGCAGCCTTTTGACCGGTTTCCGAAGCGTCTTTATCCGCGAAGATCAAGACCACTTTGGCTCCCGTCGGGGGCTGAAAACTAACGACTCCGTTTGCACTGATTGCGGCGAAACAGGGATAACCCGTCGCTTCAACAATGCTCAAAGCCGTTTCTATGCCTTCGGCAACACCGACGATTGATTCATCTGTATTGCCAAAGCCTATTGCAGAGCCGGAAATGGAACTGCCTTTCGGCAGTTTCATCAGGCGTTTGCAATTTTCTATCGGGGCCTTTTTTCCTTCTTCCGTCAGAAACGTTCTGTGGAGAGTTATTAGCTTTCCGCTTCTGTCTCTGACCTCAGCCAACATAACGGGCCACTCCTTTCCTGAAGCGAAAGAAACGGACTCGCGAATGTTGTTTTGAATTGAAGAAGACCGTGGATTAAGGCCGCGACTTTTAAGGTAATTCCACACAGGGCTGCCAAGAGTCGGCTTTTTGCTCTCCTTCCACATCTTTTGAATGCTTTCGGTGAGTTCAAGCCTTTCTTTTAATTCCTGTGCTTTTATTCGTTCGATTTCCTGCGGAGTCAGCAGCACCTCAAGCCGCCATAAGGCGGTGCGGTATTGCCTTCCTCCGGACAGATTTCTGACCGAATCTGCGAAGTGATGAATGCTGATCCGTGATCCGACCTTTACGCCCTTGCGGGCGACTTCGGCACGGATACGCTTTCCCCAGAAGGTAGCCACAAGTCCGTCTTCTTTTAAAAGCTCAAGACAAAAGACTTCCTTACCTTTGATGGTCACCGTCTTCAGAATCTGGACGACTCCGATTTCGGGCTGATGATCGGCATTAACAACTTCGGTATTTCCGTTGTTGGGATCGAGAAAACGGGCAAGCTGTTTGACTGCTTCTCCGAAATTCCATCCGTTGACGTACATGAGCGTAGCCAAGCCGTCGGTAAATGTACCTTCGGCGTTGGAAACGCTTCCTCCGGTCTCCTTCCAGTCGGAAAACAATCTGAAGCGATCTTTTCCTCCCGATACGGGACTCGGAACATGGGATCCGTTTGCATCCATTGCCTCGCCGAGCTGCGGAGCAAGTGAACGGAAAATCGCATCCCATCGACCTCTTGCGAAGTCTTTCAGAGCTTTTACGTTTTGCATGATTAACTCCGTTTTTTGCAGTCGAGGTCTCCTCCCTGACGGGGACGGTATCCCCGACAGGGTTGAAAATCATCAGGCAAATCGAAGCGCAAACAATAGACCCGACAGCTTGCTGTCAATCAGGTCGTGTTCCGCCAAAATATCCCTGATGTGGTAAGGAGCACCGTTTATCCCGTGACCGTCGGAACCTATCCAGAGGTAGGTTTCATAATCCGGGTCGTATTCCTCATAACAGTCACGGACCTTTTTACAAAGGTCGTCATAGTTACGAACGTCTTCGATTTCCAAGGAATAATCCTTGTTTAACGAAAAGCGGGGTATAAACGTTGCTGTGACAGTAGAGTTTTCCCGCGTCAACTTCATTTTCCAATCGGGACTTGAATGAAGCACTCGCCATTGGTGCGGGGAAAACATATTTCTGTATGGTCTGTACCGTCTGTACATAAAGCATCTCCAAAGAAAAAGGGGATGCTCTGCCCTTGCGGGGAAAGTATCCCCGTTAGGGTTTAAAAATCGGTTAGGCTGTTTTAAGTTCGTAGATTGTTCGGAAGTCCTCGTCTTTGTACTTAAAGTCCGGGTATTCTTCCAATACAAACTTTACGGCCTCTTCTTCATCCAAGAACCATCCGTGGCGGCCAAAATCGTCGGATTCAGGCCCGCAGACTTCAAATAAGTCTCCGTTGATCGCCTTCTCAATGATCTCTGCCTCCATCTTGAGCCTCTCCAGAACTTCTTCTTCCGTTACAGCCTCCCCCGGTTTCCCAAGAAAAGCTGCGGCATCCTTTTGGGAAACAACTGCAATGTTTCCTTTAAAAGAATCCCATTTGTCCATAAAAGTGAACCCGGAAAAAGATTGAAACCGAAACCAATAACCTGAATGGCTTCCGCAGTTGATTTCGAACAAAAACAAACCGTTCTTACGAGCGTGTCTGATTCGATTGCGAATCTTTTCGACGGAAGACGCATCCACCTGCATCCAATTTGCAACAGACGGGTGAAAGCTATAGAACTTGAACCCGCTTGATGTCAGACATTCCACGGATTCCTGCAAAGCATCTTCTGGAAAGTCGCAGTAATCGACAGTGACGGATTCAGAGTGTGAACGATTGAAAAACGTTAGCATTTGAGTCTCCTCATAAAAATGCGGAGACTTCTCCCCTGCGGGAAAAATCCCCGCAAGGGTTAAAAAATAAAAGCAGTTTCTAGTCTTTCGGCAATAGAACTTCAGCCGGCCAAGATTTTGAGGTGTTGTACAGAATCTCTCCGTATCCGTAGCCGTCTTTACTGCAGCCGGCCAGAAAATCGGCCAATTCGTGGGTTAAATTCACGAAGTTGGAAGACCCGAAATATCTGAGTGATTCAAACAGGCCGAACGCACTTTGGATATTCTCGAAAGTGAGTCCCAAGCAGGTTTGACCGTACATACATCTGCCGGAATAAGAAGCGTCAATGCCGATTTCTCCGGAACTTTCGTCCGCAGCAGAAACCAGAAATTCGGCCAATTCAACAGAAATTGCATTACTCATAAAAATCTCCAAAAAAAAAAGCGGAGACTTCCCCTCGCGGAGATCAGTCCCCGCAAGGGTTAAAAGTAAATTTAGTGAAAAGCAGGATTCCTGATCGGTCGGTATTCCGGCCCTACAAGAACTGCGCAACCGTCATTCGAAACAGACTCCCTGAATCCGGAAACCTCCAGATGGTAGGGCATTTGCTTTCCGGTCAACTCTTCAATGCAGGTGATAAGTTCGTCGAAAAAGATTCCGACTTTCCTCACTTCGCCGTCAACTTCAATGGAATAAGAATCGTCCCAATCAAGCAAGACGGTAAAGTTTTTCCCTTCATAGAAAAACTTAAGACCGTAATTACAAAACGCATCTTCCTCATGGGCCTGACGGGGTATCCGATGACTTGATCTGGACACTGCCAGAATAGTCGTCGGATCGACGCCAAACTCAATGAGATTTTCAAAACCGCCCAACTGACAAACCAAGTTCGAGACGACAGTTTGTAGATTCAACATAAGTTGCTCCGTTAAAAAAACGGGGCACCTCGCCCTTGCGGGGAAGTGTCCCGCAAGGGTTAAGAAAAATGTTGTCCGAATCAATTCCGTCCGTAATCAACGGCTGAATCCGAACTTCTCGTATTCCTCCTCCCAATCATCGTCGTCGGGGAAGCCCGACTCCGACGGCTCCATAGGAGTACCTTCACCGGGGAGGAACTTTTCGGCCCAACGATCAACCAGGCAGCATTTGATGTCGGACAAAATGTTTGAAACAGTGCTTTCGATGTCATCATTGTTTACTTCAGCATGAACAAGGGTTTTGCCCACGTTGTTGTAAAGATCATCGACCATAGATTTCAATTTATTGATGTCTCCCGCAGTAACGGGGAGCAGAGAATCATCAGGTTTTTTAGTCATAAAGCCTCCGATAAAAAAGCGTTTCTTACTTCCCGGATTCAATCTTTGTAAAAAGCTCGGGAAACACCGCTTTTACAAGTTTTCTTCCGGCCCTGGTTTCAGCGCTTTGGCCGTCGGTAAATACCCGACCGACACCGGAGAGCTTTAAAAAGTAGAACAAACCATACACAAGAGGACCGAAACCTACGGCATGATTCGTTTTACAGAAGGAGAAACTATCCCCGTCAAACGGAAAGTAGAAATCCTCCGAAGGAACAGTTTCGTAATCAGGATGAATGCAAATCGCATTGCATTTTTTCCATAAACCAACCAACTTCTCTTCTCTGTTGTCATCAGATTCAAGAATTTTCAGTTGGTTATGAGAACTATCCAGAAATTCATCCCATCTGCCTGAATGTTTCTCTTTCTTTGCAAAAATTTCAGCACTATTGCGCGTGTGGTCAAACCAATACGTCACAATTTTGGCGGCATTTTCACAAAGCTGAGCGGCCTGTTCCTCACTCAAGGAAACAGTCCTACTGAAATAATGGGTGTATCCCATGTTAAGTCTCCATAAATAAAAAGCGGAGACTTCCCTTCGCAGGGATTGTCCCCGCGAGGGTAGAAAGAAAAAACTTAAGAGTTCCCTCTCTAAGTTAAATCTTTATTTTTTGTTTGCTACGATCAAGCAGAAAATGGAGAAAACAACCATTACTGCAACGAAACAAATGGCAAAAATCATAAATGTAGTTGTCATTTGGTCCTCCTGTTCGTTAACGCTAATGATAATAGAAAGCACACAGCGCATAAAACAGCGGAAACCATAGCAGGCCGTCCTTCGGCTTGGAAAGCGGCAATTATGAATGTAGCAACTGCGACTTTCTCAGACATATCGGCCATTCTTTGCAAACTTTTATTTGCATTGAAATGAAAAAATTTAAAAATTTTTGATCTCCTTTAGGTAAATAAAAAGAAGACTCTCCCCTCACGGGGAAAATCCCCGCAAGGGTTAAAAATGAAAGCGGTTTTGCCGCTTTTGTATGCAGTTGTAGGTTAAGTTCTTCTGTCTCACATATACACCAGCCAGCCGAATTCCCCGGCTGAATGACGCAAATGTTTTGAGGCAAGATTCACAAATAACTTCATATCCGAACGTCCGAGATTGGCGGTTCGGAAACGGTTTAACGTTTCCTGATAAGCACCAATTTCATCGAAACGGAGATGACGTTCCAGCAACAACGCGGACAACAAAAGCAACAATTAAGAGAAGCCGCCTTTGGATTCAAACATACCGGCTCTTATCTTCATAAGGATTTTTGAAACAAGTCTCATGATTAATATTTCCTAAAAATTGCAGAGACTTTTCCCCTGCGGGAAAAATCCCCGCAGGGTTGATAATTTCAAACGTTAAGCACTAGCTGGGGCTGACTTTGTACGCCGACCCAATCCTCAAAGTGAGTGCAGTTCCAGCTTTCCGAATAGCCTGCTTCGCAGGCTTCGGCAAACTGAGTTCTTTTCTCTTTGAGGCAAGACATCAAAAAGGCAATATCCGGATCTTCCGTGTACCACTTTATTTCGCGGCAAACATAAACAAACCAGGTTTCTCCCTTACCCTCAACTGTTTCGATCAGATCGAAACAATCCAACAGCTTGGATTCGGGGAAATGCTTTTCGAATGCTCTTTCAAGCGCTTCGTAATCCTCTTTGCAGATAACGAAAGCGACATCACTTCTAACTCCCATAATTAATCTCCAAAAAAGGAGATCTTTCCCCTCACGGGGAAAAATCCCCGTAAGGGTTGGAGGAGCGCCCCGCTTATGAGGCGGGGCATAATTTACGTTACCTCGAATGCTTCATAAATATCAGCAGTAACAAAAGGAAAAAATACACTTCCTTCCAATCACTTAGAGATATAATGAGATGCAAGGAGACGTTAACTATGTTGTGATCCATAGCGTCTCTCCCAGAAGCCCCCGAGTGCAAATCGGGGGTTTTGTTTTTCTGCCGGTTGCCCGGGCCCTTGTATAAAACCTCAAAGCAAATTTTGAATTTGAGAGGTTTTAGGAAATCAAGGACGGAGAGCGTTATGAAAGCAAACGCTCCAATAAATGTCTTTAAGAAAGGGGAGCAGTCTGCCCTTTCGGGATGATCGCTCCCAAGGCAACAAGTGCCTATTTGCCCAAAATATCTCGGATGGCTTTGCCCAAATCTGCGGAGGTCACATCTTCTTTACGATGAAAGACCCCAGAATAAACCAGTGTCCAAATCACCCAAAAAAGATCTTTTTTCAGCATGAGGACAAAAAATACGATATCCTCCCCTTCAGAGTTTTTTGCATCAAACAAAATACCGGGATAAGGATATTCTTCAGATTGTTTTTCAAAAGAGGAGACGTTTGCTGCAACGACTCCGGCTGCCAACAAATTACCGTAACCGATCTTCGCTACGATGATTTCCTTTATTGCCATATTTAGCCTTTCATATGAAGGGCCGTAACCCTGTCGGGTTGCCGGCCCACAGGGTTAAAGAATTAAGTTGCATGCGTCGAATTGACGAATGCTTCCTAATTTTGGCAATAAAGGTTGCTAACTAACCTAATCTCAAAATTTGACCGCTCAAGTTAGACAGAGTTCAACCCGTCATCGTCAGGCATTTTCACCAGATACCCTAAGATCCCTCAAGGCGATCAACCCCGAGACTCAATAAAGAAGAATCTAAACAGCTTTTCTTCCGAGTCGTATTGAAATCTTCGCGAAATCAGTCAAGGTCTGTGCCAGAGCCGAAATATCGGGAATCGAAAAGCACCCTTGATAAAGGTCTGCTTCCCACACCCGGCATCCGATTCCCAGAGCATAGACTTCACAGTGATTTCTGTTCAAAGCCTCAATTGCTTGTCTGGTATCCAAAGTATTGTCACTCTGCCCGTCTGTCATTACCAAAACGATCTTGCGCTTGCGGTTGCTGAAAGAAAGCTCCTGCAAGGCCGCAATCAGAGCCAAATCCGTTCTGGTTGAATTCCGATGGAACGAGGCACCGATTTCCGTTTGATAAGCAAGCAATGACTTTGCTCCGAGAGGAAGAATTTGTTCGGCGCAACTCGAAAACGTGGTAAATCCTACATCCACGTTTCTCTCGTTCCGCAAAGCGAGCGCAATACCCAGACAGGCGGCATACTCTTCTTCGACCCAATCTCTTTCCATAGAGCCTGAAGTGTCTGCCAAGAGCATAATTGCGCAATCCTCACCCTTTACCTCATCCTTCTTTCGAAAGACTTTGGTGTCCCAAACCGCCAACCGGCTGATACGCCGTTTGTCGATTTTGAGACCGGAGTCAGAGTAGTAAGAGTAGCTTCGGGCCTTGGCCTCGATAAGACCCATCAAAGCGTTTCGAATCCTTCGGGCACAATCCTGCGCCTTCATTATTCGTTCCGCTCCTCTGGTCCCATCCTGTAAAGGCTTCCGACTGACCTGCTCTCTGCTTGAGTGAGTGATTTGGACCAAACCTGCAACAGGTTCCTTCCGATCCCTCATCTTATTGAGAAGTTCCTTGGCTTCCATCAGATTTTCTTCGGGAATTTCCTGCCCGTTTCCTTCCAATTCCTCCAAAAGGGCACTTCTCTCACCATCAGTCAAAGGGGTTGCCGCACCTGAAGTTCCGCCTGAAGCTTTCTGTGAACCTGCAGACGAATCCGCCTTGTCCGAAGAATCGCTTTCTGCATCTTCCTTGGCGTCGGCACCCGCCCCGTTTTCGGGAACGGTTTCACCTTCTCCGCTTCCGTTTCCGTCACCGTCTTCCGAAGTTTTATCTTCGGTTTCGGATCCGGGTTTCGATCCGTTTGCTCCGTTCGACTTCGAACCCTCGGCATTGCCCGAAGAATCTCCGTCAAACAGTTCATCCGAATCGGAAGCGTTTTCACCGTTTCCCTCTCCGTCACCTTCCTGCGGATCTCCCCGGCTCTTCATCATTGCCTTAAGGCAGGGAACGAAGATGTCAAAGATTTCCTTGGAAAGATCAACAACGTCCGAAGTGCTTTTCAGCCCCGGAAGTCGCCGATCCATCAAACCGGATACCTGATCCAGCATTTGAGACGGAAAGACCGTCCTCAGATATTCGCCGATCTTTTTTTCATATTCTTCAACGTAAGGTTTGCCGAAGAATACAAATGCTCTGCAATTCAGCCAAAGGCCGAACACTTGAATCGTATTCTGACCGATCATGCGGGAAACAATTTTCGGAAGCATCTTTAGGTACAGATCCTTGAACATGAACGAGGAACCCGCATAGACCTGCCCTATTAGGGCTTCTATTCGGGCGTCTTCAATCGCGTTCACGAATGAATGCACCAGCTTGTTGCTTTGAAAATCGGCTTTGAAGTCGGTGTAGCGGCAATGAGAGGCTTCGTGCATCAGCAATGCCGTCAACATCTGAAAGTCTGTTTTGGCATCGGGGAAGGGAATCCTGATTTCATTACCGTCGGTCGAAGCGCAATACGCTCCGACTTTTACCGTTACGTTCAACGAGGAAAAAATAACACCCAATTTCTTGAGTGCGCTTACTACTTTGGAATCCATAAAAATCTCCTTTTAAGAAAAAAGGAGATACTTCACCCTCACGGGGAAGTATCCCCGTGGGGTAAAGCAAGACTATGCGCCGAAGAACAAGGCGGACAACTCGTCGTCCGTCAGCTCCTCGGGAGGCACAGGTTCGGATGCCGTTTCGACCGCCTTGGCAGCCTCAACGGTTCCGGCAGTGATGTCCTCGGAATCAGCTTCCGCAGCATCGCCACCTTTATCCGTTTCTTCCAAACCGTAAAGGCCGGGAAGGACATCGGCACCGGTTTCACCGAGGTTGTAACCTCCGAAAACCAATGAAGTGTCCAATGTGCCGTCACACAGTCTTTTCAGCGTTCTTTCGTCCGAAAGGAAGAAGAGAACGCCGTTGACCAGACCAAACAGATTGCCCGTATAAGAAACACCAACGGGCAGTTTGTTCAGGCAATTTTGAAGGAACTCAATCAAAGGCGTAACTCTCGGGCTTATAAACTCCAACTCTTTGCATCGGGTAAGAATCCGCTGCAGTAGAACTCTGCTTCCGGACTTCGCGCTTGAGCGCCCGGGCTTGTTCTTTTGGAGAAAGTTTCGGCAGTCGGCGGCAACGGAAGAAATCAGGTTTTCCGACAGATTGCTCAATCGGGTTTCCACTTCTCCTTCGTCACCTTCAACCGGAACGATTTTTGCCGTCATGTACTCCGACTTGAAACTTCTTTCGATCCGTTCGACCGAGGGTCGTCCTTTACGAAGAAGTTCAGGAGAACAATTCGGGTTCGCCTTGATAAAGGCTTCACAGTATTCATTCCAATGAGCGAGAAGATTTTTGACTTCCGTCTCGTATCTGGCACAAATCCTGTTCAGTTCGTCCTTAATGAAGCCTTTGTAGGATTCAATCGGGACAATGAAAGATCCCGGAGTCATAAATTCGATTCCGTGATTTTTCAACAGCAGCGTGGCTTCATCCTTCAATGAATCGAAAACCGTCAGCCGTTTTCTTTCGATAACGGGCTTGGTTCCCAGACGGAATCCGGGAGGCAAATGGGCCAGATCTTCAGCGGAAAATTCCGTCTGATTCAACTGGATGTTGCCGGTGGTCTTACGAAAATTGAGAGTGATTAAAGCAACGCGTTCATTAAGTTTTAACATGGTTTTTCCTAAAAAAATTAAGGCGGAAAAACCTGCCCTGACGGGAAAGGTATTCCCGCCGGGGTTGATAAAAAATTAAAACATCCAATCCGCAGAAGCGATGTCGTCCTGAGATTTTTCCAAAATTTCCAGCTCCGCAGTATCGAACCCTTCAGGCCCCAATCGGCCCGTCGGCGTAACCCGATACTTTTTAGAACCGGCTTTTCGGAATTTTTCATACTCCGAAGGAGCGGCGTTGACGGATTCGGCAAACTTCTTCCAATCAATCGCTCCTAGAGTATCCGAAGCACTGAGACGGACTCCGAAGCCTTCACAAAACTTGAAATCACCGAGGATTTCTTTCATTTTGTCGGCAACTTCGCCCTGAAGCTTCTTGTATCTTTCGACCTCTTTAATATGCTGTTCGCAAGCCAGCCAAGTCTCGGCCAATTCAAGCCAAGTCTTTGCCGATTCGCCGGACAGTATCAGAGGGTCTTTGCTTTGGTCGGCGGCGGGAGGTTCGTTTCCTTTGAGAGAATCCAAGAAAACTTTTCCTGCGCTGATGATTTGACGAATGGTTTCCTCCGAACGGAGGATCTTGAATTCGATCAACTTCATACCGTCCAGGAAGCAAAGCCATCCGTAAGGGGCTTCACTCACAAGAAGCTGGTGCTGAACCTGAAAAAAGTAAAGCAAATAAGCTTCGGAAAATTCACCGTTTTCTCTCACGTCCGCAAGGGTGTTGCCCGGAGGACATTTGAATTCAACGGGAATACCATCCGGAGTCAGACCGTCAAAACTCGCACGAAATCTTCTGTCGGCATCCCACTCGGCACAAACGGCAGGTGCCGTCGTTGAATGAGTACATTCAAAAATCTTGCGGGCCGTGTCCTCGTTTTCTCTGCCGAAACGAACGGCAGGAACCGAAGACAGGTCTTGCGGTGTTGCTTTTCCTTTTTTCTCCATCCAAAGCCTCCAGGGAGACTTGTTCGGATTTTGATTGAGGATGACTCCCGCTTCGGTAGCGGTCAAGCCTTCACGTCTCCAATCCAACCATGAATCGGAGCCCTGCTGCAATGTAACTTTCAGCATGGCTCTTCTCCGGTTAGAACGGGATTTCATCGTCGGCAGTTAGAACGGCCGGAGCCGCGTCTTCCTGAGGGCTCATCACTTGCGGAGCGGAATCGAAATTCTGCTCGGGAGTGAGTACCTGAGAAACGACACTTTCCTCCGTCTCCGTTGCAAGCTCCTGCGGAGCCGGTGCCGAAGGCTGAGGTTCAAGTCCTTTTTCAAGGATTGTCAGACACTGATCCAACTGGCTCGGATGAACCCGTTTGGTCAGCATCTTGACGGCTTTTTCCTTGGTAGATCTGCCCTCTTTGACAGCCGAAACAAGAACTCCGACGCGACTGAACATTTCCGCTTCAGTTTTGAAGCGCATGAAAGCAGCCGGCTGCGGAGCGGCCTGAACAGGTGCGGCCTGCTGAACCGGTGTTTTAATAACACCGTCGGCATCAACCGCATTCAACGTGGCTTGCGCCGCGTCGATGTTTCCGTAATCAACATCCTCTCCGTCGCCCCGTAAAGCGAAAGTCAGTCGTGCCGCCTGAATAAAGCCTTTGTGACGGAGCATTCTTCGCGGAAATTTTCTCCACGGAAGAGATCTGCTCTGAAAGGTTTCTTCAATGTATTCACGAATGACCGTCGGATGATCAATCCCTTTCCTCCACATTGTGACCTGCACATATTCGGGAACGGGAGAGTTCAAACCTTCGATCTTGACTTTGTTTTCGGAAAACTCGGTGCTTACGCCGTTGAAGTCGGGACGGGAGGTGACAATCTTGGTCCATCCCTGATAGGAGATGGAGGGCTTGCCGTCGTTTCCGTTCACGACCGGGATGTAAACATCGCCCCGAAGGGGATCAAGCTCCAGCTCCTCACAAAGCGTCAAAGCAGCCAATATCGTTTCCTGACGCTTAACGCCCAGAGCCGTTTCCAGCGCAGTGTTGTATTTGTGAGGATCGCAGTTTGCTTTTTCAGCGAAACGACGGACCAGAGATGTTGTTTGAGCAGCAATGTTATTAGACATGAGAAAACTCCAAAATAAAAAGGGAGTTCTCTCGCCCTACGGGAACAGAAAACTCCCGTAGGGTTGGAGGCATCGCGTACCGATTAGAAAATCAGTGCGCTAGCCCGATTGAATTTTTCCCAATCTCAAAGATTAGGATCAGAAAAGACGGCTTAAGAATCAGACGAAATCGTCATCCGAAACCGGTCTCTGCTGAGGCGCTTGTTGAGCGCGCTGCACATTCTGCGAATTTTGCGTGCGGTAATTGCCGTTTCTTTGATAAGAACCGGAATAACCTTGAGCGTTTTCGCCGTCTGTGCGGTTTTGAGATTTGGCGCCGCCGGATGCCTGAACCTGAAGCTGGCGAACCTTAAGATTCATCTGCTTGCGGTTGGAATTTTCCTCAGTCCGATAAGAAACGGCAGCCTTCACAAGGACGCAAGCGCCTTTCTTCAAATGCTGCAGAACCGCGTCGGACGGGAAAACAATCAGGTCATGCCAAACAGTCGTTGTTGCCCAACCGCCCTGATCGTCACGGAAAACTTCTTCCGTGGCCAGAGAGATCATGGCGTACTTTTTACCGTTTGCGGCTGTGCGAACTTTCGCATCGGAACCCAGGCGACCAAGTAGCGTAACTTCATTTAACGTAAACATAATGCACTCCAAAAAAAGAAAAGTTAGGGCGCATCATGCCCCTCGGGACAAGAAGCACCCCGAAAGGAACGAAAAATCAGAAATAAAAAGCTTGCAGACGACAGAACAAATCAGTGTTCAATCGCAGGCCATGCTTCACCGAAAATAGCTCTTGCGAGCTGACAAACCACCTGACGGTCGGTACTGTTGTACCGAGCACCCAGGGCCTGTTGAAAACTCACATACAGCTTCTCCTCCGGAGTTCCGGTGGAGTGAAGCAGCCATAAGTAGTTGTCCGCCCACTTATACAAAGTACGAGTGGACATCGGAATGCTCAGAGAGTTCAAATCGCCTCTCTCGAAAGAGCTGCGGATCTGGACGGCAAAACGTACCATTTTTTCTCTCCACTCCTTCGGAATGGAGGGAAAAGCAAGTGCAAATGCCTGTTCCTCTGTTTCTTCCGACATATAGCCGACTTCCAGGAAATAAAACCTGTCCATCAGAGCCATATTCTGCTGGCTGATGCCTGCATAAGCACCGGTGTCGTCGCCCGAGCCTGCACTGTTTCCTGTGCAAACGAGACGAAACATCGGATGAGGTTTGATAATCATCCCTCCGTTTTCCGGGATATAGAGGTCTTTGCCCTCCAATACCTCGTTCAGAGCAGTAAGCTCGGAAGGATCCGCCAAATCAGCTTCGTTAAATATAAAAACGTAGCCGTTCAGCATTGCCTGAGCCAGAGGCCCAAGCTCAAACTTCATTGTCGGAGCTTCGCCGTTTTTGCCGGCAGTGAGCCTATTGCTCCCCACCAACTGCGAAAACTCAAATCTGCCGGAGCCTGTACAACTGACTACCGGCCAATTCAATCGGGCACAAAACTGCTCGATTACTGAAGTCTTGCCTGAACCCGTAGGTCCTGAAACCCACAGACCGTAACGCGACTTCTTCAGAAAGAACCTGGCGATCAAGCCGAGTTCCGAACCGCGAAATACGTAGTTCGGAATCAGAAACGGTATTAGCATTTTGCGCTGAGTGCCGTCCTGCGGTTCTTTAAAGCCCTTGATGGGAATCCCGGGGGCTTTAATCAATTTACCTTTGTCATCGACAAGATTTTTGATGACATCCGATAACTTAAAAGTCTGAAACTGACTTTCATTCATGGCCTTATCCTCCTAAAGTTAAAAAACTTCGGAGGAATTCGACTCCGCACCCGGCGAAATAAATTCCGCCGAAGCGCATATACAAGTCCAGAAAAGGACTTCAGTTGTGGAATCTGGAACCTCATCGCTGTTTTGATTTCCACCAGAAAAACAACGAATAATCACGGCATCCGGTTGTGAAGCGCCGAACAAAAGACAAAAGCCTTTTGAGGCTGGGGAATCTCGCAAAGCCCCGCCCGCAGCTCTGCTCTTGAGTGCTTTCGATTTGCTTTCATTGCCCGCACCCGCTCTCTGAGTTCTTTACTGCCGTCGAACCGCTCAGAACAGTCCGACAAATTCCAATGCGCAACGAAAAAAACATTGGAAAAAACGAAGCTGCAAACTTCGTCCGAAAGACACTTTTTCAAGCATCTTCCGAATTCCTAAGCGTCGTCACCTAAAAACAGTGCCTGTAGTTTCTAACCCGTAAAGGCAAACCACTCGACCTGCCGAAATAGGTTAGTCCGCTTGGAATCCAGCTCGGCCCCAAGTCCGAACACAATCATTTATTTAGGTTTTTGATCAAAAAACCCGTTGCATAGCAACTGCACTATCGTTAAGACTGTAACGAAACAGTAAATCTGCTTTGATTATAGAAGATTAAAATTCTGTTTTACAATTGATTTAAACAATGAAAATATTAATTTAAATCCTTTTGGAGTTGTTTATGCCCAAGAAGCTCATTACCCGCAAGGAGGCTTTGGAGCTGTTGCATATTTCGCTGAGTACCCTGAAGAAATTGGAAGCCGAAGGAAAAATAGTGGGCGTTCTTGGATTTGGAAAAGACAAACTTTATTTGGAAGAGGACGTAAACAAACTTCTTGAAGCGCTCTGTCAAAAAATTAAAGCCAAAAAAGCCGCAGCAGAACGCCTCTCCAAAATCTGAAACGGAGTAAGTTATGTCGAAAAGACGGATAGTTCTTTCAATAATCACCGGATTGGCTGTCAGCAGTACAGCCGTTGCCCTTACCCTGCCCAACGGCGAAGAAGTCGAAGAGCTGACCGGCAACGCCAGATGGGGCTGTGAAGTGTTGCTTTGTTTGTCGAATCCAAACGGCCCTCGTGCCGTTGCAGAGTGCCGTCCTCCCATCGACAAATTGTTCAAATGTCTCTCCAAGAGGCATCCCTGCAAATTCCCGAAGTGTCCGCAAGCCGGAGCGGGAAACGAAGCCAAGCAGCTCAGTGATCATTACGACCCGTGCTTCCTATACGGCGAAGGCTACGAAGAAGCTCCGAAAGGCTATCTCGGAGAAACCTATGTTCAGGCCAAAGCCTCCAATGCCAATTTATCCAAGTACGCCAAAAGAAGAGCGGAGAGAAGAGGCTATTCCAACGTTCAGTACAACCATAACGGAACTTACAAATACTATTCCGAAGACTACGGCTGGGAAACAGCCGGTTCAAAGGCGTGTGTAAGAGGCAAACCTAAAAAATATCGGGAGCGCACTCTCTGCTCTTCGGACGAATCTGGCGATTGCTACAGAACCGTTTACGTCTATGACGACATTATCTGGCAGGAAATGCAGTCGAGCCGTGCGATAGACGTTTACATCGACGGAAAGATTTTCAGGCGCGTCCATTGGTAACGACAAGGGAACCACAAAGCCCATAAATCTGAACTTCTCATGAGATTTGGCCTCAAGTCCCAATTTATTTTCTAACTTCT
>ERZ1673736.1697-NODE-1697-length-27520-cov-12.686729_pt1 | contig 27520 bp, 20 predicted proteins | sample MGYA00580212_ERZ1673736 | MGnify/ENA primary metagenome ERZ1673736 (study PRJEB41218, sample SAMN15661752) | gut metagenome | host: Homo sapiens | place: Canada: London | collected 2015-08-20/2019-03-30 | study: EMG produced TPA metagenomics assembly of...
CAACAGATTTTATATAAAATGCATAAACCTCAAAAGCTAAAAGCGAAACCCCTGCCTTATAGGTAAGTTCCTGATTAATATTTTTTTGAACCGAACCGCCATTGACAAGAAGTTCCAGTTCTTCTTTCGTTACTCCCGTCTGATCTTCCAGTCCATCAATAAAGTGGTAGATCATTTCATTTCCGCTTGTATTCAGCCAATAATTCTGAGGCGGAAGATATGGATCTTCAATATGGTCACTGCAATAATTGATCACATCCCACGGACAATAAACATACGCTTTTCCGAATCGGTATCCATCATACCAGTTCTTTACTGTTTCATAATCCGAATCCAATTCGTAATAGTGAAGCATATCTCTCACTTCATCGTCTGTAAAACCGAAATATTCATCAAATGCAACTTTTGTGATTGGAAATATTTTAAAATTATTAAGTCCTGTAAATATACTTTCCTTCGCTACACGCAGACACCCGGTCAGAACCGCAAATTTCAAACTATCATTTGTTTTCAGAACATTCTCAAATAAGTTCCGAATCAGCAATGCCATCTCGTCATAATATCCATTCTCATTTGCCTTTGCCAGCGGAACATCATACTCATCAATAAGGACAATAACTTTTCTGCCATAGCTTCGTTCGAGCAATTCCGAAAGTTCCTTTAAGCTGTATACAAGTGTATCCTGCGTCATACCGCGGTCCATTAATTCTTCAAACAGCTTTTTGTCGACATCACTGAGTTTCTGACTATCCAGGGAAATAAATGCCCGCCTCGTCTCTGCATTCATGATTTTTACAAGGCTGCTGCAGGCACCTGAAAAATCACTGGCATTTACACCTTTCAGGCTGATGGAGATCACAGGAAACTGACCCATATATTTTTCACATAGTGCTGACTTCTGCGAAATATACAATCCCCGGAAAATTTCAGGGTCCGCCCCAATTTCAAAGAAGCTGCGGAGCATACTCATATTCAGTGACTTTCCGAAACGCCGCGGGCGTGTAAATAGGTTAGCCTTTCCCCACTGTCTCAAAAGCTGTTCGATCAATTTTGTTTTATCTACATAATAGAAATTATCTCTTCTTATTTCTTCGAAATTTTCGATTCCTACCGGAAGTTTCAAAAGCTCTGTCATATGTATCTCCTCCTTTCCCTGTGCTGTTTTCTTCATTTTACCATCTGGCATTTGCACATGCAAGTTGAATCATTTCACTCCACTCGTATTCTGCCGGAATTTCCTGTTACAAAAAAGCACTCTCAGTACAGGCCGATTACGGTCTGTTCCAAGAGTGTCTCTGATGCATATTCCATATTTTATTTTATACGATCTTGCTTCCGTTCGCCGTCATCTTGAATTTCGCTCCGAGCATTTCACACGCACGGCGGCACATGAGCATGCGCTGTAAGAAGATCTCGAAGTACTCCAGCATGGAGCAGATGTTTTCGTCGATCCTTAAGTTCAGGGTGATCACTTTCTTTTCCTCATTTACCTTTAATTTTGCCTCTGTAACCGCATAGTTTACGCGGTCGTGGATATCAAAGGATGCCATCTCCTTCTGGCGGACGCGGTTTCTGCGCACATCCGTCTTGTCGGCGATGATGAGCGCCGCGGAGATCGGATCTACAGCTCCGCCCGTTGACTCATCATGGTTTCCGATCGCGGAGACGATGATCGCGCGGTCTGTGATCGGAAGATCCGTCTTTTCCAGGATTTGGGATGCCAGAAGGGCACCATACTCCGCATGGGCATGCCGGTTGATCGCATTTCCCATATCATGCATGAAACCGGCGATCTTCACCAGCTCGATATCGTGATCTGAGTAACCGAATTTCTTTAAGATCATTGCTGCCCGCTCCGCAACCATCGCGCAGTGCGCGTCCGAATGATCTGTAAATCCCATAGTCCCCAGATTGTCGTTTCCTTTTTTCAGGTAAGCTAAAACTTCCTCGTTTTTCTTGATTTCCTTATATGTCATATTCTTTTTCCTCTGCCGCAGTCGACCCAGCTCGTGACTGCTCTTTCTTTTTTCTCTCATTTTCACTTCTATATCATATAGCAGAAAAAAGAAACGCACAATCACGCTCCGGTAAAAGAATGTAAAATCTGTGTAAAAACTCATTCTGTGAGATTTCCATCTTAATTCGAGGCGAACCTCCGTGAGGCAGGACGCAAAGTTCATATCTGTGAGACTGGATGCGAAGTTCTTCCGTGGGACAGGATGCAAAGTTCATATCTGTGAGGCTGGATACGAAGTTCATACCGTGAGACAGTATGTAAAGTTCTTCTTGACATATGTACGAAATCGTACTATAATTCTACGTACGATTTCGTACATTCATAACTGTAAAACTGTCCGCTAGAAAAGACACGATTTTCCCCCGCGGGCAGACACAGTAAAAAAACTGAAAGGGCACACGATGAATATTTCACTTTCCGACCACTTTACCTACAAAAAACTCCTGCGGTTCACGTTTCCGTCTATCGTCATGATGATTTTAACGTCCATCTACGGTGTTGTGGACGGTGTTTTCGTCTCGAACTTTGTGGGTTCCGAGGCCTTCGCCTCCATCAATATCATTATGCCGTTTCTCATGATCCTCGGTGCCATCGGCTTTATGACCGGCAGCGGCGGCAGTGCCCTGGTGGCTCTGACCTTTGGAACCGGGAATGAAAAAAAGGCAAAGGAGATCTTTTCCCTCCTCGTCTACGTTCTGATCGCGGTGGGCTTCCTCTTTACGGTAGGCGGCGAGATCCTTTTAGCCCCGATGGCAAAACTCTTAGGCGCTGATGAGATACTCCTCCCCTACTGCGTCCGTTACGGCCGGATCATCCTGCTGGCTCTGATTCCCTTCATGCTGCAGAATGTATTCCAGAGCTTTCTCGTTGTTGCGGAACGCCCACAGCTCGGACTCCTGATCACCATCGCGTCAGGACTCACAAATATGATCCTCGATGCTTATTTTATCGCCGTTCTGCGTCTCGGCGTCGTGGGCGCTGCAGCCGCAACGGCGCTCAGCCAGTCCATCGGCGGACTGATTCCCCTGCTCTACTTTATCTTTCCGAACAAGAGCCGACTCCGCCTCGGAAGGACCCATATGGACTTTAGTGCCCTGTTGAAGTCCTGTACAAACGGCGCTTCCGAGTTTATGACGAACATCTCCATGTCCATCGTAAACATGCTCTACAACTGGCAGCTCATGCGCCTTTCCGGTTCCGACGGTGTTGCCGTATACGGCGTCATCATGTATGTGAGCTTTATCTTCGCGGCGCTCTTTATCGGCTACTCTATGGGAAGTGCCCCGATCGTGGGCTATCACTGCGGTGCAGGAAATAAGAGCGAGTTAAAGAATCTGCTCGGAAAAAGCTTCCGGCTGATCCTGACCTTCCAGATCATCCTGACGATCGTGGCAGAAGCGGGTGCCCCCTTTCTTGCGGGAATTTTCGTCCGCTATAACACGAACCTCTTAGACATGACGGTCCATGCATTCCGCTCATACTCGATCTCTTTCCTGTTCATGGGCTTCAGCATCTACGCATCGTCCTTCTTTACGGCACTCAACGACGGGTTCGTCTCCGCTGTAATCTCCTTCTGCCGTACCATGATCTTTGAAACAGGGGCTGTGATCATACTGCCGTTTTTCCTCGGTGTCTCCGGGATCTGGTATTCCATCATCGCGGCGGAATTTATGGCGGTATGCCTGTCGCTCTTCTTCCTGATCCGGAAGGCAAAGAAGTACGGATACACATAGACTGATAGCCCGTGCAGGCGGATGCAAAGCCCTGCACTGCCCCCCATACACTTATATTTTCAGGAGATCTGCCATGTACTCTGCATTTAAAGAATTCTACAACCTGCTCAGCCAGGTCGACAGTGCCTACCATGACGCTGCATTAAAGCTCGGTCTCACGGACAGCGAGCTTGATATTCTCTACTCTCTCAACGAACACGGCTCCGGCTGCAATCAAAGTATTTTTTACAAAGAGACCGGCACCACAAAATCCACGATCAACTCTGCAGTACGCAGGATGGAACAGGCCGGCTATCTGTATCTGAAACCCGGAACTGGGAGGAACACCTGTGTTTTTCTCACGGAAAAAGGAGAGGAACTCATGAAAAATACCGCCCATCGCCTGATCGCCATCGAAAATGCGATTTTTGAGAGCTGGTCTCCCGAGGAGCAGCAGCTCTTCATGAAACTGAACCGGGATTTCGCGGCTAAATTCATGGAGGAGACGAAAACCTTATAAGCTCTGCTAAAGCAGAATGTGCCTTTTGTGTAATAGGAAATTCCGAGGAATCCCTATTACGCAAAAATCAGCGCCTCTGAAAAATGTTTTCAGGCGCTGATCTTTTACGTCTATATGATCTGAAATTAGAACTGTCTCATAAGATTTACCATCTCGATCGCGGAAAGTGCACAGTCATATCCCTTATTTCCACCTTTGCTTCCGGCACGGGCGATGGCCTGCTCAATGTTCTCGGTTGTCAGGACGCCGAAGAGTACCGGCATCTTCTCTGCCAGTCCCACCTGAGCGATTCCCTTGGAAACTTCACTGCACACATAATCATAGTGTGTGGTATCACCGCGGATCACAGCGCCAACGCAGATGATCGCGTCATACTTGCCGGACTTTGCCATGGCAGATGCCGCAACCGGGATCTCGAACGCTCCCGGAACCCAGGCTGCCGTGATATTTTCTTCCTCCACACCGTGGCGGACAAGTCCGTCAACTGCTCCGCCTAAAAGCTTATTTACGATGATCTCGTTGAAACGGGAAGCTACGATCCCCACTTTCATACCTTCCGGTGCTACAACTTTTCCTTCTAATACTTTGATCTCTTTCATGATGTTTCTCCTTTTCTTATGCTTACTGCTATTCAGAAGTCTTCATAATTACATGCAAAATTCTATTTCCAATTGCCCATCACTTCCATCCGTGCGGGATGCATGCCCGTAGATCTGTGCCGCCTGCGCGGCTGTAATCATCTCAGCACTTCCGTCCGTGCGGGATGCATGCCGCCGGTGTGCAGGACTTTCCATTCTATCACACTTTGATTTTCGTAAAGATGTGTCCCATCTTGTCCTGCTTCGTCTTCAGATAGAAGCTGTCGTACTGCTGCGGATCGATCTCGATCGGCACGCGCTCATGGATCTCAAGTCCGAAGCCGGAAAGTCCGTAGATCTTCTCCGGATTGTTCGTGAGAAGTCTCAAGGACTTCACGCCGAGATCCCTTAAGATCTGTGCCCCGATCCAGTATTCCCTGAGATCCGGAGCAAAACCAAGCTTGATATTGGCCTCCACCGTGTCAAAGCCCTGCTCCTGAAGCACATACGTCTTCAATTTGTTGATCAGACCGATGCCGCGGCCTTCCTGGCGCATGTAGAGGATGATGCCACGGCCTTCCGCCTCCACCTGGCGCATCGCGGTCTGGAGCTGTTTTCCGCAGTCACAGCGCATGGAACCGAACACATCTCCGGTGAGGCACTCGGAATGCACGCGGCAGAGCACATCCTCGCCGCCCCCGATATCACCTTTCACAAGGGCAACATGGTGCTCGCCGGTAATATCGTTCACATAGCCGTAGATCTTAAAGTGTCCGTACTGGGTCGGCATGTCCGCGCAGGCCTCCTGCACCACATGTTTTTCATGGACACGGCAGTAATCCTGCAGTTCCTTGATCGTGATAAATTTCAGTCCGTACTCCTTCGCCAGCTTCCACAGGTTTGTGGTCCGCATCATGGTTCCGTCTTCCTCCATGATCTCACAGCACACGCCGCACTCGGAAAGTCCCGCCAGACGCATGAGGTCCACAGTTGCCTCGGTATGGCCGTTTCTCACGAGCACTCCGCCCCGTCTTGCTACAAGCGGGAATACGTGTCCCGGTCTTCTGAGATCCTGGGGCTTTGTCGCCGGGTCCACGCATTTCATCATCGTGTAAGAGCGCTCCGCCGCGGAAATTCCTGTTGTCGTGTCCACATGGTCAATGGAGACCGTGAATGCCGTGCAGTGGTTATCCGTGTTCTCGGATACCATCTGCGGAAGTCCCAGCCGCTCTGCCACTGCCGCGCTCATCGGCGTACAGATCAGTCCCTTTGCGTGGCTTGCCATGAAATTGATATTTGCCTGTGTCGCAAACTCTGCCGCGCAGATCATATCTCCCTCATTCTCCCGGTCCGGGTCATCTGTCACGAGAATGATCTTTCCCGCCCGCAGATCTTCGATCGCTTCTTCGATTGTGTTGTATTGCTCGTTCATATTTTCCTGCCTTTCCAGAGTCCTTTATTAAAAGTTTTTCGTAACTATTCAGTGCCTTCATAGTTACACGCAAAAATCCATTCCAGATCAGCTTCGCTGATGGGATTTTTGCCTTCCAGCCTATGTTTTAAAATCCATATTTCTGAAGAAACTCCATGCTGAGCCCCGAGTTTCCCTTCACATTTCCTGCGGCATTTTCACCGTCAGGCATTTTTCCCCTGTCCGCACCGGAATTTCTTCCGATATCCACAAATTTCTGAATATATTTCCCCACAATGTCGTTTTCCAGATTGACCGGATCTCCTGCTTTTTTCTTCAAAAGCGTTGTCTCCTCGCCGGTATGTGGGATCACCGACACTGAAAAGTTCCGCTTTGTCACCGCTGCCACCGTGAGGCTGATCCCGTCGATGCAGATTGAACCTTTTTCCACGATCAGATCCAGGATCTTATCTGTACATGCGATCGTGACCCAGACTGCATTCTCTTCCCGTCTCATCGATTCGATCTGACCGGTTCCGTCAATGTGACCGGAAACGATATGACCGCCAAACCGACCGTCTGCCGCCATGGCCCGCTCCAGGTTTACATAACTTCCATCCCGCAGTGCTCCGAGGCTGCTTCTCCTCACTGTCTCCGCCATCACGTCGGCGGAAAACTCATTATTTTTCATATTCGTGACCGTAAGGCAGACACCATTGACCGCGATGCTGTCACCGATCTTTGTTCCTTCCAGGACTTTTTTCGCTTTTACCGTCAGTGTACCGGAATTTCCGCGCAGGGAAAGTGCCTTCACCTGTCCGAGTTCTTCTACGATCCCTGTAAACATGCTCCCATTTCCTTTCCCATTTTCAATCTACCGAATATCTGAGCATCAGATCATCCCCGATCGTCTCCATCTGTCTCAACGTCAGCATCACGGCTTCCGCCGGATGCGCCACACCGATCCCGGAAACCGGAGTCTTCGCACCGGCACCGCCGAAGATCTTCGGGGCGATAAATGCACAGATCTCGTTTACGATCCCGGCTGACAGCGCCGCGTCATTTAAGGTACCGCCGCCCTCTAAAAGCACGCTGTCGATGCCCTGTTTTCCGAGATATTCCATGAGCTTTCTAAGATCCACACGCCCGTCTGCGTCCGGGACCGACACGGTCTCCACGCCGGCCGCGTGAAGCTGTTCCTCTTTCTTTTCCGTTTCTTTACAGCCTTCCCCGGAATGCTCCCCCGCATACGCTACGATGGTCCTGTACGCCTTTGCCGTCTTCACGATCTGTGAATCCATCGGGATCCTGAGTCCACTGTCGCAGATGATCCGCACCGGACTCTTCAGCCCGGGGATCCGGACGTTTAACATCGGATCGTCTGCCAGGACCGTGCCGATTCCCGCCATGATCCCCATATACTGGTGGCGCAGCTCCTGCACCTTTTTCCTTGCGCTCTCTCCTGTGATCCACTTGGAGTCGCCGGTCCGCGCAGCGATCTTTCCGTCCGCCGTCATGGCGTATTTCATGACCACATAGGGCGTTTTCTTTGTAATGTAATGAAAAAATACCGGATTTAACGCATCGCATTCCTCACGCATAAAGTCCTCTTCCACCCGGACTCCCGCTGCTCTTAAGATCGCCGCTCCTTTTCCTGCTACCAGGGGATTCGGATCTCTTGAACCGATCACAACTCTTGCGATCTTCTGCTCGAGGATCGCCTCCGTGCAAGGCGGTGTCTTTCCGTAATGACAGCACGGCTCTAACGTCACATAGAGTGTCGCGCCCTCCGCACTTTCCGTGAGCGACGCAATGGCGTTTCGCTCCGCGTGGAGTTCTCCGCACCGCTCATGATAACCTTCCCCTATGATCCTTCCGTTTTTCACGATCACAGCTCCCACGAGGGGATTCGGGCTCGTCCAGCCAAGTCCCCCCCTTGCAAGCTCAATGGCCCGCAGCATATAATCCCGGTCCGTCATCTTTTTCACTCCTCTTTCCGCAAACCTGCCTTACAGGCGCAATCAGAAAGTTCCATAGAAATTTTCTGTTAAAAAACCTGTAAAGTAGATGCCTACAGGGTTTTCCATATTCGGTCCGTTGTTTCATTCGGAAATATAACTTTTCTGCAATTCACAGCTTTCCCGGATCAATCTCCTGTTACACAAAAAAGCCCTGAAACAGTTTCCTATTCCAGAGCTACTGATCCGATCTTCCGTGATCCGGAATTCCTCGATCCCATCCTCTTTTTCGAGCACCGGATCGCTTCCGCATATCACAAACAAACCTGAAATTCTTCTTTCATCCAGACTATACTGTCGGCCCCGGAATCTCACCGGATCATGCCTCTCGGCTCGCGGGCTTTACCGCCGGTAGGGACTTGCACCCTGCCCTGAAGACTTATTATTGAATTGTCCTATCGCTGACCGTCATTTTCATCAGCGGTTATTTACAATATACTCCCGTTCTCTGTATTTGTAAAGTATTTTCGATGGGAATTTTTGTCATTGCCAGACAATATTTCCAGACAGCCCAATCCATATCCCTGACCGGCTCCACAATCCAGAAAGATCTTATCGTCCCTTATGATCATATCTCCCGCGTACTGTGTTCCATATTTGAATGTCGGCGTGTGTCCCACTACGGCAGTCATTCCCGCCGGAAGCCGGTTATCCGAATCCGGTGATTCATAGCGGTTTAAAAGGACATCATAATCCGCTGTTTTTCTTTTCCCACCGGGATCTTTTTGCACTGCCAGAAGTTCTTTTTTCATTTCATCATCCGGCGCTCCGTGAACCAACACATACTTCCTGCCGCAGATCTCCATGACTTCCCATAACGGCATCGTTCCGATAAACTCCAGAACCTTCCTGCGTCCTGTCTCTGACAGCATATTCATCTGCCTGATGATCCCCGCCCCGTCTCCGGCCACCCAGGACCGCATCGTGGAATCCGGGATCCCGGCCGCGCGGTCTGTTCCAAAATACTGTAAAAGCCGCTGTTCATGATTTCCCCTCAGTGCCAGAATATTCTTATGTTCCATCACAAAGCGCAAAAGTCCCAGGGAATCCGGTCCTTTCGCCACAAGATCCCCCAGGATCACCATCCGGTCCGCATCCTCAAACCGGATCTTTTCCAGTATTTGCAGAAAAGGAATAAAATATCCGTGAACGTCACTCATCAGATACAGGTTCCCGCTCATGCCGCTGTCTCCGGGCCATACACATAGAGACGGTCCCCTTCCACATTCACGTAGCCTTCCGTACCTTTTTCCAGATAATTGCGGCTTAAGAAGCAGAGCGGTTCTCCCATTCCCATCTTCGCCATAACGCGGTAATAATCTCCCTCGAAGGAGGAATACTCGACCGCCACCGGAAAACTGTTCTCCTGCCGCTCGTTTCCGGTCCACACCGTGTTCTCCGCGCGGAAGCGGACAGTCACCATGTCATCTTTGCGGATTCCGTTTCTTCCGAGTGTTCCGCAGACACTGCCACCGAGATCGATCTGCGTGCCGCCATCCTTCCTCGCGTATCCATGTACCCGGTTTCCGGCACCTAAAAGAGCCGCCACCGACTCCGTTCCCGGATTCCTGTAACAGTTTTTCGGGGAATCGATCTGGTCGATATTTCCCTTGTTCATGATCACGATCCGGTCCGCCATCGCGAACGCCTCCGATGGGTCATGGGTGACGTGAAAGACGGTCGTCCCAAGCTTCCGGAACAAGAACGCCATTTCGGTTCTCATCTCCACTCGGAGCTGGACATCCAGATTGCAGAGCGGCTCATCCATCAGGAGAATATCCGGCTTCGTGATCAGTGCCCGGGCGATCGCGACTCTCTGCTGCTGACCACCGGAAAGCTCCGCCGGATACCGTTTTTCCAGTCCCTCCAGATGCAGAAGCTTTAAGAGCTCCTGTACCCGCTCCTCGATCTCCTCTTTTCCGGTTTTGCTCCGCTTTAAGCCGTAAGCGATGTTATCATACGCTGTCATATGTGGCCACAGTGCAAAATCCTGAAACACCATGTTCATATGGCGTTTCTCCGGCGGTAGGACTTTTCCCGCCTCAGAGATCATCTGCCCGTTCATAGTCACGCGTCCGCCATCGGGAGCCAGCATGCCTGCGATAATGTTCAGCAAGGTGGACTTTCCGCAGCCGGACGGACCCAATACGCTGATGATCTCGTTTTTATGGACTTCCATGCTGATTCCCTTAAGCACTTCCGTCTTTCCAAAGCTTTTTGTCAGATCTTCTATTTTTAAGATGACTTCCTGTTTCTGAATCTCCATATATTCCTCCAAAAGCAGTTAGCGTGTACCCTATAAAGTCTCCCACTGTATCTGCTTTATTTCCTGATCGTCTAACTATTCTGTACCTTCATCGTTACCCGCTTATTTTCTTTCTGCCCCCGGAAGAGCTTCACCACAGATCCGGCTGCTCTTCTTCTCTGGAACAGCTGAGAATAAAGCGGTAAAAGCTCCATCAGTAAAATGAGAAGAACCACGATTCCGCCGCCAAACACCGTTGCCGCCGCAGAATATCCGAATTTCAGATTTTCCACTCCTTTGCTGATGTAGACCGGCAGTGTCTGATAGTTCGGCGGATAGAGGATCGTATTGATCGCAAGGTTGAACACACTTCCGCCAAATGCGGATAAAAAGGCGGACAAAACGGTTGCTTTTAAGAGCGGCCAGAGAATCGTCCGAATCCGCGTGATAAGACCGGCGCCGGAAAGCCGGGCCGCAAACAGGATCGGTCTCGGGATCTTTGCCATGCCGCCGGTCAGAACTCTCGTGATGACCGGAATCGCCGCCGCAACGCTGGCAAGGACAATGATCCTGGGCGTTCCGTACATCTTAACCCCCACGGATTCGATCCATCGCTGGTTCCATACAAAGATATAGCCGATACCTAAAACGACTCCCGGCACTGCTAACGCAACCAGGGACAGCACATCGATCACGCGCTTTAAAACGAAGTCTGAATAGTTCAGCACATAGGAAACAAAAAATCCGAGAACCAGCCCAATGATGGCTGCCGCAAAGGCAATCATCAAGGAGTGTTCCAGACCATTTAAGAGCTCTTTGCTGTCTACGATGACCTTCTCATAATTCTTTAACGTGAAACTGAAATTTGCAACGGAGATCGAGTCGGAGAAGGACATGACCACTGTGGAACCAAGCGGCACGAACAGTGTGATAAATGCCAGAAATGCCCCTAAGAAATCGAGGATGATCCCGACTCCAAATGCAGGGCGGACCGGCACCGCCTTCACGGTTCCCGTATCAAAGAAATCATACCGTTTTTTACCAATAATCCTGTACTGGACGATCATGGCTGTGATGATGATCAGTACCAGATAGAAGGATAACACGCCTGCCATATCCAGGCGGATCGGGGAACTGTAAAGTGCCGTATAGATCGCGTATGGCAATGTCGGGAAGCGATATACTCCGGAGATCGCTGCCGGAAGTCCGAAATCACCGATCGTATCCATAAAGATCAGGATCGCCGCGGAACAATAGGCCGGAATGCATAAAGGTGCCTGCACGGTCTTCCACTCTTCCCACGGAGATGCCCCATTCATTCTTGCTGCCAGAGACAGCCGTTCCGGTTTCCACTCCAGGGCCGCCTTGATCGTCACATAAGCAAAGGGGAACTTGTTGAGTGCCATGATAAACACCAGCCCCGGAAAGCTGAATACCAGACTGTTTATGTTGTTCCAGTGAAGCCAGGACCTCGCGATCCCGTTTCCGGAAGCGAAATAGACCCAGCCCTGGGCAATGATGAAGGACGGCATGATCATCAGGATCCACGCCGCGATGTCTAAAAGTTTCGCTGTCTTAAACTCCCATTTTACCCGGAAATTTGCAAGAAACGCCCCAAACACCGTACCAAAAAATGTTGTCCAGATGCCAAGAGACATGGAATTTCCGAGTGCCTTATACCAGAGCGGTTTTTCAAAGACCTCAAAGAGCAGGCTCATTCCATCTGCTTTTTCCGTATTTCCAAAAAATCCAGGACTTACGATCTGTAAAAGAACGGCCCCCAGCGGCAAGATAATTAAAACAGCAAGCACGGAAAGGACGATCCAGCCGATCGCCCCTTCTGCCTGTCCTCTATGTGCTGCGCTTCTTAATTTTCCACTATTTCGCGGACTCATCTGCAAACCACTCCTTGATCTCTGCTTCGTGTTCAGATGCCCAGGATGCCTCTGCATAGACAAGCTTTCCATCTTTCTCGCGATCTTCTTTTTCGTTTACACCTGCAACGGACGGTTCAAAATATCCTTCATCTCCCGCATCCACCAGCTGCTGCTGTGTCTCCGGCTGTAAAAGGAATTTGATGAATTTCTTCGCAACCTCCGGCTGATCCGTCTTCGCGCTGATCGCTGCCACACGTACAGATGCCGGTGCGCCTTCTTCCGGCCAGATGATGCTGATCGGCTCTCCGGAAGCGATCATGCCGTATGCGTTGCTCTCCTGAAGTCCTGCCACCGCGATCTCACCGCTAGCAAGCGCCTGAACCACCTGCGGGTTCTTTGGGTAGACCTTTAAGCCATTTTCGAACAATGAGCCGAAGTACTCTTTTCCGCTGTCCATTCCCTTCGAGTTGAAGAAGTATGACACGAAGGGATATGCCGGAGCCGCTACGCTCGGATCTGCGATTCCGATCTTATCTTTATATTCCGGTTTTGCGAAGTCTTCCCAGGTCTTCGGAGCTGTTTCTTCTGTGAAAACATCATTCCTGTACGCGATCACGCCTGCCGCGTGTGCCCCGGTCGGATAGTATGCCTTGTCCGCCGGAACGACCTCCTTAAAGAAATCGGTGAGGTTTCCCGCATTAGATGGTTCCCAGTCCGTGAGAAGCATTCCCTTCTTTCCGAGAGAGTTGATACTTGGCATGGAATCCAGCCATACGATATCCCACTGTGGGTTGTCGCCCTCCGTCTCGATCCTTGCAAGTGTCTCCGCACCGTTTCCTGCTACGACTTCCACGTCATATCCGGTCGCCTTTTTAAACATCTCCGGGATAATATCATCGAAGTCGTTTAAATATACTACAAGCGGTTTGGTCTGGGACACCTTCCCAGCCGTCTCCGCCACAGTTGTTGTCTCTGCCGCCATCGTCCCTGCTGCTGTCGTTGTCTCCGAAGCCGCTGTGGTCTCCGCTGTTTTCGCACCGCAGCCGGTCATGGATGCCGCCGCCATCAGTCCCGCCATGGTAAGTGCTGTCAGTCTTATTTTTTTCATAATGTGTTTCCTCCTGCAGATCGTCTCTGCCTTTTTCTTTTATGCCTGTCTGTCAGTTTCTGTCTTTATCCTATGCCTCCTCTGTAAAATCTGGTGCCGTCATCACCTAAAGCCTGTGTAAAATCTGTGTCAGGTAAGCTTCCGAAAATCTGGAAAGTTCCAAAGGTATTTCTTGCAGATCACTGCGATCCTTAGTATACTTGATCTATCAGGAGGGTGTCTTATGTTTAATTTTAATTTCTATACCCCGACCCGCGTCGTATTCGGAAAAGAAACCGAATACCGGATCGGAAAGCTTGTAAAAAATGTAAACTGTAAAAAAGTCCTGCTCCACTACGGAAGCGGCAGCGTGATCCGCTCCGGTCTTCTCGGACGCATTAAGGAATCCCTGGACGCGTCCGGAGTCACCTATGTGGAGCTTGGCGGTGTTGTCCCAAACCCACGTCTTTCCTTAGTCCGTGAGGGGATCGAGCTCTGCAGAAAGGAGGGTGTTGATTTTCTTCTCGCTGTCGGCGGCGGCAGTGTCATCGACTCCGCGAAAGCCATCGGTTACGGTCTCGCGAACGACGGTGATGTCTGGGATTTCTATGAACACACCCGTCAGGCATCCGCATGCCTTCCGATCGGCGTTGTTCTGACTATCGCGGCTTCCGGAAGTGAGATGAGCAACAGCTCTGTTATCACAAACGATGAAACACTGGAAAAACGCGGCTACAACAATGATATCTCCCGCCCTGTATTCGCTGTCATGAACCCGGAGATCACAATGACTCTCCCGCCGTACCAGACAGCCTGCGGCTGCACCGATATTCTGATGCATACCATGGAGCGCTATTTCACAAACGGCGGAAATATGGAGATCACCGACGCCATTGCGGAAGGTCTTATGCGCACCGTGATCACGAACGCGAAGATCCTTGTGGACGATCCAGACAACTATGACGCGAGAGCCGAGGTGATGTGGTCCGGAAGTCTCTCTCACAATGGCCTCACCGGCTGCGGAAACGACGGCGGAGACTTCGCCTCCCACCTCTTAGAGCATGAGATCGGCGGAATGTTCGACGTTGCCCACGGTGCGGGCCTTGCGGCGATCTGGGGCAGCTGGGCAAGATATGTGATCGACAGCTGCACTCCGCGTTTTGCGAAATTCGCAGTGAATGTCATGGGTGTTGAACCTGGAAAAGATGACATGGAGACGGGTTTAAAGGGCATCGAGGCCATGGAAGACTTCTACCGTGCCATCAGTATGCCGACAAACTTAAAGGAACTCGGGATCGACCCGACAGAAGAACAGCTTGAGACTATGGCGAAAAACGCGAGAATCGCTGCAGGCGGCCCGAAGGGATCCGCGAAGAAGCTGGAAGCGGAAGATATGCTTAAGATCTATCAGATGGCTGCAGGAAAATAGCAGAAATCTATCAAAATCGCATGAAGAAAACCGGGATGCCGCCTATCTGCGCAGCATCCCGGTTTTCATATAATACCATGAATCCTTGTTTTTTTTAAAAAAACGTGCCTTGGCACATTCTCGCGTCTCGCGCGGTCGCTTGCGACAATCTACATCTTCGCGCGAGTGCGCATCTTTGGAATTCCTCGGAATTTCCTGTTACATAGAATAAGACTGCCGTCCAGCATAAGCCTACTGATACGGCAGTCAATTTTTTCATCTACACGTAATCTCTGACCAGAAAGACCGGCTTGATCGCCATGATCTCATCGAATTCCTCCTGGGTGACGGATACATCCGCGTTGGTCTTTTTCAGATCATTTTTTACAACGTCAAACGCGTCCTCCACAGACTCGGCGCGCCCCTCACGGACAGCACGCTGCATCCGCTCTACAGTCACCGGATGAAGGTAACAGGCCGGAACCGGAAGTCCGAGATGGAGGCTGTCCACATACCCCGTAACGGCTTTTTCCGCCGCTGCAAGACGTTTTTCGATGGCTTTCCGATTATTCGTACTCGTCGGCATGACATTCGCTCCGGAGAACAGAAAGATCGCCGCCATTCCAAAGAGGACAAAGTATACGGCAAACGCATCGCGATTCATAAAGGAGAATACGCCATATGCAAGCGCCGCCGCCCCCATGACTACCATGAATAAAGCGAGCCATTTGTAAAACGGCTTTGTCTTCTCATACGTTCTCTTTTTCTTTGCCGCATTGGTGAGCTCTGTGAACAGGGACAGACGCTTCGTGAGGGCTGCTTTTGCCTGCTCCAGAACATTTACCGTCTCCTTCGCCTGCTCTGAGAGAGGAATGAGACGTTTCTCCGCCTGCTTTTTTTCAGCTTCCGCAAGGCGCTTTTCCGCCGCTTCACTCACGGTCTTTATCTGCGGGAACCGTTCCTTCACGGATGCCACGAAAGCGTCCACCTGATCCTCATATTTAAAGTTGCACTGTTTTTCCTTCCCATCCCCGTAGACAACCACCAGATACGGCATGGTGGCAAACAGGCCCTTTCCGGTAAATCCGCCTTTGCTCATCGCCACGCGCTTAAAGACACGGGAGACGGAAGATACCGGGATGTAGAAGCGCCGCTCCAGATAAAAGCTGTTGAGGTACAGAGCCTCTTTTCCGATTCCGCAGGGACCGATCTTCTTACAGTGCTTTTTATCCTCTGAAAGAATACTCTCCGGAATCTCTTTTTCTCCAAGTTTTGCCGGTTTTAAGAACATAACTCTCGCCTCCCAAATACTGAATAACCAGTATAAGCTGCCCTCAGCCTTTCACCGGGGCAGCTTATACTTTCTGCATCATCTGCAGTCAGACACTCCCAGCTTTGCAGCCTGTCTTTCGTGTCATTATAATCTTACATTATGCTGTCTGTTTCTTCGTTGCGCGGATGAAGATTCCAAGGAATACGACCGCAAGTACGATACCTACCGGGTACGCAACTGCAGTACCGAGGTTTAAGCACTCTTTTGCACAGAAGAAATATGTCATGGAAACAGCGCTCATGAAGGTTGCCGGAACTGCTGTGAGCCAGTAGTTCTTCTTTGCCTTGTAGAGGTACATGCTTGCTGTCCAGAGAACGATCATAGCCAGTGTCTGGTTTGTCCAGCTGAAGTATCTCCATACGATGCTGTAATCCATATGTCCGACGATAGCGCCGATTCCAAGTAACGGTACGCAGAGAAGCAGACGGTTCTTCCAGTTCTTCTGGTCAACCTTGAACCAGTCAGCAAGTGTTAAACGTGCGCTTCTGAATGCTGTATCACCGGAAGTGATCGGGCAGGCGATAACACCTAACATGGCAAGAGCAATGCCGACACCGCCCATGGTCTTCTGGCAGACATCATAGATGGCTGCGGACTGACCGTTCTTCATGATCTCTGCGAGACCTGTGTTTAAACCACCTGTCACTTCGTAGAGAGAGCATCCTGCTGCTGCCCAGATCAGGGCGATAATACCTTCACATACCATTGCGCCGTAGAATACGAAATGACCCTGTTTCTCAGATTTCATACAACGCGCCATAAGAGGTGACTGTGTTGCGTGGAAACCGGAGATCGCGCCGCAGGCAACGGTGATGAACATGAAGCTCCATACCGGCGTTCCGCTCGGATGCATGTTTCTGAAATTGCTCCAGATCTCCGGGATCACATATTCCGGTTTTGTGAAGATACCAAAAGCAACACCGAGTGCCATGATGATCAGGCAGATACCAAAGATCGGATAGATCTTACCGATGATCTTGTCGATAGAAATAAAGGTCGCAATAAAGTAGTAAGCCAGAATGATCCAGAGCCACATCTCTTTGTTTACGACCAGGCCCTGTGCTCCGCCGTTGCTGAACAGAGTTACGATCAGACCGGCCGGACCAACTGCGAAAACAGTACCGACCATGACAAGAAGTACAACACTGAATACACGCATCACGTTCTGCATCAGGCCGCCGAGGTAGATTCCGCATACCTCTGAGATCGAAGCACCATCATTTCTCTCGGACATCATGCCGGAGAAGAAGTCATGAACACCGCCGGCAAAGATCGTACCGAAGGTGATCCACAGGAATACGACCGGTCCCCACAATGCACCCTGCATGGCTCCGAAGATCGGGCCCAGACCAGCGATATTCAGAAGCTGGATCAGAAAGAGTTTCCATTGGGGCATGACTACGTAGTCGACACCATCGTTGATTCTGACTGCCGGTGTCTCTCTGTCATCCGGGTTGAAAATGTTATTTACGAGGTTGCCGTAGACAAAGTAACCTCCGATCAAAAGTGCCAGACAGACGAGAAAACTAATCATACAAATCCCTCCTTGAATATACATTATGCTTAGTTCTTTTTCTTCAAGCAAATGTATTATAGTATATTTTGCACAATATTTAAAGGTGGTCTGCATGAACAGCATGGTTATCTGCACAAACGGCACTCCTTTCGTCATGAACGGAGTGCCGCAGCTTCTCTTTCTGTCAGCTGATCTTCAACAGCTGTTTTAATATCTTCAGTTTTTCTCTTCCCACCGGGAGTTCCCGGCTCTCATACCCCTTCATATGTACGGAAAGTCCGTTTCCGCTGCCTGCGAAAAGTTCCGAAATAAATGACAGATTTATAAGATAGCTCTTATGGATCCGGAAGAATCCGAAGTCCACCAGCTTTTTCTCAAGTTCTCCCAAAAGCTGGTTGACCTCATAGGATCTCGATGTGGTGTGGACCACACACCCGTGTCCGTCGGTCTCCGCATACACGATCTGGGCGATCTCCAGAAACAGGATTCCGCGGCCGACCGTCACAGGGATCTTGCCGAATACCGTTGCTTCGCGCCTCTCTTCCACACCTGCGTTTTCCTGCTCTGCCCCCTGTTTTTCTGCTGCTGCCGGTTCCGTTTTTCCCTCCTGCTCCTCCATTTTCCCCGCGGGATCACGTTTTCCTTCCCCAATGCATTTTTTCACAACATGGTGCACCCGCTCCGGACCGAACGGTTTTAAAATATAATCATCGATCTCCATCTCGTATGCTTTCGCGGCATACTGGGAATAGGCGGTGGCAAAGACGATCTTCGCCCCGGGAAACAGTCTTTTTGCCGTGGCCGCCAGCGTCGTCCCCTCCATGTCCCCGAGGTCCATATCCACAAAGATCAGATCAAACGAATCCGCCTCATTAAACATCTTTAAGGCGTCCGCTCCGCTCTCCGCTTCCGTGATCTCACAGTCAGGAAGCACTTCCTTCACCCTGCGGATCAGCATTTTTCTTGCCGGTCTCTCATCATCGATCACTGCGATCTTCAAAACATCTCCCCCTGTCTCTCATAGTTTCCCCAATGTATAAAATAGTCCGGTCGTAATTGTTCAGTAGGTCTTCGCACTTGCTGCGCTGACCGTAAGAAAACATAGGCTGGAAGGCAAAAATCCCATCAGCGAAGCTGATCTGGAATGGATTTTTGCACGTAACTATGAAGGTACTGAATAGTTACGTCCGGTCACAGTATTTTCCTGTCAGCTCTCTGCCTGATACGGAATACAGAACGAAACATCCGCCCCGTCATCCGTATTCCGGATCTCCAGCCCATAACGCTTTCCGTATGTACTCTTCAAACGTTCATTCACATTTTTTAATCCAACGCTGCCGGTCTTGTTTCCGGTCAGGATCCTCTCTGCCTCTTCCGGTTCAAAACCTTTTCCATGATCCCTGACCCCGATCCTCACCAGCTCCTCCCCGGGCCCGCTCTGCACCCGTTTTGCCGAGATCTCCACTCTGCGCACCCCGTCCGCGCTGTTTCCATACCGGACAGCATTCTCCACGATGGGCTGCAGGATAAAGGACGGGACCTGACAGGAGAGACCGTCTTCCACGTTGATCTCCACCCGGAGCTTCTCCTCAAATCTCGCCTCCTCGATCTCCAGATACGTCCGGACATGGTTGATCTCCGTATCGATATCCAGCATGTACTGGTCGTTCTCCAGAGTCTGACGGTAGTAGGATGCTAACGTTAAGATCAGGTCACTGGCCTTTCCCGCATCCTCATCGCAGATGCAGGAGATCGTATTCAGCGCGTTGTAGAGAAAATGCGGGTTTACCTGAGACTGCAGCGCCTTAAACTCCGCTTTTTTCCGCAATTTTTTCTGATATTCTACATTGTAGACCCCTAATTGTGTGGAAAACATCTTCGCAAGTTCCTCCAGAAAATCCCCGATGCTTCGTTCCACACGGCGTCTCTTTTTCACGACAATGGACAGACTTCCGATCTTCTCATCTCCGGTCATGACCGGAACTGTCACCGTCACGAGGGAGTGAAACAGCGGCCGTATCTCCTCATCGAGATCTTCCTCCCAGATACATTCTGCTTTCATTCCTTTTGCCGGTCCTGTCAGATGTTCCAGAAACTTTTCCCGGCGGAAACGGCTGTCATCGATCAGGGAGCTCACCGCCAGAACTTCCTTTTCATCCGTGATGATCACCGCCTGACATGGGATCTCACCAAAAATGATATCAGTCACAGCTTCCATATTTTCCCGCTTCCCGAAACCTTTTCTCAGATAGACGAGACTCTTGTCCGCGATTCCCATGGAAAGACGCATCCGCTCCGCAAACAGACTGTCCTCGCGCATATATACCATATCAAAGGTCTTGAAAAAGAGCACCATTCCCACAGAATTCATGACGATCATCGGGACGGCAATCTTTCCCACAAGCTCCATGGCCGCGCTGAGAGGCTTCGAGATCATCAGAATGATCACCATCTGCAGGATCTCCGCCTCTGCAGTCAGGAAAAACAGATCGATGCTGTCCATCTCTCCTGCCTTGTACTTTTTATAGACCAGACTTCCCAGCACGCCTTCCACCAGCGTCGAGACCGCGCAGGAGGCTGCTGTAAAGCCGCCAATATCAAACAGAAACCGGTGGGCTCCGGCGATGAGTGCCGTCATCATTCCGACAAGCGGTCCTCCCATGATCCCTGCTGTCAGAACGCCGATGACGCGGGTATTGACGATGGCCCCGCCGGTCTTTGTCCCTGTGTAGGTCGACACGATGCTGATGGCACCGAAGATCACTGCCAGCGCCATCTTCTGGATGATCGTGCTGCTCTCTCCCCGGAACAGCTTCCGCACCGATGCCATATTGGTGAGCAGCGTTGCCAGAAGCACCAGCAGTCCGATATTTAAAAGCATGTTGAAAAACATGGTTCCTGTCATAAAGCTCCCCCTGTCCCCGCAGACTGGTTGTTCTTGTCTGCCTCTTTCACATATTTTTATCATATCACATTTTTCTGTTTATTTGTTCAGAAAATGTGAAGCGCGGTCGCTTGCAACAGTCTACATCTTCGCGCGAGTGCGCATCTTTGGCACGTCAGTGCCTTTTTATGTAACAGGGAATTCCCCAGGATTTCCTGTTACATAAAAAAACTCCGGAAGACCTGGGCTTCTTCCCTCAGGTCTTCCGGAGCTTTGCACACCGACCGTAAACCAGGCCGGTATTTTCCTTATGAATTATAGATATCCTCGTTTAACATTCCCTCGGATTTCGCAACGTAGATCGCGGTTGCGGAGTCACCGACAACGTTAAGCGCCGTTACTAACATCTCGATCGGGCGGTTGATCGCAAGAATCAGGCTGTATGCTAAGAGTGCACCGTCGTTGATGTAGCCAAGACCGGAAAGGATCGTGAACAGGATGATCGCGCCTGCGCCCGGAGCTGCCGGTGTACCGGCGGATGCGATCAGGGCTAAGAGAGCGATCACAATGAGCTGGGACAGGGTTACATCGTAGCCTGCGCAGCCTGCGATGAACAGCGTCGCAACGACCTGCATGATCGCGGTACCGTTCATATTGATGGTCATACCGAGCGGAAGTACAAAGGAAGCGATCTTCTCATCAACACCAAGCTCCTCTGTGGTCGTCTTCACGTTAAGCGGAAGAGCAGCCGCACTGGAGGAAGTGGAGAATCCGAATACTGCTACACGGAAGATCTTCTTTGCGAACTTCACCGGATTCTGCTTTGTTGTAGCTGCTACAAAGATCGGGTATCCTACGAAGAGGAATAAGAGAAGCAGGATAACGGTTACGACAACGTATGCCAGAGCCGGTTTTAAGTGGTTGATTCCGTATGTCGCGAATGTTCTTGCAAGGAGAACGAAAATCGCGAACGGACCGAACTTTGTAACAACGTAGTTTAAGAATACAACAACGATATCGTTTACTTCTGTGATGAGCTTCTTTAATGTTGCGCTCTTCTCGTCGCCGACTGCCTTCATGCAAAGACCGAGGGAAACCGCTAAGAACACGATCGCGAGAACGGAAGTGTTTGTGCTGAATACCGCTGTGATATTGGACGGAACAATGTTAAGGATCACATTTAACGGGTTGGAACCGGTAGATCCGGCAGAACCTTCAAGACCCTCCACCTGAATATTGAATACACCTGCATTGTAGATCATGATTCCGACTACGCATGCCATAAGTAATGCGAAGAAAGAACAGATCAGGAAACCTGCGATCGTTTTTACGGAAATTCTGCCGAGAGTTCTTGTATCGGAAATCTGTCCGATCGCAAGTGTGATGGATGTGAATACCATCGGTACGATGACAAGCTGTAAAGAACGGATAAATAACTGACCGATAATATAGAAGATACCGAGTGCCTTTTCAGCGCCTGCCACTGTGATGTCCTGGAACAGGATGCTGTTAATCGTTGCCCATACGGCTTCCTTACCTGTGCTGTTGAGGTTTTCTCTTAAGAACATTAACAGAAGACCTGCTACCAGACCGCAGACGAGGGAAATACTCATTCTGACAGCGAGTGAACTTTTCTTTTTCTCCATGTAATCCTCCTTTTTTTACCGCGCAACACACCCGGAAACATAAGTTTTGGGGCGGCTCTCCAAAACATTCCTGATATGCGGATACAAGCTTTGACTCATTACCCGCATAAAAATCTCCGGGACACTGACAGGTTTTTCTCAATCCCTGTCAAACTATCCCGGAGATTATATCGTAGTCTGAGCAATTCCGCAAGTAGGAATTTTAAATTTCTTTATGTTTTTTTTACAGAAATTTTATTTACTGGAATCGGCTGCCGGAACAGCCTCCGAAGTCTGTGTCTGATCCAGTGCCGCATTTAACTCCCGGAACGCCGCCGCGAGATCCTGCTCGTTGCCGTCCGTGTCATAGATCCTGCCATACTGCTCGTGGGTATACATTTTAATATTGTCCAGTGTCACGCTGCGATCTGTCGTGATCGAGAGATTGTAGTTTTCCTGCCACGGGATGGAACACTCATAATTTCCCGCTTTCGTCACCTGAACCAGCTTTTTAGCGTCACCGATCTGGAAGGTGACCTTCGCTGCACCGTTCTTCGGCGCCGCCCAGAACTTTACATGGATTTTGTCCCTCTGTCCAAGACGTCCATGGACATTCTGGCTGAGCACACTGTCTTTTTCCAGAGTGACTGCCTTTGATCCGTCATGTTCTGTTTTCTCAACCTTTCCGGTGGTATCCCAGCCTGTGAGCCCCAGAGCGAACTGACCATTGTATACACAATCGTTTACATAATTCCGGTATACCCAGAGTCCGTAGCCGCAGGTAGTATCCTTTAAGATCGGAGCGGCATTCTTCACATAATCCGCCACCTGGGACTCCTCGATCTGGGTATTGTAGGAGAACGCCTCTGTGGAATCCATATAGAGGAACTGCTCCATAAAATACTTCTTTCCGCTCTTTTCCACCAGACCGTTCATGCTGTTCTGCATGGATGCCAGCGCTTTTTCCGCGGAAATATGGTCTCCCATGTTCTGCTGTCCGAGGGACACACTGTACATAAGAGCGGCGTACTCTGCATCGGCACACGGATACGTGGCAGAGTGGGAATAGTAGGTATAGCTTCCGTCCAGCTGGTAGATCGGATCCCCGTCGGACCGGACCTCCATGGATAGTCCTGGGAACACTTCCTGACTCTCGGAGAGGAGCTTATTTAAAAAGCTGTCATAGAACTCAAAAAACAGCTTCGCCTCCGGGCGCTTTCTCTCCGGGATCCAGATCTCGGAATAATCCTGGAATGTCTTTCCGTAGACCGCGCCGACCTCCTCAAGGGAGTAGTGGGCCTTCAGGTAATCCTGATATCCGCATCTGGATGCCAGACGGATACTGAGGGCTCTTGTGAGATCCCGGTCCATGTTTGACGTATAGTCCCAGAAGTCCTCCCAGGTAATAAATCCACCCTGAAAGTTCCCGTAGTCGGATACCCGGTCATAGATCGTCTTACAGTAATCTATCCACATCTTCCTGTCATTGCTTCCGTCCTGCACCACACCGGCATATCGCTCCGGAAGGGACGCTTCACCGCTGTAATCCCAGCAGTAACCGATCCGCAGCGTCACCATAAGTCCGTGGTCATCCGCACACTTCATGACCTGATCGAGCTTGGCGAAAGCAGCCTCATTGTACATATTTCCCATATCCCCCGGCTGAAACTCTCTCCACGGGATCACGAGAATGATGCTGTTGAAGCCGTCCGCCTTGATGCGGGCAAAATTTGCCCCCATGTTATCATCTTCAGTTCCCCAGTAGTTGATCGGCCAGGCATCACCGAAGTAGGTCACGGATTTTAAGTATTCCGGAAATGCCGCCTGCGCTTCCATCCGAAGTTCAGGGATCCCCGCCATCAGGGCTGCGGCGGTCAAAAGCGCTGCCGCTGGTCTTGCCAGTTTTCTTATGTTCATACAATCACCTTTTATAACTGTTCTTCACAGCTTCCTTTTTTGTTTCTGGTATGCATCGGCACACACCGATTCCCGTTTACTATACCACAATATAAAAATTTCTGCAAAATTTATCCTAAAAAAATTCCGCAAAATTTATCCTTGACTAATTTAAGACTTACGGGGATACTTTTATTAGAAAGATCGTAACGGTTCAGCAGGCTGCGCGCTGACCGCACTGGTCGCGCCGGCCGTACTCGCCGCAGTAAAACGCAGACTTTACGGTAATGGAGCGTTGCGAAGTATTTATTAAAGGAGGACTTTATAAGCATGGAAAAATCAACGGTTTATTTTACCGATTTCCGGTGTTCGGTTGGAACCAGCCAGTTGGACAAGCTGAAAAAGCTCTGCGTTGCTGCAGGGATCAAAAACATTGACATGGACGGAAAATTCGTCGCGGTCAAAATGCATTTCGGTGAGCTCGGAAATCTCGCCTTCCTTCGTCCGAACTACGCGAAAGCCGTTGCGGATCTCTGTAAGGAACAGGGCGGCATGCCGTTTCTGACCGACTGCAACACCTTGTATCCGGGCAGCAGAAAAAATGCTCTGGATCACTTAGACTGTGCAAACCTCAATGGCTTCAACCCGATTTCCACCGGCTGTCAGATCATCATCGGTGACGGTCTTCGAGGAACCGACGAGGTGGAGGTTCCGGTCGTGAACGGAGAATACTGCAAGACGGCCTTCATCGGCCACGCGGTCATGGACGCCGACGTCTTTATCAGCCTGACCCATTTCAAAGGTCATGAATCCACCGGTTTCGGTGGTGCCATCAAAAACATCGGTATGGGCTGCGGAAGCCGTGCCGGAAAAATGCAGCAGCATGCAAGCGGAAAGCCGTCCGTCCGTGAGAAGCTCTGCCGCGGCTGCAGACGCTGTGCAAAGGAGTGTGGAAGCGATGCTATTACATATGTAAATAAGAAAGCCATCATCGATTATGACAAGTGCAAAGGTTGTGGCCGCTGTATCGGTGCCTGCAGCTTTGATGCTATCTACAACCCGAACTACAATGCCAACGAGCTTTTAGACCGCAAGATGGCAGAGTACGCGCAGGCTGTCTGTTATGACCGCCCGTGCTTCCATATTTCCCTTGTGCAGGATATCAGTCCGAACTGTGACTGCCACGGCGAAAATGATGCCCCGATCCTTCCGGATATCGGAATGTTCGCAAGCTTCGATCCGGTCGCTCTGGACCAGGCCTGCGCGGATGCCTGTCTGAAGGCAGCTCCAATCGCCAATAGCCAGCTCGGAGAACATCTCTCCCAGCCGGGATGGCACTGCCACCACGATCACTTCAAGGATTCCAATCCGAATATCGAATGGCAGGCGACTCTCGATCAGGCGGAAAAGATCGGTCTCGGCACGAGACAGTATGAGCTGAAACGGATCTGATCAGGATCTTCCTTGAAATAAAAAACGGGGAGAAGTTCCATTTTACGGAACTTCTCCCCACTTTTTATGTACGATTACAATGCGTCATTCCTTTCACGTTCGCCGGAAAGATCTATTCACGCTCAATCGCATCCATCAATTTTTTACATCTTCATTCCAAGCGCTCTCGGCTTGCAGCCGTCCGGGATCGGGCAGTGATAGGTGTCGCCATCCAGCTCCTCCTCCATCTCCGCTTTCGCCTTCGCGATGATCTCCGGATCCTCATACATATCGATCGCTGCGCCTGCCATTGCCTTCGCCGCGTAGATCAGTCCCTTGTGTGCCAGTCCGCTCTTGCCCTGGGAAACAACCTGCCAGGAGTGGCCCGGTGTTCCAGCCGCCCATGTAGCAACGTAGGCCTGGGCAGTCGGGCAGTTCCAGCTCACATCACCAACGTCCGTGGAACCGAAGGACATGATTCCGTCCGGGTTGAATGGAGCGACAAAGCGGTACATGCTCTCGCCCTTATGAGAAAGGACTTCCGCCTTAGCTGCTTTGTCCTTGCAGTTCTTTGCGATCTTCTCTAAGGACTCAAAACGGCTGTCGCCAACGCCCTCACTGATGGCTTTGGCAAACTTCATCTCCTCTTCCGTGTACTCCGGAGCGCCAAGCTCCACAAGATTGTCCCAGAGTTCCTTCGCGATCACCTTGTTGCTCATGAGGTTCGAGCAGCCCTTTACGAAATCGATTTCCACGCGGGTCTCTGTCATATGGGCAGCACCCTCAGCGATCTTGTTGACACGCTGATAGATCTCCTCCACCTGGCTGTTCTTCGGGGCACGGATCAGATACAGAACTTCCGCGTACGGCTGTACAACGTTCGGGGAGTATCCGCCGGTGTTTGTGATCGCATAGTGGATTCTCGCTTCCGGAACCACATGCTCTCTTAAGAACTGGACACCCATGTTCATAAGTTCCAGCGCGTCAAGAGCGCTTCGTCCAAGATGCGGCGCTCCGCCTGCATGGGCACTCTTTCCATAGAATTTATACGCTACCTGATAGTTTGCGAGGGAGCTTCCCGTGTCGGCCTGCGTTAAATCTCCCGGATGCCATGTGATCGCCGCGTCAAGATCCGCGAATACACCGCCTTTTGCCATAAATGCCTTTCCGGATCCGCCTTCCTCACCTGGGCAGCCAAAATAGATCACGGTTCCCGGTTTTCCGCTTTCTTCCAGATACTTTTTGATTCCGATCGCCGCGGAGAGGGACGCTGTGCCGAGCATGTTATGTCCGCAGCCGTGTCCGCTGGCGCCATCATGCACAACGATCTTCTCGGTAGCTCCCGCTTCCTGATCCAGTCCGGACAGGGCATCGAACTCGCCTAAGATACCGATCACAGGTTTTCCGGAACCAAACGTGCCCTTAAATGCCGTCTTTACATCCGCAAGACCTGTCTCAACTGTAAAACCTTCTGCTTTCAGAACATCGCAGAGGATCTTCATCGACTTGTCTTCCGTGAAGGCAGTCTCCGCGCAGCCCCAGATCTCGTCGCTGGCGGTAAAGATCTCGCTGGATTTCTTATCAATTTCTTCCCAAGCTGTCTGTTTTCCCATCTCCATATCACCTTTCCTGTACATGATTTCCGGCTGTTGTCCGCACTGCTTTTTTCATTTTTTCTAAAAGCGGCCCTCGAACTTGCATATTCGAGTTATTCTGATTTTTTGCACAATACGCAACCAGTTATCTATAATTATACTATTTTATTCCATGATGCGCAACCTTTTTATTCTTTTGTGCATAAAGTAAATTTTCCGTTTTAATTATATCAAATTTTCTCTTCTATTTATGTTGCTCTTCACAGCCGCTTCCGGCTTCGGAGTTTTTTGGGACATGGTTTTTTGCTGAATCACAGGGATTTCGCTTTTAAGAAAAAATCCCCCATTTTGCCAATAATTTATGAGA